>Ga0136620_10000008_pt1 | contig 71834 bp, 72 predicted proteins | sample AntDrymUQ4162106_2_FD_104806 | JGI IMG/M metagenome (GOLD analysis project Ga0136620, IMG submission 104806) | Polar desert sand microbial communities from Dry Valleys, Antarctica - metaG UQ416 (21.06) | ecosystem: Environmental > Terrestrial > Soil > Desert | place: Antarctica: Dry Valley... | reverse complement strand
TGGGGACATGGCCAACCAGGCTCATCGATGAAAGTCGCGGCGAGCTATGCCGGCGCCAATGTGAACCTGCTGAGCGACGGATCGATCGATGAGCTCTCAGGGAATGCGGTGCTCAACGGGATTCCGGTCACAGTCGCCCAAGCGAGCATGGACGGGTGACCGACCCGACTCAACCTGAACGACCTGGCTTCGAAACCCGCGCCGTCCATGCCGGAGTAAGCCCTGACTTGCGCACGGGTGCCAGCATTGTTCCGATCTATTTGAGCGCCGGCTTTGTGTTCGAGGACACCGAGCACGCCGCCTCTTTGTTCAACCTCGAACGGCCCGGACACATCTACTCCCGCATCTCCAACCCCACCGTGAGCGCGTTCGAGGAACGGATGGCATCACTCGAAGGTGGAGTTGGAGCCGTGGCAACGGCGAGCGGCCAAGCGGCGCTCGCCCTCGCGGTAATGACGTTGGCAGGCGCGGGCGGACACCTGATTTGCTTCTCGGCGGTCTACGGAGGCACAGCCAATCTGCTGCGGGTGACCCTTCCCCGCTTCGGGGTCGAAACCACCTTCATCCCGGTTGACGAGCCTGATGCGCTGAAGGCTGCCATCCGAGACAACACACGAGCAGTGATTGCCGAGACGATCGGCAACCCGGGAATGAGCGTGATCGATCAGACAGCGGCGGCCGAGGTTGCTCATGAGGCTGGGATTCCGCTCTTGATCGACAACACCTTCGCTACTCCTTATCTATGCCGGCCATTCGAGCTCGGTGCCGACCTGGTGATCCACTCGGCGACGAAGTTCATCTCCGGGACCGGTTCGGTGATCGGGGGAGTGCTGGTCGACTCGGGCCGTTTCGATTGGGAGGGGTCAGGTCGATTTCCCGAGCTCACCGAGCCCTACTCGCCCTATCACGACATCGTCTTCACCGAAGAGTTCGGTCCGGCGGCTTTCATCGCCCGCGCCCGGGCCGAGGGTCTGCGCGACTTCGGTGCTTGCCTGAGCCCGGAAACGGCCTTCCGGCTTCTGCAAGGCCTTGAGTCGTTGCCGGCGCGGATGGACCGGCACTTGGGTAACACCGCGCGGGTGGTCGACTTTCTCCAGACCGCCCCGGAGATCGAGCGAGTCCTCTACCCGACGCTTCCCAGCCATCCGGATTACGAAGTCGCGCAACGCTTACTACCAAAAGGCGCCGGCGCTGTACTTGCCTTCTCGCTCAAAGGAGGCCGCGCCGCCGGGGCGCGCTTTATTGAATCTGTCTCTTTGTTTTCGCACCTTGCCAATGTCGGCGATGCTCGCTCGCTCGTGATCCATCCCGCTTCGACCACTCATCAACAGCTCGACGCAGCCGGTTTGGCCGCCGCCGGAATCGACGCCGGAATGGTGCGAATGTCAGTTGGGCTCGAGAGTGCGGACGACCTGATCGCCGACTTGCGTGAGGCATTGCGGGTCGCGATCACCTGACGAGCGAAGCGGGGTCAAGTTCGAGATTGACGACGGTTGCGATCCTGCTCAGGTCGAGATCGTGCGAGAGGAGTGACGAGCCGGTGCGAAGCGCCACCGTTGCGATCATGCAGTCGACCATGCCTCGTGATGTAACGCCCGCCTGTCGGCAGCGGCGATAGAGGCGGGCTGCACCCTCGAAGTCGGCAACAGCTTCAAACGGGATAAGGCGAGCCCGTAGCCGGAGCCGTCGGAGGCTTGTAGCTCGCGTTTCGTCGCGAGCGCCGGCGAGGACCTCCATAACTACGGGCTCGGTGATCGCTAGGTCGCCGCTATTGGCAATCAACTCCGCCAGGCGTGACTCCGCTGGGCTCCCGGTCGCGCGGTCGTATTCGACCCATGCAGAGGTATCAGCGAGGATCACGCTTCCCCGTTGGGCCCGCCATCTGCCGGGGGTTCGTCCAGGGCGTGGGCACCACGCATATTCAGCGCCTCATCACGCGACATCGGTTGACCGGCGAGTTGGCGGAGGGCAAGATCCACGGCCTCGGTCTTGGTCCTGACCCCGTACCGATCCATGATCGCTTCGACATAGGCTTGCTCAATCTCAATGTTGGTACGAACTCGGCTCATACACCTTCATACACGTTACGTGTACTGGTCGTGGAAGACTTTGAGCCGGCGTGGCTGATTTCTACAACGGGGGCCACGCAGCCGATGGTCCGCTGGTCGTCCTGATTCACGGTGCGGGTTCCAACCACACTGTTTGGCGCTATCAGACGCGTCTTTTGGCCAACCGGGGCTATCGAGTGATGGCCTTCGACCTGCCCGGTCACGGATCGAACCCAGAGCCCGCTCTGCGTTCAGTCGAGGGGATGGCGGCTTGGGTCGCAGACCGAATTCCAAAGCCGGGGACGATCATCGGGCACAGCCTGGGCGGTCTCATCTCCCTCGAGTTGGCGCGCACTCGTCCTGAGCTGGTGGAACGGCTCGGGTTGTTCGGATGCAGGAGCCAAATGTCTGTCACCCCAGAATTACAGAGGCGTGCTGACGCCTTCGACCTCGCCGCGGTGGCGCTGATCGTAGGTTGGTCATATTCGGGCCATCTGGGAGCACATCCCGAGCCAGGGGTGTCTCCGGCCGGCGTCACCGCGCGCTTGCTGGAGTCGGAGCTCACAAATCTCGGGGGAGATCTTGCGGCATGCTCGGCTTATCAGCTCGGGTCGGAAGCTGCGGGTGAGTTGAAGGTCCCAACCCTGGTCGTGGCCGGAGGCCATGATCGAATGGCTGCGCTCGCCGGTGTTGTCGAGATGGCCGAGTCGATTCACGATGCGCGTTTGGTGGTCATACCCTATGGCGGACACTTCATGATCACCGATTCGCCGGATGCGGTTCGGAAGGCCCTTTCGACGTTTCTGGCCAGCCCCTAACTGTTACCTTTGATCGCGCATGGACCACCCCTTGGAGTGGCTGACTCCAATCCTCGGCTATCTCCTTGGCGCGGTGCCCTTCGCGTTTCTGATCGGAAGGTTGGCGGGAGTCGATCTTCGCAAAGTTGGAAGCGGCAACCCGGGTGCCGGCAATCTCACGCGGGTGGTTGGCGTGAAGGCAGGCGCGGTCGCCGCGCTGCTCGACGGGTTCAAGGGTTTGATCCCGATGCTGGTGCTGAAGAGCTGGGACTTCGGTCCCGCGGTGATCTCATTGACTGGGCTAGCGATCGTTATCGGGCACAACTGGTCGATCTTCATGGGCGGTCGATCCGGTCGCGGCCTGGCGCCGTCATCGGGGGTGCTACTCGGCGTCGCCCCGGCTTTGATCGTCTGGCCCGGTGGCTGGTCGGTGGCAGGATGGAAATTTGGAGGCGGACTGGCCGGCTTCATCGCCTGGTCGTCGTTGCCGGTGCTGACGGTGCTCTTCGACTACCCCGCCGCTTCGGTCCTCGCCTGTTTTGGCCTCGCCGTACTCTGTGTCGGCCGGCGCATGCAAGGGAACCTGGGACGCATCCCCGGATTTCGAGCCGCCGTTCATCGAGCGATCTTCGACACTGACGGGCTGGAAATGCCAGAAGCCGAGGAGACGGCCCGAACCTGATGCGGCGCTTCCGTCGCCGCACCTTGTTTGTCATCGCCGCAGTTGCTGCCCTTGGGTACGCAGTAGTGCTGGTGATCTCGCTGCGCAATCTCGACCTCCCCCCGTTCGGCATCGTCGCAATCTTGTTGCTGCTGTTGGCAGGTGCCGCGCAACTGGCGGGCCAGTATTTCTTCGCTCGACTCTTCCGTCACGGAGTGATCGAGTCGGGTGGGTCGGTTCCCATGCGCCCGGCTTTTCGAGCCGCGCTGGTGGGGTCGGGAGTCGCCCGGCTGATACCCGCCGGCGGTGCGGTCACCCCTGTGGCGATGGCGTGGATGGTGCGAGAGGAGGCCCGCGGCGCGGGAGGGGCCGCAATGGGGGCAACGGTCCTCAACTATTCGGGTCTTCTGGTCGGGACCGGCTTCGCTCTTCTGTGGGTCATCAACCGCGGGCTTTTCGAGTCGTTGGAGGCCGGCACCTGGGTGCTTGGCATCATCGCCATTCTCATCGGACTGTTGTTGATGTTTGGACTCCGTTTCATCGGCCTCTTGGGGAAACGTCTGCCGCACAAACTACGAGATCGGATGGGCCCGCCAGCAGACAGCCACATCCCTGACGGTCGTTCCCAACTGTTTACTTGGAGCCGGCTGGCCTTCGAGGCGTTTGCACTTTTCGCGGTGATGCAGGCGTTCGGCATTCAATTAACGCCGATGCAAACGGCGGCCGCGTTCGGAGCCGGACAGTTGGCCGGCGGATTGCCGGGAACTCCGGGTGGCCTCGGCTTCGCCGAAGCCGGCCTCGTGGGTGCGCTCGCTGCCTTCGGATTCGACGCCCAGGTGACACTGGGGCCGGTGCTTGTGTATCGGGTCGTTTCCTACTGGATCCCACTGGTTGGCGGGCTGGTGGCCGGGGGGTCGACGTTCCTCAAGGAGACGTCACTGCCTCCGATCGCGAAGTAAGGCGAACCCAAGTCAGTCTCTAATCGGCCACTCGACCCTCGTGAGTTGCTCGGCTCGCCCACCTCGGCGGGATCGTTGAGGTAGATCTCGCGCGGAGGTCCGGCCATTTCGTGCCCATGCTCTTGAATCCAACCGGTCAAGGTGTGATAGGCAGGCGCGATCTCACCGTATGGGCCGTGGTGCACGGTGGTGGCCACGAGACCGCCAGGAAGTTCGACGCCGACAATGTCACCTTCGCCAGCCACGGGAGTCGCGGTTGGAATGCACGTCTCGATATCGCCGGGGGTCTCTTCGTCGATCACGTCGTGAAAGATCACCAGCGGCGCGGCGGCAGGCGCAATCCCAAGCTTGCCGAGATAGGACATCACTTCCCCGAAGCCGCGTCCGATGGCCTCACCCGCCTGCTGAAGGCCGGTGCGGATCCTGAGAGCGGCGACCGGCTGTGGTTCCGCTCGGGCAATTGTCACTTCGTAAGGCATGACGCACTCCTCTCGTTCGATGAGTGCTTCGAGAAAGGCAAGGGTCCGTTGCTGTTGAGCGAGTCGCTCCACGAGCCGGCGGCGATGCTGGTCGAGCAGCTTGCGAGTGATATCGGGTGAGTCATTCGAGAGCAGCTCTTTGATTTCATCGATCGGCATTTCAACACTGCGCAGGATCCGAATGGCTTCGGCGTGATTTGCTTGGCCAATTCGGTAGTAGCGATAGCCCGAGGACGGATCGACCTACGCTGGCTTGAGCAAACCGACGTTGTCATAGAAGCGCAGGGCCTTGATCGACAGTCGGGCCATCCGCGAGAAGCGACCGATGGGTACCAGGTTTTCCAGCCTTCCTCCTTTCTGCGTGCCATCGTGACAGATCCCCTAACAGGAGAGTCAAGGGGTTTCTTTGCGCACGTAGGCAAGGATCAGGATGACGGCTCGGCCGCGTTATGAGCCGCCCGATAGATCGGGAAGTCGTTGTCAACGCGGGCAGGCCGTCCGGGCCCGGGAGGTCCGGCGAAGATCTGCGCCACCTCCATCCACTTTTGGGCAATTTCGCCTTCGATGACGAGATGTGTGTCGCGATAGTTGATTCGCTGGGTGACGACGAGGCAGAACTCTTCGACCGGGCCGGTGACCGAGTCGTTCGCGTCGTCGTTCCAGACCCGCGAGCGACCGCCGACCCCGCGCAAAGCCACCCTCACTTTCTGCTCTGGGGCAGGCAAGCCGCGATTGGCAAAGCTCCACGAAAAGGTCTTGACCCCTAGATCGGCCACATTGAAAAGGCGGTTGGTTGGTTGCCTCGTCATTCTCAGAGCTTCGGCGATGTCCTGGCCATGAGCCCATGTCTCCATCAGCCGCGCCGTCACCGCGTTTGTGGCTCGCATGGCGGGGCCATACCAGGCCAGCCGCGAGTCTGGCTCGACCATGGCAAACGCGGTCAGCCCCTCAGCCCGCGCTTCTCGCCACCAAGCAAGCACCTCGCTCGGACTCATGGCTCGACCGCGGCCGATGCCGATCGTCATGTACTCGTCGTAGTCGCCAGTGAGACGTTGGTTGACCTCTTCGGCAAAACCGGCCGGGTCCTGGATCGCTTGCGTCTGCCTTTCGTCGAAGAAGGCCAGATGAGAGACGGTGTCGCGAATCGTCCACGGAACCGCCGGTGTCGGAAGGTCCCAGTCGCCGTCCTCGAGGCCCGTCAAGATCTGGTCGAGATCCGACTGTTCCGCCTCGAGGTCTTCGATCAGTTCGCGCATCGGACGCAGTTAACCGGATCAGTCAGGCGCACCACGAACCTAAGGTTTAGGTGGTGCCTATGCCACCACCTAAACCTAAGGTTCGCGTGGTGGTTAGCTCCCTGGTCTCTTGGCTGCGAGCTTGCGGTCGGACTCCGTGAGATAGCGCTTGCGGACGCGGATCGATTTTGGAGTCACCTCGACAAGTTCATCGGACGCGATCCACTCGATTGCCAGCTCGAGGGTGAGTTCACGATGGGGACGAAGGTTGATCGCTTCGTCAGCGTTGACCGTGCGGATGTTGGTGAGTTGCTTGGGGCGGGTGGGGTTGCCGGGAAGCTCGGAACTTCGAGAGTTCTCGCCGATGATCATTCCTTGGTAGACGTCCTCGCCCGCGCCCACGAAGAGCTCACCTCGCTTTTGGAGATTGTCGAGGGAATAGGCAGTCGTGGTGCCGGCCCGGTCCGAGATCATGGCGCCACCATCTCGATGGGGCAGCTCCCCGGCCCAGGGCATCCAGCCGTCATGGTGTTGGTGAATGAGAGCGGTCCCGCGAGTGGCGGTCAGCAATTGCGAGCGAAAGCCGAGCAAGCCGCGAGCCGGGGCGAGGATCGTGACGATGGTCCGACCCCGGTCGCCGGGCCGCAGCTCGAGAACCTGTCCTTTGCGAGGAGCGGCCGCCTGCGTAACCGTGCCGACGTGCTCGTCGGGAACATCCAACACCGCCCGCTCGACCGGCTCGTGGGGGCGGCCATCGATTTCTCGCAGGATTACCTCAGGGCGGCTCACCTGCATCTCAAAGCCCTCGCGCCGCATCGACTCGATGAGCACTGCCAGTTGCAGCTCGCCCCGGCCGGCAACTTCGATGACCTCCGGTAACGCGGTAGGCCCGATCCGAATCGAGACGTTGCCGAGCACCTCCCGCTCCAAGCGCTCCCGGATGTGGCGAGACGTGAGGAATTTTCCCCCGTCCTTGCCGCCCAGCGGCGACGTGTTGACGCCGAACGTCATCCGGAGGACCGGCTCGTCGACCTCCAATCGAGGGAGGGCTTTCGGATCGACCGGATCGGCCAGGGTGTCGCCGATCTCGACCTCGGGAAATCCTCCGATTACGAAGAGGTCGCCGGCGGTCCGGGTTTCGACGTCGACCCGGCGTAGACCCTCGAAGCCCATCAAGACCGTCAGTCGCCTCCGCAGCGGAGGTTCATCGGGGTCGGCGTGGCAGAGCGCAACCTGCTGCCCAGCCCGCAAAGTGCCCTCGACGACTCGACCGATCGCGAGGCGACCCAGATAGTCCGAAGCATCGAGGTTGGTGACGAGGGCCTGGACGGGAGCCATGGCATCTCCACCCGGGACCGGAATCTGGTCGATGATCGCATCAAGCAGCGGCGCCAAATCGGCCCCCTCGCCCGGTATCCCGATGCCGGATATGGCTTTTCCTTGTCGCGCAATGGTGGAGACGATCGGGAACTCGATATGAGCATCCGTGGTGCTGAGGTCAAAGAAGAGCTGGTAGATCTCGTCGATCACCTCATTAGGGCGGGCGTCCGGCCGATCGACCTTGTTGAGGACCAGCACCGCGGGGAGGTGGCGATCGAGGGCTTTCGACAACACGTAGCGGGTTTGGGGTAGAGGTCCTTCGGCGGCGTCAACCAATAGCAGGATTCCGTCGACCATGGCCAGCGCCCTCTCAACCTCGCCCCCGAAATCTGCATGACCGGGGGTGTCGACGAGGTTGATCCTCGTCCCTTTCCACATCACTGAGGCGGCCTTGGCCAGGATCGTGATGCCACGCTCGCGTTCTTGATCGGAAGAATCCATCACCCGCTCGACGCGGATCTCGTGAGATCCGAAAACCCCGGTGGCCTCGAGCATGGCATCGACCAAGGTGGTCTTGCCGTGGTCGACGTGCGCGACTAAAGCGAGGTTGCGAAAAGGGTGACTGTTTTGCAATCAGCCACTTCCAGCCAATTGCTTTAGAGCCTTGATCAAAGCGTGATTGCCTTCGTGGCCATGGCCCGCGGCCTGTAAACCTCGATAGAGCTGGAAGATGAGCGACGTCGCTGGGAGCGGAGTGCCCAGCTCGTCGGCGGTGTCCAAGACAAGCCGAAGATCCTTCTGCTGGAGATTGATTGTGAACCCTGGCCGCCAGTCGTTGGCGATCATCTGCGGGCCGCGGTTGGCCAGCATCCAGGAGCCAGCGGCGCCGTCTTTGATCGCATCGAGAGTGGTCGGGAGATCGAGCCCGGCGGCTTCGGCGAAGAGCAGGGCCTCGGATGCGGCCAGCTGGTTGCCGACGACCAGAATCTGGTTGACCAGTTTGGCCAGTTGGCCGTTTCCGACCGGGCCGAGATGAGTGATATTCGTCGAGTAAGCAGAGAGGTTGGGGCGCGCCCGCTCCAGGTCGGCCTCATTTCCTCCCACCATGGTTGAGAGGGTTCCCCGTGCGGCACCCTCGGAGCCGCCACTGACCGGGGCATCGAGCCAGGACTGGTCTGACAGGGACGCGGCGAGGTCCCGGGTTTCGAACGGGGAGATGGTCGAGTGGTCGACGATGAGCTGGCCCGGTTGGAGGTGGGGCCGAAGTCCTTCGATAACCTCGACCACGTCGGGGGTGTCCGACACGCAGATGAAGATGAGATCCGATTTTCCGGCCAGCGTTTCTAAGTCCGGGACCTCGTTGGCACCATCGGGTGACTCGCCGGGGGTGCGATTCCAGACAGTCGGAGAATGTCCCGCCTTGATCAAATTGCCGACCATGTCGCTACCCATTATCCCGAGGCCGATGAATCCGAGCCGCTCACCCATCGTTTGTCACCTTATCGGTTAGCTTTCGAGGGTGACCGAGTCCACCCCGCCGATCGTCAAACAAGCCTCGCGTTGGCCGTACGCGCTGGTGGCGATCACTGCCCTTTTGCTGCTCGCCGGCTGGCTGGCGGTTCGAGGGGTCGTTAGCGCAATCCCGACGGTCGATGACATCACCCAGGCGGTGGAAGGTGAACCCTTCGAGAACGTCGGTCCGACCGTCATCAGATCGATCCGCGATCTGGCCAATCTCACCACAGTCGAGTACGTCGAATACACGATCGTCGAAAAGGGCACCAACTCTGGGATCCTCAATTGGGCCACGGGTGACTCGTTGACCCTTCTGGCGGTGGCCAGAATTGGGGCCGGGGTCGATCTTTCCCAGCTCGACTCGCAAGCGTTCGACGTCAATATCGAGACCGGCGAGGTGACGGTACGGCTGCCGGAGGCGGCCATCCAGTATGTCGCGGTCGACAACGATGCCACCCAGGTGTTAGACCGCTCCACAGGGGTCTTCACCAAAGGCGATCCCCGGCTCGAAACCGACGCTCGCAATGTGGCTGAGGATGTTCTGGTCGAACAGGCCGTCACCTCCGGAATCATCGACGAGGCCCAGGAAAACGCCGCCGATGTCATCACCAATTTTCTGCTCGGGCTGGGTTACGCCGACGTGCGAGTTGTGCAAACCGGCTGAATGTCGCGTTTGGAGGAAGAGTTCGACCGCGTCGCCGCCGAATCGGACTTTTCGGGCGTCGTTCGAGTCGATCACGAGCAGCGGGTGGAGGTTCTCAGGGCGTACGGGCTTGCCGATCGCCGTTATGGGATCCCCAACGAGATCGACACCCGCTTCGCCATCGCCAGCGGGACCAAAGGACTTACCGCGCTCGCCGTTGTCAGCCTCATCGAAAGTGGAGACCTCGAGCTGGACACTCGGGCGCGCTCGGTGCTCGGCAATGACTTGCCGCTCATAGGAGACGACGTGACGATCGAGCATCTGCTCGCCCACCGCTCGGGAATCGGCGACTACCTTGATGAGGAGGACGACCTCGACCTGGCCGACTACCTTCTGCCGGGGTCGGCTCATCAGCTTGCCGAAACCGAAGATTATCTGCCATGGCTCGACGGGCACCGGGCCAAGTTCAAGCCGGGTGAACGATTCGCCTACTGCAACGGGGGATATGTAGTGCTGGCGGTGATTGCGTGAACGGGTAAGTGGCGTTCCTTTTCGCGACCTCGTGACCAAGCGCGTGTGCGGGCCAGCGGGAATGGGCGACACCTCGTTCCTTCGTTCCGACGAGCTGCCGGGACGCACGGCAGTGGGATATCTCGACTCGGACGGCCCCCGCAGCAACATCTTTCATCTTCCTGTCCGTGGCAGTGGCGATGGCGGGATTCACACCACGCTCGCCGACGTCCACTCACTCTGGCGGTCGTTGCTGGCTGGCGAAATCGTGCCGAAGAAATGGGTCACCGAGATGCTCCGACCACGCAGCCAAAGCTCGGAAGACGCCGAACGATACGGGCTCGGCTTCTGGCTTCACGCCTCCACTGATGCGGCGATGTTGGAAGGCATGGACACTGGCGTCTTCTTTCGAACCGTCCACGATCCGGGCAAGGCCATCACCCACACTGTTATCTCCAACACGACCGACGGCGCCTGGCCGGTGACCGAACTGCTCGAGCAAATCGACTGACCTGGCTCAATCGACGACGACGAGCACCTCGCCTGCCGCAACTTGATCGCCCGGTGTAACTCGAACTTCGCGGACGGTGCCGGAGTGAGGAGCGCGCAGGCTGTGCTCCATCTTCATCGCTTCGAGGACCAAGAGAACCTGGCCCTCATCGATCGACTCACCGTCGACGACGTTGACCTTGATCACCTTCCCGGGCATCGGGGCGTGGAGACTTCCGGCGTCTTCTTCCAAGGTCGCGGCGGGGAATCGGTCGGCTTTGACAAGTCGCACGTAGCCTCCGGGACCGTCGACGTGAACCGTCGATCCAACCGCGTTGACACTGAACCAGAGCAGATGGTCGCCTTCCAGCAACCCCACGCGCGTCGAGCTAGCCGAGTGAAGCTGGATGCCGTTGCCAACTGAGCTGGTGAATTCGTCGCCAAATCGAAACCCAATCTGGAGGACTTCGCCGCCAACCGAGAAGGTTGTTTCCTGAAGCTGCGATGGATTGTTGCGCCAACCTGGAGAAAGGCCGGGAAGCAGACGCTTTCCGTCAGTTGACGACGATGCGGCCACGGCCGCGGCCAGAGCCGCGAGCGAGCGCTCCTCGCTGCTCGGCAATGAGGCTCCCAAGTCGGCGGGGGAGTGGCGTTCGAGAAAACCGGTGTCGGTGTCGCCGGCGAGAAATTCGGGGTGACCGAGGAGGCGGATCAACAAATCCCGGTTGTTGACCGGCCCATGGATCCGAGCTGTCTGCAGACTTCGGGCGAGGAGCGCGGCAGCTTCTTCGCGAGTCTCTCCCCAGGCAATCACTTTGGCGATCATCGGGTCGTAATAGCTGCTGATCTCAGCGCCACTCTCGACGCCGGTGTCGACGCGGAGACCGATGACTTCATCGAACTCGAAGCGGTCGATGCGGCCGCTAACCGGGAGAAAATCGTGAATTGGGTCCTCGGCGTAGAGCCGCACCTCGATCGCGTGTCCCAACCGAACCGGCTCAAGCAGTTCGTCGGTGAGAACGTCGCCGTTGGCGACCTTGATCTGCCAGCGAACCAGGTCAAGCCCGGTGATCTCCTCGGTCACGGGATGCTCCACCTGGAGGCGGGTGTTCATCTCAAGGAAGTAGAAGTCGCCGCGGTCATAGACAAACTCCACGGTGCCCGCGCTCTGGTAGTTCACAGCGTTGGCCGCGGCGATGGCGGCGTCGCTCATCTTCTGGCGAGCGGTTTCGTCGAGGGCGGTGGATGGTGACTCTTCCAGGATTTTTTGGTGGCGGCGCTGGATCGAGCACTCCCGCTCGAAAAGGGCGGCAACGTTGCCGTGATTGTCGCCAAAGACCTGGATCTCGATGTGGCGCGGGTTGTCCAGATAGCGCTCGATAAACACGGTGCCGTCGCCAAAGGCGGAAACCGCCTCGCGTTGCGCTCCCGCCACCGCCTCGGCAAGTTCACTCTCGGAGCGAACGATCCTCATCCCTTTGCCGCCGCCGCCGGCCGACGCCTTCACCAGCAGCGGGTAGCCGATCTTGTTCCCGGCGCGATCGATCTGGTCCTCGTCAAGCCCGCTCAGGTCGATTGACGACAGAGTGGGCACGCCTGCCGCTTCGACGGTGCGCTTGGCTTCGAGCTTTGATCCCATGGCTCTGATCGAGTCGGGCGAGGGACCGATCCAAGTCAAGCCGGCGTCGATCACCGCTTGGGCAAAGTCGGCGTTCTCCGAGAGGAATCCGTACCCGGGGTGAACGGCATCGGCGCCGGTGATCGAAGCTGCTTCGAGGACCCGATCGATCCTCAGGTACGACTCGGCCGGTGTGTTTCCGCCGAGCGCAAAGCCTTCATACGCCTCGCTTACGAATGGCGCGTCGGCGTCCGCCTCGGAGAACACCGCCACCGTGCCGATCCCCATCGATCGGCATGTGCGAAAGATGCGCCGGGCGATCTCGCCCCGGTTCGCCACAAGCACCTTTCTGATCACCTTTCCATTCTTGCGTAACTTGGCGCCCCCCAAATGATCAACTTGGCCGGGTGTTTTTACGCAAAAATGGGTTGATGGTTTTTTTGGGGCTAGCGGCAGGCCACGGTTCGAGCCAAGCGTCGTCAGACCAAACGACTTGATCCGGACGAACTCCGGGCAGCACCTCGTCGCCAAGCCCGCGTGACATGCTTATCCGCAACGAAATTTGTCCTGTGGCGAAACCTCAAAACGTTCTTCGTCCCCACAAGCCCGAGCACGACACGCTATGGGACAAATTATGAAAACGGGTTTCGTGTGGGGACGAATTTCGATAAACGTCCCCGGGAGCGATGGATTGGGGCCGCGGCGGCTCTCCACATGATCGCTCCGGTCCGTCCCAACGGGTTTCCCTGTTCCTTTGTTGATGCGAAAATCGAGACTGAGAGCCCCTGGCCGCTATGCGCCGGCCTCGCCGGAGTCCGGCGACACTTGCAGCTCGGAGACGTCGACAGCTTCGAACGCCGAACCGGGAATTGCCTTGAGCTCGCGCAGCATGTCGTTGTTCCAGCGCTCGTCGGGGGCACCGGAGATGTACCAGGCCGATCCGTTGTCGGCGAGGATCAACCCGTACTGTTTCATCGCGGTGAGGATCACCTGGATCTCGGGTGAGAACCCAAAGATGTCAAACGACGCCTTGAGCCGGAACCGTTGTCCCATCGGGGGAAGGTCGGGGTCGGTGATCGACGATGCGAAGTGGCGCGCTGGCCAGACATAGGCGCGCTGGGTGCTGGGCGCGGTGAACCGGATCGCATGGCCAATTAACCCCGCCGCGACCTCGTCGTAGCGCACCAAGCCTGGGAAGATCGGGAGGCCGGCGGCGTCGGCTGAGGTCCACCCGTCCGGGCGGAGTGCGTTGGAGTTGAGGTCATAGGCAGCTCCGGAGTCGGCGTTCCACGAACCATCCGTCTGTGGAAAAGCGCGATACAGCTCATAGAGACGGCAGCCGGCGTGGTCGACGACGAGGACGTGACGGTCACCGTCACCGCTGGGACCGCCCTCGACCGGAGCGGCAGACGGAATCGGGAACGGTCCCGGATCCGACTCGTCCCCATAGGCGGTGTAGTTGATCGCGACCAGCGACTGGGAAGCGTCGACCTCGACAAAGGGGATGCCGATTGGTGAGTCGGTGTCCGGCGGCCAAACGCCGGAGCCAAAATCGGGATGAAGAGTGGCGGCAAAGCCAATCGAGCTGATGTACGAGGCTGAATTCGCGGCAAGCGGCAGGCTGTCAATTCTCGTGTTCCAGATGTTGTTGGCGGGAAGAATCGAACAACCGCTTGCCGGGGGAACCGGGATGGGGGCGAGGCCTTCGGCTCGGACGAGGAACGAAGTCATCTGTTCCCGCAACACCGAGTTGAGCGGGCAGAACAGTCCAGTCGCACACCCGGCGGTTATGCCCGAGGCAGCCAAACGATTGATGTGGTCCTCGAAAGGAGAACCTTCGTCATCACTAAACAAGTCGCCTGTCGTCTCGCCCAATGAGTAGCCGCGGGTCAGAAATGCAGCCATCTGCTCGCGGGTGATCGAGGCGTTAGGGCAGAAGGCGTCTAACGCACAGCCCGACGTGATCTCTGCTGCGGCGAGTCGATTGATCGAGTCTTCATACGGCGAGCCGTCGTCATCGGTGAAGTGATCGGCCGTAGCGGCCGGCAGCGCCAGCGCCCGAGTGAGAAAGGTTGCCATCTGTCCCCGCGTGACCGGCTCGGAAGGGCAGAACCGAGACGGGGCGCAACCGGCGGTGATCCCTGCTGCGAACAAAGCCTCGATGTCGGGCTCGTGGGGATTGGCGTTGTCGTCGGTGAAGGTGCCGCCGGGAGGCAGAGCTCCGGTGAGTAGAACGAGCAACGCCAAATAGGAAGCCGCCCTCCTCAGTCTCTTCATTCGACCGTTATCGGCCGAGGCGATCTGCGAGTTGACCTAGGTGATCGAGATCAGGCCGTCCGACTTCCACTTGATCGAGCAGCCGAGCGAGGGTTTCTGCGCGGTCTTCACCTCGTCGCCGGCGAGCACGTCGTCCACTGCCGCCCGCAGGCTTTCGCCGGTTACAGGAATCTCATTGCTAGGTCGAGCTTCGTCGAACTGGCCTCGGTAAACGAGCTCCTGATCGGCATCGAAGAGAAAGAAATCGGGGGTGCAGGCCGCTGTGAACGCCGAGGCCACCGCCTGCGACTCGTCGTAAAGAATTGGGAAGTTGATCCCAATCTCGGCTGCAACCCGGGCCTGGTTTTCGGGCGCATCCTCGGGATAAGCACCGACGTCGTTGGCGGCGATGCCGACGATCCGGAGCTCGGTGTTCTCGTAGGCCTTGCCGAAGTCGGCCAGCCCGTCCTGGATTCGTTTCACATAGGGGCAGTGGACGCAGAGAAAGACGACCAGGAGCGGATGACCGTCAAACGTGGCCGACGAAACCATCCGGCCCGTCCGGACATCAGGTAGCTCGAATTCCGGGAGTGTGGTGTAGAGCGGAAGCATTGTGGAAGAAGCAGCCATTCGGGAAGCGTATACGCTTCCCGAAGATGTCAGATTTCAGACATCAGATCGCAGATTCGCTCAGACTGCGGAGCCGAAGGGCGACAATCATCTTGCGGATCTCTTCGAGCTCTGCGATCAATCGTTCGGCGCTCGCGTCATCTATTAGGCCAATGTCGGCGGCGAGAATCAGGTGGTGCTCGAGTTCATGCGCGCTGGCATTCGAAGTCTCGAAGAATCGAGCCCGGTCGCGACCACCTTCTCGTGCGCACCCTTCCGCGATATTGGCACCGATCGAATTGGCCGCTCTCCTCATCTGTGCGGTCAGGCCGAACGATTCCCTCGGTGGGAACGATGTCGTGCGCCCGTTGTAACGGAGTTTCTCGCGCCTCGATAGGGTCTGATGTCTGATGTCTGATGTCTGATGTCTTTTTACATGCGGAAGACGCCGAACTCCGTGGTTCCTTTGACTTCGGCGGAGTGGGCGGCCGAAAGGGCGATTCCGAGGGCGGCGCGGGTGTGGCGGGGATCGATGAGCCCGTCGTCGCGCAGGCGGGCGGATGAGAAGTAGGCCTGCTCCTCGTGCCCGATCTGCTCCTCGATCTGCGCCCTCCGTTGGGCGTCGGCCTCCTCGTCGAAGGGACGTCCCTGATCTTCGGTTGCTTGCCGAGCGATGATCGACATGACACCAGCCAATTGCTTGGGGCCCATCACCGCCACCTTGTGGTTGGGCCAGCCGAACACAAATCGAGGGTTGTAGGACTTTCCCGACATCCCGTAGTTGCCGGCCCCGTAGGAAACACCGGCCATCAACGCAAAGTGGGGCACGGTCGAATTAGCGACGGCGTTGATCATCTTGGCCCCGTCCTTGATGATTCCTCGCTGCTCATAGGACTTGCCGACCATGTAGCCAGTGGTGTTGTGCACGAAGACGAGCGGCGTGTCGTAGCGGTTGCAGAGCTGGATGAACTCGGTGGCTTTCTGTGCCTCTTCGGAGAACAGCACTCCTTGGGCGTTGGCGATGACGCCGACGACGAATCCGTGGATCGAGCCCCAACCAGTCACCAACGAGGTTCCATAGAGGGCTTTGTATTCCTCGAACCGGGATCCGTCGAGCACCCGGCCGAGGATCTCGAGAGGATCGAACGGCACTCGCAAGTCGGCGGATACCACACCCAGGATCTCATCGGGGTCGTAAAGGGGATCGTCCGGGGGCTGGGTAGGGCCGTAGCCGAGCTTGCGCCAGTTGAGATGGGCGATGATCTCCCGTCCGATCCGGATGGCATCGAGCTCGTCGTTGGCGAAATAGTCGGAGAGCCCGGAAATGCGCGAATGCATCTCCGCTCCCCCCAGCTCCTCGTCAGTTGATTCCTCCCCGGTCGCCATTTTCACCAGCGGCGGTCCCCCGAGGAATACTTTCGCGCGCCCTTTGACCATGACGGAGTAGTCGCACATGGCGGGGACATAAGCGCCGCCGGCGGTCGAGTTGCCGAAGACCAAAGCGACGGTCGGTATCCCCATTCGGGATAGCTGGGTGAGGTTGCGAAACCACTTGCCCCCGGTGATGAAGACTTCGGCTTGATCGGGCAGATCAGCCCCTCCGGACTCGACGAAATTAATCAGCGGCAGCCGGTTCTCTCGACTGATGTCTTGGGCTCGCAACGTCTTGGCGAGCGAATACCGATTCGAAGAACCGGCCTGACTGGTGGGGTCGTTGGCCGAGATGACGCACTCGACCCCCGACACCACCCCGATTCCGGTGACGGCGTTGGCGCCAAGATTTTTGTCTGTGCCCCAAGCGGCGAGGGTCGACAGCTCGAGGAAATGACTGTCGAGATCGAGCAGCGATTCGATGCGCTCGCGGACCAGCATTTTGCCTCGGGCCCGATGACGATCGATGTACTTTTGTCCCCCTCCCGTCCGCGCCTCCGCCTGCAGAACCTCGAATTCGGCCAGCCGCTCCGTCAGGGCTTTGTGATTGGCGATGAACTCTTCGCTGCGACGATCGACCCGGGTCGGCAACACCTGCACGCATTCGAGGCTAACGGCTGGGCCCGCAGTCTTCTCTCGGTTAAAGGACGCGGATTGGGGAACCGATACACCTGGGGAGTGCGTCAGATGAACAATCGTATGAACACCCCGCGGCTTCGGCAACCAGCGCTCTGGCTCCAGCTTGCCCCTGTTGGCCTGCTCGCCATTTGGGTGATCAGCGTCCTCTTTCGATCGTTCTAGCTCAACTCCTGACGTCGCGACGCCGATAACGCTGGTTGACACAGAGGAGGAAGTCGAGGGATGCTGTTATCAGGGAATCTGAGTAACTGGTCGGTCACCGACCTGCTTCATATCATGCGGGTGACGGCGAAAACTGCGACGTTGCGAGTTGACGGCGAGCGCGCCGGCTTGATCCATTTCAGCGACGGTCGCATTGTTGGGGCGGCGCTGGCCGGCCAACGGGTCCCATCGACCACCGAGGAAGCCCTACGTTCGACTGTGGACGCGCTCCATGTGCTGACCGGTTTCGGTGACGGGGCCTTTTTGGTAGCCGAGCCCCAATTCGACTCCGCCCTTCCCGGTTGGGAGGTAACCGAACTGATGACCGAGGTGGATCGCCTGCGGCAACTCCAATCCGAAGTGAGTTCGTCGGGGGTTGAGTCGCAGACGCTGCTCCGCCTGTCCACCGAAGCCGCCACCCCTCTCAGCCTCCACGCCGAGGAATGGCAGGCGATGGTGGCGCTGGTCCCCGCGTTCAGCATCTCTTCGCTTGAAGAGATCTTCGGGAACTCGCATTCCCTCCAGATTGTCAGCGCCCTCCTCAATCGCGGGCTGACGAGCATCGTCCCCCTCGACCTCCCGGAATCGGCCCCCGAAATCGAGCTTGGCCCCGAGTCCCTCGAGCTCACGGAAGCTCTCGACGGGCTCGACTGGCTCGGCGACCACCAAGCGGAGGGTCCGCTCGACTTGGAACCGAGCTACGCGGCGGCGGAGGTGTTTGAAGAGTCGAACGAGCACGGGAGCGAATCCGAACGGCGTTCGGCACGCGGCGTTGCCGCCTCGCCTGAGACGACTCTCGTCTCCGGGGTGTTGGGGGATATGCGCAAGTTGCGCACCGGTCCCTGACTTACCATCGACCTCCGAGGAGGTCCCTACGGACGGCGGATCGGCGTTCGAACAAGCACAACCGTTGGTGATTGGAATCGCCGGAGGGTCGGGATCTGGCAAATCGACGATTGCGACGGCGGTGGTGGCGGCATTGCCCGGTGTGGTCTGCATCCAGCATGACGCGTACTACCGGCACCGGCCTGATCTCGACTTCGATGCCCGCACCCAGATCAATTACGACCATCCCGACTCGCTCGAGACGGAGCTTCTGATCGGCCACCTCGAAGACCTCAGTAGAGGCGTTCAAGTTTCGCTCCCGACCTACGACTTCACCGAACACTTGCGCGCCCCGGCCACGATTTCCGTCCAGCCCGCGTCCGTGGTGGTGGTCGAAGGAATCTTGGTCCTCGCCGATCCTGATCTTCGTTCCCGGCTCGATCTCAAGATCTATGTCGACACCGACGCCGACCTGCGGCTCGCGCGTCGCATCCAACGCGACATCGAGGAACGGGGCCGCAGCGTGGCGTCAGTTCTCGACCAATATTTCTCCACGGTTCGTCCGATGCACCTCAAGTTCGTCGAGTCCTCCAAGCGCTACGCGGACCTGATCATCCCTGAGGGTTACAACCCCCGAGCGGTAGCGACGGTTGTCGATATGATCCGTTCCTACCTGGCTGTGGGCAGGCAGTCTTTAATCTCGCCGCTGTGACTGACAAGAACCGTCCCACCGTGGCTGTCATTGGAGTCGGAGCGATGGGTGAAGCGCTCTCAGCTGGTCTTATCAGCGCTGGCTGGCAGCCCTCGGCGCTGTCCTTGGTGGTGCGCCGCTCGGAAAAGATCGAATCCATCCGGGCCCGGACCGGGATCGAAGCCTCGCTCGATCCGGGGGCCGCGGACGGACGAGAGGTGGTGGTGGTCGCGGTCAAACCGCGTGATGTCCCCGCACTCCTCTCCCAAATGTCGGGCCGGATCGTGCCCGGGCAAGTCGTGCTGACGATCGCGGCTGGAGTTCCCACCGCCACGTTTGAAGCAGCCCTAGGCGAGGTGGCGGTGGTGCGGGCGATGCCCAACACCCCGGCGCTGGTCAAGGAGGCTGTTACCGGGATCGCCCCGGGCCGATACGCATCGGCCGATGACGTCGAAAAGGCACGACAGATCCTCGAAGCGGTCGGGTCGGTGACGGTGATGGACGAAGCGCTGCTGGATGCGGTCACGGCGGTTTCCGGCACTGGGCCGGCATATGTCTTCCTTTTGGCCGAGGCATTGACTGAGGCCGCGGTGCGCGAAGGCTTGCCAAGGGACATCGCCCAAGCGTTCGTCCACCAAACCATCCGGGGGGCGGGCCATCTCCTCACCGAAACCAAACGGGGACCTTTCGAGCTGCGTTCGCAAGTGACCTCACCCGGTGGCACCACGGCGGCCGCGGTCCACGTGCTCGAAGAGAGGGGATTCCGCGCGCTAGTGGAAGACGCTGTGCGCGCCGCCGCGCAACGAGCCCGCGAGCTCGGCGCGGCCAAAGAATCCGGTTTGGGATGAGCTTCTTCTCCCGGCTGGTGGTCGGGATTGCGGAGTCAGCGCCAATCAGATCCTTCGTAACTTCGACCACGATCGGCCAGCGAGTGGCGCGACGCTTCGTGGCCGGTGAGACCCTCGACGAGGCGATCGCCGCCGCTCGTCAGCTCAACAAGCTGGGGATGAGTGTTTCCCTCGACCTGCTCGGCGAAGAGGTCACCACGCCTGATGAAGTTGAACAGGCGCGGCGTGAATATGAGCAGTGTCTCCAGCGGATCGCGGCCGAGCGCGTCGATGGCAACATCTCGATCAAGCTCACCCAGTTGGGACTGTCGCTCGACGAAGAGTTGACCGCTTCCACCCTCGATCAACTGGCGAAGACTGCCAGATCGCTCGATCTCACCATCACGATCGACATGGAGGATTCGACTTACACGGCCTCCACGGTCGAGATCTATCGAGCGGTGCAAGCTGTCCACGGCAACCTCGGAATCGCCCTCCAGGCGTACCTTTTTCGCTCGTCCGGCGATCTGGCGAGCCTCGCTTCCGAGGGCGGCCATATACGCCTGTGCAAAGGTGCCTACGTCGAGCCAGAAGAGATTGCCTTCACCGACAAGGACGACGTCGACGCCGCGTTCGTTCGCCTACTCGAGCCGTTGATGGCCGATCTGCGGGTGCTCCCGGCGGTTGCCACCCACGACCGGCGCCTAATCGAGCTCACCCGTCGTTTGGCGCGCACCCGCCCGGCTGCCTTCGAGTTTCAGATGCTTTTTGGAATCGCCACCTCGATTCAGAAGGAGCTGGCTGCGGCCGGGTATCCGCTTCGCATCTATGTGCCCTACGGCGTCCGCTGGTATCCCTATCTGGTGCGCCGCCTTGGTGAGCGGCCCGCCAACCTCGCCTTCTTCCTCCGCGCCCTAACGTCAGCTCGATGAGAAAAAGCCTCGCCGCGTTCGGATTGCTCTTCATAACCGGCACGGCTTCACTCGACCCGATCGCGGCTGGTCTGGCTGAGGACGGCTTCTACCTCGAGGACGGAGTCGACGCCACCACCGCCGAGATGGAGGACTTGGTCGCCCGCTTTCGCGGCTTCTACTTCGTGGGCCTGGCGGACGAGGTCCCCGGCGGGGTGCAGGCCATGGCCGAAGATCTCGTCGATGTGCTGGGCGACGGAACAGTGGTGGTTCTCACCCCAGAAGAGGTCTGGGCCGTCAGTCTCGACTTCAACGATGAAACGATGGAGGCGGCCTTCTCCGACGCCCAGTTCGGCGGGTCATATGCCGCCGACTTCGAGGCCTTCGCTACTCAGCTCTCCGGCCCCTCCGACGTGCCTTCCGAGTCGGGAGGGATTAGCTGGGTTCCGATCCTGATTGGAGTCGGAATTGTGGGCTTGGTCGGCTTTGCCATCTGGCGGGGAGGCCGGCGATCGAAACAAGCAAGCGAGAATCTCTTGACCGAGGCGAGAACCGAGATCCGTCAACAGATGGATGTGATCGCCTCCCAGATTGTCGATTTGGCCGACGACCCACGAGTTGAATCGAGCGCGGGCGCCGAGGACCATTACCGCCAGGCATCGGAGACGTTCCAGACCGCCGAGGGTCGGCTCGTTGCCGCTCAAGCCCTCCCCGCCCTGGAGGACCTTTCGGATGATCTCGACCGGGCTCGTTGGCAACTTGACGCCACCCAGGCCCTGATCGAAGGAAAGTCGCCTCCGCCCGAACCACAGCCAGAAGCACCGATCTCGTGTTTCTTCGACCCCACTCACGGTGCCGGTCGCGAGCAAACGACGCTCGAGACTGCTGCGGGGAACAAAGTGGTGATGGTTTGCGATAACTGCGCCGAGCGCCTGCGGCGAGGAGAGATTCCCGACCCGCGTCAGATCCCATATCGCGGCCGACCCATTCCCGCGCCTCAAGCTCCTCGCAGCCACGGCGGTCAAGGGATGGACTGGCTCGACCTCTTCTCGGTGCTGGTCGGCGGGATGGGGAGCGCCCGCTCGTACGACTGGAGCCGCACCACGGGCTTGCCTTCGCGCGGCCGGGTCAGCAGTCCTCCACTCGGCGGCTCGCGGGGATCGGTCGGTGGTCGCCGCGGGTCGGGCTCGCGGGGCAAAGTCTCGGGATCGCGGAAGCGGGGGTGACACCCCTAATCTCGACGAGCTACAACTGCGAAAGGGACGATTGATGCTGACTCGCATCTGGAATTACTTGAAGACGCTGTTCGGGATGGCGGCCGAGCGGGCGATGGACCCCGCAGTCGAGATCGAGCAGGCCATCAACGAGGCCAAGGCCAGGAATCAGCTGTTGCGCAATCAGGCCGCCAAGGTGATTGCCCATCGCACCCAGATCGAAGCCAAGATCGAGGACTCCGCCAAGGACGTCGGCGAGGCACGCGAGACCGCCAAGCAGGCACTGTTGAAGGCTGACGCGGCCAAGACCGCGGGCGACACGGCTGCCCAGAGCAAATGGACGACAGCGGCTCAAGCGATCGCTCTCAAGCTGCAGGCGTCCGAGTCCAATTTGAGCGGACTCAAAGAGCAGTATGAGATTGCAATCACCCAGGCCGACTCCGCCAAGGGCGCGGTGACTCAAAACGCAATGCGTCTGCAGGAGCTGGCTGCCAAGCGCATGCAACTGGTGGGACAGCTCGAGCAGGCCCGGATGCAGGAAGCCGTCAACAGCGCGGTCGAGTCGATCTCGACGTCGATGGAAACCGAAGTTCCGAGCCTCGACAGGGTCGAGGAGAAGATCCAGCGGCGATTGTCGGAAGCACAGGCCCATGCCGAGCTGCGCGAGGCCACGCCCGAAGGTGCGGAGACCGAGCTGCGAGAGGCGGTTTCGATGGCCCAAGCCGACGCCCGGCTCGAGGAACTGAAGAAAGAGCTTGGCCTCGCCTGACTCCGCGCTGATTGAAAAGCCGGAGACCGCCGCCGCCGATCCCCGTCCCAAACGGTCCGCGGCGGCTCTGATCGGGCCGCTGGGAGCGCTGGGTGCCCTGGGGGCCGTCTTGTTGGGCTACCTCGGCACTATCCCTGAGGTAATCGAGCCCGAAGTGGGCCGCCTCGTCTTCGTCCACGTGCCTCCATGGGTGCAAGTGGTTTTCTATGTGACCACCGCCGCCTTCATCGCCCTGGCTGGCGCCCTTTTTGCGATGCGGGCACGCTCCTGGGACCGAGGGCAACCCGATCGACGCTGGGGCCGCTTCGGCGAGCGGATGCGTCAGCTCTTCAGGGGAGTGTCGATGCAAACCCTCCTCCGCGACCGAGCGGCGGGCCTGATGCACTCGATGATCTACTTCGGTTTCCTCATCCTGTTTGCCGGAACTGTGACTTTGGAGATCGACCACCTGGTACCCAACAACCTCAAGTTTCTCGAGGGCGGCGTCTATCTCGGCTACTCGTTGATCCTCGACCTCGCCTCCCTCATGTTCCTGGGCGGCCTGGCCTGGGCCGTGTTTCGTCGATACCTGCAGAGGCCGTGGCGGATTCGATCAAAGACCAAGCCCGAGGACGGCTGGATCCTTTTCACCTTGGCGTTTACCGGAATCTCGGGCCTGGTGGTCGAGGCCGCTCGCATCTCGCTCGAAGCCAGACCCGCGTTTGAAAGATGGTCAATCGTTGGCTATCCGCTGTCGTTCTTGGTGCCGAGCTCGACTGCTGGCACCGTGCACCTCAGCTCTTGGATCCTGCATGCGGCCGCCTTCCTGGCGTTCTTGGTGGTCCTGCCGACCACCAAGCTTCGTCACATGCTGACCAGCCCAACCAACATGTTTCTCTCCCCCCGGGAGCGGCCCAAGGGAGCGATGCGGGCGGTGGTGAACCTGGCTGAAGTCGAAGACATCGACACGATCGGCGCCTCGGTGGTGAGCGACTTCACCTGGAAGCAGCTCTTTGACACCGACGCTTGCACCATTTGCGGGCGGTGCACCTCGGTATGCCCAGCGAGCATCACCGGCAAGCCACTCGATCCCCGCGAGATGGTCCTCAAAGTGGGAGAGGTGGCGGCGATTACGGCTGGAATTTCGCCCCCAGTCGGACTCGTCGAAGGGATCGAAATCGACGGGGCGAGCGTGTTGCAAAGGGTGCGGCCAGAGGAGGTTTGGTCGTGCACCTCCTGTCGGGCTTGTGATGAGATCTGCCCGGTCAACATCGAGATCCTCGACCGCATTCTCGATATCCGTCGCTACCTCACGATGATGGAATCCTCTTTCCCCAACGAGCTCTCCAAGGCGTTCGTGGCGATGGAGAACCAGGGGAATCCTTGGGGCATAAGCCGCGAGAGACGCTCGGCGTGGGCAGAAAAACTCGACTTCCCCGTTCCGGTGCTTGGAGTCGACACCGACCACGCCGAATACCTCTGGTTCGTCGGTTGCGCCGGATCTTTCGATGACCGCAACACTGCGGTCTCGGTGGCCCTGGCCAAGCTTTTGCATGAGGCGGGGATCGACTTTGCGATCCTCGGGCCCCGAGAGGCCTGCAACGGCGATCCCGCTCGCCGGGCCGGGAACGAGTATCTCTGGCAGCAGCTCGCCACCGCCAACATCGAGACCTTCTCGGAGCTCTCGGTCCAGAAGATCATCACCCAATGCCCGCATTGCTTCAACACCTTCGCCAACGAGTATCCGCAGATGGGCGGGGAGTACGAGGTCGTGCACCATTCTCAACTGTTGGCCGAGCTGTTGACCAAGAAGGCCGTGTCCTCTCGCGGTGGTAGCAAGGGCAGGACCGTCACCTATCACGACCCCTGTTTCCTCGGTCGGCACAACGACGTCTATCTCGCCCCCCGCGAGGTGGCAGCCGCTGCCGGTGGCGAGCTGGTGGAGATGCCCCGACACGGGAACCGGGCCCTGTGTTGTGGAGCGGGCGGGGCGCGCTTTTGGATGGAGGAGCACACTGGCAAGAAGGTCAACATCGAAAGAGCGGAAGAGGCCCTGGCAACGGGTGCCAGCGAGATCGCAGTCGCCTGTCCGTTTTGCTACGTGATGCTCGACGACGGGGTCAAGGAACTAGGCAAGGGCGATGAGGTGAGGGTCCGCGACCTGGCGATGATGCTCTTGGAAGAGCCTGACTAGTCCACCTGCACCAATCTCCAAGATAGCCCTGGCAACCCCGGCAGCCGACCTTAGATTGACTCTGGCAGTTGGAAACTACATGGGAGGTTGGGGCGAAATGGCAGATCAGCCTATTTGTAGGGCAGACAACCACAAATATGTGGCGAAGGGAATGCGCCTACAGTGCACAAAGTGTGGTGCGATCCAAATCGATCTGAGAGCTGCTCAGTCGCGGGCCGATGAAGCGATCCGGGTGTTTCGTTCGCGTCGACCCACCGTGTTCTCGCTGACGAATCCGGATTTCCAGCCGGACACGAGTCCAAGGCCGCCGTTTCGGCGTCCCCGTCACCGACGGGGATAGAAGCTCTCCTCTAGCTAGACCCAGTCAAGTTTGATCAAGTCTGTGCGAGGACTGGCTCGTCTTCGCTCGGGGTTTCGACCTTCGTTGGGAGCGACCGGCTGAATCGGTCGAAAAGCGGACCGGTCATGGCGGTGGTGATCAGCGCCATCGTCACCGCCCCCAGCTGCGCTACTCCTGTAATGACGTTGGCCTGCACGCCTTCGATTGCCACCACCAGGACTAGCAGGCCGCGACAGTTCATCAGGACCCCAAGGACGTTGCCTTCGCGCCATGACAGCCCTCCAAGTCGAGCGAACGCCATCCCGCCGAGCCATTTGCCGGCGATGCCGACGAGAAGGATCAGGCCGAGCCCGCCCAGGGCGGCGACCGAAAGCCGGGTGAAGTCGGTTCCAAGCCCGGAAAAGGCGAGGAAAACCGGAAGGAGGATGGTGCCGCTGAACTCAGCCAGCCGCCGGCTGAACTCGGCAAAGAGCGACTTGCGAACCGGCAGGATCAAACCAGCCATGAACCCGCCGACGATCACGGTCAGGCCGAGCAGGTGGGCGATATAGCCCGAAGCGAACAGCAGGATGAAGATCGAGGCGAAAAATCCAGATTCGAGGACGTTGGTCTCTTCGAATCGGCGGGCGGCCCGGGCCATATACGGTCGGGCGACGAAGATCATGGCGGCTAGATAAAGCAGCGACAGCCCGATCTTGATTGCCAGCGCGCTGGCAGTCTGTCCTCGAGCCAGGGACGAGGCAGCCGAGGCGGTGATGAACATCACGATGGTGCAGACCGCCGCGGCAGCGATGCCGGTAGCGCCCATTGTCGACAGGGTGAGACCCTTTTCCTGAAGGATGCGGACCATCACCGGAAAGGCGGTGACCGCCAGGATGGCGCCGATGAACAAGCTGAATCCGAGGTCCGAGGCGCCCTCTGGCTTGAAGATGTCGGCGGGGAGCAGCGGCGAGATGAGAAGCCCCAAGCCGACTGGGATTGCCACAACCCCGACTCCGACCAGCACAATTCCTTTCAGTCGTCCTTTGAGCACCGAGCCGTCCACTTCGAGCCCCGTCAGGAACATGAAGAGGAGCAGGGCGAGCTGGCCGATGCCGCCGATGATGCTGCGTGCCTGAGCCGGAAACAGGCACCAGGTTGGACTTTCAACGGTCCCGGTCGGAGCGGCGACCAGCGACGCTGCGCAGTTCATCCAGTCCGGAGCGGTGAAGCCACCCCATAGCGCCGGGCCCAAGAGGGTCGGTCCCAAGAGAACGCCGGCGACGATCTCGCCCACCACTCGGGGTTGACCGATCTTCACGAACAGCGAACCGACCAATCGTGCGACGAGGATGATGAGCGTGAGGTCGAGCAGAACGAAGCCGACCACCTGACCGGTGCTCAGAGCATTCATCTAGACAGCGGTGCGAAGCCAGGCCTCGGTGGATTCGATGTCTTGGAGGTTCGAGTCCCACAACGGCGCGCGTTCCGGGTGGAACCGCGAACCGATCGGCACCGAGTAGAGGCCTTCCTCGTCGTAATTCGATCGCTCACGGCCCAGCAGGCGACGGAAGTTGCCGAGGGCCGAGTCGAAGATCGGGTCCTGCATCATGTCGTCATAGATGCGACCGGCGAAGACATCCGTCAGCGGCGAGCGGTACTTGGCATGCACCAGGTAGGAGAAGGCCAGCGGGTTCTCCCAGAAAGTGTCGAGGACATCTTCCAGGACGTCGATGCCCTTTTCGACCCGGGTCATGTACTCGTGGAACGGGTTCTCGGAGTCACGACCCTTTCCTTCGAGCCAGCCCACGATCGGATCGATCACCATCGTCGCCTCGCGCAACGCGACATAGAGGCCGAAAGAGAAGATGGGGTCGACAAATCGGTGGGAGTCGCCGACGCAGATGTAACCGGGCCCGGCGAACTTACGTACCTGGAATGAGTAGTTCGGGACCGTTCTCGCCGGCTCGACCATGTTGCCCTCAGGGATCCGGGAGGCCAAGCCTTTGTTCAGCTCCTGCATCTCTCGCTTCACAAAGTCTTCGCGAGATTCCCCCTTCTCCTTGAAATACGCCGCAGGAACGACGATTCCGACGCTGGTGACCTCGTCGTCAATCGGGATCGCCCATGCCCAGTGGTACTTCTTGGTGTAGAAGATGTGAGTGTTGCCCGGCTGGAGCTGACGCCCCTCGCCAAAGTCCCGCTGGTAGTCCGAAATGTGGGTGAAGAGGGCGATCTGCTTGTCGTATGAGCCCAGGTACTTCGGTCCGGTGACTTTCCGGTTGGCAAGGAAGCTCGCCTGGCCCGAGCAGTCGATCGTGAGCTCGGCTCCAACCGAGACTGTGCGACCATCACTGGTTTCCACCTGCACGCCAGCCAAGACGCCGTTTTCATCGAGGATCGGCTCAGTAGCGCGGCCCGCGATCACCTCGGCGCCGCGCTCCTTGGCGGCGTCGAGCAGCATGCTGTCGAACTCGCTTCGTCGGACCTGCCAGGTGAACTGATCGTGGAGCCCTTCTTCGTCGCGGCGCATCACCGGGACCCACCAGTCGGGGTTGCCCCTCGTGCCATAGACGACGACACCGTGCTTGATCGGATGGCCGGCCGCCACCATTTGCTTTTCAAAGCCGAGACCGCGCACGACCGCACCGCATTCACCGGTGAGCGATTCGCCGATGTGGAAGCGCGGAAACTCCTCGCGCTCGATGATGATGGGTGTTATTCCGCGATCGAGTAGCTGGATTGCCACAACAGCACCCGCGGGGCCGCCACCAATGATCAGAACGTCGGTCCTGTGATCCACTCCCTGCCTTTCCTGCACCTGGTTGTCGAGAAGCTAAGTGCCGGCGGGCTGAGCGGGAATAGGTCGTTACAACCTTTCTGACGGTTAGGTTGCCTATATGGGTCGAACGCGGCTCGCGGTCGTGATCATCTTTTTGACTGGGTGCACGGCGGCGCCCACCCCGGCTTCCACGACCACGACGCCAGCCACAACCACGACCGCCGCGCCGGCTGATGTCGCAGGAGCCGTAGCCGCTTTCCAAGCGTGCATGTCGGGGGCCGGCTTCCCGCTGGCCGAGGTGCCGCTCGACCCGAACGGACGGCCCGACCTTTCCGCATTGATCAGCGACGCCGCGACCACTGTCGAGTTCCGGGAAGCGCTCTCATATTGCGCCCCGCTCTTAGGGTCCTTTCTCGCTCTGGATCAGAGACCTGGTTTGGCGGCCCTGGTGCGCGATCAGCTGGTGCGTTACGCACAATGCATGCGAGCCAGTGGAGTAGAGGATTTCCCAGATCCACTGATGGAGTTCGAGGGGAAAAGCGCGCCCTTTCCACCCGAGCAAATTCCGCTCGACGATCCTGAGTTCCGCGATGTCGTCGAAGCATGTGCCTCGGCGATAGCCGTGTCCTAACCAGCAAGAATGGGTTGATGCGTATTGGGTTTCAGGGGGAGGAGTACTCATACTCCGATCAGGCATCGATGGAGCTCTATCCCGGCGAAGAACGCGAGGGTTACGGCACCTTTGTGGCAGCGTTCGAGGCTTTGCGCGACGGTGAGGTCGAGCGTTTGGTGGTGCCGATTGAGAACTCGACGACCGGCAGCGTGCTTCCGGTCCTCGATCGTCTCGGACAAGACCATTTCGGGGAGAACCAGATCGTGGCCGAGCATCTGGTCGAAGTGCGACACGCCCTCCTTGCTCATCACGGCAGCTCGCTCGAGGACCTCGAGCGAGTCCATTCTCACCCCGAAGCGCTCTCTCAAGCTGAGGCGATTCTCACCCACTGGGGCTGGGAGTCGGTCCCCACCCACGACACCGCCGGCGCCGTGCGTCTCGTGGCTGAGTCCGGCGTCCGCTCCGACGCTGCGCTCGGCCCCGAGCGGGCGGCCGTACCGTTTGGCCTTTCCATCTTGTTACGCGACGTTGTCGACCGACCGCACAACACCACGAGGTTTGTGGTGTTGGCCGCGGATGTGACCGAGATCGAGCCAGATGCCGACAAGACCACAGTTGCGTTCACGACCAGCCATACCCCCGGCGCTCTCGCCCTCGCGCTCACCGAGCTCGGGTTGCGCGGTGCCAACCTCACCCGGATCGAGTCGCGGCCCACCGAGGCGGCTTGGCGCTACCGAATGTTCGTCGACCTCACCCACCCACCCGGGCCCGCAGGGGTGAAGGTCCTGTTCGACCCGGTCCCTTCGTCGCTGGCCGATCTTCAGTTCCTCGGCACCTACAGGTCGGTTCTGCGCTGACCGGACATACCATCCTCGCCATGGTCACCACGCGCCCAATCGAGCGACCGGTCACCGATACACGGGTCGAGGAGGACTTGCCGTGGCAGGTCGTGGTGTGGAACGACCCGGTCAATCTGATGGATTACGTCGTGTGGGTGTTGCGCCGGCTCTTTGGTCATTCCCTGGCAGAAGCGACGCGGCTGATGCTGGCTGTGCACAACGAAGGGCGGGCAACCGTTAATCAGGGACCTCGCGAGCAGGCGGAGATGGATGCCTACCGTCTCCATCAACACGGGCTCTGGGCCACGATCGAGAAATGATCCCGTTCCTGCCCGTGCCCGACGGCATCTTGGTCACGCTCACACCCGACGACCTCGATTTGCTCAATCAGCTTCCCGAGTTTCTCGCCACCCTCGGTTCACCTGCAGAGGATCCCGGCGCCGCCCGGCTGCATTCGCCGGTATACCTCGACGACATCCAGGCATCCGACGAGTGGTGGCGGCTCATGTCGGAGGAGTTCTTGCAATCGCGCACGGCCGACCGCTCGGCGTTCGCCATGATCCTGGAGTCGGCCGGCGCGGGCACCGTTGCCTCGCTCGCCGAAGCCGAAGCGTTGCTCCGGGTGCTCAACGAAGCTCGGCTGGCACTAGCCGCTCGGCTGGGCGTCCGCGAGGAAGGCGACATGGAGCTGCTCGACTCCGACGATCAGGCTGCTCTGGACTATCTCGCGGGAATGCAGCAGTTGCTGGTTGTGGCGCTGATCGGCGAAGAGTTGGAGTTTCCGATTGATCCAACCAGTGACAATTGAGGTCACAACTGCCGCAATGGCTCATGGCGGGAAGGCGGTGGCGAGACACGAGGGCCAAGTCCTATTCGTCACTGGCGCATATCCGCACGAAGTCGTCCAAGCCGAAGTCACCGAGGCGAAGAAGCGCCACTCCTTCGCTCGAGCGCTTGCCATTTTCGAGCCGTCTCCCCATCGTCGTGCGGCGCCGTGTCCACACTTTGGCCCCTGCGGGGGATGTCAATGGCAGTCGGCCGAACCGGGCGCGCAAGCAGAATGGAAGCGCGAGATCGTGGCCGACCAACTGCGGTTTGTGGGCAAGCTCGGAAATGTCGAGGTACGTCCGACAATCAGTCCGGGACCGGAATTCGGCTACCGCAACCGGATGGACTTTGCCCTCGTCGGGGGTCGGCCCGCTCTCCATCGTGAGGAAAGCCAAGAGTTGGTCGAGCTCAGCGTCTGTCTCCTTTTGGTCGCACCACTGTTCCAACTGTTCGTCGATCTGCCGATTCGGCCCCTGGCCGAGCGAGTCACCTTGCGGGCCGGCGTTGCAACCGGGGAGACCGCGGTGCTGTTCGACGACGAACATGGGGTGATTCACGAAGAAGTCGCCGGCCACACCTTCCGGGTAACCGACCGGGCATTCTTCCAAGCCAACACCGCCGGGGCCGAAGAGCTGGTGCGCCTGGTGACCGAGGTGCTTGCGCCTGGCCCGAACGATCGGTTGCTCGATGGGTATGCGGGCGGAGGCCTCTTTGCGGCGACGGTTGGTGCTGGCTGTCGAGAAGTGGTGGCGGTGGAATCCGATCCGGTGGCCGTCGCTGACTTGAAAGCCAACGCCGACTCGGTTCCGGTGAGGGCGAAATTCGAAAGCAGTCGGCCGCGGCTCCCTCGCAGCTGGGACTTGGCTGTGGTCGATCCGCCCCGAGCGGGGCTAGGCAGGGAAGGCGTCGAGACCGTGGTCGCCGGCCACCCGCGGACTGTCGCGCTCGTCGCCTGTGACCCGGCTTCCTTCGCTCGTGACGCCGCGCTCTTCACCAACGCTGGTTACCGGCTCGAGTATGCGCAACCGGTCGACATGTTCCCGCAGACCTTCCACATCGAGATTGTTGGTGCCTTCAGCCGCTGAAGCTCACTGCACGCAGAACCAGTTGCCCTCGGGATCGTGCAGCTCGATCCAGATCTCCCCGGCCATGCCGGTTGCTTCGCGTTGGTAGGTCGCACCAAACGCCTCCAGCCGGGTGCGCTCGTCGGCTAGCCGCCGCCGGCGCTCGTCGTCGTCGATCGGCTCGCCTTCGCGGCCGACGGAATTGACATCGATGTGCACCCGCTGATTCGGGGTTCCGCCGTCGTACCGCTCGAAGAGGATCCGGGGACCGGTGCCATCAGGGTCGACGACGGCCGAGACGTCGTTCCTTCTGTCTGCGGGAATCCCGACCGCTTCCGCGAAAGCGTCCCATTACTCGAAGCCTTCGGGTGGGGGTTGCACGATGTAGCCGAGAGCCGTAGCCCAAAACTCGGCGAGACGATTGGGATCTTCACAGGCGAAGACGACCTGAATTGAGTGGCACATAAGACCTCCTGCCTATCGTGAGCTTATGGATTTCGGCGTCGTGTTGCAGACCAACCCTCCGGCGCGCGAAGTGATCAATCGGGCTGTCGCCGCCGAGGGATTGGGCTTCGACTACGTTTGGACATTCGACTCTCACGTCCTCTGGCAGGAGCCATTCGTGATCTTCAGCCAGATCCTGGACCGGACCGAAAGGTTGATCGTCGGCCCGATGGTCACCAATCCGGGGACGCGCGATTGGACCGTCCTCGCCTCGCTGTTTGCGACATTGAAGGACATGTACGGACCGCGCCTGGTGTGCGGGATGGGGCGGGGCGATTCCGCGCTGCGCTACATCGGCCGGACTCCGACCACGCTCGAAACCACCGCGACCGCGACCAGGGTCATCAAAGATCTGGTGGCGGGGCGAACGGTGACTTACAACGACAAGGAGTTGACTATTCCTTGGATCTCCGAGGAGTGGGACCTGCCCGTGTGGATGGCCGCTTATGGGCCGAAGGCGCTGGCATCTACTGGCACCCACTACGACGGCTACATCCTCCAATTGGGCGATCCCCAGATCGTCGAATGGACCGTCGGTGTGGTTCGGGAGGCCGCGGCGGCGGCGGGCCGCGATCCTGATTCGTTGACAATATGTGTCGCGGCCCCCGCTTATGTGGGTGACGATCTCGCCCACCAACGCGACCAGGTGCGCTGGTTCGGGGGAATGGTCGGCAACCACGTGGCCGACCTCGTCAACCGTTACGGCGCGACATCAACCGCGGTTCCGCAGGCTTTGACCGATTACATCAAAGCGCGCGAGGGCTACGACTACGACCACCATGGCAAGGCTGGTAACCCCTCAACCGACTTCGTCCCCGACGAGATCATCGAACGCTTCTGCCTACTGGGGTCGGTGGAATCCCACCTCGAACGCCTCCGCGAGCTCGCAGATCTCGGCGTTGACCAATTCGCGATTTACCTGATGCACGACCAGATGGACGAAACCCTCTCCGCCTACGGCACCCAGGTGATCCCGGCGTTCAAGGCCACCACGGAAACCTAAGGTTTGCGTGGTGGTATAGCCACCAAAATCGCCTTACGTTCAGGGGCTTAGCGGCCGTGTTGCGGGAAGCCCAGGTCGACGCCGCGGTGCATCGGGTCGGGCCAACGGGAGATGACCACCTTCTGGCGGGTGTAAAAACGGATGCCTTCGGGGCCGTAGATCGCATTCGAACCGAAGATCGAGGACTTCCAGCCGCCGAATGAGTAGAAGGCGAGCGGCACCGGGATCGGGACGTTCACGCCCACCATCCCCACTTGAATCTCCGACTGGAACTTTCGGGCCGCGCCACCGTCGTTGGTGAAGAGGGCCGTGCCGTTGGCAAACGGCGAGGCGTTGATCAAATCGATCGCGTCCTGGTAGTGCTCGACCCTCACCACCGATAGCACCGGCCCAAAGATCTCGTCGTCATAGATCTTCATTCCCGGTTCGACCCGATCAAAAAGCGTAGGGGCGACGTAGAAGCCGTCTTCGAATCCGTCGGGCGCGAAGCCGCGGCCGTCGACCACCAGGTCGGCGCCTTGGTCGACGCCGGAGTCGATGTAACCGACGACCTTGTCCCGGTGCTCGGGGGTGACGAGAGGGCCCATCTCCGAGTTCGGATCGTCACCCGGCCCCGTGCGAAGCTTGGCGATCCGCGCCTTCACTTGCGGAATCAAACGATCAGCCGCGTCTCCGACGGCCACCACCACCGAGATCGCCATGCAGCGTTCGCCAGCCGAGCCGTACCCGGCGGAGACGGCAGCATCGGCGGAGAGCTCCATGTCGGCGTCGGGCAGCACCACCATGTGGTTTTTGGCGCCGCCCAGAGCCTGCACGCGCTTTCCGGCCCGGGTCCCGTTCTCGTAGATGTAACGGGCGATGGGCGTCGAACCGACGAAAGAGACGGCAGCGATATCGGGGTGCTCGAGTATGCGATCGACCGCCACCTTGTCGCCGTGGACGACATTGAGGACGCCGGGCGGCAGGCCGGCTTCCTTCAGCAACTCGGCGCACAGCATCGAAGGCGAGGGGTCTTTTTCCGACGGCTTGAGCACGAAAGTGTTGCCGCAGGCAATCGCCAATGGGAACATCCACATCGGAACCATTGCCGGAAAGTTGAAAGGTGTGATCCCGGCCACGACGCCTAGGGGCTGTCGCATTGTGAAGGTGTCGACGCCGGTTGACACCTGCTCGGAGAACTCGCCCTTCAGCAAATGGGTGATGTTGCAAGCGAACTCGACCACCTCGAGCCCGCGCTGCACTTCGCCCAGGGCATCGGAGTGGGTTTTGCCATGCTCGGCGGTGATGAGCTTGGCGATCTCGTGGCGATTGTCCACGACCAGTTCGCGAAAGGCGAACATCACGTTTTGACGACGGGTTACCGGTGTCTCCCGCCATTCGTCATAGGCAGCCAGAGCCGCTTCCACCGCCGAATCCACGTCATCTGCGGTTCCGAGGACCACCTCGTCGGCAACCGCTCCGGTGGCCGGGTTGTAGATCGGTCCGGTTCGAACGGGCTTCTGTTCCCAAAGCTGGCCGTTGATCCAGTGATTGATCATTTCTCTTCTCCTAAAAAGGAGTCTAAGCCGGTGGCCCAAGTGGCCCACTGGGCCTTTAACCTCCCGTCACCCGGACTGGAAAGGCCATGCGCAAGATCTCGAAGTTCATCGTTCTCGTCACGTTCCTGGTGACCGCCTGCGGACAGGCAGCCACGACCACCACAGCTCCTAGCACCAATACGACTGACGACGTCACCGTCACTGCCGCGCCCGTCACCACTGAGGAGACCGCGCCGGAGGGGCTCGTGGAGACGATCCAGGAGCTTCCCTCAGCGACCATCCAGATCGTCTCGATCGGGACGTTCGTCACTCCCGACTTCGGATCCTTTGAGTCCGGCGGCGCCGGCTCGGGTTTCATCATCGATCCGAGCGGGGTCGCGGTCACCAACAGTCACGTCGTCAGCGGCGCCGGGTTGATCGAGGTGCACATCGGCGGCAGCGATGACCCCATCAACGCCCGCATACTGGGAGTGTCCGAATGTAACGATCTGGCGGTGATCGATCTCGAGGGCGATGGCTACAACTATCTCGAGTGGTATGACGGGGATATCTTCTCGGGTCTTCCCGTGCAGGCCGCGGGCTATCCACTCGGTGCTCCCGAGTTCGCGTTGACTCAGGGAATCATCTCGAAGGGTGAGACTCCAGGTGACACCGACTGGGCCTCGGTCGAAGCGATCCTCGAGCACGATGCCCGTATCCGGGGCGGCAACTCCGGCGGTCCCCTTGTCACTGAGGAGATGCAGGTCGTCGGGGTCAACTACGCCGGTCGTGACGACACCGATCAGAACTACGCGATCAGCGTCTCCGAGGCGCGACCGATCGTCGAGCAGCTCCGGGGGGGTGTCGATGTCGACTCGGTTGGGATCAACGGCTACGCAATATTCGCCGAAGACGGGACGAGCGGGGTATGGGTCGAAACCGTGCAGGCAGGTTCGGCCGCCGACCTGGTGGGGATTACAGGTGGTGACATCGTCACTCGCATGGCCGGAGTGTCGGTTGGATTCGATGGAACCCTGGCCGATTTCTGCGACGTCATCCGCACACAAGGCGGGGACGCGCCGATCGATGTCGAGGTTCTGCGATATAACACCAGCCAGGTGTTGCGGGGCCAGCTCAATGGCGAGGCTTTGGCTGAGGCTTTCTCCTTTGCCGAGGAGCTCGAAGAAGAGGCTACGGTCGAAGAAGATGTCGGCACGCAGGGTTACGCCGAGTATGTGGTGATCAGCGATGACACCGGCGCCATGTCAGTGGAGGTGCCCGCCGAGTGGAGCGATGTCCTTGGCTCCCCCTACGAGGACGAGGAGGGCCGGATGATCACTGAAATCGCCGCGGCCTCCGACCTCACGTCGTTCTTTGAGACCTGGACCACTCCGGGGATGATCTTCAGCGCCTCTTCCGACTGGGCCGCGACCACCACCGAAGAGGAGCTGCTCGACCTGTCGAAGGTGGATTGGGAACAGCAATGTGAATACATCGGTCGCGAGCCTTACGAAGACCCGCTCTACGCCGGGTTCTACGACACGTATGTGAACTGCGGTGACACTGCTGCTACCTATGTCGTCGTCGCCACCCGGCCGTTGGAAGGCAACTTCATCATCCTCGTCGATATCCAGGCCAACACCGACCGCGACTTCGAAGCCCTCGACCGCATCCTGGCCAGCTTCTACGTCTCCGGCGACGTCTAAGCGTCGTTTTTATCACGCAGACAGGGCGTAAAACGCCCTGTCTGCGTCGCGAGAACAAGGGGGTTCCAACCAGCCCTCTTTTCCGACACGCTGGGTGAGTGAAATACGACAAGATCGTGCGAGATCTCGCCCTTTCGCAGCATGCGGTAGTTGCTCGCCGTCAGCTGGCAGCCGCTGGAATGGATACCAAAGCGATTCGTCGGCGAGTCCAATCAGGGATGCTCGAACCCGTCACGTCGCGCGTTCTTCGACTGAGTGGCGCACCCTCATCACCTTCACAACGGCTAATGATCGCCGTTTTGCACGTTGGGCCTGAGTCCTACATCTCACACCAAACCGCGGCTGCCTGGTGGGGGTTGGCAGGCTTCCGCCTTGACAAGATCCACGTCTCCCTTGAGCGTGTCTTTCACTGGACGGAGGACGCACGCGAAGTAGTCGTGCATCACTCGACCGTGATTCCCGAGTGGTGTCGCAAGATCCACAAGGGGATACCGATCGTTTCGCCTGCCTTGGCCGTCTATCAAATGGCGGGCTCGCTCTCACCCGAGCGGACTGCACAAGCTCTCGACAGCGGATGGTCCCTGCGGCTCTTTGACGGTCGAACTATTGACGCGCTAATCGCGCGCCTCGCCAGACACGGTCGCAACGGAACGGTCTTGATGAGACAGTTAAGAAGGGACCGACCTGACTCGTGGGTCCCGCCAGCATCCAACCTGGAGTCGCGGTTCGACAATATCGCCAAGATTCATGGGTTCTCGTTTCGTCGTCAGGTCGACGTGGGCGATGAGGAATGGAGCGGTCGGGTCGATTTCCTTGCGGAGGACTGTCCACTCATCGTCGAGATTCTGAGCGAGCGATACCACAGCGCGCTGAGCGATCGCGAGGCCGACGCCGACCGTCGGCAACGTCACGAGGCATTGGGGTTCGTTGTGGTCGAGGTGTGGGATCACGAGATCTTCTATACACCGTGGGTGGCGATCTCGAGGATCAGGAAGGCCCGTGAGCGCCTCTTGATCGGTTCTCTGGCCTTAGACGGGGCGGAATCCGACCCGTCGACGTGATAAAAACGACTTTTGGTCTTAGCGGGCGGCGCCCTCCATGGACCCAGTGAGTTTGGAGAGGTCGACGTTGTAGAGGACGCAGATCAGCTCCCGGTCGCCGTCGGCCCAGCTGTCCTCGGACGGGTAGATCGAAAACACTTCCAATGCTGAGCTGAGATAGTCGATGCCCACGTACGCCTCGAACTGCTCGACGCAGACGTTGGTGCCGATGTCACTTATCTCCTCCGGACCGGGGTAGACGTCGGTCTCGGTGTAGTCGATCAGCGCGAAAACTTCGTTGTCGTGGGGCTCCGAACACTCCACCTCCGGCACCGACGAGATTTCGTCGCCCGACTGGTCGTCAAAACAGGTGCCGACCGGGAGCGAAAACACGCTCTGCCCTCCGCCGCAAGCAATGAAGAGGGCGAATAGGACCACGGGGACAAAGCGGCGCATGGATTGCCTTTCGGTTAGACGAGGTACTGGTTGAGGTCACGCGGAAGGTAGCGGCCGTCGCCCTTTTTCCCGAGGTATTCATTGTCGGCGAGGATCAATTTGCCTCGAGAGAAGACGGTGTCCACCCCGCCAGAAACCTCGAGACCTTCGTAGCAGGAGTAGTCGGTGCGCATGTGGTGCGTGTCGGCCGACAATGTGTGCCGCTTCGCGGGGTCGAAGATCACGATGTCGGCGTCCGACCCCACCGCGATCGTGCCTTTTTGCGGATAGAGGCCGAACATCCGGGCGGGAGTGGTCGCGCAGACTTCAACCCACCGCTCCAACGTCAGCCGCTCCTCGGCGACCGCGCCGTGATACATGAGCTCGACGCGGTGCTCCACTCCCGGAAGCCCGTTGGGAATCTTGGAAAAGTCTCCCTCGCCGAGTCGCTTCTGCCGCCCCAGCTCGGGATGATCCTCGAAACAGAAAGGACAGTGGTCCGTCGAGACCACCTGCAAGTCATTGGTGGCCAGACCCGACCATAAGGCCTCCTGGTGTCCTTCGGCCCGATCGCGCAACGGCGGCGAGCAGACATATTTCGCCCCTTCGAAGCCGTTGCCGAGGTCGTCAAGGCTCAAGAAGAGATATTGGGGGCAAGTCTCGGCGAAGACGTTGAGCCCATCGTCTCGGGCATTGGTGACTTCCGCCAGAGCTTCGAGTGCCGACAGGTGGACGATGTAGAGCGGACAACCGGCAAGTTCGGCCAGTCTGATCGCCCGATGGGTGGCCTCGCCCTCGAGAATCGACTTGCGTACGATGCCGTGATAGAGAGGGTCGGTTTCGCCGCGCGCCAAAGCCTGGGCGATCAGCACATCGATGGCGATGCCATTCTCGGCATGCATCATGATTGTGGCGCCGTTCTCCGACGCCTTTTGCATGGCCTGGAAGATCTCCCCGTCGGTTGAATAGAAGACCCCGGGATAGGCCATGAACATCTTGAACGAGGTGACCCCTTCGCCCATGGCGATGTCCATCTCCTTTAGAGATTGCTCGTTGACATCGCCCACGATGACGTGAAAGCCGTAATCGATCGCACAGTTGCCATCGGCTTTTGCGCGCCATGCCTCGTATCCGTCCATCAGCCCCTGGCCTTTGGCTTGCACGGCGAAATCGATGATCGTGGTTGTCCCGCCCCAGGCAGCAGCCCGGGTTCCTGTCTCGAATGAGTCCGAAGCGAAGGTTCCTCCGAAGGGCAGCTCCATGTGGGTATGGACGTCGAGCCCTCCCGGCACCACGTACTTGCCCGCCGCGTCGATGGCCTCGGCGCCTTCGATCGCGGTCCCGGGCGCCAGCAGGGCGGTCACCTTTTCGCCTTCAACTAGAACATCGGCTTCCTGGCGGCCGGCGTGTGTAATGACAGTCCCGTTCGTTATGAGAGTGCTCATGACTGACCTCCATCGTTCGGAAAGTGGTTGGTGTAGTCCTTTTGGGCGGCGGTAACCACTTCGGCCGCCCGGGCCGAGTCGTATCGCTCCTGGATCGTCATGACGTCGGGTTGCCCTGGCATTTGCTTGTAGGTCTCGAAGTAGTGAGCGAGTCGGTCGACGAGCGCAAGCGGTATCTGGTCAAGCTCGGTTACCTCTCCCCAAATCGGGTCCCGGGCCAGAACGGCGATGATCTTGTCGTCGGCCTCGCCGTGGTCGAGAATCTGCAGCCCTCCGACCACCCGGGCGCTCAGCAAGATGTCGGCCCGGTTGATCGGCCGCTCGGAGATGACGCAGATGTCGAGGGGGTCGCCGTCGCCGCCCTGCGCCCCCGGACAGAGGGCCGCCACCAGCTCGGCACAGTAGGTCTGGGGGATGAATCCATAGAGGGTCGGGGGCGACGATGACGTCTGTTGCGGGCGGTCCACCTTGAGGTAGCCCGACGGCTTGTCCACTTCGTACTTGATCACGTCGAAGGGGGTGATTTCGACATAGGCGGTCACCAGGAATGGCGGTTCAGGCCCCGACGCCAGGCCGTGCCAGGGATGCGGCCGCCACTCAGTGAACACCCGCCCAACCTAGTGGCCCGCTCGCTGCGGGGTCGTATTGGCCCGCCATCACGGGCGGCTTGACAATCTAAGACTTCGCGTGATATAAAATCTATTGCGCGTCGTATCAAATTCAAAAGGAGGTAGATAGTGACAGTCCGCTTTTTTGAACCACTTAATGAATTCGATCGTATGTTCGATCGTCTGGCGCCCACCGCCGCAGGCTCGATGCCAATGGACATCTTCGAGAAGGACGGGACCTATCACGCTCGCTTCGATCTTCCCGGTGTCGATCCCGAAACGGTCGAGCTCACGGTTGAGAATTCCATTTTGACTGTCACCGTCGAGCGACCCGTGGAGGACACCGAAGGTGCCAACTGGCTCATGCGCGAGCGCCCCGCCGGCCGTCACAGCCGGCAGATTCGTCTTGGTCCGCTGGTGGATACCGGAAACGTTGACGCTGCCTACGACCGCGGCGTGTTGACGGTCACTCTCCCCATGAGAGAGGAAGCCAAGCCACAACGGATCACGATCAAATCGACGTTGAGTCTTCCGGAGTGAGCCCAGCTGAATCAGACGAAGAAGAGCGGCCTGCCATCGAGCGGCCGCTCTTCGTTTTGCGACAACCGACAGACATGGGCGATAACGCGGCCTTAAACCCTCCGGCGGCCGCGTGGTTGTCCGGGGAGCGTTAACTTTCGGTCTGTCCGTGTCTTAAGGAGGCACTTCTGAAGAAAACAATCGCTCTGCTCTTCATCCTCGGGTTGCTGGTGGCCGCCTGTGGTGGAGACTCGACAGCAACGACAACCGATACTGGAACGGCCACCACCGAAGACGGCGGGACCGCAACCACCGTGGCAGAAGGGATGGAGGGCCTAATCGCCGCCGCCCAGGAGGAGGGGACGCTCACAACGATTGCCCTCCCTCATGACTGGTGCAACTACGGAGGCGTCATCGAAGGCTTCAAGGCCAAGTACGGTCTCGAGGTCAACGAGCTGGCGCCTGATGCCGGATCGGCCGACGAGCTCGAGGCCGTTCGAGCCAACCAGGGCTCCACCGGCCCTCAGGCTCCGGATGTGCTTGACATCGGTCTTGCCTTTGGTCCCCAGGCCAAGGATGAAGGCCTGATCCAGCCATACATGGTGTCGACCTGGGACTCGATCCCCGACTCGGCCAAGGATCCCGAGGGTTATTGGTACGGCGACTACTACGGGGTTTTGGCCTTCGAAGTAAATGCCGACGTGGTCGAGAACGTCCCCCAGACGTGGGCCGATCTGCTCAAGCCCGAGTACAACGGCCAGATCGCTCTCGCCGGTGATCCTCGCGTCTCCGCCCAGGCGATTTCGGCAGTGTTCGCTGCCGGTCTGGCCAACGGCGGGTCACTCGATGATGCACAGGCCGGCTTGGACTTCTTTGCCCAACTGGCTGAGGCAGGGAATCTGATCCCGGTCATCGCCGAATCGGGAACGGTTTCGTCTGGAGAGACTCCGATCACCATTCGGTGGACGTACAACGCTCTCGCCAACCGAGACGCCAATGCCGACATCGCTGACATCCAGGTGGTTGTTCCCGCCGACAGCGGGCGCTACGCCGGTGTCTACGTGCAGGCAATAAGCGCCTACGCCCCGCACCCGAACGCGGCGAAGCTATGGATGGAGTTCCTCTACTCCGACGAGGGTCAGAACATCTGGCTCGAGGGCTACTGCCACCCGATCCGCTACGAGGATCTGGTCGGCCGGGACGCCGTTCCCGCGGACCAGCTCGAGAAACTGCCCGACGTCGAGGGCGCGGTCTTCCCGTCGCTTGATCAGATCGGCGCCGCGAGCGAGTTGATCACAACCAACTGGGATGCAGAGGTAGGCGTCAACGTTGGGGGCTGAGTGACCTCACTCACATCCACGAGCGTGGAGGGCCAGCGCCCTCCACGCTCGTGGAACTGGGTAGGGATCCTTCCCTTCCTGCTCTTTTCTTCCGCGTTCCTGCTTGGCCCCGCCATCATCCTGCTGGTTCGCAGCTTGCAGGCCAATGAGGGGGGCTGGACCCTGGGCAATTACCGCCAGCTGATCGACCCTCAGGTATTGGAGGCATACGGCCTGTCGGTGCGGATCAGCATCGTTACCGCCGTGGTCGGCGGGGTGTTTGGCTTCTTGCTCGCCTGGGCGATCATTTACGGCGGGCTCCCCAGAGTATTCCGCTCGCTCCTCACGACCTTTTCCGGTGTGGCCTCCAACTTCGCCGGAGTTCCCCTCGCCGCCGCGTTCATCTTCACCCTGGGCCGGATCGGGATGATCACCGCCTTGTTCGGCTTCTTCGGGATTGACCTCTACGACTCCGACTTCTCCCTCTACAACTTCTGGGGGCTCACCGTCGTCTACATGTTTTTCCAGTTCCCACTGATGGTCCTCACCATCACCCCCGCGCTCGAGGGACTCAAGAAGGAATGGAAGGAGGCCTCCGAGAACCTCGGCGCGACCTCCTGGCAGTACTGGCGCCACGTGGCGCTGCCGGTGCTGATGCCCTCGATCCTCGGCACGATCATCCTTCTCTTCGGCAATGCCTTCGGCGCCCACGCCACGGCCTATGCACTCACCGGAGGCACCCTGCGGCTGGCGACGATCTTGATAGGTGCCCAAATCTCCGGCGACGTGCTGCAGAATCAAGGTCTTGGCTACGCCGTGGCGATGGGGATGGTCTTGATCATGGGGCTCTCGATCGGCTTGTACACGATTCTCCAACGCCGGGCCGAAAGGTGGCTGGCGTGACGGTCACGGCTCCTCCTGTAGTCATCGAGACGCCTCCGGCAATTGCGACCCCGGTTCGAGCGGGAGCCGGGAGCAAGGTGCTGGCCTGGGTGATCATGCTCGCCGGAGTCCTCTATTTTTTCGCCCCCCTCGTTGCCACCGGAGAAAGAGCCTTCCGTGCGATCGGCAGGACTTTCAGCTTCGAGGCTTTCCGCCGGGTTATCACGGACCCGGAGTTTCTACGCACCTTCGGCGAGTCGGTAATCAACGCGGTGGCGACGATCGTCGTGTCACTCCTTGTGATCGTCCCCACCGCTTATTGGGTGACTCTCAAGGTTCCCAAGCTCCGATCGATCATCGAGTTCATCACCTTGCTGCCCTTTGTCATCCCGGCCGTGGTATTGGTCTTCGGCCTCATCCGGATGTACAGCCGGCCGCCGCTGGCGATCCTCGGCTCCTATGGATCGACTCGCATCATCTTGATCTGTGCCTATGCCGCTCTCTCCTTCCCGTATATGTATCGCTCGGTCGACAACGGGCTGAGAGCGATCAACGTGCGAACGCTGACCGAGGCCGCGCAGAGTCTCGGCGCGACTTGGCCGACGATCGTATGGCGGGTGATCTTCCCCAACCTCCGGGTGGCCTTGCTCTCAGGCGCCCTCCTGACCTTTGCGATCGTGATCGGGGAGTTGACCGTTGCCCTCTATCTCGGCCAGCACACTTTCGGGCCCTTCATGTCCAACCTGGTGAGGAACTTCGTGGCCGAGCCCGCCGCTCTCACCATTCTCTCCTTCGCCATGACCTGGGGCGCTATGGGCTTCATCTCCTATTTGACGAGACGGCAGCCGGGCAAACGCCGGATGAGGAGGCGACCCTGATGGCCTTCCTGGTTCTCGACCGCGTTCGCAAAGAGTTCGGTGGGAGCACCGCGGTGGAAGACTTCAATCTGGCCGTCGAGGCCGGCGAGTTCGTGTCTTTCCTCGGACCCTCTGGGTGCGGCAAGACGACAACGTTGCGGATGATCGCCGGGTTCGAAAAGCCCTCCGTAGGACGAATCAGCATTGGCGGTCGCGACATCACGAACGCCCGGCCCAACGAACGCAACGTTGGAATGGTTTTTCAGTCCTATGCCTTGTTTCCCAACATGACCGTGGGTCAGAACGTCGGCTTCGGACTCAAGCTGAAGAAAGTCGGACGCGAAGAGACCCAGAGTCGGGTGAATGAGTTGCTCGAACTCATTCATATGCCGGACAAAGGTGACTCCTATCCGCATGAGTTGTCCGGAGGCCAGCAGCAGCGGGTGGCATTGGCCCGGGCCCTGGCGATCCGGCCGCAAGTGCTGTTGCTGGACGAGCCGTTATCAGCACTCGATGCAAAGATCCGCGATGAGTTGCGCATCGAGATCAGGCGAATTCAACGAACTCTCGACATCACGACGATTTATGTCACCCATGACCAGGAAGAAGCAATGGCGCTGTCCGATCGCGTCGTGGTGATGAGCCGGGGAGTGATGGAACAAGTCGGGCCTCCGTTCCAGATCTACAACTACCCCGAGACAAGATTCGTCGCCTCGTTCGTCGGCAAGCTCAACCAGATCCCGGGGGTGGTGATCGATTCGAAGACCGTTCAATGCGGCGATGAGAGGCTCCAAACCACGACCCCGATCGAGGAGAGCCCGGGCACCGCTGTCAACGTGATGGTTCGACCCGAGGAGCTCGATATCGGCGCGGGGGAGGAGAACCAGCTCGTTGGCGTCGTCGAGTCGGTGAACTTCTTGGGTGCCATAGTCCGTGTCCGGATTGCACGCGGTGAACAAATGATCACCGCGGATCTCTTCAACGAGAGACTGCTCGAGCTGCCCGAGGTTGAGGAGGCCGTCACGATCTCGTTTCCGGCGCATGCCTGCTGGGTGATGAAGGCGAACTGAGTGAACCTTCCCCCTGTGCTTGGCGCGGCCACATCGGCATTTCAGATCGAGGGCGGCCGCGAGGATGGAAAAGGCCAGTCGATCTGGGATACGTTCTCGGACGAGGGCCGGCTGGCCGATCGCGGCGACATTGCCTGCGATCACTACCACCGATACCAGGAGGACGTCGAACTTTTGAAGGGTTTCGATGCGTATCGCATGTCGATCGCCTGGACTCGCGTGCTGCCCGACGGAGTTGGCGAGGTGGACCAGAAAGGACTCGACTTCTACCGGCGGCTCATCGACGAGTTGCTCGACTCAGGGGTCGCTCCGTGGGTGACGCTTTTTCATTGGGACCTTCCGCAGGCGTTGCAGGACCGGGGTGGCTGGGCAAACCGGGAAACGGTCGATGCCTTCGTGCGTTACGCCGAGGTCGTGGTCGAAGCGCTCGGCGACCTAGTCAAGAATTGGATCACCCATAACGAGCCCTGGGTCTACGCGACTCTGGGCCATATCGAAGGCGTTTTTGCCCCCGGGATCACCGATTGGCAAACGGGTCTGGCGGTCGCGCACCACGTTCTGCTCTCGCATGGAAAGGCGGTGCCGGTGCTCAAACAGAGAGGCGGCTCGGTGGGGCCGGCCCTTGACTGTCGACCGAGCCGGCCCGCGACTCCTGACGACGAAGCGGCGAACACGCACTTCGACGGCTTTCGCAACCGCTGGTACTTCGACCCGGTCTTCGGCAAGGGCTATCCCGCCGACATCGAGGAGACCTACCGCGAGCTTGGTCGTTGGGACGGAAGCCTCGTCCAGGCGGGCGACCTCGACTCGATCGCCTCACCGATCGATTTCCTGGGGATCAACTACTACACCAGCATCGAGATCCGTACGGGCTCTCAGGAGAGTGATGTCGGCAAGGTTGCGCCTGGACCCGGCCCTCCGCCGGGCTACACCGAGATGGGATGGGAGATAACCCCTGCGGCATTGACCGAGTTCCTTCAGCGAGTCGATCGCGAGTATTCGCCCGCGTCGATCGTCATCACCGAAAACGGAGCTTCCTACTCCGATGGGGTCGAGGATCAGCGCCGCATCGACTACTTGCAGCAGCACCTTGAAGCGGTGTCCGCGGCACGCGACTCGGGCGTGCCGGTCGACGGCTACTTCGTCTGGTCGTTGATGGACAACCTCGAATGGGTGTCGGGTTTCACCCAGCGCTTCGGGTTGATCGACATTGATTTCGACACCCAAGTCCGCTCCCCCAAGGCTTCCTATCACTGGTACCGCGATCTGATCGCGAACCGGTGATGCCCTAACCCTCTACGCGTTCCACCGCTCGAGCCAGCTTTTCGTAGCCTTCGTCGGCTTCGGATTCGGTGAGGGAGAGCGGCGGGGCGATACGGAGGGTGTTGCCATAAAGGCCGCCCTTGCCGATCAAGAGGCCCTCCTTCTTGGCCTCTTCCATCACGGCAGCAGCGGCGGCCGGATCGGGGTCGAGGCCACCCTTGCGGACCAGCTCGACGCCGAGCATCAATCCCTTGCCGCGCACCTCGCCAATGATGTCGCTCCGTTCGGCCAGCCCGTCGAGGTTGGACTTAAGGCGGTTGCCAACCTTGTAGGCATTGGTTTGCAAATCGTGTTCGAGCAGGTAGTCGAGGTTGGCCAAGCCGGCCGCGGTCGAGAGGGGATTGCCACCAAAGGTCGAGATCGAGTTTGCGGGAAGCGAGTCCATCAACTCCGCGGAGGCGATCACGCCGGCGAGGGCGATCCCGTTGCCAAGGCCCTTAGCAAAGGTGATCAGGTCGGGGACGATCCCGTGCGCCTGGTAACCCCAAAAATGCTCGCCGGTTCGACCCCAGCCGGTCTGAACTTCATCGGAGATGAAAAGGATTCCGTACCGTTCGAGCACCTCCTTGAAAGCCGCGAAGAACCCGTCTGGTGGGGTGGCGAACCCGCCGACCCCTTGGATCGGCTCGGCGATCATGCAGGCAACATCGCCGGCCGTCGCAATCTCGATCAGGTTCTCGAGGTCGGCCCTGCAGGCCTTGATGAACTCGTCGTCGGACAGATGCCCAAACGGGCTGCGGAGCTTGTAAGGACCCTGCACATATGTGACATTGAACGGCGAGTTGGCGGTGGCCGACCAATTTCTTTGTCCGGTGATCGCCACCGTCGAGTGCGACTTCCCGTGATAGCTCCCGCGAACCGCGAGCACCTGGTTCGACTTGCGAAACTGGGTGGCAATCATCAAGGCGGCGTCGTTCGCTTCCGTGCCCGAATTGGTGAAGAACACCTTTGCATTCGGGATCCCGGAGAGTGCCGCGATCTTTTCCGCGAGCTCGATCTGGTTCTCGATCAGATAGAGGGTCGAGCTGTGCAGCATCTTGCCGGCTTGCTCCTGAATCGCCGCCACGACTTCGGGGACGTTGTAACCGGTCATCGTCGTGAGGATGCCGCCAAAGAAGTCGAGGTATTCGTTGCCTTCGGCGTCGGTGACATGCCGTCCGTCGCCGCTCACCAGTGAAATTGGCTCCTGGTAGTAGAGCACCATCCATGTCGGCAAAACCTTTTGGTGACGGGCGTAGAGGTCGGCGTGCGCACCCATGATTGGCCCGCAGGCTAGTGAGACGGGACATACAGTGAGCCTGTGACGAGGCGAGCCTGGCTGGGATCGATCTTGCTGCTGACCGTATTCGCCTGCGGCCCGTCGGCAGCCACCACGACTGTTTCCACCACGACCCCCTTGCCGGAGCCCACCACCTCCATCGCTGCTACCACATCGACAGATGCACTCGAGCCCGCTCCTTGGGCGGATGCCTCGCTTCCCGCAAATGCAGCACCGACGACCCTGATCGATCAATGGGTCACGGCCGACAATCGCTCGACTTGCTCAATGCTTGCTCCGGAGGGCGGGGTCGAAGGAGCAACCCCGCGGGCTGCCAATTTTGCCGGCGGCTGGGCGGTGGCCTGGGACGCAACCGACGGTCCGGGGATGGCCGCCGATGGCAGCTACTGCGAGGATTGTGGTCGCTCAGCGGTGGGTGTCGCGGGGACCGGGGTCGGCGCGCAAGAGGCGGTGATTCGATCCTGGCCGAACGTGATCGAGTACGCCGACGGCAGTCTCGTCGGTTACGGAGCCGAGGGCTCGATCGGAGCTGAGATTGTGGTCGATGACCCTTTCACCAGCAGCGCGGACTCGCCAACGCAGCTTGCCTACATCGCGATCCCGCCTAACGACTGCCTGTACAACGTCTGGTCGCGACGGAGTGAATCCGAATTGCTCGACGTGATCGATCGTCTCCGCCTCGTCGAGGCGCCCTAGTTCCCCGTTCGCGACATGTTCGGCCCCGTCGCGGCTCAGCGCTTGGAAGGTGGCTTTCTGCTGGCGCTGGCTCTATATGGGTTTTCTCAGAGTGGATGGTCGTGGTGGTGGTTCGCTCTCCTCTTCCTGGTACCCGACGTGTCGATGGGTGGCTACCTCCTCAACCCCGCCGTCGGCGCCACGGCTTACAACATCGGCCATACGTTTTTCTGGGCGGGATTGTTGCTCGGTTGGTATTTGCTTGGCGGCCCGCTTTCCGCCCTCGCAACCGGTTCAATCTGGCTTGCTCATATCGGTTGTGACCGGCTGCTGGGCTACGGGCTCAAATTCCCCAATGCGTTCACCCACACCCACCTCGGATTAACAGGTCGGGCGCGGGGCACGTGAAACCGCATCGTCTCGCCCGCGACGAGGCGCGCCGCATTGCGGTTCGCGCTCAGTTGCTGGATGCCGAGCGCCCAACCGATCTGGTCTCGGTCGTTCAGCAGTTGACTTTCCTGCAGATCGACCCCACCGCGGCTATCGCCCCGAACGCTGATCTCGTTGCGTCGAGCCGCCTCGGGGCCAAGTATCAGCCGAGCCACCTCCAAACGGCTCTCGAGCGCGACCGCACCCTCTTCGAGCACCGCGCCATGATCCGACCGATGGCCGACCTGGCCCTCTATCGCGCCGAAATGGACAACTGGCCCGGCGAGGATCGGCCGAAGGCGCGCGATTGGCTGCGGGCGAATATGGGGTTTCGTCGTTTTGTGCTTGCCTTGCTCCGAAAGTCCGGGCCCCTCTTATCGCGAGACATACCCGACCGCAGCCAGGTGCCGTGGCCGTCAACTGGCTGGACCAACAACCGCAATGCCACGCAGATGCTCGAGATTCTGGCGGCCCGAGGGGAGATCGCCATCTCTGGTCGTCGCGCACGGCATCGCATCTGGGACCTGGCCGAGCGGGTCTACCCGGCGAACCTTCCGGTCATCCCCGCTGCCGAGGCGAGCACGATTCGGAATGAGCGCCGTCTAGCTGCGTTGGGGATTGCACGGCCCCGTGTGGTGGCAGAAGCGGGCGAGCCAGCCGAGGTGGAGGAAACGGCCGGCATTTGGCAGGTGCACCCGGGTGCTCTCGGCCAGCCCTTCAACGGCCGCACTGCGCTGCTGTCGCCATTCGACCGTTTAATCCACGATCGGGTGCGCGCTCAAGAGCTATTCGACTTCGATTATGTGCTGGAGATGTACAAGCCGAAGGCGCAGCGCCGCTGGGGCTATTTCGCGCTGCCGGTGCTCCACCACGATCGGCTTGTCGGCAAGCTCGACGCCACCGCCGATCGAAAGGCGGGAGTGCTCCGCGTGCATGCTCTCCACCAGGACGTCCGCTTCACCAAACCTATGACTTCGGCCGTGCAGGCCGAGATCGAAGCGCTGGCGCGCTGGCTGGGGCTGTCGGTTGCGGGCCCTTGATTACGGCGCGACGAGGTCTCCGTAGGCGTCGGGGCGGCGATCGCGGTAGAAGGCCCAGGTCTTGCGAACTTCCTCAACCATGTCGAGATCGAGGTCGCGGATCACAAGTTCCTCTTCCTTGTCTGAGGCGGCGTCGCCGATCAACTGGCCGCGGGGGTCGACAAAATACGACGAGCCGTAAAAGTCGTTGTCCCCATAGGGTTCTTTACCCACCCGGTTGATTGCTCCGATGAAGTACTCGTTGGCGACGGCGGCGGCAGGCTGCTCCAGGTTCCAAAGGTACATCGACAGACCACGGCTGGTGGCGGAGGGGTTGAAGACGATCTTCGCTCCCTTCAGCCCAAGGGCGCGCCATCCCTCGGGGAAGTGGCGGTCGTAACAGATGTAGACCCCGATGCGGCCGACCTTCGTGTCGAATATCGGGTAGCCGGTGTTGCCGGGGCGGAAATAGAACTTTTCCCAGAACCCCTTGACGTGGGGGATGTGGGTCTTGCGGTACTTACCGAGGTAGGTGCCGTCGGCGTCGATCACCGCAGCGGTGTTGTAGTAGAAGCCGTCTTGCTCCTTCTCGAACATCGGCAAGACGAGCACCATGCCGGTCTCCTTGGCGAGGTCGATCATCGCCTGGGTGGTCGGCCCGTCGGGGATCGGCTCGGCGTCGTCGAAATGCTCGTTCTCCTGCACCTGGCAAAAGTAGGCGCTGTAGAAGACCTCTTGGAAACACATCACCTGCGCGCCTTGCTCGGCAGCCTGGCGGGCATAGTCGGCGTGCTTTTTGATCATCGACTCTTTGTCGCCGGTCCATTCGGTCTGGACCAGGGCGGCCCTCACAACGTTGGCCACTCCGTGCCTCCATTCTCTGTTCTCCGCGCGTAGACAGGGCGGAATCCGCCCTGTCTACGTGATAAAAACGATTCCTACTCCCCACCTTCGTTCAACGTCACCTCGGCCTTTTCCCAGCTTTCGCCGTTGACATCGAGGCCTTCGCCTTCGAGGTCGGCGACCGCGGCCTCGGCTAAGTCGGAGCGATAGGCGTCTTCGCTGGGCGCCTCCGAGATGACGCTCTCGCTGACCGCGACTTCAACGGTCTGGTCCCACAGGGCCTTGTCCATCACCCCAATCCCGGCCGGCGAAGGCCAGATCAAGGCGTTGATCTCGTTCATCTGCCACGCCTGGTGACTTGCCCCCAGGGTGGAACCGCGGTCGAGCACACCCTGGACGCAGGCGTCCGGGTTGTCCCGGCAGTAGATCCAGCCGCGGAAGGACGCTCGCAGAAACGCCGAGGCGGTGTCCTCGTTGTCCGCCAGCCACCCCGCCTCGACCCAGATCGCATCCTGGAGCATGGCGGTCCCGACCTCGTTGAAGTTGATCACCGTCAAGTCGTCGGGGGTGTAGAGCTGACCGGTGTCGGGGTTGACGGCTTCCAGCACCTGGGCGTACTCGTTGTAGGTCATCGCTTGGGCAGCGTCGATCTCACGGTTGAGCAAGAGCGACATGTCAAACGGCTGTTGCACCAGTTCTAGATCCGTGTTGGGGTCAAGCCCCACCGACGTGATAGCCGCGGTCAGCTCGAACTCGTTGCCGAAACCCCAAGTCCCGACCCGTTTGCCCTCCCAATCCTCGGGGGCGGCGATCCCCGAATCGGCCCAAGACACTTCGAGGGTTCCCGATCGTTGGAAGACCTGGCCGATGTTGATGATGTCGGCTTCCTCTTCCCGGCTAACCAGGGCTTTCGGCACCCAGGCCAGCCCGAACTCAGCGCCACCGGCGGCGAGGACTTGTTGGGGAACGATGTCGACCGCCCCTTGGAGGATCTCCACATCGAGGCCCTCGTCGGTGTAGAAGCCCTGGTCGATGGCGGCAAAATAGCCGGCGAACTGGGCCTGGGTCACCCACTGCAACTGCAAACGAACCGGGATCAACTCGCCGGTCGTCACCTCTGTCGTGTCCTCGGTTCCGGCCGTCGTGGCGCTGACGCCGCCGCCGCACGCTGCGAGCAACGTCGCCAACAGCGCGGCCAAAAACAGCGTTTTCCTGAAATTCATCACAAACATCTCTCCTCGTTCCAGGCCGGGATGATCCGGCGCAATCGCAATTTAGGACCGTTTAACCGGAGGCGGCACGCCGGGAGGGGTGCCAAGGGAGGAGGATCCTCTCCGCCAGGACGATCAGCAACTGCAAAGCGCCGCCAAAGAGCATCACGACGACGATTCCGGCCCATGCCTCGGCCATCCTGGTGAGGCTTGCCTGCTGAGAGATATACACCCCGAGCGCAGCACGCGAACCCCCGAAATACTCGGTGACGATTGCTCCGATCAAGCAGAGCGCGACCGCGACCCGGAGTGCGGAGAGCAAATAGGGAAGAGCGTTGGGCAGGCGGACCTTTAACAAAGTCGCCCGATCGGGCGCTGCATAGGAATGCATCAGCTCGAGCTTTCCGGCGCCGACGTCAGTCAGCCCGCGGACGAGGTTGATCATGACCGGGAAGAAGACCATCACCCCCACGACGGACATCTTGGCGACCGGGTTCGTGATCCCAAACCATTGGTTGGTGATCGGCGCGAGGGCGATTATCGGAGCCGAGCCGGCGGCAATGGCAAAAGGAAGGGCTCCAGCCCGGATCAGTGACCAACGCGCTACGGCGAATCCGGCCAGCACCGCCAGAGCCGTGCCTCCGAGCAGACCACCCAGCGCCTCTCGCAACGTGAAAAGGCCGGCCGGCCAGATCACGGCCCACTCGCTTTGCACCGAGGCAATGATGCGCGAGGGTGGCGGTAGCAGGAAGCCCTGAATGCCAGCCGCGTTGACCCCAACTTCCCAGACAACCAGAATCGTCACGAACACCAAGGCCGGTGGCAAATAGCGGCGTGTCACTCCTCCGCTCCTCGCAGCATCTCTCGCACGTCAACCAGCTTCTCGAAGAAACGCGGCTCCTCCCGAGTCTCGAACTGCCGGGGTTGCGGTAGGTCGATCTCGACGACTCCGACGATCCGACCCGGCCGGGGCGACATCACCACGACCCGGGTGGACAGGAAGACTGCCTCTGGAATCGAGTGCGTCACAAAGATGACGGTGTTGGCCGTCTGTTGCCAAATCCGCATCAGCTCCATCTGCATGCGCTCGCGGGTCATCTCGTCGAGGGCGCCAAAGGGTTCGTCCATCAACAGCAGCTCCGGTTGCAGCGTCAACGCCCGCGCGATGGCGACGCGCTGTTGCATTCCCCCCGAAAGCTGCCAGGGAAAGTGGTCGGCAAACTCGTTGAGCTCGACCAGATCGAGCATCTCCCGCGCCCGTCGTTCCCGCTCGGCGGGTGCCTGCCCGGCCACCTCAAGCGGAAGCTCGATGTTGGCCAGGACCCGCCGCCAATCGAGGAGAGTCGCCTGTTGGAAGACCATTCCGTAGTCGCGGTCCCGTCTGGCTTCGGCCGGGGTCTTGCCGTTGACCACTACCTGGCCGCTGGTGGGCGGAAGCAGGTCCCCAATGATGCGAAGCAGCGTGGACTTTCCGCATCCCGAAGGTCCCAGCAACGAGACGAACTCACCAGAGGCAACCTCAATATCGATTCCCCGCAAGGCGACCGTGTCTGCGCCCTTACGGCTGGGAAACACTTTGTCGACCCCCTTGATCGTGACGACCGTCGTCAAGATTGCACTCGACGGGCCGGCGGGATCACGAGCCGCTCGACGAGACCGACCAAAGCGACAAAAACAACACCGAGGAGAACTGAGAAGAGCACCGCGGCAAAGAGCTTCTCGGGGCCGCTGCCGTAGTAATAGGAGAAAGTGAGAAGCTGGCGTCCGAGACCATCGGGCAGCCCGCTCGGTAATTCTCCGACCAGGGTTCCGATGACGCTGGCCCCCGCGGCCACCTTGAGGGCCGTGAAGAGGTATGGGAGAGATGCGGGGATCCGGAGTTTGCGGAGCTCTTGGGTGGGTGAGGCCGCAAATGACCGCAACATCTCCACAGAGGTCGGTGACGGGGAGCGCAAACCGCGCACGGTGTTGACGGTCACCGGGAAGAACGAGAGGAGGGCGGCGATCACCGCGACGGCGATCCACAGCGGTAGGCGGTATCTGCCGGCCCAGAGAACGACCATCGGTGCGATCGCCAGGAGCGGGATGAGTTGGCTGGCGATTACCCACGGCATCAGCCCGCGTTCAACCAGCGGCGACCGGACAAAGGCGAGCCCGAGAAGGATCCCGATGGTGCTTCCGGCGGCGAAACCGGCCAGCGCCTCGCGGAAAGTGACGAACGACGCCCGGGCGAGCACCAAGCCCAGCGGTTCTTCGCTCCCTCGTTGGGCAGGAGCCAAGATCGAACCCACGATTTCCCAAATGTGGGGAAGCGATCTGTCATCGGTCCGTACCGGCAAATTGACGTCGGTGAAGGGAATCGTGCCTCCGGTCGATTGGCCGAGCAACTTGTAGCCCTCCCAAAGACCAAGCAGCGCCACAAGAATCAAAAGAAACCCAACCAAGGGACGGAGAGCCGGGGCAGGAGGGGACGCTGGGGTTGCAACCATCGCAGTAACAAAAACGATAGTTAGTAGCTACTTGGGCCGACTGCAGGCATGCCTCCGTGATACCTTCGGAGTCAACCCATCGAGGAAGGCCAATTGCAGATATCAATGACGGTCAACGACCGGTCCGTGAGCGGGGATATTGACCCGCGGACTTTGCTCGTTCATTTCATCCGGGAGAATTTGAACCTCACCGGGACGCACATCGGCTGTGAGACGAGCTACTGCGGCGCTTGCACGGTGATGTTCGATGGGCGGACCGTGAAGTCCTGCACCGTGCTCGCCGTTGCGGCCGACGGGGCCACGATCACCACGATCGAAGGACTCGCGAAAAACGGCCAGCTCCACGCTGTCCAAGAGGGCTTTTGGGAGCGCCACGGTCTCCAGTGCGGCTTCTGCACGCCCGGCATGATCATGGCGGCAGTGGGCCTCCTCGAGGAGAACAACAACCCCAGCGAGGACGAGATTCGCCATGGCATAGAAGGCAATCTCTGCCGCTGTACGGGTTATCACAACATCGTCAAGGCGATCGAATACGCCGGCGCCAAGTTGCGGGGTGAAGAGCCACCACCTGCCGAATGGGAGGTGTCGGCATGAGCACGACCAGTGTTCTCGGTGGGTCGGTTCGACGTCGGGAAGACCCGGCCCTTATTCGCGGCAAAGGCCGCTTCGTCGACGACATCAAGCTCGCCGGCACTACTCATGTCGCGTTCGTTCGCAGTCCTTTTGCCCACGCCAAGATCAACTCCATAGACGCCTCGGCGGCGATGGAGATGGAGGGCGTCATCGCGATCTACACGGCCGACGATGTCCGTCATCTCGGTCTCCTGCTGGCCCAGGTGGCGATCGGCAGACTTCGCCCCCTCCTCGCCGATGGGGTGGTGAAGCACGCCGGTGAAGCCGTGGCGATGGTGGTCGCCGAGAACCGGTACCTCGCCCAGGACGCGGCTGACGCCGTCGAGGTCGACTACGAGCCGATGAAGGCCATCGTCGATATTAAAGAGGCGGCCTCCGACAAGGCAATGGTGCACGAGGAACTCGAGTCGAACACGCTCATCACCTGGGAAGCGGGACCATGGGGGAACGAGGAAGGCATCGCGGCGACCAAAGAGAAGATCGCCGAAGCGAAGAAGCGCGATGACATCGTCACCGTCAGCATGGAGATGAAGAACCAGCGGCTGATCCCGACTGCGATCGAGCCCCGAGCCGTGATCGCCGATTGGAACGACGGCTACGGGCGCATGACGGTCTACTCCTCCACGCAGATCCCGCACGCCCTTGCGGGAGCGATCGCCAAGACGTTCGGGCTTGCGGCCAATGCCGTCGACGTCATCGCTCCCGAAGTCGGGGGCGGTTTCGGCGCCAAACTGAACGTATATGCCGATGAAATGCTCGTGTCCTTCGCCTCGATGCAGTTGGGGCGGCCGGTCAAGTACACGGAATCGCGCCGGGAATCGCCCTACAACACCATCCAGGGTCGGGGCTGGGTGGCAACTGCCACCATCACCGGCACCAAGGACGGGGAGGTGCTCGCCTTCGAGCTCGACGGCCTGGCCGACATGGGTGCCTACACCCAGAACTTCACCGTCGCCATTCCGTTCTTGGGCACGTTTGTCGGTTCGGGGCAATACAAGTTCCCTACCCATTGGAAGATTGGCTGTGTCACCACTCACACGATGACCACCGATGCTTATCGGGGAGCAGGGCGGCCAGAAGCGATCTACTACCTCGAACGAATTCTCGACGCCTACGCCCGCGAGATCGAAATGGACCTGGCCGAGGTCAAGTTGAAGAACTTCATCCCCGAGTCCGACTTTCCGGGCGCTGTAGCGCCGATCGGGTTCCAGTTCGACACCGGCGCGTACCAAACGAATCTCAAAGCTCTGACCGATTCGGCGGAATATTCCGAGCTCAAATCGCTGCGCGATAAGGCGAGGGCCGAGGGCCGCCACGTCGGGCTCGGCCTGTCGAGCTACGTCGAGGTTTGTGGGTTTGGTCCGTCAGCACTTTCCGGACTGGGATTCTCCTGGACGACCTACGGTCTGCCATCGGCGTTTTCCGGGTCGGGACTGGTTCGCATCAATGGGGATGCGAGTGTGACGGTCATCATCGGGACCGGACCATCGGGGCAGGGTCATGAGACCACCTGGGCGCAACTAGTGGCCGGCCAGTTGGGAATCGACTACGAGAAGGTACGGGTCACCCATGGGGACACCGCCGAGTCGCCGATGGGAATCGGCACCTTTGGGTCTCGCTCGGCCGCCGTCGACGGAGCCGCCTCCTACGAGGCGGCGCTAAAGGTCAAGGCCAAAGCCGCTCAGATCGCCGCGCATATTCTCGAAGCCTCGGCCGACGACATCGAGTTCAGCGACGGCTCCGCCCATGTCGCCGGGTCGCCTGACAAGTCGGTTTCATGGGAAGACATCGTCACCAGTGCCTATCACCCTCACATGCTGCCGGAGGGAATGGAAGGCGGTCTCGAGGCACATTCGGTGTTCAGTCCGGCCAATGCCACCTGGCCCTTTGGGGCTCACGCCGCGCTGGTTGAGGTAGACCCGGAGACGGGTTTCACCCAACTGCTCCGCTACGTCACCATGGACGACTGCGGCAACGTCATCAGCCCGATGATCGTTGATGGTCAGATCCATGGCGGCCTCGCGCAAGGGATCAGTCAGGCGATGTTCGAGGACGCGATCTATGACGAGGAGGGCAACCTGCTCACGAGTTCGCTTGTGGACTATCCGCTGCCGACCGCTCAGGACCTGCCCAGCTTCAATCTCAGCCGAACGGTGACGCCGAGCGATGTCAATCCTTTGGGAGTGAAAGGCATCGGCGAGGCGGGCACGATCGGTTCGGCGCAGACGGTTGTCAACGCGGCGGTCGATGCGCTCTATGACCTCGGAGTTCGCCACATCGACATGCCGTTGCGGTCGCGACGAGTTTGGCAAGCAATTCAGGACGCAAGGAGCTAACCGTGTTCCCAAGAAAATTCGACTATGTGGCGCCCTCTTCCTTGGACGAAACGGTGGACGCACTCAAGGGCGCTGGGTTTGCCAAGGTCATGTCGGGAGGAATGAGCCTCTTGCCGCTGATGAAGCTCCGGCTGGTGTCTCCGGAACTAGTGGTGGACATCGGCCGGATCCCGGGCCTCGATCAGATCTCCGAGGAGGGCGACATGCTCACGATCGGGGCCCTGGTGCGCCACTACCAGACGGCTGGCTCAGAAAAGGTGCCTGCGGCGCTCGCGGCAGCGGCGGCCTACACCGGCGACGTCCAAGTGCGAAACCGGGGAACGACGGTCGGCGCTGTGGTCCACGGGGACTTGGCCGCCGATCAGCCGGCCGCGGTCCTGGCATTGGGCGGAGTCATCGTCGTGCAAGGGCCGAACGGTGTGCGCGAGATCCCCGCGACGGACTTCTTTGTCGACACTCTGACAACCGCAATCGAGCCAGACGAGGTCGCGACGGCGATCAAGGTGCCCAAAGGCGGGTCGTCGGCATACGACAAGCTCGGGCGACGCGGCGGTCACACCGACTACGCCGTTGCCGGCGCCGCCGCCTGGGTCAAGAAGGACAACGGCAATATCACTGAGTGCCGCGTTGCCCTCACTGGTGTTGCCGGGCGGCCAACGTTGGCCGAGGGAACAGCCGAAGCGATGGTCGGCACCGATGGCTCGGCAGGGGCGATCGCAGAGGCGGCGAGCAAGGCCGCCGACGGCGTCTCGGTTCTCGAGGACTTGTACGGCTCCGAGGAATACAAGGCTCACCTCGCCACGGTCTACGCCAAACGGGCGCTGACCCTTGCGCTGAACGAATAGCCGGTTTCCGGCAGGGGAGAGCCCGGCGTAGAATTCGGGCTTCTTGCTCTCCGTCGACGCTGTTGTCTCCGCATTCGCGCAACACGGGTATGTGGCTGATCGTGGCTTGGCGGTCACCACCCACCTGGCGCTGCAACTTGGCCGCCCCCTGTTCCTCGAAGGCGAGGCCGGGGTGGGCAAGACCGAGGTCGCCAAGACCCTCTCCACGATCCTCGACGCCGAGCTGATCCGCCTCCAGTGCTATGAGGGGCTCGACGCCAGCCAGGCTCTCTACGAGTGGGACTACGCCCGCCAGATGCTCGCCATCCGGATGATCGAGGCAACCGGGAAGGGCACCGAAGCCGACGTTTCCGACATCATGAGCCGGGAGTTTTTACGGCCTCGTCCGCTGCTGAAGGCCGTCGAGGCGGCGGCGGCGGGTGAGCGGCCGGTGCTCTTGATCGACGAGCTGGATCGCGCCGACGAGGAGTTCGAAGCCTATCTGCTTGAGCTGCTGTCCGACTTCCAGGTCACCCTTCCCGAGATTGGCACCATCCGCTCTGATGAGCCGCCCGTGGTGGTGATCACCTCCAATCGAACGCGTGAGATTCACGACGCGTTGAAACGTCGCTGCCTCTACCACTGGCTCGACTACCCAACGGTGGAACGGGAGGTCGAGATCCTGCGCCTCCGGATGCCGGGCGTCGACGGCATCTTGGCGCGTCAGCTCGCCCTGGCTATGGCCGACCTGCGCTCGCTTGACCTGTTCAAACCGCCAGGCGTCGCCGAGACTCTCGATTGGGCGGCGGCGCTTAAGTTGCTCAATGCCGACCAACTCGAGCCGATAGTCATCGATGAGACCCTGGGGGCGATCCTCAAGTATCGAGAGGACATCGACCGGGTGCGTGATCATGGTTTGGAGTCGCTGATCCATTCGTGAAAACCCTCCTCTTTACTTTGTCGATTTCCTTGGTGGCGTCGTTGCCGGGCGGGGTCACGCCACCGATCGTCAGCTCAACCTCGCTCAGCGTCGAAGTCCGCCAAAGCGGCGGGTTGACCGCCGACACGATCGCCCGAGTGCGGAGCGCGGCCGCGATGAGCGGCTCGGCGGTCACTGAGCTCCACCGGGTGACGTTGCGACTGATGGCGGTTCGTCGCGCCGAAGTGATAGTGCAAGCCCCCTCGGATGGATTTGGCTACCCGCTCCTGGCCTCGGCGATGGACTCATTCCCACCCCTGCTCGCTCCGGAGATCCGCAGCGTTTTGGGTGGGGGCCAAGTTGTGATGGGGGCATTGACCGCCGCTTTGCGGGGTGCTCAAGTGGGGGATTTCGTCACCCTGGAATCACCTTCGGGCGGGCTAGTCGAGCTGGCGATTGGAGCGATTGTCGCCGACGAGCTCATCTATTGGTCCGAGGTGCTGGTCGATCGCCCGACAGGAGCACAGCTCGGGATCGATCGTCCTTTCGCGTTGTTTCTCTGGGGAGGGGACCCGGTCCGCACCGAGGAAGCACTCGGAGCGAGTCAGCTCGATATGTCGGTACGGGTGGTTGGTCCCAATACCGCACCTCTGACCGACCCGGTGCTCCCGGTCGCTTTCGTGAAACAGCGTTTCGGCGAGTTCGCCATGCGTGCGGTCGGCGGTGACGAAGTCGAAGTCGACCCGATCTGGAAGGAAGCCAACATCGTCGCGGTCGATCTCGCCCCTCTGGGGACGTTCGAATGTCATCGTTTGCTGGTTCCCTATCTCAGGGGCGTGGTCGATGACCTTGCTCGCGAGCAGTTGCTCGACCAGTTGGACCCGGCTGATTTTCAACTGGCAGGTGGCTGTTTCAACGCCCGGCTCAACCGAGGATCCGACCCGGGCTTCTCGGTTTCACGCCATACCTGGGGCATTGCCATCGATATCAATCCCACCGGCAACGCGTTTGGCGCCCCGCCCTCGTTGTCGCCGGCGGTAGTCGAGGTGTTCCGCCGGTGGGGGTTCTCCTGGGGAGGAACGTGGCACGTGCCCGACGGCATGCATTTCGAATGGCGCCAGCTGCCAATGGAATACACGACAACCTGCGCCAATTTGTCGCTTGCCCCGCTCTTTGCCGGAGGTCTTTGGTACCTCCGACCGGCCAGCGCTGACTGTTAGGCAACGATCCACGAGCCGGCCAGGCAGCCTCGGGACGCTGGTGGGCTTCTTTCATCGATTGCGCCAGGCCGGCCTACCGATCGCGGCCGGAGCCAGCGGGGAGATGATGCGAGCGGTGGAGGTCATCGGCCTGGCGCCGCCGGGGGACGTGTTCTACGCCTTGCGAGCGCTGTGCTGCACCTCTGTGGAGCAGTACGACCGCTTCGCCGCGGTTTTTGTCGATTATTTCCGCCAGCGGATTCCAGCCGGCCTCGTCGCTACCCAGCCTCGTACCCGGGAATGGACGATCAGCGGCGAAGAAGAAGGGGAAGGGGGAGGGGGAGAGTCGGTGCGTGCCGCCCGGGGGGCGAGCGACACGGAACGGCTGCGGCAAAAGGACTTCGCCACCCTCACCACCGCTGAGGCGGCGGCGGTGCGGTCGCTGATCGAGGCCATGGCTTGGTCCCTGGCCCGGGCTCGCAGCCGCCGCCATCGCTCGGCGAGTAGGCCGGGACGACCCGACTTGCGCCGAACCCTGCGTGGGTCAGTATCTCCGGAAGCCGACATGGTTCGGCTGGCCTATCAGGAACGCAAGGAGCGGCAGCGGCCGCTTCTGTTCATTGCCGACGTTTCGGGCTCGATGGAGCGTTACTCGGAGATGCTTCTCTATTTTGCCCACGCCGTTCGGGATCGGCTTGGCCGAATGGAGGCGTTTGTCTTCGCCACCCACCTCACTCGCATTACTCGCCAACTCGAACGCCGCGACCCTTCGCAGGCTATTGCCCAGGTCTCGCGAGCGGTGACCGATTGGTCGAGCGGTACCCGGATCGGCGAGGCGATCGCCACTTTCAATCGCGACTGGGCGCGTCGAGTTGGAAGAGGGGGACCGATCGCGATCATCGTCTCCGATGGTTGGGACCGCGGGGATCCAGCGGTGCTCGCCGACGAGATGGCCCGTCTCCGCCGAAGCGTTCATCGAGTGATCTGGCTGAACCCGCTCTCGGGCCGCGAGGGTTATCAGCCTTTGACCCGGGGCATGCAGGCGGCATTGCCCTACGTCGATGATTTCCTTCCAGTCGGAAATGTGGCCAATCTGGAGAAGGTGGTGCAAATGCTCGACTCGATTCCTGTGCGGGCGAGGTCGTGAAGACCGAGCTCGCCTGGCGTCGTCGCTGGATCGCCGAGGGCAAGCAGGTGGGTGCGGCGATCGTGGCCCGAGTCTCCGGCTCAGCCCCTCGACCGATCGGTTCCCGATTCATGATGACTTCGGCCGGGGATATGGAAGGCTCGGTCTCCGGCGGCTGTGTCGAGAACGATGTTTTCGTGCGACTGGAATCTGTGTTGAGCAATGGCCGGCCGGAACTCGTCGGTTATGGCATCGCCGACGACGAGGCCTTCGCTGTCGGCTTGGCCTGCGGCGGCCGCATCCAGGTATACCTCGAGGATCAGACCATAAGCGACGTGCTCGACGCAATCGAGGATTTGATCGAACGGGAGGGACTCGGAACGCTGGCCGTGGTGGTGGGAGGCCCCGATGTGGGCTCCTCGGCCGTGCTCGAAGATGGGCAAGTGATGCTTGGCGAGCTGCCGGTGGCAGTGATTCCCGACGTCCTGACGGACGCCGCCGTCCTCAATGAAAGGGGCGAGAGCCTCACGCTCGAGTACGGCGAGCACGAGGTCTACCTGGAAACTGTGGCGCCGCCGAACCGCCTCGTCATCTTTGGAGCGGTGCACATCGGTCAGGAACTGGCCCAGGTCGCTCACCAGCTCGGGTATCACGTGACCGTCTCTGATGCCCGTCCGGCCTTCCTCACCGAGGAGCGCTTTCCGACCGCCGACCGGCTGGTCCCGGGCTGGCCCGACCAGGTCGATATCGAGTTCGCTCGCAACACCGCGGTGGTTGTACTGAGCCACGACGCCCGGTTCGAGGACCCGCTCTGGCCCAGTTTGCTGACGAGCCAGGCCCCCTATATCGGCGCCATGGGCAGCAAGGGCACCGCCGACAAACGATCCCAACGCCTTATGAACGACGGTTATTCGACCGACGCCGTGGCGCGGATCCACGGGCCGATCGGGCTGAGCATCGGCGCCGATACCCCGGCTGAGGTCGCGGTAGCGATCATGGCCGAGATCGTGTCGGTGCGGCGCTCTCCTCGACCGGCGCTCCGCGGCATTGCCCGCCGGCTTCCAGGCAACTAGTGCCGGAGCAACATCCAATAGCGGCGTTGGTGCTGGCCGCGGGAGGTTCATCCCGACTCGGTCGTCCCAAGCAGCTCGAACCGTGGGGGGAAGCGACGCTGCTCGACGTTGTCCTGCGCCAGGTTGAGAAAGGCCCTTTCGACGAGCGGTTTGTAGTGATCGGGGCGGCGCTTGATCAGATCCTGGACGCCGTCGGGCTGGAAGGGTGGACGGTGGTAGAGAATCCGGAATGGGCAGACGGCCTGGCGTCTTCATTGCGGGTCGGTGTCGACGCAGTGTTGCGGTTGACACGAGCCGATTCCCTGGCAATTTTTCTCGGCGATCAACCAGATGTCGACGAGTCGGTGTTGACGGCTCTGCTGGCTGCCCACAAGAAGAGCCAGCGGCACGTGGTCGTTCCGAAGTATCGATATGAGTGGGGTAATCCAGTGATCGTCGCCAAACCACTTTGGCCGCGCCTGATGAGCATTGAAGGTGACTCAGGCGCGATGCAATTGTTCAAGGCTCATCCCGAGTGGGTGGAGGAAGTTTGGTTCGAAGCGCGTTTGCCGCGAGACGTCGATACAGAACGCGACATTGAGGACCTCCGTCCAAAGCACCGATGACATTGCTTCGGTAGAGTCGCCGCTCGCTGGTGATTGCAAAGGAGCTCTGTGGCGCGAATCGATGAGATTGCTGGCATCGACCCGAAGGACGCCACCAAGCTGCGCAAGGCTGGCATCAGGACGACGGAGGCGATGCTTCGCCGAGCCGCTACCAAAGCCGGGCGTGACGCCTTGGCGCTCGAGATGGGTTTTGACTCTGAAGTCGTGTTGCGCTGGGCCCAGCGGGCCGACGTGATGAGGGTGAAGGGGATCGGTTCGGAGTATGCGTTGTTACTGGAGATGTGCGGCGTGTCGACGATAAAAGATCTTCGTCGCCGCAACGCCACTTCCCTCGCCACCAAGCTGGCCCATCTCAACGGGCGCAAGGCGACCGTGAAGCGCCTGCCAACTGAATCAATGGTCAGCGGTTGGATCGACGCCTCTGCGCTGGTCGAGCCGATCGTCAAATAGACAACAGATCCCAGATCGCCGGGCTGGCGCCCGGCTTTCAGATGCCAGACATCAGACCGGAATCTGACATCTGGCATCTGCCCTACGACGCTTTGACGGTGACTTTCTTCGCCGCGGGTCGACGAACCGTCGTTTTCTTCGCTGGCGCTTTCTTGACCGTGACAGTCGTCTTGGCGGCGGGCGCCTTCTTGGCGACAGTCTTTCGGGTCGTCTTCTTGGCAGCGGGCTTACGCGCTGCCGGCTTCTTAGCCGGAATGGTCTCGAACTTCACGCCGTCCGTCGAGGCTTCAACCTTGACGGTGGGAAGCTTCTCGGGGCGGAAAGAGGTACGCCATGTGGCAAGAAGGTCTTCGAGCTGGTCGCGGAGCTTGTTCACCTGGGTGCTGACCTGGTCGAAGTCGACTCGCGAGGCGATATCATCGACGACCTTGGCGTCGGTAAGCTTTCCCAGTAGCTTTTCGCCTTCCGTGGCCCAGGTGTTGAAACGCTTGGCTGCGGTCTTGCTGAAGCTCGAGGCTTCCTTGCCAAGGCGGGTGCGGATCTCTTCGACCTGCTCTCCCACCTTGCGGGCGCCAACTACCGGGGCGCCAACGGCTGCATAGAGGGCTTTGGGAGCCTTCATTTCGGTTCTCCTTTGTAGACGAGCGTGCGATACAAATCAGCCAGAACTCGCTTCTGGCTCGGGCTAAGAGCCTGATCGGCATCGATCGCGTCGATAACGTCAGGCGGTCTCGGCCCCTCTTCGATCAACCCCGCCCGGGAGTAGAGACTCTCGGCGGAGATTGAAAGAGCGCGGGAAAGCCTCTTGAGAATTTCGGCCGAAGGCTTGCGCAGCCCTCTTTCGATCTGGCTCAAGTAGGGGTTCGACACCCCGGCCCGGTCGGCCAGGCGACGAAGAGAGAGATCGGCCCTCTCCCGCTGCAAACGAATGAACTCACCGACATGGCCGGTAAGGCCTTCGGGAGCGGTTTCCGTTTCCGGTGCCTGCTTGCTCGCACTCACAGGATGCATTATATAGCAAGCGCTAGCAATTGCAAGCGAAACGCATGCACACAGAATTATGCGAGCGAGCTACCCACCAAACGGCCGACCACGTAGGCGATCACGCCACCGGCCCCGGCGATCAGCAGATTCTCTAGCCCAGCCCTGACTGCATTGGTGCGAGTTATCCGCGTCTTGATTACCCCGACCGCGAAGAGTGCGACACCGGCGAGTATGACGGCGATCATCAGGGCCATCGAGACCGTCAAGGGAAAAACAAACGGCACGACGGAAGCGGTGGCACCGGCCAGAAACAGCCCGCCGGAGGTCAGCATGGCGACCGCTGGACGCCGTCGCTCGGTCTTGACCATTCCGAACTCGAGCACCTTCATTGAGTTGAGCAGCACCTTGTCGGTGCGACTGAGGGCGGCCACAGCTGGCTCGATGTCGTCGGGATCGACGCCGAGATCATTCAGCATCTCAAATAGCTGGTCGACCTCTTGGCGTCGGAAGTGCTCGATGTGCTCTTTTTCCAGCTCTACCTCGGACTCGAACACTTCGTCTTGTGACTTGGTGGCCAGGTATTCACCCGTTCCCATCGAAACGGCTCCAGCCAGCGCCCCGGCGATCCCGGTGAGAAGTATCTGAGAACGCGTTAGTCCTCCCCCCGCCACTCCAACGATCAGCAACGCCATCGACACCAGACCGTCATTGATCCCGAGCACGGCATCGCGCCAGTAGGAACGGGATTGGCCGATATGGGGCGTGTAAACAACTGGATCCATGCCGTCAAAATAGCCAGGCGGCCTCTCACTACCATCGACCCGCCCACCTCCCCTGTGTCATCGATGATCATCGTTATGCGCCCCCAGGCCTCCAAGGATGAGATCAACGCGGTCGTCGACCGTCTAGCCGAGATCGGCTGCGAAGCCCACGTCTCCGCTGGACAAACGCGGACGGTGATTGGGGCCGTCGGTGACCATCTTGTGATCCAAACCCTGCCATGGGAGGCGATGGCCGGAGTCGAGCGGGCCGTGCCGGTGTTGAAATCGTTTCGTTTCGTGTCCCGAGACTTTCAGGCCGAGGACACCGTCATCGACGTCGACGGGACATCGATCGGCGGAGGTTCCTTCACGGTGGTTGCCGGTCCCTGCGCCGTGGAGTCCTCCGACCAGCTAATGCGGACCGCCGAGGCCGTGAAAAAGGCAGGAGCGCGGATTCTGCGTGGCGACGCCTTCAAACCGCGTACCTCGCCGTATGCCTTCCAGGGGTTGGGCGAGGAAGGTCTGCAGCTGCTGGCCGAGGCGCGAGAGGAGTTCGAGCTGCCGTTCGTGGCAGAAGTGTTGGACTCGCGCGACGTGGCGTTGGTCTCGTCGTATGCCGACATTCTCCGGATCGGCACCCGCAACATGTCGAACTACACCCTATTGGCCGAAGTTGGTCGGCAGCCGAAGCCTGTGATGCTAAAGCGGGGCTTCACGGCCACCCTCGAAGAGTGGCTCAACGCCGCCGAATACGTTTACAAGGAGGGGAACCATCAAATCTTCCTCGTCGAACGCGGCATCAGGACGTTTGAGACCGCGGCCCGCAACACTCTTGATATCACCGCGGTCCCCTTGATCAAATCCATGTCCCATCTGCCGATCATGGTCGACCCTTCTCACTCCGGGGGAAGACGCGAACTCGTTGCGCCGCTCGCCCGAGCGGCGATAGGGGTCGGCGCCGACGGGATCATGGTCGATGTTCATCCTGCTCCCGACACCGCCAAGGTCGACGGTGCCCAGGCGCTGCTCCCGACTGAGTTCGCCGAATTGATGGACACGATCCGGTCGATGGCGAGTGTCCTCGGCTACCACCTCTAGCAAGTGCCGAATGCCGCGATTTTGGGGACCGGGCTGATCGGGTCGTCAATCGGAATCGGCCTCCGCAACGCTGGCTGGACGGTGGTTGGTTGGGATCCGGACCCTGACGCCCTCCACGGGGCTGTCCAGGTTGGCGCTCTTGATCGAGTCGCGGCAGATCCGCCAGAGGCTGTAGCGGGAGCGGATTTGGTCGTCCTCGCCGGACCACCGGCGGCCATCGAAGCCGGGCTTGAGTCGATCGAAACCAATGCCCTGGTCACCGATGTGGCGGGGGTCAAAGAACCGATGGTGAGGGCGGCCAAACGACTCCGGCGATTCGTCGGCGGTCACCCGATGGCTGGACGCGAAACCTCGGGGCCTGCAGGGGCGTCCGGAGTGCTCTTTCGGGGCGCTACCTGGGTGCTCTCCACAGATGGGGTCCAGGCCGACGATCTTGCGCAGATGGTCGAAATCGTCTCCTCGCTCGGAGCGATCGCAGTGCCGATGGCTGCGGCGGTTCATGACGAGGCAGTCGCGGCGATCAGCCATCTCCCGCAGGTGGTGGCCTGGGCGCTCGTCAACCGGGTGGCGAGGGACCAATCAGCACTCGATCTGGCCGCCGGTGGTTTTCGCGATCTCACTCGGATCGCCCTCTCCGGTTCGTCCTGGTGGCCGGAAGTACTCACTGAAAACCGTAAAGCATTGGCTGAGTTGCTGCGCCGGCTAAGCGGAGACTTGGAAACCTGGGCAGACCTGGTCGATCAAGCCGACCTCGAACAGATCGGCGCTTCGATGCTTTCAGCTCGCGCCGCCCGGGGTTCGCTGACGGCACCGGTGGCGTCGGTAGGGGTCATCCTCGAAGACCAACCGGGCGAGATTGCCCGTGTCGGCCATGCGCTTGAGGTTTCTGGTGTCGACCTGCGCGACCTTCAGTTACGCCATGCAACCCACGGAGGCGGCGGCGTCCTCACTCTCTCCGTGCGGGCCGCCGAAGCCGCGGTCCTCTCCGACACGCTGCGCGCGGAAGGCTTCCGCCTCCTTTAATCGTTCTGTGGGCTGGCAGGGATACACAGTGTCCCTGCGAACCCTGGGTTCGCGATTTATCGCGCGAGAGCGAGGAGGGAGGCGATTCCGGCGAGGAGGCCGGTTTCGAGAGCGCCTTCGTCGGCGCGGAAGGTCGATGAGTGGAGGTCGGCGGTGCGGTGGTCGCCCTTGACCCCGAGACGGATCAGCGAGCCCGGCACCGCTTGGGTAAACCGCGAGAAGTCCTCGGCCCCCATCGAGGTGGGGGCTTCGGCGACAGCCTCGGGGCCGAGCAACTCGGTGACGGCGGCCATGCACACGGCCACCACTTGCTCGTCGTTGATGACCGGCGGGATGCCCCGCTGGTAGGAAAACACAACCTTCGGGCCGGCGGGAGCGACGATCTCGTGTACCAAACGTTCCATCAAGCTCGGAATGTCTTCCCAAACCCCGCGATCGAGCGTGCGACACGTGCCCGACATCTCAAGCGAGCTCGGGATGACGTTGACCGCAGTGCCGCCGGAAATCTTCCCGAAGACCACAGACTTGGGCAGGCGGGCGTCCATGAGACGGTCGAGATGCCCGGGGAGCTGGGTCGCCAAGAGGCCCGCGGCGTAGACGAGGTCGACGGTGCGATGGGGCCGGGCGGTATGCCCACCGGGGCCTTCGAGGGTGATGAAGAACCGGTCCGCCGAGGCCGTGATCGGTCCGGGTCGAAAGCCGACTCGGCCAGCCTCGAGGCTGGGATCGCAATGAAAGGCGATAACAGAGCTCAGTCCGAGTGCAGCGCCTTCGCCGACGAGCTCCTCGCCACCCCCTGGATAGGCCTCCTCGGCCGGTTGAAAAATGAAGCGGGCTTTGAGCCCGAGCCGAGCGGCGAGCAAGGCCAGCCCTGTGCCGATAGCGGCGTGGACGTCATGGCCGCAAGCATGCATGACCCCAGGGACAACCGACCGGTATTCCAGTCCTTCCGGCTCCTGGATCGGCAAGGCGTCGAGGTCGGCTCGGAACCCGACTACCCCCTGATCCGGCGCCGGGCCCCCAACGTCGACCAGCAATCCGGTATGAGGAGTTCGTAGGCGAGGCTCGAGACCTGCCTCGCGCACCGTCGCAGCGATCAACCGGGTGGTCTCGAACTCGCCGTAGGACAGCTCTGGTTGAGAATGAAGCCGGCGTCGGATTTCGGTTACCAGAGGGAGGACGGCGGCGACCTCACTCCGAAGGGAAGTGGGTGTCATCCGGCTCCAAGGCTAGTTGGGACCTTCACCAGGTGAGCTCGACACAAGCCGATGAGCCGCTCTCGACTTGAAGGGTGGCATGGGTGACGGCGAACTCGTCCCGTAGAAGCTGCATTGCCTGTGCGAGCAAGGCGTCACGATCGGCCCCGGCGGCGGCGGCGAGGTGAACTGTCGCCACCGGCATCCCCGAAGTAAGCGTCCACACATGCAGGTCGTGGACCCCGGTGACCCCGTCCAGCGATTCGAGCCGCTTTCCGAGCAGCCCGACGTCGATGTTCTCGGGGGCCGCTTGCATTAGCACCCGCAACGCCTTCTGACCCAAGCGAAAAGCCCGGGGGAGGATGAAAATACCGATTCCCAAGGCGATGATTGGATCGGCATAAACCCACCCGGTGAACTGCACGATCAGCGCGGCCAGTATCACGCCAAGCGATGAAATTAGGTCGGCGACGACCTCGAGGAAGGCCCCCTCGACGTTGAGCGAATCCGCGGCACCGGTCCGCAGGATCCACCATCCGAGCACATTGACCGCGAGCCCGGTCACCGCCACCACGAGCATCGGGCCAGGTGCCACACCGGTGGGATTGTTGATTCGGGAGATGGCCTCGTAGATGACATATCCGGCGACGGCGAAGAGCAAGACGGCGTTGGCCAGGGCGGCGAGGATCTCCAATCGGTACAGGCCGAAGGTGCGGTGATTTCCGGTGCTCGCCTTGCTGGCGGCGGTGATGGCGGCGAGTGCCATGCCGAGGCCGAGGGCGTCGGTGGCCATGTGCCCAGCATCGGAGATCAAAGCCAGCGAGCCGGTGAGGATGCCGGCAACGACCTCAGCTCCCAGGAACACGATGACCGAGCCGAATACCAAAAGGAGACGTTTCTGATAGCGGGCACCGCTGCCCACATGGCTATGGCCGTGACTCATTCGGGGCCCTCGAAAAAGACCCGCGCGAAGATGCGCCGGGATCGCCGGGTCAGGCTGCGATATTCCTCGCGCAAGGTGCCGCGGTCGCGATAACCCAATGACTGGGCCAACCGGGCGATCTCGGCGCCTTCGATCGGAAGGGCGTCATGGGGAGAACCGGTTTGGAGGAAGAGGCGATTGCGGAGGCGAGTGCAAAACCGGTAAGTGGCCACTAGGTGTCGGCACTCATCAGAGGTGAGGACCCCTTCGCCCTCGAGTGCGGCCAGTGCACCAACAGTGGACGTAGTTTGCAACGACTCCACCTTCGCTCCTAAACGGAGCTGCCAGAGTTGGGCCAGGAACTCGATGTCGGAGAGACCTCCGGGCCCGAGCTTCAAATGGAATTCGGGATCCTCCCCGCGGGGAAGGCGCTCGCGCTCGATCCGCGCCTTGATATGTCGTATCGATCGCAACATCTCGGATGTCACCAAGACCGGGAAGGCGCATTCCCGCCGGATGGCCTCGAACTCCAGTCGATCGTTGGGAGGACCTGCCACCGGCCTCGCTTTGATTAGCGCCAGCAGTTCCCACGGCTCGGCTCGTGATTGGTAGTAGAGGCGATAAGCATCAAGGCTTCGGACCAGGGCCCCCTGTTTTCCTTCCGGCCGCAAATCGAGGTCGACACGGTAGGCAATGCCATCGGCCGTCGGTTGACCGAGAACCGCTCCGACCTCGGCGGCGAGCTTGAGCCCGGTCTGGGGATCACCGGCATATACGAGGTCGAGGTCCGAGCCATAGCCGAGCTCGTGGCCACCCCACTTCCCCATCGCCACGATCACCAAATCGCCCGGACTCCCCTGTTGTGCGGTCCACAGGGCAGCGGTCGCGGCAGCATCGGCGGTGTCAGACAGAGCCGAGGAAACGGTTTCGACCTCCACCAGGTCGAGCAGATCAGCCGCGGCTACCCGCAAGGCTCGCCTGCGCACCAGCCGGCGCAGTGATGCCATCCGCGACCCCCGGTCCTGGCGCAGCCGCATGCGCTCGGTGGCCATCTCGGCGACCGCGGCACCGATCGGAAGATCGAGGAGCAACCGATCGTCTCCAAGGCGCGGAAGGAACTCTGGGATACGATCGAGGTAATGCCCGATCCAGCGTGAGGAACCGACCAGCCGGCAGAGATACCGACCGGCGACGGGTCGATCGCGCAAGACGCTCACCAGCGCCGTTTGGTCCGGACTGGTCGACACCAACTTGGCGAGCTGCGTAAGCCCGAGGTCAGGGTGAGGGGTGTCTGCGAGCCATTCCAGCATCAGCGGCAGCAATTGGTTCATCAGCCGTGAACGGCGAGACAATCCTGAAGTCAGGTCTTCAAACGACCGAGCAGCTCCGACGGGGTCTTGGAAGCCGAGCGCGGCGAGACGGTCGTCGGCCTGTTCCCGGGTAAGCCCGGTCGATGACGTATAGGCCTCGAGCAGCGGCCGGTAGTAGAGGGCCTCGTGCAGCTCGCGCACCCTTCGTCGGTGCTCGTGGAGGTCGCGGTTCAACTGGCCCTCCGCACTGAGGTCACCCGGCCTGTAACCCATGTTCAGGGCGAGGTCCGCGCGCTCAGCGGGAATCTGGTGCGTCTGCGCCATTTGCCAGAGCTGAAGCCGGTGCTCGACCTTGCGGAGGAACCGATAGGAATCAGCAAGCGACTGCGCGTCTTCCGCGCGCACGTAGTCGCCCTCGATCAGCGCGGCAATGGCGCCGAACGTGCCAGTTACCTGGAGGCGCGTATCAGCCCGGCCGTGGATCAGTTGTAGGAGTTGGATCGTGAACTCGACGTCACGGATTCCGCCCGGGGCGCGCTTGATGTCGTTGGGATTGGCTTCCTCCTCCGACCGTTGTTTCAAACGTCTCAGCTCGCGAACGCCTTCGGAACCGACCTGCCAGACAAATTCATCGACCATCTCCCGGAAGCGCTGTCCCAGCTCGAGGTCGCCAGCCACTGGACGAGCCTTCAACAACGCCTGAAACTCCCAGGGCTCTCCCCAACGCTCGTAATAGGCGCGATAACTGGCCAGCGTCCGCACCAACGGCCCGGTGGTTCCTTCCGGTCGCAGGTCGGCATCGACGCGAAACGCCAGTCCTTCCGCGGTGGGCGTGGCGAGCTGGTCGATGAAGCTGGTGGCGATCCGGACCGCCGCGCGCAAGTCCCCATCACCAGCCACAAAGACGAGGTCGATGTCCGAGGCGTAGTTGAGCTCCTCTGCTCCCCACTTGCCAAGGGCAATCACCGCGATTGGCGGCGGTGCCTTGTCTGGCGTCCGCTCCCCGAAACGTTTGGTGGCCGAGGCCAGCGCCAATTTGGCGGCGTGGTCGGCCGTCGCGCTGATGTGCGCCACCACGCGTTCCAATGGCCACTCACCACTCAGGTCGCGGCGGGCGATCTCGACTAAGTGCTGCTGAACAAAAACGCGGGGGTCGGTGCTATCCGTAGATTCCCCGTCCAGCCATTCTGGGTGCCGGAGGGTGGCGTCCCACAAGCTCTTGCTGGCACCGGCTAGCGCTGTCCACTCAACGGCCAGCGTTGGGGGAAGTTTGGTGCGTTCGGCTAGGGCAAGGACGCGTTTCAGGGTACCGAGGGGATCGGCTCCCGAGCGCACCGACTGCAAAAGCTTGACGACTTCAGGCTGGAGTTCCTCTCCGTTCATCCAGCCGAGCGCCCGGAGCCTGGGCAGGTCGTCGTCGGCTAGCCCCAGGCGGGCGGGGGAAGTTTTCACTCCTCAGGCGGATCTGGTTCCGGGTCGTCCACCGGCTCGGACGTATCGGCGTAAATGATGAGGTCAACTGTCTGCTCGAACTCGATGACATGTTCGATTTCGGGCTGGAAGAGAGCCTGAAAAGTCAGGAGTCCCACGTAGGCACGGCGTTTGGGGTCACGAGGCACCCCAACAGGATATTGGACCTAGGCTCCTTTTCTCGATGCGAATTGCCGGCGCTCAGATCAATCTCACGGTCGGCGCCCTCGATGCCAACGAAGCTTTGATCGCCGACGCCATGGAATGGGCGGAAGGCAAAGGGGCCGATGTGCTTCTGCTGCCTGAGCTTGCAGTAACCGGCTACCCGCCCGAGGATCTTGTTCTCAAGTTCGGCTTCGTCGAGGACAACCTCGACGTCGTCAGGCGGCTGGCTGCCCGGTCGAGCCGCTGCACCACGATTCTCGGCTATGTCGACTTTGGGCAAGGCGAGCAGGCGGGCGCCGATG
>Ga0136620_10000007_pt1 | contig 73275 bp, 57 predicted proteins | sample AntDrymUQ4162106_2_FD_104806 | JGI IMG/M metagenome (GOLD analysis project Ga0136620, IMG submission 104806) | Polar desert sand microbial communities from Dry Valleys, Antarctica - metaG UQ416 (21.06) | ecosystem: Environmental > Terrestrial > Soil > Desert | place: Antarctica: Dry Valley... | reverse complement strand
GGAGGCTCACCGAGAGAAATCCGCAAGACCTCGAGCACAGCTGGGAGGTCCTCATCGACAAAGGGCCGGACCGCGATCGTCTCAGCCATTGGAAATCGAGCTGGCGAGTACTCGCAGGTAAAGCTCCTCGAAGGATCGGACCATTGGCGCCAGCCCATAGCGGGCCTCGACCAGACGCCGACCCGATTCGGCAAGGTCGCTGGCGAGTTGGCGATCGTCCAACAGCCTGACGACGGCGGCGCCAAGGGCGGCCGGATCGCCGGGAGGGACGAGCAAGCCGGAGACTTCGTTCTCGATCAGCCCCGGCACTCCTCCAACCGCCGTCGCCACCGTCGGGCGGGCCAGGGCCATTGCCTCGAGCAGGGAAACCGGGAGACCTTCGAAGTCCGAGGGGTTCACGACCACGTCGGCGGCGGCGAGAAAGGCCCTCGCTTCGGTGCGGCGGCCGAGGAAGCGCAGGGTCCCTTCCACCCCCGCCTCGCGCGCCAGGTCGCGGACTCGATCGAGGTCACCCGGATACTTTTCGCCTCCAACCGATACCAACAAAGCGTCCTCCCCTCGATCTGCCAGCCAGCGGGCGGCGGCCACAAGGTTGCCGTGGCCTTTGTGGGGGCGAATGTTGCCGACATGGATCACCAGCGGCTGGCCCGGTTGCATGCCCAACTCGTCACGGACGGCGGCGACTTCGTCGTCGCCAACCACCACCGAGACACCGTTCTCGATCACTTCCACCTTCGGGCCTCGGTAACCCGAAACCGCCTCTCCAACCTCGGGAGATACCGCGGTTGTGGCGCGGTTACGGAAATACGTGAGGCGGTTGAGCTCTCTTGTCAGCGGCCGGTAGGAGGCGACCAGATTGTGCTCGGTATACACCACCGGGACGGACGAGAAGACTCGCGCGAGGATCCCCGCCGATGGAAGATGGGCGTGAACCAGGTGGACCTTCTCGTCGCGGATGAAGCGGCGGAGACGGAGGCCTGACAACGGGTACGAGCCACGTTTCCCACCAAGCATCGTCACCGGGACCCCGGCCCCTTCCAAATCTCCGACGAGCTGGTCCTTCCAAGGCAGCAGATAGCCAACTCGATAGTCGAAACGGTCGCGATCCCAAAAACGGGCCGCTTCGCTGATCAGGCGTTCGGCGCCCCCGATTCCAAGGCCCTTGACAAAGACCAGGACGACGGGGCGCGAGCCGGGCGCCCGAAGCCCCATCAGGCCGGGTCGGGCAGTGACTCGATCAGAGAATCGATGCCGGACTCGAAGGGCACCTCGGCCCGCCACCCCAAAAGCTCCTCGATCCGACGCGAGGAAACTAGGGCCGGCGCCACGTCGCCTGGGCGGGCCGGTCCGAACGACAAATCGGTTGGGAACCGCGCGATCACCGACTCCGCTAGCTGCTTGACCGAGATTGGCTCTTCGGCCACGGTGTTGAGCGCAAGCCCCCGGAGATTCGACCGGCAGGCAAGGGAGAACGCCCGGGCGAGGTCGTCGGCGTGAGTGAACTGGCGCGACTGCGAACCGTCGCCCTGGATGGTGATCGGCTCGCGCCTTCTGGCCTTATCGAAGAAGATACGGAAAACCGAATTGGGACGGAGCCCGGAGCCATACGCAGTGCCAAGACGAAGCGCGATCGACGGCACCCCCTGAAGATGGTCGGCCGCCAAGAGCATGCGCTCGCCGGCGAGCTTGGTGATGTTGTAGGGGTGATCGGGCGTGCAGGGGTGGTCCTCGTCCATCGGTTCGTACTGCGGGGCGCCATAGACCTCCCAAGTCGACGCATAGACGACCCGAGCCCCGGCTTTGCGCGCCGCCTGGGCGACGTTGGTAGTTCCTAAGACGTTCACCGAGGCCGCGAGGGCCGGATCGGAGGCAGCCAGGTAAACATCGCCGATCGCGCCGATGTGGCAAACCACGTCGCGCCTCGCCGCCGCACTATCCACGGCCGTCGAGTCGGTGAGATCTCCGATCACGGTTTCGAGCTCGGCGTCGCCGGGATTTTGGTCAAAGCCGGTGACCTCAAATCCGTCGGCCAGCAACCGTCGCGCGACATGGCGACCCAGGAATCCCGAAGCACCGGTCAAAAGAACTTTCATCCCTACCTCCCGGCCCGACAACGTAACAGAAGGATTCCGTCCGACAAGAGGGAACTGTCCTTTGACCGCATCAACATGAGCAAGCTACGCCAGCCGCCAGCCAAAGTCCCGATGCAGAAGCTCTTCGACTCGACGGCTGTGGGGCTCGAACAGCAGACCTAGACGCTCGGCCGTGTCCGGTTGAAGGTTTGGGGCCTCGACATCGAGGGTGACCGGGGAAGCACGTCGCAAGCTGTAATTCCGAAACTCGCTTGGCTGGAATGGGGGAAGGCCCAAGAACTCCACCACTTCGTCGTACACCCGCTCAGGCGACACGAAGAAATCCTCCGAGCGCGCCACGTGAATTCGCTCCTGGGGATAGTGCTCCAACCAGGGAAGCAGATGCACGTCGTACTTGCCCCGCTCGACGTATCCATGACGTCTGAGGCTGATGGCCTTGAATGCCGGGTCGACCCGGCATCTCTCCATCTCGCCCTCGATCCTCGTCCCTTCAGCATCAAGCGCTTCGGGAAAGGAGAGCTCTTCGTGCCCGAGGCGGAGGTTGTGCAGATATTGGGAAAAGGCTCGGGAGACCGGGTCGCGCAGCATCACGATGATCCGGGCGTCAGGAATCAGCTCCGCAGCCCGCCTCGCGGCTAAAGGGTGCAGCAGGTAATCGGGCGTGGCTTCGAAGGTGAGGCAACGACCCCGGCGCACCGGAAAGTGCGACTTGTACCAATCAACGCCCTCGGAGTAGCGAATCGAGAAATACTCGACTTCCTTCCTGATCGAGGGCGTGATCGATGGGTGCTGGCCCAGGTAGCGATAGAGCGAGCTCGTCCCACACCGTTGCGCCCCCACGATCAAGAAGTCCGGCAGGTCGCGCAGAAAGCTGGTTGGCCGCCGAGCGGTTACCCACCAGCGAGCCAAGCGCCGGCGAGCCGGCATCGGGATTCGTTCTCGCACCAGGTCCAGGACCTGTGTGGGTCCGAACCTACGACGCTGAGGCAGAAGTCTCCTTGGCCTTTTCGCGAACGTCGATGACCCCGTCGGCTTCTTCTTCGGGAGGCGCAGTCGCACCGTTTGAGGAGACCTGCGTCGCAGACGTCTGATTTCTCTTCTTGGTGGCCCCGAGTCGGGCCGCCCACCGCCTGCTGCCAAAGAGGCCCCGCAGGAGCTGACGAATAGTTCTCCGAGTGGGTCGAACGATGAGAACCGATCCCAAGACCGGATAACCCAGGGCGACCAGCCGATCCATCAGCTTCTCGGCACTACGCAGGCGGGTCTTCCCGCTGCGTCCGACGATCACCACGGAATCGAGCTTGCGGACGAAAGCGTCCGACAGAGCGGTTCCCCGATCGGCGACCGAGACTGCCGTCAACGCATATGACCTTCGAGCGGTTTCGACGAGCTGGCCAACAACCGGCGTCATCGCCCCCTCGACTGAGTAGAGCGAGCCCGCGCCCGATGGCAGGGCGGACAGTCCTGGCCAGAGCCTGCGCGCTCCGGCCACGGCTCGCTCGACCCGATCCTCGTTGCGGCCGTTTCCGTTTTGCCACGGGTTGAGCAGGTCTCCGAGGCTCGGCCCTTCCCAGGGAACGGCTTCAGGGTCCGGCTTCTTGGCGTGGTTCTCGAGCCCGGTCGTGTCGACCACGAGACTCGACCGGCCGGAGGTCACGACGGTCCCAGCCAAATCGGTGGTCAGGCCTCTTATCGCTCGGGGCTTGACGCCCACCCCGAGGAACCCGACGGCGGCGGGCCCAGCTTCGAGCAACGGCAGCAGGTTCACGGCTACTTTTTGCACCGCTTCCTTCCGCGGGCTCGGCCCCGTCGTCCAATACCAGGTCTCCAATCCACCGCTGCGACGATCAGGAACTTCGGCCAGCGGTTGCTTCATGTCGTTCTCGGTCCACCAACGCGGACGCAAGCGGTCGAAGAGGATGATCGCACTGAGAGCGATCAGAAGGCCCAATGCCAGGCCGATGCCTCCGCCGAGCAAGGTCGCCACCGGCTCGCCGCTCGTGTCCAGAGCTTCGATCTCGGGCAGCGTCTCAACCTCGCCGTTCACGCTTCTGATATAGAGGGCTTGGAACTCGGCTAGGAGATCTGAGTAGAGCGATTCGAGGCTCTCGATCTGGAAGCGATCGTCGACTGGAACATCATCGGTCGGGACCGCGGGGTCCGTTCGACCGGGGTCCTCCGCGGTTGGATCGGTCTCGCCGCGGCCGGTCCCTGTGGACCCATCGGCGGCTGGCGGAAGTGCATTCAGCTCCGCGGTCAGCCCTACGATCTGTGCCTCAATCGCATCGATGTCGGCTTGGATGTCCTCTTTTTCGCCGTCGGTGTCGGCCAGAACCAGGTCAACTCCCAATCGAGCGCTCTCGGACGTGAGGGACTGGATTTGTTCGTTCAGGAGCTGCCGTTGGGTTTCAACCGCCGGATCATTCACGACGACGGGCACCTCCGGCGACAACAACTCGAGCTGTCGTTGCACGAAGTCAGCCTGGGCGAGCACAGCCTCCATCCGATCCTCGATGGGCGGAGGTGCAACCGCCACCAGATACCGGTTCCTGAGGTCGGAGGCCTCGGTCGTCGCCTTCTCCGCAGTCCTGGCGATGGCTATGAATTCGAGAGTGTTGTTCGCCGGGTCGGTCCTCACCAAGTGGTTCTCATCCAAGAAACCCTGGTTGGCTTCACGAGCCGCGTCTTGCGCCTCACTAAGACTGGCCGAGGGCTCGGTGGCCGTTCTTCCCGAGCCCGACGTGCTCTGGCCTTCGTCGAGGCTCACGATCGCGGTGGCCTCAATTGTCCGCTTGAGCTGGTCGTTGAAATAACCCGTCGCGAACACTGCCCCCGCCGTGACCGCAACTACGATGACCGCCAGGAGCAGCCAGCGCTGTCGCAGAAGCCTGCCTATTCGGCTTAGCACGGCGAAGATGCCCGCGCGCCCGCCCAAATGCGTTCAACTAACGATCGATCAATCATTGGCCCAGCCCTTTCCCCGTACCCTGTCATAACTCCCTTTCGAAGAGACAGAATACCCCGGCTGGTCGACAAGGCCAGAGGTGTTTTTCCGAATCTTCTCACCAGCGGATAGGTACAACTACCCCTTTATCGAAAGGGCCTGTCCATGGTAACTTCGCCGGCGGGCCGGGAATCCGAGGAGTCGCTGTTGGTAGTTCGAGTACTTACCCCATGAATGCTTCGAGTACTTACCCCATGAATGCTTGGAGTGAGTTTGCCGCGCCTCTGGCGTCGACGGTCACCGAGGCCCCGAGCGCGGGTGGCTCGCCTTGGGGCACGACGATTGTTGCTTTGTTCTTCTTCGTGGTCGTCGCGCTCATTGGATGGGCCATGGCCTCGCCCAAAGACCGCAAGTGGCTCCCGGTCGTCGTCATAGTCGCGTTCATCGCCAAGCTCATCGGGTCAACAGCCCGATACCTGGTCTTAGTGCTCGTATACCACGGCCGGGGCGATGCAACCGGCTACCACGGGGCGGGACTGAGAATTTCGGAGAGCTGGCGATCGTTCGAGGTGCCGACGACGGTGCAACGAATCGGCACCGACGTAGTCGAGGCCATCACCGGGCTCCTCTACGTGCCTTACCAGCCCTCGATGCTGGGCGGGTTCTATATCTTCGCCTCGCTGGCGTTCCTCGGCCAACTTCTCTTATACGCCGCCTTCAGACATTCACTTCCAGAGCGACATCTGAAGTGGTACGCGGCCGCAATCTTTTTCTCGCCGACCATCGTCTACTGGCCGTCGAGCATCGGCAAGGAGGCGCTGATGCTGCTTTGGATCGGGATCGCCTCCTATGGGGCCGCTCGGCTCTTGGCTAACTACAACCCCGCCTGGGCGGGAGTCATCCTGATCGGCCTCGCCGGGTCCGGGATCATCAGGTTGCACATGACGCTGCTTCTCTCCGCAGGGATGGTGCTGGCGTTGCTCCTGGCGAGAGCTCCCAGAGTCACAGCTCCCCAGGCCCGCCGGCTGCTCCTATTGGGAGCGGCCAGTGTCGCCCTGGTCCTCGTCGTCCTGCTCACCGCGCAGGACTTTGGAGTCGACCTCGCCGCCGCGGCTTCCGCCGATTCGGCGACCGACGAGGTCGGAGAGGTCTTCGCACAGGTGGAGGGGCAGACCGACAAGGGCGGGTCCGCGGTTTCCGGAGGCGCCGTCACGAGTCCAGCCGACGTGCCGGAGGCAATCCTTCGAGTTATCTTCCGGCCGCTCCCCAACGAGGCGGACACCGCGCCTCTGCTGGTTGCCAGCCTCGAGGGAACCCTTCTCCTGCTGATCTTCGTAGTACGTCTGCCATGGATCATCGGCAACCTGCGTCATCTACGGCGCTACCCCTATCTCATGTACGCCTTCTTCTACTCCGGGGGGTTCATCCTCGCCTTCAGCGCGATCCTCAACCTGGGAATCCTCGCTCGCCAGCGGTCACAAGTGATGCCATTTTTCCTCGCGCTTATGATCGTCTTGGGGCGCAAGCATGTCGAGGAGGCGGTAGAGCCCGCACCCGCACCAGAACCGGTGCCGGCGCCCAGGCCACTCGAATTGGTTAGGGGGTAAAGGGAAAATGGCGCGATTCAAACAAAGCGGGACCCGGGCGGCGCGGGGGGTCAAGCGGGCGCACGATCCGGAGAAGATTGCCCGCGCCAACGCAATATTGGGGGCCGCGGCGGCCAAAAAGCCGAAGCGGCCGGCGCCCACCCTGCCCAGTGACGCCTTGGTCGTCACCGACAGGGTGTCGAAGGTCTATGTGCCCTCGCCTCCCTGGATGAAGGTGCTGCTCAGGTCGTCGATTCGGTTTCCGGTGGTCGCCCTGGAGGATTGAAGAATCGATGTCAAGGCCGGCGAGATCCTGGCGGTGGTTGGTCCCAACGGCGCCGGCAAGTCCACGCTGTTCCGGGTGCTCACCGGTCTCAACACCCCAACGACTGGGCGCGCCTTCGTGTGTGGGCTGGACACCACCACCAAGTCGCACGAAGTTCGGCGGTTGATCGGATTCGCACCTGCCGACGACTCCTCCTTGCTGCTGCGCAACACCTGTCGGGAGAACCTGGTGTTCCACGGCCAGCTCCAAGGCATGCCGCGCAAACACCTGCAGAAGAGAGTCAACGAGACCCTCGATTTCGTCGGATTGGGCCCGGCCGCCGACCGCGTCGGCATCGCTCTTTCAACAGGGATGAAGGCCCGCTTGCAGCTGGCCCGGGCGCTCCTCCATCGTCCGCGGGTTCTCATCCTCGACGAGCCGACCTCATCGGTGGATCCTATCGCCGCGTACGAGCTGCTGGAGCTCATCAAGCAAGCAGTTACAGAACAAGGTTCCGCCGCCTTGATCAGTTCACATCGACTCGAGGAGATCGAGGCACTGCACAATGACGTCGTGCTCCTCGACGATGGACTGATCAGGTATCGCGGAGACCTCGACAGCCTGCGCCGGATTTGGGATCAGCCGCGAATGGAGATCCGCTTTCATGCCGACGCCGAATGCCAGCGAGCGGCCAAGGTCCTCGATCAGATGCACGACGTCGACGTCGTCGAGGTTGATGGTGATGTGCTCACGGTGGCCACCTCGATCGGCCTCGGCAAAATCTTCAGTCAGGCCAACGGGCAACTAAGCGGAGTTCAGTCCATCCAAGAGGTGCGACTGCCGCTACGCGAGTTGCTCGCCAAGATCCTCATCGAGCGGGCCGAGCAGCCGATCCAGTCCTGATGGCCACCTCCACCCACTCCCACCTGCAAACCCGTCGACGAGAACATCCGATCTCTCGGTTGATCGCGGCCAACAACGCCTTCATGGTTCTCGGCTGGCGGCAGGCAATTAGCTATCCGCTCGGCTTCGTGATGACCCAGCTCTCAAACTTCGTCCCGATTTTCGTCTTCTACTTCGTCGCCACGCAGGTAAACAATCCCAGCCAGGGGTTTGGCAGCGACTACTTCACCTCGGTTGTCATCGGTTTGCTCGGGGTCAAGATCCTCGACACCGGCCTGCGCGGTTTCGGGCTGCAAATGGACATGGCCATCAACCGCGGCTGGCTGGAGATGTTTCTCGTCGAGCCGGTCCGCTGGCGATACCTGCCGATCGCGATGTCGCAGTGGCCCGTCGCCCAGGGCCTGTTCGCGGTTGTGACCACCATCGGCATCACGATTTTGCTGGGAGCGGATTTCAACCCCTCCGGCATCCCGCTGGCCCTCCTGATCGGGGCCCTGGGATTGATTGCCGGCCTTGCGATCGGCACGTTGTCTGCGGCCGTCAAGGTTCTGGCAAAGAGCGGGGACCCCATTCTCCATCTCTACACCCTCGCCGCGCAGATCTTTTCCGGCGTTTACTTCCCGATTAACGACCTCCCCGAGCCCTTGCGTTTGCTGTCCTATTTGCTTCCCCATACCTACGTGATCCAGGGCCTGCGGAGGGTGCTAGCCCCCGGCGACTTCGCCACTGGTCTCTCGACTCCCACGTTGATCTGGACCCTGGTCATCTTCTCAGCTCTGGCCTATCCATTCGCGATCTGGGTTTGGGGCCGCTCCCTCAACTACGGGCGCCAGCTCGGGGTGCTGAGCGGCTATTGAGAGACGTGGATTTGGCCCCGACCTCGGAGCCCTCTTTGCTGCGGCTCCCCGACTTTGTGATCGTCGGGACGATGAAAGGCGGGACCACCGCCCTGACCAGGGGCCTGCGAAACCACCCCGACGTGTTCATCGCTCCCGGAAAAGAGGTGCACTTCTTCGACGAGCACTACGAGCTCGGCATCGACTGGTACGCGGACAAGTTTTCGATGGCGGCCGAGGATCAGGTAATTGGTGAGGCGACTCCTCGGTACATGGACGATCAGGCGGTCGCCGGGCGAATGGTGGGGGCTCTCCCGAAGGCTCGATTCGTGGCGATCTTGCGCAACCCGACCGATCGGGCCTACTCCCACTACTGGCATAACCGCTACCGCAATCGAGAAACGAAGTCCTTCGAGGAAGTGATCGGCGATGGCTGTAACACCTCCGAACCCTATGGCTATATCGAAATGGGCCGGTATCTCGACCAACTCCGATACCTCGAAAAACAGGTGGGCGCCGCACGCATTTTGGTTGTGCTGAACGAGGACCTCCGCTTCGACCGCGCAGCCACGCTTGGCAAAGTCTGGACGTATATCGGAACCGATCCCGACAAGGGCGACCCCGACCAAACCCTACCGAAGTCACTGAAGGGGCGCGTCAAGCAGCGTCGCCGGGACCGCCGCAGTCAGTACCCGCCCCTCCACCCTGACACAAGGAAGTTTTTGACCTCGTTTTACCGCGAGGAGGTCGCCGCCCTTGAATCGTGGCTCGGCCGCGACCTCTCGGCCTGGCGCACCTAAGGCGGCGAGCCGCCACCCAACAGGTGAAGCCTTTCTCGATCTTCGTCGGCTGCGGTCGTTCGGGAACGACCGTGTTCGGGCTGATCTTCGATTCCCATCCTCAGCTCGCCGTCGCCCATGAAGCCCATTTCGTGGCCGCACTCGCCCAAAATCCCAACCTCATCAGGGCGTTCGATCAAGCTCTCTTTCTGAAAGCGCTGGAAGCAAACTCCAACTTCCGCCGCTTGGCCATCCCCCGCTCCGACATCGAGAAGCAACTCCAGGTTAGCGAGGTCACGGATTACGCCAGTGGGGTGCGAGCGGTGTTCGAGGTCTACGCCCGGTTGCGCGGCAAGACCCTCTACGGTGACAAGACCCCGGGGTATGTGAGCCACTTGGGTTTGTTGGGCAGGCTCTTCCCGGAGGCGAAGTTCGTCCACATCATTCGCGACGGCCGCGACGTCACCCTCTCTTACCTCGATCGCCCCGAATGGGGACCGCGCACGGTCGCCGAGGGCGCTTTCTATTGGAAGGCTCGAGTGCAGCGAGGGCGAAAGGAAGGCGCGCTTCTCGGGCCAAACCGATACTTCGAAGCTCGCTACGAGTCGCTCATCGAGGACCCCGGGCGCACGGTCGCGGCGGTCTGCCAGTTCCTAGGCATTGAATACGTTCCCGAGATGCTCCGCTACCACGAGCGTGCGGTCCCCGTTGAATCGCTGACCAGGGACCCGCAGGCGTATCAGTCATCCTCGGCCCCTCTCACCGTGGGCTTGCGGAACTGGCGGACCCAGCTGTCAACGGCCGACGCCACGCTGTTCGACGCCATCGCCGGTGACCTTTTGAATGAGCTGGGCTACACCCTCTCGGGCCAAAAGATCAAGGCTGGCACGCGCGTGCGAGCCGGAATCGGACTCATTCGCTGGCAAGCGCGCCGGCTCGCCTCCAAATTCGGCAAGTGAATTAGCTCAGAGCGTTCCTCATGTGCTTCGGCCCAAGTTTCGTGGTGAGGGCGGCGTGCGATAGCTGGCAAGAAGGCGGTCGGCGATGCGATCGGACCGAAACTCCGCGGCGCGTCGCCGTCCTTCACCTCCCATCCGGTCGCGCAGCTCGGGATCCTTGACGAGTTGGCGCACGGCCTTTGACGCGGCGGCGGGATCGCCGACCGGGAACACCAAGCCGGCCGGGGCGGGCGGAGGTTCGAGAAGGTCGCGCAGCGGCTCGAGATCGCTCGCCACCACGGGGATGCCGTTGAGCATCGCCTCCGCGGTGACCATTGAGAACGACTCTTCCCGAGACGGCACCAGGATGAGGTCGCACTGGTCGTATATCCGGCGGACGTCCGAATCGGGTCCGGGGACCGAAACCGAGCCGTTCGTAACGTCGTCGAGCCGGCTCCAGATCGGATTGGCATAGGGGTTGTCGAATCGCTTCGTAAAGAGCCGCCATTCCACGGCAAGGTCGGAAGACTGGGCGATGATCTCAGGCAAGAGGTCGAAGCCCTTGCGATTGGTGCCAGACCCGAGATAACCGACGACTATCCGACTTGGCATGCCCTCGTGGTTCCGCCCGTGTCCGAGCACCGTTTCCGTGTCGACCGGGTTGGGGACGATCTCGACCTCATCCGCCCGGCAGAGGCCGTTTCCGACCACGACCTGTCGCGCCGTGTCCGAAACCGCGAACCAGCGAACCCGTCGGAACGCGAGTCGAAGGACAGGACCAAGCCGGCGCCCCCAGGGAGTCGCCACTGGATCGTGAACCCAAACTGTGATTGGGACGCCAGAGAGGAAGCCGGCCAGGGCCGCCAGGTTGAGGCCGCGAGAAGCATTGGCGTGGATTGCCAGGAGCCGGCGACGATGTCGGAGAACCCAGCGGGCGATCCGGAGAGACGACGCAATTCGGCGCCAGCGGCTGCCGTAGGAAAGCGGGAGGTGCTGCTCAAAGAGGCCCCGCTCCTGGACGTGAGCCAGAAAGGCGCCATCCTTCGGCGAAGCCAACACTCGACGGAGCCGCGGGCCCACGGCCGAGAGCACGGTGGCAAGAGAACGGTTGGACCCACCCATCGCCGCCGGCACCACAACGAAGAGGACGCTGTCGGCCTGGTCTCTCCTCACAAATCCATTCTGGCGTAAATCTGCGCCCCAAAATGATCAACTTGGCCCGGGGTCTTTTACGCAGGAATGGAAGTAGGATTTGGGCAAGGGATGACACCTCCACCGGAGGGGTCGGGGCAGCAGGAGATCCATTGATGGACAGACGAGCATTTCTCAAGCGGGCTGGCCTATTTGTGGTGGCCACCGCCTGCACGACGCCTTCGAATGAGAGCACCATCACCTCGCCGAGCTCTGCGACCACAGCCGCTCAACATCACTCGGGCTCGACAGCGGCGAACGGCGCCAGCACCACAGTGCCCTTCGCTGAGCGAACGGACATCCTGCGAGTCGAGGGTTCGATGACCATTGACCAGTCGATGCGGGTGCCGGGGATTGTGATCGAGCCGGGAGCGACTCTGACTCTCGCCCCTGATCGCGACATCACTCTGGAAACCTCTGGCAACGTCTTGGTGCTAGGAACCTTGGCTTCCAACCCGGCCGCAGACGTGACTCATACGGTGCGGTTCATCGACATCGACGAGAGCAAGGTGGTCGGTGGCGGCATGGACGTTCTCGATACCGACGTCGGAATCTGGGTGATGGAAAGTGGGCGGCTCGAGCTGAACGGGGTCGCCAAGACTGCCTGGTCGTACGAGCCCGAGCAATCAAGCTGGCAATCCGATGACGAAATCGTGATCACCCCCACCGCGTCCGGCGATTTCGGGGGCTTTATCACGACGACAGCTGCCGCAGTAGCCGGGAAGGTGCCCGCCGAGGTAGGACACGGCTGGAAGGCGGAGCTTCTCAACCTGACTCGCAATCTCAGAGTCGAGGGAAGCCCCGAAGGCCGGGCCCACATTTTCATCCACTCAACCTCACCGCAAACCATCCGCTATGTGTCTCTCACCAACCTGGGAACTTTCGACGTGGTGGGCCGCTACCCGTTGCATTTCCATCACTCCGGTCCGGGAAGCCGTGGTTCGGTCGTCGAGGGCGTTGTCGCCAAACAGTCCGGCCGGCATGCTTTTGTGCCCCATATGTCCGAAGGCATCACCTTCACGGACTGCATTGCCTACGACACCACCGCAGATGCCTTCTGGTGGGATGAGCGAGACGTCAGCCACGAAATCGTCTGGGATCACTGTGTGGCCGCACTCGTCCGCAGAGACGACAACAAACCTCACCGCCTGAGCGGGTTCTTCCTCGGCGGAGGAAACAACAACGTCATCAAGGACTCTGTGGCAGTGGGCGTTCTTGGCGGCCCGGAAACGGGAGGCATCAGTTGGCCCGCTTCAGTTCGAGTCGGGGACTGGGCGTTCGAAAACAACCTTTCGCACAACAACGAAGCCAACGGGTTCTGGGTGTGGCAGAACCAAAGAGCCTCGACAGTGGCCGATTTCGTGGTCTACCACAACGGGCTTTATGGGATCTCGCACGGCGCCTACAACAACAGTTTTATATATCGCAACGGCACCGTCTACGGGAGTGGAGAGGCTTCCATCAGGTTCTCGGCGAACGGAGCGACTTACGAGAACCTGACCATCGACGGGGGCGGGGTCACCGAGGTTGGGATCCTGACCGGACGCCACCCAGCTCAGCCGAAGAGCAACACCCTCTTCCTCAACAGCCCAATCGTTGAGCACACGGGGCCGAAAGTTCTCGTCGAGGAAGGCCGGAGGAGCGTCGACGCGGTCTTCTATGACTTTGTCGGCTGTGGGGTCGGCGAGACAGACGTGGTCGTCGACGGCGGTTTGGCCGAAGGCACATTGATGCGTGTTCAGGATGGCGACGTAGCCTTCGCGATCGACGACTCAGGCACCGCCGAAATTATCGAGCCGTTCGTGCCCGACCTCTACACCATCGAGTACTAGGGCTTCGCGGCGGACGGACGCACTCTGCGGGAAAACCGCCCCCCGCGCAGACGAAACCGACGGCTGGCGATGCCCAACTCGCGTCGAAGCGGCCAGAAGCGGCTCGTCGCCAGCTCGGTCGTCGGGTAACCCAAGGTGCTAGCGAGCGCATTGACCTCGGAAGCGGGTTGAAATCCGAATCTCTTGTCCTTGCGCCATGCTCCAACCGAAGCCGGCGAGAAGCTAGAGCCCATGCCTGCCACCACCTCGATACCGACCAAGGCGCAGATTTCTTGCAGGTGGGCGGGCTCGGAAACTAGGTCCTCATATCGCACGAGCAACATCCTCTCGCCAACCTGGGTCTGGAGCCAAAGCAGGTTCTGATACGCCCGCACCCAGTCGTGCTGGCTCCTCTCGGGCGGCACCCGCCAGCGGTTCCACATCGAGTAGATCGTGTCCATGGGGTCGCGAACGAGGCCGATGAAGCGAAACGCCAGAACGGGCTGTTGATGCTCTGCTTCAAGGATCAGCGAGAGCGCGGCCCGATAGTGCAGGTGGTGAGGGGACTTTTCCAAGAAGACCGGTCCGTGGGCCGTGGCGAGCGCTCGCCAGCCCTCGAAAACCAGGGCTCGATCGTCGGCAGGCACCATGAAGCCGGGGGCGTTGTCGGTAACGAGCGACTCGAGCGCTCGCCGGGCGGTCGAAGACGCCATTGGCAGGACGTGCGAGTGGGCAATCTGCTCTTGGCGCAGGCCCAAGAGGGCGACCGCTTTGTTCCAGAAGAGGGTTTCTCCCTCATGGTGGGGTGTTTTGGCCAGGGCGCGCACCGAGGGATGTTTGAGCAGCTCGGTCTGCAGGATGCTCGACCCGGACGATTTGTCGGAGAGGATGAGGGCGCAGGTCGCGCCCTTAACCCCGTCCATCAGACGACTTCCAACTCCCGGAAGATTCGGTAGGCCTGCTCGGCGATCGGCATCATTCCCTCGACGGGGAAATGGACGAAGTCGATCTGCTCGCGAACGCCCACATGCTTCAACGCCCGGTCCACGTCAATGACGTGAAAGTCCAAGTTCCGTGAGAGCTCGGCTAGGGCGAGGTGGAATTCACGCCGCCGGCGGCTGTGGGTGTTGTTCAGCAACTGATAGTTATGAACCGGTTTCGACGGATCGATGACGAGTGAGTTGAGGACGACGACATGGGCCTTGGTGCGGTCGCGAAGGGTCGTGATGAGCCTGCCCATGTTCGTGTAGAAGTCCTCAACACTGATCCTGCCGACGCTCTCGAAGTTCTTTTTGAACCAGTTGAGGGTGTCGGTGTCCTGGATGGCCTTCTCTAACGACTGAAAAAGCCACCATCCGCCGATATCGACCAGGTAGCCGTGCTCCTTGTGGCGATGGAGGGTCCTCGTGAGGTCCGAACCATTGGACAGCACGATCACGTTCTTTGGAAAGCTACCGAGCTCCGGCATCCGATGGATCGAAAACGGAGCCGGTTCGAAGATATGCGGCTCGAACACCCGGGAGCCAAGCTTGAGCCGCCGACGGGCTTCCTCAAAGTACTCGGCGGGGATGCCGTCGAGCGTCTGGAGCATTTGGCGGGTGCTGCTGGCGCCGGCCTGGCCCCCGTATTGATCCTTGTAGATCGCCAAGGTGCCTTTCAAGTGCTGGCGGAGCATCGGCGCCGACACGAAGATCGAGGGCAAGTCGCAGCCGCCGCGGAGCACGATCCCGGTCCGGGAACCGTCGTCCTTGGTCGATTTCATGACCACGAAGTTCCCCCCGCTTTGCTGCACCCAGCCGGGGCCGCTTTCCTTGGTGACCTTGACGCGCTGGCGGTGCAGGTATTTGTCGCGTACGAGTCGCTCGAGCTTCCCGTTCGAGCCGACCACCCTCCGGACAACCTTGACCCCAGCTTTCAAGGCCTTTTCAACCACCGTCATCCTGTTTCTTCCTTTACATCTAAGGAGGTCGCTACCACTTGCAGATTGGGGGCGTCGGATGGATTCGCCGGCAGTGATTCCTCGGGCTCGGTGCTGAACCAGGCCATCAAGTCTTCGACAACCACCGTGTGACCCAGAGGGGCGATGATCTCGCGCAGATATCCGCTTTCGGAGGCGACAATCCTCATGACGAGTATGTCCTCGCCTTGGCGGACTTCGAACTGATTGCGGGTCTTCGCCTTGCCATCGAAACGAACCAGCTTGCGAGCCCTTTTGGTTTTGCGCAGCGCCATCCAGGAGCTCACCGAGATGTCACAGATGCGATCGCCAAACTCCACCGCGTCCCCCACGCCGATGTGCCAATCGACAACCCGGGCCTCACGGGCGAAGGTCTCCATGTGAGGCACCCTCAATTGGAGGATCATCGCTGCTTCGCCCCGGCCTGGGCCAAAAGTGGCCGCTCTTCGAAAAAGCCGTAGTCGGCCATGATCCGATAGATCTCGTCGCGAATCACCCCGGAGGCTTCGGCCGAGTAGCTGCCGAGGCCTTCCACATGTCCGTGGGCGCCGATCTCAGCGAGCAGACGATCGGAATCGATGACCGAGATGCCCAGCTCGTTCGAAAGGTCGAGAATGGTCGACGCCACCTTGTGAGCGCGCAGGCTCGGCGAGTCGCCCGACGATCCGAAGTAGTTGGTCATGGTGTCAGCCCGGTCAAACGTCGACACGTTGGCGATCAAAACATACGAACCTGCCTCTTTGAGGAAGGCGCACAAGGCTCGCAGCGATGCTCGAAACGACTCCACGTCTAGCCGGCCTTCGCCAACGATGTCGGGCAGCAGCGAGAGGATGACAACATCGGGAGGATCAGCCTGCAAGCCGGCCAGATCGTCGATCAACTCGGCAGCACTCGCCCCCGGCCGAAATTCGAGCTCGACCTTGTACTTGCCGTCGAAATCGTCAGCCACCTTCTCGGCCAGGCCCTTCGTCAGCTTGGTTCCGCCATCCTGCTGAGACGCCACCAAGTCAATCAATTCGGCATCGCCGACCGCCAACACCCGCAATTGGGGTTGTCCCCCCATTCGAGTTGTCACGAGGCGAGGCGCTTGCCGGAGACGAGCCCAGCCATGGCCGAAACGGACTCGAAGTTGTCGAGCGTCACCTCCTCGGGGTCGACTTCGACTCCAAAACGCTCTTGAAGGAAGTTGACCAGAAGAAAGATGCCAAGCGAGTCGATGACCTCGGTGTCAATCAGTCGAGTCTCATCGGAAATGTCGGCGCTCGCATTGAACTCAGAGATAATGTGCTCCCTGATCTGATCCTGTATTGATGCCACCTCGGTCACCCTCCTTGTCTGAATCGAGGCGGGAGGTTAAACAACGACCTGGGTAACGAATGACTCGAAACCCCGGCTGCTCGCATAAATGACCCCAGCGGATCAGTCACACGACCCTAGTTTTCCCACCCCACCAGCAGTTTGCTAGGACCGGGACTCTACCAGCGGCCTCCTCTATGTCCACGAGATTTTCTGTGTATCAGCGACCCTTTAGAGTGAACGAGTGAGGTTCTCGCGTATCCCGTCGACGCTCCTGGCCCTCGTGGTCGGGCTGGTCAGCTGGACCGTCCCGGCCGACACCGCCCAAGCCGCAATCTGCTCCAACGGCTACATCTCGGGTCTCACGGCTCTTCCCGACCTAGGTGCCGGCTCGTACCTAGGTCTGCAAGGGGGGCTCTACCCGGGCGGGTCCAACTCGATCCCGGCGGGACATGCGGCTTTGGGGCTCGGCCTGGCGAGCCAGGTGCAACCTCTCGACGCGGCCGGGAATCCCGATCCCGCCGGCCAGATTGCCCTCGTGTCCATTGGAGTCTCCAACACGGCCCAGGACTTCGGAGCATTCGTCTCCTTGGCCTCGGGCGACTCGCGAGTCTCGCCCTCAGTTGTCCTGGTCAACGGCGGCATCGGTGGCGAGCCGATCGACTTTTGGTTGGACCCCGCCGCTCCAACCTGGGCCGAGGTCGAGAGCCGAGTTGGCACCGCCGGCGCCACACTTGCGCAGGTCCAAGTTGCCTGGGTCATGCTCCCCGACCGCAATCCGTTCCCGCTGTCATTCCCGGCGGAGCAATGGAGCTACCGCGACAAGCTCCAGATCGTCCTCCGCAACTTGAAGTCTCAGTTTCCCAACGTCGCACTGGCCTATCTCACGAGCCTCTATTACACAGGCTACGGAGTCGACCATCCCGACATCGAGCCGATCGCTTTCGAAGAAGGCTTCGGCGTCAAATGGACCATCGAGGATCAGATCAACGGCGTCGGCAATCTCAATGCAAACCCGGCGGCCGGTCCGGTGGTGGCGCCGTGGCTCGCGTGGGGTCCGTACGTGTGGGCAAACGGCCTTGGGCCCGACGAAGCGCCCGGAGGACAGGCAGGACGCGCCGACGGCCTGGAATGGCTCTGTGCCGACTACGAGGAGGATGGGATCCATCCTTCCACGAGCGGCGAGGCCAAGAACGCCTCCATGCTCCTCGCCCACTTCACCTCGGCCCCGACGGCCTGTCCATGGTTCTTGGCCGCCGGAGTCGTATGCGGCAGCGGACCCATCGCAACTGGCTTTGTTGACATCGCCTTCTCGCCGTTCGCGGCAGACATCACCTGGCTCGCCGACCAGGGCATCACCAACGGATGCAAGCCAGCTCCCAATGCGCTGTTTTGTCCCGAGGGCCTCGTCACCCGCGGCGAGATGGCCGCGTTCCTATCCCGAGCGCTGAACCTCGTCAACAACGGCGGCGGCGGTGACCTCTTTACCGACGACGATGACTCGATCTTCGAGAACGACATCGACAAGATCGCCACCGCCGGCATCACCACCGGTTGCCAACCACCTCCGAACGCGCTCTTCTGTCCGGAGGGGCTTGTCACCCGGGGCGAGATGGCTGCGTTCCTATCCCGGGCGCTCAATCTCATGAACGACGGTGGAGGAGACCTCTTTACCGACGACGATGGCTCGGTGTTCGAGACAGACATCGACAGGATCGCCGCCGCCGGCATCACCTTCGGCTGCGCCCCGCCACCCAACGCTCGCTTCTGCCCCACGGAGTTTGTGACCCGTGGCCAGATGGCAGCGTTCTTGCACCGCGCTTTCGGCTAGTAGGCGGACTGCGCTGACCGTCGACCGGCTCGATCCTCCCACCGCACTCATCCAACTAGCAACACTCAAGATGACGCTCCTCAAATTTGTCGCGTGACGAACGGGTGTGGACAAAGTTGTTGCGGGGCAGGTCATATGGCTCACTACGCGACCATGACGTTGGGGAAACTCGCCAGGCGACAATTACGTCCTTAGCGGCGAGGACGCTCTTATCCGGTACCAATCCTCCTAGGCAAGACTTGCAAATATTTTCCATAGGACTTGAGAACTATTAAGGGTCTCCTCTAGGGTGCCGAAAGGGAACTCCGGGCTCGGGAGAGCGCAAGTGGAGTGGTACGGAGGAGGGAGAAATATATGAACGCAATACGCGCAGCTGGCGCACTAGTTGTCGTTTCTCTGATGATCATGGGAGTCGCCGGCGTTGGCGGGTCTCTTGCTCAAACGAAGGAGCAACAATCAGTGGGCGTCACGGTTGCCGGCGCCAGAGTTGAGCAGCTCGACACGAAGAGGATCGATCTCCGCAGACGAAATCGCGATCGACCTCGACCGACAACAACGACCAGACCAAGGAACCAACCTCCGAACACAACGGCGCCGGAGACGACCCTGCCACCGACAACGACGACTTTGCGGACGACGACCACCGCCAGCACGACGACAGTGGTTACAACGACCACCACCGCACCACCGGCGACAACCACGACCACGCGGCCACCGACGACAACGACATCGACAACGACTACTGCGCCACCGACGACCTCCAGCACATCGCTTCCTCCTCCGGCGTCCGGTGAGAGCTGGACCGTCATGTTGAGAGGCGTGACTGAGAACGGGCCGAACCGTTTCTGGTGGGACGCGAAGTACATGCGCTCCCTGCCGTACGGGCTGGTCACCAGTTGGGCCGACGGCGACCGCGCCGGCTACCGCTGCCTCTACGGGTTCCTGACCTTGGACGGAGTACCGGTGGGTCGCGTTACCTTCATGCGGGTTGAAGGAGCCGCGGATTATGGAATGGTAAATGACTCAAAGATGGAGGAAGGCGCAAGGTATTACGACGGCACCCTCGCTCCGTCCGGCGCCCCGCAAGAGCTCGGTCAGTGCCCGGAGCCAGACGTCGCCTACCAGCCCTACACCGGACCGGACCAGCGTCCGACGATCACGTACTCGACCCCATCCGGCCAACTGCTGGAGGTGAGGAACTACAAGACCCTGTATGCCGGCCCGGGCATCACCTTCCAACAGACGGAGTCAAGCTCCGGACAGATAACGGTGGTTGCTTACGAATTTGGGAATCCGGTGATCGTGGTCTACTACGAGAGCATCTCGTCCAACGTGGTGATGGGCTCAGATATGTAACCCTGGCGTTTCGACCAAGAAGCTGCGCCCTGCCATTTGGCAGGGCGCAGCTTCTTTCTGGGGGTTGACCGGAGCCTAGTTGCGCCCGATTTTCGCGAGCCGGTGCAGGAGACGGCGGCCCAATCGGTTCCGCTTCTCGCGATCCTCCGACTTGTTGGCATGAGGAAACGGTTCCGCCGGGATTGGCTTCTCGAGAAAGGCGCAGAGCTTCTCCCAGCTGTAGCCAGCGCCCAGATTTATCACGAGCAGGTCAGTGGGACGGTCCTTGAAGTGGGAAAGGACCTCCCGGTTGTGAGTCTCGTATCGCTCGACGTAGAGAGATTCGTTCCCCTCGGGTGCGCCGACGCCGTAGATCCACTTCCTCATCGGGGTCTCGTCGGTGCCGAAGTGCCGCACCTGGCTTCGGATCCAAGCGTCCGTAGGGCGCACGGTCAGGACAAATTTGCTGTGTGGGTACCGGGCGTCGAGGTCCTTGTAAAGGAGAGGCCAAGGATTGTCCTGGAAGGCGTCATATTTCTCCACCAGGGCGTGTGCCATCTGATGAACGTTCTCGGCGATGTTCGGATCATTCACGCCGTTGGGCCCGGTGACCGAGTACCCAAGTTGGCGCAAAGCCAGCGCCAGGCTGGTCGTGCCGGTCTTATGAAACCCGATGCAAAACACCTTGGGACCCGAGCTCATGGACGGGCTACTCCAGGGGGGATTGGCTGGCCCGACTGACCTGCACCGCGCGCCAGAATCTGCTCCCGGCCACCTGGGTAGAAAGCTTGACCTCCTGCGCTTTGGCCTTGGTCAGCTTCGCTATGGGTATCGATTTAAACCTTCGGATGTAGCCCAATTCGGAGAGCAATCTCCCCGCCACCGCCTCGAAAGCAAGGACGTCGGCATCGCTCATCTGCGTCATCCAGTCTCTCATGCCGCGCTCGGGGGCTCTCGTCGCCGACTGATGAAAGTCTTCATAGGGGGTTTGCAGGCGCCCGGCCGCGTCCTGGTAAAAATCGAGCATCGATGGGATGAACTCAAGCCCGGCGAAATGACAAATGCCTTTTAGCTCAACCTCGGGATCGGAGACCAAGTCCTCATACCGGAGCTCCATGTAACGCGATGGTCCGAGACGTCGACCAGCCTTGATCCCTGCGCCGACGTCGACCTTCCACTTGCGCGCCACCTCCCATATGGAGCGCGGCCCCCACGGCACGCTCAGATATGACAGGGCCACATTGTGCCCGTCGCGAATGATGTGCACGAACAAGGCCGTTGGGAACAACTCCGCAAGGAGGTTTATTGACCTGACATACATAGGAGTCTTGTCGCCCCAGCGAGTCTTGCCATGCACCAGGGCATACACCTTGAAAAGGTGGGCAATCGTGTCGGCGAACCCGAGGAGCTTGGCTCCGCCGGCCCGTTCGAATACCAGGTCCGCCGGAATCTCCCACCTCTTGAAATGCGAGGACGCAGTTATCTGCTTCAAGAGCACGTCGCTGTCAAACCGCCCGTCGACGGAATAGCGCTGCTGGCGGCGGTACTTGTTCACAATGAAATGTGATTCGCCAGGAATAGCGAGGTCGGGATGCGAATCCAGCATGAGCCGCAGCATGGTCGTCCCCGAGCGCCCACATCCAACGATGAAGATGGGAGCGGCAGACTCAGTGTTGTGCTCGGGGGGCAATCGGATCGCCTTTTCTAGCGTGCCGGACGGATGGCGCAAGGCTAGCGGGTCGAAGGCTCAGACGGCCCACGACGGGTGGGATGCCGACCGCGGTCCTGGCTCCGGACCGGCTGTAGCCCTCCGACCCAGCACCGAATCTAGGACTGAGTACCCCTTGGCCGCGACCAGGTTGGCGAGTTAATCTTTGCCGATGGAGTGGGAGACAGGGGTAACGCTGTGTTCGTTCTGAAGAACCACATCGCGAGATCTTGGACCCGATCAGGTTGGCGCTAACACCCGTGGCGGACCCCACGGCGAGTCGGAAGGGAATCTCAAATGGACCAAGGTTCGGTAGACGTTGTCGTAATCGGTGGAGGTCCCGCAGGTTCGACCATGGCTTCTTTCCTCGCGATGAAGGGCCACTCGGTCACGGTGCTCGAAAAGGAGAAGTTTCCCCGGGAACACGTGGGCGAATCGATGCTTCCGTTCTGTTACCACGTTTTCCGTGAACTCGGCATCTTGGAAGAGATGAAAGAGCGCTGGGTTCGGAAGCCCGGCGTGCGATTCATCGATGTCGACGGGATCACCAACACCGCCTGGTGCTTCTGGCACCACATCAAGGACGAAAGCGCGATGTCATTTCAGGTCATTCGGTCCGAGTTCGACGATGTCCTGCTGAAACACTCCGCCTCGCTCGGCGCCACCGTCCATGACCAGACTCGGGTGATGAATGTCGACCTCGACGAGAGCGGCGGCGACGTTCACGCCGTTGGACCCGACGGCAAGGAGTTCAGACTGAGGGCCCGTTTTGTCGTCGATGCCAGCGGACGAGACACCTTCATGTCGAACCGGCTCGGCACGAAAGTCGCCCATAAGGAGCTCGAACGAACCGCGCTCAGCTGCAGCTACTGGAAGGGCGCGAAGTTTATCGACACACTCGAAGAAGGGCTCATCCAGATCGTGTACCTGGGGGGTGAGAAGCAAGGGTGGATCTGGTGCATCCCGCTCGGGAACGACCGGGTGAGCGTCGGGGTGGTCATGAACTCCTCCTACTACCGCGGACAGCGGGCCAAGCTCAAGGGCCAGGGTTATGACGATTGGAAGATGGCGCTCTACCTCCAGGAGATCCAAGCCGCCCCCTATACGAAAAACATCCTCGACGGCGCCCAGATGGAACGAGATCTGATGGTCAACGGGGACTATTCGTACCTCTGCAAGGAGAAGTGGGGCGACAAGTTCTGCCTGGTCGGAGACGCCTCGGCTTTCATCGACCCGATCTTCTCGAGCGGCGTGTTCATGGCGATGAACAGCTCGCGGATCGTGTCCAAGGTTGTCCACAAGCGGCTGACCGAGGGGGTCGAAGCCTCCGAGGGGGACTTCAGCGAGGCGTACGAACGGGTGGTCCGGGCCTACGACGTCATCGACAAGCTGATCCGACTGTTCTACACCCCGGAGGCGATCAACTTCGCCCAGCTCGGCTCGGCCGAGTCCAGCTTCGAGGACTTCGATCACTATCAGAACGCGATCGCGGTCTACCACTTCCTGATCGGCGGTGATTTCTTCGAATCGTCCAACAAATACAGCGGTTTCATCGAGTCGTTGCGCGATCCCAAGATGTTCGCCAGCTTCAAGAAGCTGATCATCAATCGCCCTTCGCTTTCGGCGCAGTCTTGCGAGGTCGCGCACGAAACCGCCTTTCACCCCGGGCTTCTCAAGCACGAGCCGCGCCGGGAACGCGAGCGGATCTAAAAAAGGCCAGGGACAACGGTGGACTTCGATCTGAGCGACGAGCAAGAGGCATTTCGTGCCGCTGTGGTCGAATTTGGGGGCCGCCAGCTCAATGAGGGCGTGGCCGAGCGCGACGCAGGCCATCAGTTCAGCCACGAAGCGTGGAAGAAATGCGCCGAGTTCGGCATCCAGGGACTTCCGATCCCGGTGGAATATGGCGGCCAGGGGGCCGACCCGCTGACAATCGTCATTGGCATGGAAGCCCTCGGGTATGCCTGTCGAGACAACGGGCTGATCTTCTCGCTCAACGCCCAGATGTGGTCGTGTGAGGTGCCGATCGTCCGTTTTGGCACTGAGGCGCAAAAACGCCGCTACCTGCCTGGCCTCAGCGATGGAAGCATCATCGGCATCCAGGGCATGTCAGAGCCCGGGTCGGGGTCCGACGCCTTCAGCCTGAGCACCATGGCCCGCCAGGACGGCGACGAATTCGTCCTCAACGGCTCCAAGACCTTCATCACCAACGCCCCGGTGGCAGACGTCTTCGTGGTTTTCGCCACGGCTGATCGCTCCAAAGGTGCATTCGGAATCTCGGCCTTCCTCATCGACAGAAAGACTCCCGGGATCAGCGTCGGAGCCCCGTTCCACAAGATGGGCCTGCGCACCTCGCCAATGAGCGAGATCACCTTCACCGATTGCCGGGTTCCGGCCTCCTGCCTGCTCGGACGCCTCGGAGCAGGGATGGCCATCTTCAACCATTCCATGGAGTGGGAGCGAGGGATCATCCTGGCCGCGGCGGTAGGGTCCATGCAGCGCCAGCTCGAGGCCTCGGTTGCCTACGCGCGGGACCGGAAGCAGTTCGGTCAGCCCATTGGCAAGTTCCAGGCGGTATCGCATCGACTCGCCGACATGAAGGTGCGCCTGGAAGCGGCCCGGTTGCTGGTCTATCACCTGGGATGGGCCATGGGCGAGAAGAAGTCGACGACGCCGTTGGAGTCGGCAATGGTGAAGCTTTTCATCAGCGAGAGCTTCGTTCAGTCGAGTCTCGACACCATCAGAACCCACGGGGGCTACGGCTTCATGGCAGAGGCCGGCATCGAGCGCGATCTACGGGATGCAATCGGAGGAGAGATCTACTCGGGAACCTCTGACATCCAACGCAATCTCATCGCCCGCCACCTCGGCCTATGACCGATCGGCTCCATCTTCTCCTCGAAAAATCAGCCGACGAGCACCCTGAGCGAACGGCCGTAGTCGATCGTGAGCGGTCGGTCACCTATCGGGAGTTGGATTCGGGAGCCAACCGGGTCGCCCAGATGCTCAGGTCCAACGGTGTGGAGCCGGGCGATCGGGTGGGGATCTACCTCGACAAGTCGATGGAAGCGGTTATTGGCATCTACGGCGCCCTCAAGGCCGGTGGGGTCTACGTCCCCCTCGACGCTCGAGCCCCGGTCGCTCGCGTCGCCTACATCGCATCGGACTGCGGAATCGAGGTGCTGATCTCCTCTAGCAAACAGCACCAGCAAACCTCTGAGCTGGCCAACCTCGGCGCCCCGCTCCGAACGATCGTCAACATGGCCCGAGAGGCCGCCGCGGGCACCATCCCCAGCGTCGACGTTCTCAACTTTTCCACAAGCGAGGATTCCGACCGCCTGAACCTAGGAGGCGACGAGAACGACCTTGCCTACATCCTTTACACCTCCGGGTCGACCGGCCAGCCGAAAGGGGTGATGCTCAGCCATCTCAACGGGCTCGCCTTTGTGCGTTGGGGAATAGCCGAACTCGGAGTCAGGCCGGAGGATCGGCTCTCGAGCCATGCCCCCTTCCATTTCGACCTCTCCATCTTCGACCTCTTTGCCGCGGCGGGAACCGGGGCGTCGGTCATGCTGGTCCCATCTTCGACCTCCGTGTTCCCAGTCGAGGTGGCCCGATTCATTCGAGATCAAGAGATCACCGTCTGGTATTCGGTTCCATCGATCCTGTCGCTCTTGGTGCAGCACGGCACGCTGGAGGAAGGGGACCTTCCCAACCTGCGGTGCATAGTCTTTGCCGGCGAGGTCTTCCCCAACAAGTTCCTGGCCCAGCTCATGAAGACGCTGCCGCACGTGTCATTCCACAACTGGTATGGGCCGACCGAGACCAATGTGTGCACCGCCTACCCGGTCGACACCGTTCCCGACGCCCTGGGGGCGGACATCCCGATAGGAAAGGCCATCACCGGAGTCGGCACGCTCGTTGTCAACGAGGACGGGAGCCCCACCGCCAAGGGGGAGGAAGGTGAATTGTTGGTGCGGGGCCCGACCGTGATGCGGGGCTACTGGGGTGACGCCGCCAAAACGGCTAGCAGGCTGCTCGATGATGCGAAGAATCCGGGGGCAAAGCTGTACAAGACCGGCGATCTGGTGGTCGAGGAATCGGACGGGAACTACCGCTTCCGGGGTCGGCGTGACCATCAGATCAAGAGCCGGGGATACCGGATCGAGCTCGGTGAGATCGAAACCGCCCTCAACGCCCATCCCGATGTCGTGGAGTGCGTTGTCGTCGCGATACCAGACGATTTGATCTCGAATCGAATCGAAGCCTTTGTCGTGGTAAGAGGGGAGCAGAACTCGGGTCAGCTGATAGCCTGGTGCGCCGGCCGAGTTCCTCGGTACATGATCCCAGAGGCGTTCAGGTTCGCCGACGTGCTTCCAAAGACCAGCACCGGCAAGATCGACCGACAAGCGGTTCGAGCAAGCGATTCCAAGGAGTGGGGAACATGACGAAAAAGATCAAGACCGACGTAGTGGTGATTGGCGGTGGTCCGGCCGGCGCCGGGGTTTCCCTGCGCCTCCTCCAACGGGGGATAACCCCAGTGATTGTCGAACGCGAGAAGTTTCCTCGATTCCACATCGGGGAATCCATGACCGGAGAGTGTGGCAACCTGGTTCGCGAGCTCGGGTTCAACGAAGAGATGATTCGCGAGCGTCATCCGGTCAAGCACGGGGTGGTGGTTTCTGGGACCAGGGGCAACCCGGACTGGTGGATACCCATGATGCGTCGCAACCCCGACCTCACCTCGGATTTCAACCCCACCTGGCAGGTCCGGCGCGCGACCTTCGACACGATGCTGCTCGACACGGCCAAGAACCGAGGCGCCGAGCTCGTCGGAGGAAAAGCGACCTCCCCATTGACACAGGATGGAGCTGTGACGGGAGTCGAGGTCGAGCGGGATGACAGCGAGACGATCCAGATCGACGCCAAGATCACGCTCGACTGCTCCGGGCAGGCGTCCTTTCTGGCCAATCGCAAAGCCACCGGCCCCAAGTACCTAGGGGCTTACGACAAGCAGATCGCGATCTTCTCGCACATCAAGAACTTCGTCCGGGACGAAGACACCGACGAGCCCCGCGTCAAGTCGACCAACACCCACATCTTCTACACGAAGAAATACCACTGGGCCTGGGGAATCCCCCTTGACTCCGAGGTGACGAGCGTGGGGATCGTGGTGCCGGCGGAATACTTCCGCAATAAGAAGGAATCGCGGCACGACTTCTACGTCCGCGAGCTCCAGGAACTCAACCCGGGGCTCGCCCGGCGGACGGAGGATGCTGAGCTCGTGGAAGAAGTCCATGTCATCCCCAACTACTCCTTCCAGGTGGCCGGATTCGCCGGCAAGGGATACATCTGTGTCGGCGACGCCCACCGTTTCGTCGATCCGATCTTCTCTTTCGGTCTCTTTGTCGCCCTGCAGGAGTCAGAGCTGGCGACCAACGCCACGATGGACTATCTCGACGGCAAGCTCGGTGGAGACAGCCCTTTCCGCGATTACATGATCACGGCAGAGAAGGGAATCGACGTTCTCGAGGACATGATCGATACCTTCTGGGAGAACCCGCTCGCGTTCGCAGTGATGGTGCACGACAAATACCGGGAGCCGATGATCGACGTGTTCTCAGGGCGGATCTATGAAGGCATGCCGAATCTGAATCGAGATGGGGCAATGGTCGCCTTCCGCAAACTCTTGAAGCGCGAGCGGGCCTACGACGACCAAACCCTGTTCTCAATTCCGATTGGCTCCCGCTATCACCCTGAGCGGGCGGCGCTCTGGAACTCCGAGCTCCACTCGGTCGAAACGACCGAGCGCTGGATTCGGGACAACACGCTCCCGGGCTAATCGGCACCGCCTGCCCAGGCCATAATTTGCATGGCTCGGCGTGCGGCGACTATTAGGGCAGGTGATAACCGCGGAGCCAGCGGCGGGTTGTTTCCTCGAGTCGCATGCCCCGCTTTGCCTTGCGTTTGAAAAAGAGCATGCCGTCGCTGCGCTGCACCGGCAGGCGATGCAGCAGGTAGGGATCCGTGTCGGCGGTGATGGGTGGCCCACCCCCAAGCGCGGCCGAGTCGTAACGACTGCGGACAACGGTGTCCGCGATGGGGGACCAATAGCCCCACGGATACGCGAAATGCCGGGGATTGACGCCAACCCTGCGGGAGATGAGCTCGTCTGACAGCCCCAAGTCCTCCTCAACCTTGTGGAGGCTTGCCCGGCGAAGATCGAGATGCTGGTGAGTGTGGGCGCCCAGGCTCATGAGACCCGACTCGTTCATCGTGCCGATCTCATCCCATGTAAGCGGCGTTGCCCCAGGGGACATTGGCTCTCCACTTTCGACGTGTCCGGTTGCCAGATACAGGACAAAAGGCAGGTTGTCGCGCACGAGGAGCGGAAAGGCGACCTCGAAGAGGTCGGCGTAGCCATCGTCAAAGGTGAGGACAAAATCCGAAGCCGCCCTGGGCGTCCCCCGGCTCTGCAACGCCTCCTCGAGCCGCACAACCCGGCCGTGGGATTGCAGCCACGAAAGCTGGGCTTCGAATACCGTCCGACCCACCTCCATCTGGCGGCGGCGATAGGTCCCGATCTGGTGATAGATCAAGAAACGCGGACCAGGCCATCGACCGAGGAAGAGATCAGCGGTGGCAAACACGAACTTGCTCCCCATGCGAGCCACGTCGCCGATCGAGGGTCCTCGCTGAGGTTCCGGCGCCGCGGCTTCAGGACCGGCGGGTTCGACAAGTGTTTCGGTCATCTCCGTCTCCAGCTTCGAACCAACTTCCAGGTCATCAGACAGCCTTTCCGCCTGCTGCCGGGGGGTATAGCTTCTCACCGGGCTGTCTCAAGATTCGCACGGAAACGGACGTTACCGAGGCCCAGTCGATGTATCGCGCGCTTGGAACACTGAGTCGAAGGGGCGGAAGTGATCGAGTAACCCAACTCTTGATAAAGATCGGCTCGCGGCGCCCAATCTTGAGGTGGCCAGGCTTGAGGTGGCCAGGCTTGAGGTGGCCAGGCTTGAGGTGGCCGGGCTTGAGGTGGCCGGGCTTGAGGTGGCCGGGTTTGTCGTAGCCTGCTTGCCCCTTGACCAGAATCTATCTCTCCCCTCCCGATACCAGCGACGCCGACCGCCAGCAGATGAATGCCGCGTTTCTCGAAGGTTGGATCGCCCCGGTCGGCCCCGAGATCGCTGCCTTCGAGGAGGAGCTGGCCGCAGCCACTGGCCGGCGTCGAGCCGTCGCCCTCTCAAGCGGCACTGCGGCGCTGCACCTCGCCCTAATTGTCGGCGGGGTCGGGCCCGGAGATCGCGTGCTCGTTTCGACCCTTACCTTCGCCGCCACCGCGAACGCGGTCCGATACGTCGGAGCCGAGCCGGTCTTCGTGGATAGCGATCACGCAACCTGGAACCTCGACCCTGACCTTGTCGCCGCCGAGCTCGACCGAGCAGCAAGAGAGGGCGAGCCCTACAAGGCGGTCGTAGCCGTCGATCTCTATGGCCAGTGCGCCAATTACCGACCGATTGCTGCTGCCTGCCAAGAGCACGGAGCGCTCCTATTGAGCGATGCTGCCGAAGCTCTCGGTGCCGAGCTCGACGGCCAACGTGCGGGCAGCTTCGGCGAGGCCGCAGTCCTGTCATTCAATGGCAACAAGATCATCACCACGAGCGGCGGCGGGGCGCTGGTGACCGATCGCTCCGACTGGGCCGACAAGGCTCGCTTTCTTGCCACTCAGGCTCGCGACCCGTTCCCCCATTACGAGCATTCCGAGTTGGGATACAACTATCGGCTGAGCAACTTGCTGGCGGCGCTGGGGAGATCTCAGCTCAGGGATTTGGAACGGCGAGTGGACATCCGGCGAGGTCATAACGACGCCTATCGCCAGGCCCTTTCCGGCCTTCCCGGAGTTCGCTTCATGCCCGAGATCGAGGGCGGCCGGTCGACCTTCTGGCTGACAGCACTGACTATCGATCCGATGCACTCGGGGAGAGACCGAAACGCGATGATGGAACTCCTCGAAAGTGAGAACATCGAGGCACGACCGGTGTGGAAGCCGATGCACTGTCAACCCTTGTATCGAGACTCGACTGTCATTGGTGGCAACGTCTCCGAGCAGCTGTTCAATCACGGCATTTGTCTGCCGAGCGGCTCAACGCTTCAACCCCCCGATCGCCAAAGGATCATCTCACTGATGCATCAGGAACTCGCTCGCTCGCGATAGCGCCTCCAGAAGAGCTCACAACCCAGCGCCACCAAGGTGAAGCCAACACCCATCGCCACCGCGGCGGCGCCTGACGAAAACCGTCCCGCCACTCGGGACCACCACGCAACCAGGATCAGGTGACGGACCAAACGGAGGCTGCCCTCGCCAGGGAGGGCGGCAACTGCAATCGCCCCGGCAGCTCCCACTACCGCTCCCGCCCGCCCGCCTGCTTCGGAGACGACCACCAGGGCACCAAGAAGCCCTGCCAATGCTCCGCCAACCCAGTTGTTCGTCAACTTGGCGAGCGGATAGGAGGCGATCGCCAACGGAAAAGCGGCTCCCATCAAAACGCTGATCGCCTCAGTGTCGGGAACCGTCGCCCAGGCGCCGCCGATCGAAATGAAGAACAACCAAGGGTTCTCCTTCCTGCCGTCGGAGAACAGCGCTCCGGTGGTCACGGCGAGGACCACCACCACCACCAGGATCGTCCATTCCGGCTTCGACGGGAAAAGCTGCCCAAGCGCCCGAGGCCTCGTCAGATAAAGGGCAGCAAGTGACGCGGCCATCCAAAAAAAGCCCCAATCAAGCCTCGGCAAGAGGTAGGACATCAGCAGTCCAAGCGCTCCTGCCGCCAGCCCCGCTAGCAACTCGGGGGGAAATGCGTCGATCAGAGAGAAACCTCGGAAATAGGTCGAATTGCGCGAAATTCTTGTAGTCGGTGTCCCTGTGAGAAGCTAGCCTGCCGGTTGGGCAATTAGGGAGTGGGGATACCCCTGTATTCATTAGAGGCGGGCGTGGACAACAAACGTAACGTGGGCCTGCGGCTAGCACGCCGCTTGGCCTCGCTGCGAGCCGACGTCTCCTTCGCCGCCGTTGACGCCCTTCTTGTGACGGTGGCCTACGGATTGGCCCTCATGCTCCGCTTCGTCGAGCTTCCCGACGGAGTTCCCCCGCGTTGGTGGGAGGGCTTCGAGCTTGTCCTTCCCGTCATCGTCGCGACGCATATCATCGCCAACATCGCCCTTGGCGCCTATGGCCACGTATGGCAATTCGCGAGCATTGCTGAAGCGGTCAAGATCATCCTGGCCAATCTCTCTGCGGGGGCGGTGCTCTTTGGCGGGCTCCTGATCTTCCGCGCCTTGAGTGATCGACCGGGCCCAATCCCGATCGGATCTTTGGCGTTGGGAGTGCTGTTGACCGTGGCATTGATGGGTGCTGTGCGTTTTCGAACAAGGCTCTTCAGCTTTCATCGCACAGATAGCAACGGCGAGGGAGTCTCGCGAGTCCTAATCGTCGGAACCGGCAAGCCTGCGGTTTATCTCGCCCGTCACTTGGCCGCCGTCGCGGGCGTGCAGCTCATTGGCTTTGTCGGGGCGACGCCGGCGGCGCCCGGTAAGCGACTCGCCGACCGGCCCGTGCTGGGACCGATCGACGCGGTGCCCGAACTTGTCCGCGCCCGCCAGATAAATGAGGTAATCGTCGCCACCGAGAACGGTTCGCCCATTGTTAGGAGGCTGATCGACCTCTGCCTATCGGTTGACGTTCGACTGCGCATCATCCCCGACATCGACTCGGTGCTGGCGAGCAATGGAGCGGTGCAGGATGTCCGCGACCTCCAGCCGGACGACTTGCTGGAGCGGGCGTCCGTCTACACCGATCTCGAGCCGGTCGCCAAGCTCCTCTCGGGAGCATGCATCATGGTCACCGGCGCCGGCGGGTCAATCGGCTCCGAGCTCGTCCGCCAGATCGCCACGTTCGGCCCGGAACGGGTGATTGCCCTCGATCACGATGAAACCCACCTCCACCAGGCAGAGATGGGCTGGGAAGGCCTCGATGTCGAGATCGAGACCGTGTTGTGCGATATCCGTGACCAGACCCGCCTGATGCGGGTCTTGGCGCGCTGCCGGCCCCAGATCGTCTTCCACGCGGCTGCTCACAAGCATGTGCCGATCCTGGAGCGGAGTCCCGAAGAGGCCGTCAAAACCAATGTCCTCGGGACCATGATTCTCATCGAAGCGGTCAAGCGCTCCGACGTGGACCGGTTTGTCCTCATCTCAACCGACAAAGCCGCCAATCCCGTGGGGGTGATGGGGGCGTCCAAGCGAATCGCAGAGATGCTTGTGCAATCGGAGGCCTCCGCTCGAAACGGGGTCCATTTTTCCGCGGTTCGATTCGGCAACGTCCTCGGCAGCCGAGGGAGCGTCGTTCCTACCTTCGTCGAGCAAATCAACCGTGGCGGGCCAGTCAAGGTGACCGACAAGGAGATGACGCGCTATTTCATGACGATCCGGGAGGCAGTGGAGCTGGTCCTGCAAGCATCGGCCATCGCCGACGCCGGCCAGGTGCTTGTTCTCGACATGGGCGAACCTGTCAAGATCGTCGACCTCGCCCACCGCTTGATCAGGATGGCGGGCCTCGTTCCCGGGCGTGACATCGAGGTCGCCTTCACCGGGAGCAGACCCGGCGAGCGGCTCCACGAAATGCTTTCCACGGTCCCCCTTATCCCGAGCAACCACCCGAGGATCAGCATCGCCGACCAGGGCTATCCAGCCCCGGTGACGCTGATGGACAAGATGAACAACCTCATCCGTCTCGCTCGACTCGGTGACACCGCCGCCCTCCGAACCAGCCTGATGTCGGTGGCGCTGGGCGACTGGAACCCCAACGTCATCGACATCAACAATCATGTGGCGATCGACCTGCGCGACGAGGCCCTGTTGGCCGATGCCCCTGCCTGGGAGATGAGCGAACCCGCTCCGGTCGGCGGACATGGCCATGACGATCTCAACGGAGCCGCCGGCTGACCTAAGCGGCTTCCCCCAGAACCCGGGCTCGGAGTTCCGATTCCAGGTTTGGCCCTGAGGCCAGGAGCCCAGTCAAACGAGGGCTCGGACAATTGAACACGGGACCGTTTCCTTCGGGGGTGATCACAAAGCCTCCGGCGGCGGCCAGCAAAGCCACGCCGCCCGCAACATCCCACTCGTGCTTGGGGACCAGGGTCCAAGTCGCATCCGCCAGCCCGACAGCCACTCGCGCCAGCTTGAAAGCGACAGAGCCCATAGGCTCCACCCGAAAAGGAGCCCCGGCCCACCGGGACCATTGGCCTCGATCCACCTCGGTGCGGCTCGCCAGCACAGACTCCAGGACAGTCGTCTCGGTCGGCCGCGCCGGCACGCCGTTGAGGGTGCATCCGACGCCTTCCGCTCCCAGCGCCAAGAACCCGATCCAAGGATTGAAGATCCCGCCGGCCACAGCTCTGCCTTCCTCAACGAGGCCAACCGAGATACACCACTCAGGGATCCCTGCCACAAACTCTCTCGTCCCGTCGAGGGGGTCGACCACCCAGACGCGGTCCTGACTGAGCCGGTGCTCGTCATCGACCGTTTCCTCCGAAAGCCAGCCCTCTCCCGGTCCAACTAGCACTTCGCGGAGGATCCGGTCGACCGCCAAGTCCGCTTCGGTGACGGGATCCGAGTTGGCTTTGGTGTCGGCCGCAATCGGTCCTCGCGGAAACCGATCAAAGACTCGCCCGGCAGTCGCCAGCGCCTCGCTGATCCTCCGTAGATCCGAGCTGCGATCAATCATCGCGCCCAAACCACCGGCACCACCACGAGGATCACGAGACTCACCAAGAGTGTCAAAGGCGTTCCCAAACGGGCGTAATCGCCGAATCGGTAGCCGCCCGGGCCGTAGACCATGGTGTTGGTCTGATATCCGATTGGAGTGAGGAAATCGACGGAGGCGGCCACCGCCACGGCGATGGCAAACCCTCGGGGCTGGATATTGGTGGCGCTGGCAGAGGCCACGGCGATCGGGAACATGAGGAGAGCCGCGGCGTTGTTGCTCAGCACGGCGGTCAAGATCACCGTCGCGGCGACGACGCCGAGTAGAACACCACGGTCTCCCAGACCGGAAAACGCGTTGACCAGGCCCGAGGCGAGGAACGCCGCCAGACCGGATTCTTCAACGGCGGCGGCCACCCCAAATGCGGCTGCGATCACGAGGATCACGTCGAGATCGACGGCTCCCCGAGCCTCACCCGGGGTGAGGACCTTGAAGGCCACCAGGGCGACCGCAGCCACCAGGCTCCCCGAGAGGATCGGAATTAGATCGAGCGAGGCGGTCAGTACGAGCCCCAGGGTGAGGGCGCCGACGATCCAAGCGCGGCTCGAGGTCGGCGAGGGGGCTTGGCCGATGCCTGACACCAACAAGAAGTCGTTGCGGTCGCGCCACCGATCGCGGAATCCGTCATCGGCCACCAGAAGCAGGGTGTCCCCGACCCGGATCGGTATCTGGCCGAGCTTGCCCTCGATCCGCTGCCCTGCCCGGTGGATTGCGAGCACCGCAGCCTGGTAACGGCCCCGGAAACCAGCTTCGCTCAATGTTTGTCCCACGAGCATCGACTCGATCCCGATGACCACTTCGAAGTATCTCGAACCACTGCCCTGGAGATGGAGAATCTGGCCAGCCTCCGAGGAGATGAGACCACGGGTCTTTTGCAGCTCGAGGACGTTGTCGGCCCTGCCCACAAATCGGAGTCGATCCCCACCGGCCAGCACTGTCTCGGGGGTGACCGGGGCAATGAGATCGCCGTTTCTCTCGACGGTTGCAAGAAACAGGCCGTCCAGGTGGCGCAACCCGGCGGCCTCGACACCCTTGCCTTGCAGGGGGCCTCCAGGGGCGACGACCATGTCGACGACGAATTCGCGTGACTGCTCGTCGGATTGAAGGTCGACCGGGGTCCGGTCCGGGAGTAGCAGCGGAGTCAAGCCGATGAGGACAAACACGCCGATCACGGCAATCGGCAGACCTACCGCGGTGACCTCGAAGAACCCCATTTCGGGTTCACCGCTGGCAACAAGCAATCCCGAGACGACCAAGTTGGTCGACGTTCCGATGAGCGTCACCACTCCCCCCAGCAATGCTGCGAACGAGAGCGGCATAAGGAAGAGTGAGACCGATTTCTTGCGGCTCTTCGCCCACGCTCGAACCTCCGGCAGGAGCATCGCCACGATCGGGGTGTTGTTGAGGAATGACGAGGAGATCGCAGTCGGCAGCACCAAACGGGCGATTGAGCGGCGACGGCCCTCGGACCCGCCAAGCGCTAGCTTCACCATCGGGGTTAGGGCACCCGTTTTCTCGACCGCCCGCGCCAGGATGAACAGCGCCGCGACCGTCAGCGGCGCTGCATTGGAGAAGCCAGCCAGGGCCTGTTCAGTGGTGACGACATCGGCCACGAGCACGGCCACCATGCCGGCGGACATCGCCACGGCTGGCGAGACCCGGCTCGACATCATCGCGATCAGGACCGCGACGACGACCGCCAGAACGAACCAGGCCTCGGGGTTCATCGCCGGCTCAGCTAGGAGCCAGCCCTCCGATATAGCCGAGACTTTCCAGGTACAGAATCACCTGATTGGCAGCCTCTTCTGGGGAGTAGGCCTCGGTGTCAATCACGAGCTCGGCGTCGCCGGGTTCCTCATAGGGATCCGAGATCCCGGTGAACTCGGGGATCAAACCGGCTCGAGCCTTCGCGTAGAGACCCTTCCGATCACGAGTTTCGCAAACCTCGAGCGGCGTAGCGACGTGAACCAGCACAAACCCGCCCTGGCTCGATACCAACTCCCGCACGGCCTTGCGGGTGGCGTCGTAGGGAGCGATCGGGGCACAAATTGCAATCCCCCCCGCCTTCGTGATCTCCGAGGCCACATAGCCGATGCGTCGAATGTTCAAGTCGCGGTGCTCTTTCGAGAAGCCGAGCTCAGAGGAGAGGTTCTTCCGCACCAGGTCCCCATCGAGCAGGGTCACCGGACGTCCTCCCATCTCGAGGAGCTTGACCAGCAATGCGTTGGCGATGGTGGACTTTCCCGAGCCGGAGAGCCCGGTGAAAAAGATCGTGAAACCCTGGGTCGATCGGGAAGGATGCGTGCGCCGGAGCTCGGCGGCCACCTCGGGGTAGGTGAACCAGGTGGGAATCTCGCGGCCTGTGGCCAGACGGTCTCGCAACTCGGTTCCCGAAAGGTTGATCGTCTTGGTATCGGCGGGCACCTGGTCTTCGGGAAAATATTCGTCGCGGTCGGGGGCGTAAACCATCATCCGAAAATCGACCATCGACATTCCCAGCTCGGCCTCGTGCTTGGCCAGCAGCTCTTGGGCGTCATAAGGGCCGTAGAAAGGCTTGCCGCTCGAATCCGATCCCGGACCGGCGTGGTCACGCCCCACCACAAGATGGGTGCAGCCGTGGTTCTTGCGGATGATTGCGTGCCAAACGGCTTCGCGTGGTCCGCCCATTCGCATCGCCAGCGGGAGCAGGGCCAGCGCCGCCTGATTGGGCGGATAACGGTCAAGGACGGCCTGGTAGCACCGAACTCTGGTGTAGTGATCGACATCACCCGGTTTGGTCATCCCCACCGACGGGTTGATCAGCAGGTTGGCCGCAACCTCGGCGGAGGCGCGCATCGTGAGCTCGACATGGGCTCGATGCATTGGGTTCCGGGTCTGAAAAGCGACGACCCTCGTCCAGCCCCGTTTGGTGAACTCCTCTCGGAGCTCGGCCGGGGTCTTGCGAAGCGAGCGAAAGTCGTAATGCGACGGAATGTCGACCCCCTCGAGTCCGCCCCCGACATAAACGGGGTGGCTTCTCTCCATGAGATAGCCCACTCCCGGATGCTCCGGGTTGTCTGTACCGAAGACCTCCACTGCTTCCCGCGACAGGTCCGGACGCCAGATGTCGGACACCGCCAGAGCAGCGAGCATCACGCCCTCCGGGTCACGGAGGGCGAGAAAGCCACCTGGGGAAAGCCCCGCGGCGACATCTTCGGGAACGTCCAAGGTGACCGGAATCGGCCAGAGCGAGTTGTCAACGAGCCGCATCTCGGTGCAAACGCGCTCGTAATCGGCCTGGGTCATGAAACCGGTCAGTGGCGTGAACCCGCCGTTGAGCAGCAGCTCGAGGTCACAAATCTGACGGGGGGTCAGATCCCACGACGGCCAATCGCGCGACAGGCTCCGAAGCTCGTCACGCCGCTCGGCCGGCGCCATCAAGTCGACCAACACGCCGCCGTGCGGCGGATTCAGATTTTGGGTCATGTGCTCCCGGCTCCCATGCTCGATTCCCGCCTGGGCATCCTAGAAGGTCCGGGCTGGGGCCTCTAGACCCTGATCATCGACGAACCAGAAAGGTGCCTGATCGGGGTTTTGGCGAGAAGAACGTTGCCTTGGGAGGCATGAACTCTCCGCGATCGGAGACCTCGAGCACGGTCGCCGTCGAGCAGGGCGCGAGGATGAATCCGACCCCGCCGAGCTCCTTCACCAGCGCGCGCACCGGTTCGGGATCGGGATAGCCGGGGATAAACCGCAACCGGGGATCGGTGCGTTCGTCGTCGATCCCGAGGTCGGCCAGCATGCCGCGGGCCAGAGCCGAGACATCGGCCTCTCCCGGCCGCGGCTGCAGAGCGATCACCCATTCCCCCGCTCGGGTCACCGCCACGGCCTGACCTGGTCCCGGGGAAAGAGGGCCGGGTTGGGCGCCGATCTCGTCGATCGGCGCATCCACCCATCGGTGAAAGGGGTACACGGCCAGGTCGTCGGCAGGAAAGGCGACCGCGAGAAACCGCCCCGCCGGGGTGTCCGGCTCACTGCCTCGCTGGACGGTGGCCGCGACCCGATGGTGCCCGTCAATGATGTAGGCGTTAGCGACCTCGGCCAACGATTCCATGAGGGCTTGGTCATGGCCGGCCCTCCAAACGCGGTGGCGGTCACCGTCTTCGAGGGTCACGTCTAACGCCGGCGGGCGCGCTGTGATCCTCTCCACTACGGCGTCCACTCCAGGGTGACGGCGATAGGCGAGACCCACTGGCGAGGACCCGTATCCCACCGTTTCGAGATAGTCGGCGAGGTCGTCAACCCGGCTGGGGCGGGTTGCTTCATGCGGTCGGATGAACACCGGGAAGCGATCCCAGGGAACATCGCCGACGACTCCAACCTGAATGTGCTCACCGCTCGAGATTTCAAGAATGAACATTCCCGGCACCCGAAAGTCCCAAGTCCCCCGCTTGATCTCTCCGCTTAGGTAGCTCGTTGCTTGAGCTCTTCGCCCTTCGTAGTCCTGGTCTGGGTCGTCCCCCTCCGAAGGGGTCCCGTTGAGATAGCTTCGGGGATGCTGGCGGGCATGGTCCGTGCGCTCCTCCGGTGTGAACTGGTCATAGGCCGGGCTCACCACCTCGCGAGCCTCCTCTGACCTCACCAAGCCGGCCAGGACCGGCAACAACCAGCTGCTCATTTCGGGCCGCAGCCGCCAGGCAGGGCGAATTGAGCCGACCGACAATTCGGCAGTTGGCGAACACCGTCGCGAAATTTGGCGTGTAGGAATCGCTCAAAACGAAATTTGGCGCCAGAAGGCCGAAAACCAATCACAAGGCGCCGAATTACGCAGGAGCCGCTTGGGACCCACGGAAATGTCATGAGAACGTGTTGTTCGCCAGTCACTGAGACTTGCGGACCGAGGCGAAGATCACATCGGGGTTCGCTGACACCTGTTCGTAGACGGCAGGCGGGATTTCACCCTGTACGTGGATGCTCGCAACCGACGCACCGGCCCCGGCAAAGACCTGATTTTGCATCTCTTGGACGTTGAGACCGGCCTCGCGCAAGGCTCCGAGCACGGTGGAGAGGACTCCCACCCGGTCGAAATGACGGACCACCAGAATCGACCCGTTCCCGGAAGGAGGGGTGAGGTTGACAACATTGCGGGCCACTCCTTGCGCGTAGTCGCGGATCATCGCCACCACCTCGGCGGCGATCGCCTCCTGCGCCTGCGCGGTCGATGCCCCGATGTGATGGGTGGTGTATACCCGGGGGTGCCGGACAAGAGCGGAGTCGAAGTCACCCGCGCCGGCCGCGGGCTCATCGGCAAAGACGTCGATCCCGACCCGAAGCCCTTTCTCGTCGATCACCGCCAACAACGCGGCCTCGTCGACCACGTCGCCGCGACTGGTGTTGATCAAGATCGCTCCCGGCGCCAATTGCGCCAGGAAATCAGAATCGACGAGGTTTCTCGTCTGTGCAGAGCCGGGCACATGAATGCTGACGATGTCGGAGAGACGCAGGAGGGTCGCTTGGTCCGGCACCGTTTCAACCGACGTCGCCTTCATCCTTTCCGTTGTCAGATGGTCCCGGTCTTTTTCAACAACCAGCGTTCTCATCCCAAAAGCGGCGGCTCGTTCTGCTACGGCCAATCCGATCTGGCCAAGTCCGATGATGCCGAGCGTCTTGCCCATGAGGCCGTCTGACTCCGAATAGCCCTTCTTGTTCCACCGGCCTGATCGCGCCTCGGCGACGTTGTCGGCGATTCGACGATCAAGGGCGAGGATCAGCCCCATCGTCAGCTCCGCCACCGCCACCGAGTTCTTGCCAGGAACGTTGGCGACGAAGACCGCCCGTTGGGCAGCGGCGGCAGTGTCGATTGTGTTGGTGCCTGCCCCTGCCCTGACGACGAGACTCAATGGGCCTGGTTGCGCAAAGACATCGGCTTCGACCCGGGTCGAGCGAACGACCAGCACATCTGCCTCGGTCACCGCCCCGGCGAGGTCTGTCGATTGAAGTTCCGGGCGGTAATCGAGATCGAATCCGCTGCTGGCCAGGGCATCGAGACCCGTCTGTTCGAAAGAGTCAGCGAGCAGAATCCGCATGGGCGGCGAGTATATGAACCGGCTCGGTGCGGCCTCCGTAGAGTGGATCGGGATGAACGCCCTGCTCGGCCTTTATGACGACGTGGTCGACGAGCAAGCGCTTTCACGCAGCATCGATCGTTTTCGTGAAAAAGGGATTCTCCTCCCGACGTTCGCACAGTTGGCCGACCCTCGACAGATCGACCCGAGCCTGACTGCCGGGATCTCGGCGGACGCAGCCGACCCCGCGAATCTCTTTCGAGTCCATTGGCACAACGACGCATCCCGCACCGGTCGCGTCGATATGCCCGATTATCTGGAAGTGCCTTCGGCGCTGACCGGGGTCGAGGCGCGAATCCTCATCGTCTTTGGCAATCGCTTCCCGATGATCAGGGCTCATAAGGTGCTCGCCGCCTACGCCTGTCTTGCCCCGAGAGTTGTTAGCGGGAGCTTCGACCCCACCCATCACCGGGCGATTTGGCCGTCGACCGGCAATTATGCCCGCGGCGGGGTCGCTATAAGCCGCATCATGGGGACCCGAGGGGTGGCAGTGCTGCCCGAAGGCATGTCGAGGGAGCGTTTCCAGTGGCTCGAGGGTTGGATCGCCTCACCCGACGATGTCATCCGCACCCAGGGCACCGAGTCAAACGTCAAAGAGATCTATGACGCCTGTCGCGAACTGGCCCGCGACCCCGACAACGTTGTCCTCAACCAGTTCTCGGAATTCGGGAACCATCTCATCCATTTCCATGTCACCGGCCCGGCCCTGGAGGAAGCATTTGCCGGTTCGGGAGGCGAAAGGCTCGCGGCCTTCGTCGCCGCCTCGGGCTCGGCCGGGACTCTCGGAGCCGGCGACTACCTGAAGGAGCGGCACGGGGCACGAATCGTCGCTGTCGAGGCCCTTGAGTGCCCGACCATGCTCTACAACGGGTTCGGAGAGCACAACATTCAGGGGATTGGTGACAAGCACATCCCCCTGATCCACAACGCGATGAATACCGATGACGCCGTAGCAATAACTGACCGCGCCACCGATCAGCTTTTCCTGCTTTTCAGCCTCGAAGCTGGCCGGGACTACCTGCGCTCGCACGGAGTCGATCCCGCTGGCTTCGAGCATCTCGGCTTGTCGTCAATCGCCAACATCCTGGCGGCGATCCAGACCGCGAAGGCTCATGAATTGGTCGAGGGCGATGTGATCGTCACGGTCGCCACCGACGGCTCGGAGATGTACCAGTCAGAGATCGAGAAGATCCGCGCGAAGGATGGCTTCAATCCGGCCACGACCTTTGGTCGATACCTGCTCGACGGCGAAACCGGCGATTTCCTCGAGCTCGGTGACGAAGGTCGGCGACGAATCTTCAACCTCGCTTACTACACCTGGGTAGAGCAACAGGGGATCCCGTTCGCCGACTTCGAAGCGCGGCGAGACCTGGGTTGGTGGCGTTCGCTTCGCCCCCTTGTCCACCGTTGGGATGAGATGATTGGCGAGTTCAACCAACGAACCGGAGTGACCTCTGGGTCGAACCGATAGCCCCAACCCTTTTATCCGCTACCGATGGTTGCTCGGGTCGTATCGGCAAGCGTTGAACGCAGGCTGGACCGACAACGATTTTGTTGAGCTGGTTGGCCGCCTCAACGACGCCGTCGCCGCGGTCGACGGCCATGGCTTCGAGATCACGCCTTTGGTATGCCAGCCGGAATTGGCGGCACATCTGGGACTTGAACACCACCTGTGGGTCAAGGACGACACCGGCAACGTTGCGGGCTCGCACAAGGCGCGACATTTGTTTGGCACGATGCTCCATCTGGCGGTGTCCGCGGCAAATGAGGGGGAGCTGGTCATCGCCTCTTGCGGCAACGCCGCCTTGGCCGCGGCAGTCGTAGCCCGAGCGGCCGAGCGACGGCTGCGAGTTTTCATCCCCACCTGGGCCAACCCGGCAGTGGTGGCGAAGTTAGAAGTGCTCGAAGCCACAATCGAGGTGAAGGAACGGCGAGCGGGGGCGGCCGGCGATCCCACAGTGGCGGCGATGGTTGACGCGATCGATCGCGGGGCGATCCCGTTTTCGGTCCAAGGACCGATGACCGAATCCGCACTCGACGGCGGGCGGACCCTCGGTTGGGAACTGGCCGAGCAGCTAGCGCTGTCTCGGGTCAGAGGCCGGGTGGAGATCTTTGTACAGGTGGGAGGAGGGGCGCTGGCCGCGGCAACCTGGCGCGGCTTGAACGACGGCATCCGCGAGCGGTGGCTCTCGGTCGAACCGGTGCTCCACACCGTACAAACCGAGGCGGTGGCTCCGCTCAATCGGGCCTGGCGGCTGCTGCTGTCCGAGACCGACGGAGATCCGGAAGCCGCCCTGGAAGCTGCGCGGCATGATCCCGATGCCTACATGTGGCCGTGGGAAGACGTCGGGTCGTCCGCAGCCTCGGGAATCCTCGACGATCTGACCTACGACTGGTTGCCGGTGATCGAGGCCATGCTGACGTCGGGCGGCGAGGCCCATGTGGTCACCGAGGAGATGATCGGCACCGTCAATATTCTGGCGCGGGATCTCACCGGGATCGAGGTCGACGCCACCGGGAGCTCGGGCGCCGCGGCCCTCCTCGATCCCACGGTCACGAAACGGGTGAACGGCGACGCCGTCGTTCTATTCACCGCCGGAACTCTCGACTAGTTGCGATAGAGGTCGCCCGAAAGGTACTTGAGACCGCTGTCGGGCTGAATCGTCACCACTTGCTGCTCGGGTCCGCGACGTTTGGCGAGCTGTAAGGCAGCATTGATGTTGGCCCCACCGGATGGGCCCGACCAGACCCCTTCGACCCTTGCCGCCTCACGAGCCGTTGCAAACGCCTCCTCGGTTGAGACGGCGATCACTTCGTCGATCGGATTTTCGGGTTGGAGGAGTGGAGGCACAAAACCGACCCCACCGCCTTCGATCCGGTGAGTCCCGGGCGTGCCACCGCTCAGGACCGCGGACTCCTTCGGTTCCACTGCAACCTTCCACACCTCGGGCCAACGTGTTTGCAGCCCCTGGATAGTGCCGAGAAAACAGCCGCCCACTCCGATGTAGGTGCAGAACGCGCTGAGCTCGCCGCCAAGTTGATTCGTGACCTCGAGCCCGATCTGGCGATACCCATCGAGAGCATCCCGGTTGTGGAACTGGTCCGTGGCGAAGCCACCAACCTCTTCTGAGATCTCCCGGGCTCGCTCCTGCATACGCGGAATCAATTCGGGAGTGATGCCCGCCGGGCTGGGAATCACGTCGAGCGTCGCTCCAAGCGCTTGCATGGTCTGGAGCTTTGCTTCGGCGAACGCGTCGGAGGTCACGATGCGCAGGGGATATCCCTTCAACGAGCACACCAAGGCAAGCGAGCTGCCAGTAGATCCTCCGGTGTACTCCACCACCGTCTGGCCGGCAACCAGCCGCCCATCGCGTTCCGCACCCTCGATCATGGCGAGCGCCATCCGATCCTTGTAGCTACCGGTGGGATTGGCCGCTTCCAGCTTGACCCAAACGGCGGCGCCCTCGCCCGCGAGCCGATTCAACCTCACGAGCGGAGTGTTCCCGATTCCGGCCAGAACTCCAGGACGATCACTCATGGCCCTGACCGTACACTCGCTGGCCGAGGAGTCCTTGAATGTCCGTGGTACGAGCTGCGCTGGTCCAGTCAGAGTGGACAGGCGACAAAGAATCGATGGTTGAGAAGAACATCGGGTATGCCCATGATGCTGCCGAACAAGGCGCCAAGGTCATCTGCTTCCAGGAGATCTTCACCACGCCCTACTTCTGCACCGTCCAGGACCCGAAGTTCTACGACACGGCCGAAGAAATTCCCGATGGGCCTACGACCAAGCGCATGATCGAGCTGGCTCGTGAGACCCGAATGGTGGTCGTTGCGCCGATCTACGAGAAGGTCGACGAAGGCACTTTTTACAACACCGCCTCGGTTATCGATGCCGATGGTTCCTTCCTCGGCATCTATCGCAAGACTCACATCCCCCAGGTCGAGGGCTTCTGGGAGAAGTTCTACTTTCGCCCCGGCAACCTCGGCTATCCGGTCTTCGACACCGCCATCGGAAGAATCGGTGTCTATATCTGTTACGACCGCCACTTCCCCGAAGGCTGGCGCGTTTTGGGACTCAAGGGAGCCAAGCTGGTCTTCAACCCCTCGGCGACTACCCGCGGCCATTCGAAGCATCTGTGGGAGCTCGAGCAGCCCGCGGCGGCCGTGGCGAACGAGTACTTCGTCGGCGCCATCAACCGAGTGGGAAAGGAGGAGCTGAAAGACACCGACTACTACGGGTCCTCATATTTCGCCAGCCCTCGAGGACAGATCATCGACGGCACGGCCTCGGATACCGATGACGAAGTGATGATCCGCGACCTCGACATGTCGCTAATCGAAGAAGTCCGCCGGCAATGGGCCTTCTACCGAGATCGGCGGCCCGAGGTCTACAGCGAAGTGTCGGCTTCGTGACTTTTCCGAGCATCGAGATTGCCCTGCCGCCCTGGATCGGCGACGTGTGTGAACCGGGTCAGACGTTTGCGACGGTCGAAGAGCGAGTCGACCTAACGCTGGCTCTCGCCCGTTCGAACTTTGAGCATGAAACCGGCGGCCCGTTCGGCTCGGCGGTTTTCGACAACGACGGCCGGCTGATTGCGCCCGGGGTGAACATGGTCGTACCAAACAACTTTGCGGGAGCTCACGCCGAGATCGTCGCCATAGGTATCGCTGGCCAGATCCTCGGCAACTTCACCTTCGCCGAGCATTGGACCGAGATAGTCGCTTCGACCGAGCCCTGTGCAATGTGTCTTGGTGCGATCCCCTGGTCGGGAGTCAAGCGCCTTGTGTGCTCGGCACGCGACGAGGACGCGTCCGCGATCGGTTTCGAGGAGGGCGACAAGCCAGCCGATTGGGGTGACAAGCTCAAGACGCGTGGAATCGAAGTCCTGCGGGACGTCAAACGGGACGATGGAGCTCGGGTCCTAGTCGACTATGTCAAAGCCGGCGGCGTGATCTATAACGGTGACACCGCATGAAGAGGCTTGCCTGGGTCCCAGTCCTAGTCACCGCGATTCTCATCGCCGTTTCGATCGCGGTATCCGGAATCGGCTTGTTCGACGAACTCGCCGGACCTTGGAGCGTCCCGACAGTCGCGGCCACTGTGGCGGGTGCATTGATAATTACCAGGCGCCCAAACCACCCGATTGGCTGGATGTTCACCGCCTTCGGTTTGCTAACGAGTGGCGGTTTTCTGCTCTTGTCGTTCGCAGTTCGAGCTTCGTCTCCGATCGCCACGGGTTGGTGGGATGCAGTGGGAAACACCTTCGCCACCGTCGCTGCGATTCTGCTTCCCGCCGCCCTCTTGCGCTTTCCCGATGGCCTCCTCCCCTCGAACCGCTGGAGGTGGTTATCGCCAGTGATCGTCGTCGCTGCGATCGCCGGCAGCGTGGGTTCGCTGCTGAATGGAGGATGGGGAGGTGATGTCACCCAGGCACTCGCACCCAGCCCTCTCCGGCCATACACCCAACCATGGGGCGACATCGCCTCGAACGCCTTCTATTTGCTCATGGTCATCACGATGGCGGCTTCCGGACTGTCGCTGATCCTCCGCTTCCGGCGGGTCACGGGACCGGCGCGCGAACAGATGAAATGGTTGGCGATCTCGGCGCTGTTTCTGATCATTGCGGTCGCGCTCGCCACGCTTTTCAACGACGGAGGATTGACGCTAATCGACGACTCGATGGTGTGGCTCGTTGCTCTTGCCTTTGCGTCCGTGCCCGCGGCCGTCGCTATCGCCATCATCCGTTACCGGCTCTACGACATCGATCGCATCATCAATCGAACGATCGTCTACGGCCTCGCCACCGGCGCGGTCCTTGCGGTTTACGCCGCGACCGTTTTCGCGGTTTCGACGCTGGCGGCGGAGACCGCCAACAACCTCACCGTAGCGCTAGCCACTTTGCTGGCCGCAGCAGCCTTCCGACCCGCGCTTCGGCGGGTGCAGCGCTTTGTCGACCGCCGGTTTTACCGACGACGCTTCAACGTGCAGAGCACCATCGACGGATTCGGCTCTCGCCTCAGCCATGGCACGAGTCTTGACGAACTCACCGATGACCTGGTCGGCGTCGTGAGAAACACGATGCAACCCGAAACAGTTGGAGTCTGGCTGCGGCGCGCTGAAGCCGGATGAAGCTCCATGCGGTCCAGCAGCATCGGCTGCAACTAGAGCGCTATCTCCAGCCGGCCTCAATCCAGGAAGCGCTCGAGATGCTTGCCTCGAATGCCGGTAAGGCCCGGCTGATCGCGGGTGGGACCGACTTGTTGTTGGAGCTCGCTCGCGGTGTCCGCCCTGGCGTCGACACTCTGATCGACCTCAGCCGTATCGCCGGTCTCGATCGCATCGAATTTGCTGGCGACTCGATCGCGATCGGTGCGGGGGTGACACATAACGAGATCGTCACTTCAGAGTTGGTGGTTGAGCGGGCGCTGCCGCTGGCGCAAGCCTGCTGGGAAATCGCGTCTCCTCAATTGCGCAACCGCGCCACTGTTGTTGGCAATGTCGTCACGGCGTCGCCGGCCAACGACACCATCACTCCGCTACGAGCACTGGGGACCGTCGTCCAGATCGCATCGGTGGGCGAGCAGCGCGAGGTCAGCCTGGCCGACTTCCATCACGGGGTCCGAAAGGTCGACCTAGCCGCAGATGAAATGGTCACCGGGCTACGGGTGCGGGCGATGGGATCTCACGAGCGAGGCGTTTTCGTCAAGCTCGGGTTGCGCAAGGCGCAGGCGATCTCGGTGGTTCACGTCGCCCTGGTTCTTGACTTTGACGGAGAGATCGTCACGTCGGCTTCGATCGCGCTCGGCAGTGTCGCTCCGACGATTGTCATGGCGGAAGCCGCGGCGGACTTCCTCCGCGGCCAGACCCTCGACGACGAGGTGATCGCCGAGGCTGGGCGGCTGGTCGCGACCGCGGCCACCCCGATCGCCGACCTGCGCGGCTCCGCCGAATACCGGAGCGCTCAACTCGAGCTCGCAACGACCCGGGCTCTGGATGCCCTCGGCCGCTCCGAGCAGGCACGGTTCTTTCCTCGCTCCCCGATCTCTCTTGGCACACGCAAGATCAGCTACGGCCAATCGACTCGGGTCAACGGAATCACGGTCGCTGACGCGCCAACTTTCGAAACCACCCTCCTCGATTGGTTGCGAGCCCTTGGTCTCACCGGTAGCAAGGAAGGCTGTGCCGAAGGGGAGTGCGGAGCCTGCACCGTCTTTCTCGACGGGGTGGCGGTGATGTCGTGTCTCGTGCCAGCGGGACGAGCGCAAGGAGCCGAGATCACAACCATCGAAGGGCTCGCCTCCGATGGGGAGCTTCATCGATTGCAACAAGCGTTTCTTGACCAGGGCGCGGTGCAATGTGGCTTTTGCATCCCGGGCTTTCTGATGTCAGGAGCGATGCTGCTCGATGAGAGGACGATGCCTAGTCCCGAGGACATCCGCACCGCACTGTCGGGCAACCTGTGCCGTTGCACGGGCTACTACAAGATCATCGCTGCCGTCGAGCAGGCCAGCCAGCTATGAATGACTTGGGCGTGACCTCGATTCACCGGATTGACGGCCGCGGCAAGGTAACCGGCGAGACGCTGTTCCCTGCTGATCTCAAGCGCGACGACTTCCTCCACGCGCGGATCGTCTTCACCGATCAACCGCACGCCCGCCTCACGAAACTGGACGTCGCCCCCGCCTTGGCCACACCCGGTGTTGTCGAAGTCGTCACCGCCGACGATGTGCCGGTGAACGAATACGGACTCGTGTTTCGGGATCAGCCCGTGTTGATCGGCCCGAACCAGAACGCCCGTTCACCTGTGCCCGGCGACGTGTCGCGTTGGGAGGCCGACCAACTCTGCGTGGTAGTCGCCGAATCCGTTGCGGCCGCGACGCGCGGCGCCGAAGCGGTGGTTGCTGAGTGGGAGGAGTTGCCGCTGCTGGCTGATGTCGACAAGGCATTGAGCTCCTCGGTCTTGCTGCATCCGGAAAATGGCAAGGACACCAATGCCTACCACCACCTCCGGATCCGGAAGGGTGACATCGACGCAGGATGGGCCGCGGCCGAGGTCGTGGTCGAAGGTGCGTATGAGCTTCCTCTGCAAGAGCACGCCTACCTGCAACCAGAAGCGGCGATCTCGTACCTCGACGACAACGGGCGCCTCACCGTCGAGATTGCCGGCCAGTGGACCGTTGAGGATCAGGAACAGATCGCGCACGCTCTCGACCTGCCGATGGACCGGGTCCGGGTGATCTATCCGAGCATCGGCGGGGCGTTCGGGGGGCGAGAGGACATGTCGATGCAGATCGTCCTCGCCCTCGCGACACAGAAGCTGGCGGCCCGCGGGATCAGCCGACCGATTCGATGCCAATGGTCGCGGGAAGAGAGCATCGTCGGTCATCACAAGCGTCATCGCGGCAGAGTCACCGCTCGTCTCGGGGCGACCCGGGAGGGAAAACTCGTCGCGGTTGAAGCCGACTGTTATCTCGACGCCGGTGGCTACAACTACACGTCGAACAAGGTCTTGGGCAACCTCCACCTCTGCGTCGGCGGCCCTTACGAGATCCCCAACGCTCGCATCGACAGCTTTGCGGTTTACACCAATGCCGTTCCCGGTGGAGCCTTCCGCGGTTTCGGCGCCCCGCAGGGCGCTTTCGTGGCTGAGACCCAGATGAACAAGTTGGCCGTCGAGCTGGGAATGGACCCGGTGAAGTTGCGGCTGCGCAATTCCCTGCGAGACGGTTCGGTCGGCATCACCCAGGTCGAATTGCCTCTCGGGGTGAGCCTTCCTGAGGTGATCGAGGCGGCAGCAACGGCGTCCACCGGATCCTTCGAGCCACGGGAATTGCGCCCGATGGCAACCGTTTCGTCGAAGCCCTCGGCCGTCCGGCGCGGACGCGGCTTTGCCTGCGCCTACAAGAACATTGGTTTCTCCTTTGGCTTCCCGGAACGATGCGAGGCGTACGTCGAGCTGCATGGGGATGACAAGGTCGAACGGGCGATTCTCTTTCATGGGGCGGCGGAGGTTGGACAAGGGGCTCACACTGCGTTGAAGCAGATGACGGCGATGGCTGTAGGCATCGATATCGAGCGGGTGGAGACTGTCTATTCAGATACTGCCGTTACGGGCGACTCGGGTTCGGCCTCGGCTTCGCGTCTCACCTGGATGTCAGGCAATTCGATCCTGGGAGCGGTCGAAGAGGCCAACAAGAAGTGGCAAGACGGCGATCGGCCGGCTCGAGGAGAGTTCCGTTTCATCCCTCCTCCCACTGAAGCGCTGGATGCGGAAACCGGCATCGGACAGCCCAACTTCGCGTACGGCTACGTCGCCGAGGTAGTCGATCTGTCGGTTGATGTCGAGACCGGGCACATCCAGGTCGACCGGGTGATATGTGCGAACGATCTCGGCAGGATCATCAACCGCCAGCTGGCCGAAGGCCAGCTTGAGGGAGCGGTGGTGCAGGCGCACGGCTATGCGATCACTGAAGACCTCCAGGTCAAGGACGCCCGCCTCACCCACCCCCGGCTCTCGGCTTATCTCATCCCGGGGATCGACGACATCCCCACCCGGGTCGAGTCGATCCTCCTCGAACACCCGGACCCACGGGGCCCATGGGGAGCGCGCGGGATGGCCGAGATGCCGTTGATCCCATACGCCGCCGCGGTCGTCGCCGCCCTCCACGACGCCACCGGTGTGTGGTTCCACCAGATCCCCCTAACCCCCTCCCGCGTCCTCGCCGGCCTCACCACCACACAAACCTAAGGTTCGCGTGGTGGCATAGCCACCAAAATCGCCTAAAGAAACCCCGGCTACCGTCCCGGCATGGAAGAGGATCTGGCCGACTTTGTGCGCGAGCTGCCCAAGGCAGAGCTCCACGTCCACATTGAGGGGACCCTCGAGCCCGAGCTGATGTTCCAGCTTGCCGCCCGCAACGGCGTGGCGCTTCCGTTTGCCACCGCCGACCACGTCAGGCAGGCCTATCAGTTCACCGACCTGCAGTCATTCCTCGACATCTATTACCAGGCGGCCTCCGTACTGAAGACCCCCGAGGACTTCTACGACCTGATGTCCGCCTACCTGGACCGGGCGATTGCCGACGGGGTCAAACGAGCGGAAATCTTCTTTGACCCCCAGACCCACACGGTCAACGGGGTCAGCTTTAAGCATTTCATGACCGGTTTTGCCGCGGCCCAGGGGGACAAGGGAGGGAGCATCGAGTCGGCGCTGATTCTTTGCTTCTTGAGACACCTGCCTGAGAATGACGCGCTCGCCACCCTTCAACAAGCCGAGCCCTATCTCGACCAAATTGTGGCGATCGGCCTCGACTCCTCCGAAGTGGGGTACCCGCCCGAGAAGTTCGAGCGCGCCTTTCGCCGGGGCCGGGAGATGGGTTTGCGATCGGTCGCCCACGCCGGCGAGGAGGGACCCCCCGAATACATCTGGTCTGCGCTCGATGTGTTAAATGCCGAACGGATCGACCACGGGGTGCGTTGTCTCGAGGATCCCGTGCTGGTCAAACGACTGGTCGAAGAGCAGGTCCCGCTAACGGTCTGCCCGCAGTCCAACCTCAAGCTCCGGGTGGTGAATCGGCTGAGCGATCACCCGCTGTTGCGGATGCTCGATCTCGGTCTCAACGTCTCCGTCCATTCCGACGACCCCGCCTACTTCGGAGGGTATGTCGGCCAAAACTACGTCGCAACGGCCAGCGCCCTCGGTGCTTCTCGCGAAGCACTGAGGGCGCTGGCATCCAACTCGTTGGCGTCGGCGTTCTGAGGAGTTACTTCTCCTCGACGAGCTCGTCCTCCAATGAAATTTCGTCGTCATCGAAGCTGATGTTGCCGTCGGCTCCCCCCTGGAGCCAGCTCTTCGCTTCTTCGGCGGTCCATTCCCGTTCCCGAGTGGGAAACTCCCAGCCCAGCGACTCGACCGTGGCGGCACCCGGCAGGTTGGGCTGGAGCGACTGGTATTGTGTCGCCCCGGTTCCCGCCGGGATGAGCCGTCCGATGATGACGTTTTCCTTCAAGCCCCGCATGTAGTCGGACTTGGAGAAGATGGCGGCATCGGTCAGGACCCGCGTCGTCTCCTGGAAGGAGGCGGCCGAGAGCCAGGAATCGGTGGCCAGTGAGGCTTTGGTGATCCCCATTAGCTCGGTCCGACCCTCCGCCGGCTGGCGGCTGTCTTCGACCAAGCGCCGGTTCGCTTCCCGGAAGTCGCGCTCATCGACGAGTTCGGCCGGCATGAAGTTCGACTCGCCAGTATTGACGACCCGTACCCGGCGAAGCATTTGCCGAACGATGAGCTCGATGTGCTTGTCGTGGATCTCGACGCCCTGGGAGCGGTAGACCTCCTGCACCTGATCAACCAGGTACTGCTGGGCCGCCCGAACTCCGCGAACCTCGAGCACCTCCTTGGGGTCGAGCGGACCTTGGGTGAGCTGCGTCCCCGGCTCGATGATGTCGCCGTCCGCGATCCGCACTACTGCCCGCCGCGAGACTCCGTAAACGGCCTCGCCTTCCTTGGCGTCGACGATGACACGCTTTCCTTCCTCGTCGTCGACGATCCGGACCGGACCCCCCAGTTCGGCCAAAACGGCTTTGCCCTTTGGCGTCCGAGCCTCGAAGAGCTCGACCACCCGTGGTAACCCGTGAGTAATGTCCTCGCCCGCCACACCACCGGTGTGGAAGGTCCGCATCGTGAGCTGGGTTCCCGGCTCACCGATCGACTGGGCAGCCATGATTCCCACTGCTTCCCCGAGCTCGACCGGCTTACCGGTCGCCAGAGAGAGGCCGTAGCACTGCTGGCAAATGCCCACCGGGGCGTCGCAGGTGAGAGGCGACCTGACCCTGAGCTCGGTGATCCCCGTCGTCGAGCTGATCACCTGAAGTTCCTTGGTCCCAATCAAGGTGCCTGCCTTGAGCTTGACGTCTTCGAACTCAACGATCTTCTTGTCGACCTTCACGTCATCGGCGAGCACCCGGCCAAACACCCGCGAGCGCAGGTTTCTGATCGGCCGTCCCCGTTCGTCGGTTGTCGAAACGCGAATCGCTTTGTCGGTGTCGCAATCAGGCTGCTTAATTATCACTTCCTGGCTCACATCGACCAGTCGCCGGGTGAGATAACCCGAGTCGGCCGTGCGAAGCGCGGTGTCGGCCAATCCCTTGCGGACACCGTGCGTCGAGATGAAGTACTCGAGCACCGATAGCCCTTCGCGAAAGTTCGACACGATCGGCCGGGCAATGATGTCGCCCTTCGGGTTGGCGACGAGACCACGCATGCCGGCGATCTGGCGGACCTGGAGCATATTTCCGCGTGCTCCCGATCCCACCATCATGTCAATGGGGTTGAACCGCTCGGACTTCAAGTTTGCTTCCATGGCGTCCTTGACCCGATCGGTGGCCTCAGTCCAAATCTCGATCAACTCCTGACGCTTCTCGTCATCGGTCATGGTGCCTTTGAGGAAGTGCTGGTTGACCTTTTCGGCCCTCGCCTCATATTCGGCAAGGATCTCCGCCTTGTTGGCAGGAGTCTTCACGTCTTGAAGGCCGATGGTCAGGCCGGCCTTGGTGGCGAAGCGGAAACCGAGATCCTTGATCGCATCGAGTGTCGTGGCGACGTCGCTGCGGGGGTAGTGCTCGATCAAGACCTCGATCAGCCGACCGATGTCCGACTTCGTCAACACCGAGTTGACGAAGGGAAAGTCCACCGGGAAGGCTTGGTTGATGAGGGCCCGACCGAGCGTCGTCTCGAACAGCTTGCTGCCGTCGACCGGCTCGGGAGTGATGAGACCGGAAAGCGCGGTTTTGAACTGTTCATGCTTCTCGGCCGCCCCGGCGCTCTCCCCTATACGCAACCGTACCGGCGTGTGAACCGTGAGCTCACGAAGTTCGTACGCCATCTGGGCTTCGTCGATATCACCAAAGGCCCGCAGCGTTCCATCCAACGGAACCAACTCGGAGAGGTAATAGATACCGATGACCATGTCCTGAGAGGGCGTGATCACCGGCCGCCCGTTGGAAGGACGGAGCAAGTTGTTGGTGGACAGCATCAACACCCTGGCTTCGGCCTGCGCCTCCGCGGACAGGGGAAGATGCACCGCCATCTGGTCGCCGTCGAAATCAGCGTTGAAGGCCTCGCAGACGAGCGGGTGAATTTGGATGGCTTTGCCCTCCACCAACACAGGCTCAAAAGCCTGGATGCCCAATCGGTGCAGAGTCGGCGCCCGGTTGAGGAGAACCGGATGCTCTTGGATGACCTCGGACAGGACGTCCCACACCTGCGGTCGTTGCCGCTCGACCATGCGCTTGGCCGACTTGATGTTCTGGGCGTGACCCTTCTCGGCCAGCCGCTTCATCACGAACGGTTTGAACAGCTCAAGTGCCATGACCTTCGGCAGACCGCACTGGTTGAGTCGGAGCTGTGGACCGACCACGATCACCGAGCGACCGGAGTAGTCGACTCGCTTTCCGAGCAAGTTCTGTCGGAACCGGCCTTGCTTGCCCTTGAGCATGTCCGACAATGACTTCAAGGCTCGGTTGCCGGGGCCGGTCACCGCGCGACCGCGCCGGCCGTTGTCGAAGAGCGCGTCCACCGCTTCTTGCAGCATTCGCTTCTCGTTGTTGACGATGATCTCCGGCGCGCCCAAGTCCAACAGCCGCTTCAGGCGGTTGTTGCGATTGATCACGCGGCGATAGAGGTCGTTTAAGTCTGAGGTGGCGAAACGACCACCGTCGAGCTGGACCATTGGCCGCAGGTCCGGGGGGATGACCGGCACCGTCTCGAGGATCAGATCACGCGGACGGTTTTTGCCCTCCCAGAACGGGCGGACCACCTTCATCCGCTGCGTGGCTCGCTGGCGCTTCTGCGCCGAGTTCGCGTTCAGGTCGGCTTCGAGCCTCGCCAATTCGGCATCGAGATCGAGATGGTCCAACAAGTGTTTGACCGACTCGGCCCCCATCCCACCTTTGAAGTAACCCTCGTAACGATCGACGATTGCGCGCCAGAGGCCTTCGGACTCGACCAGGGTCTTCGGCGCCATGCTGCGGAACGTGTCGTAGGCGTCCTGAATCTGTTCGACTTCTCGCTTCGACCGCTCCTCGCGCTCGCGAATCTCTTTTTCTACCTCGCGCCGGCGAGCCGAGATCTCTTGACCCTTGGCGCCGCCTTCCTCCATCTGGGCAAGCTCGGTCTCGAGCCGAGTCAGGCGCTGTTCCTTCCATTGGCTGAACTCATCGAGGACGACCGTCTTCTCGGTCTGCAGATTTTCCTCGAGCTCGGCGAGATCCTTGTGTCGCTTGTCGACATCGACATCGGTGATGAGGTAGGCGGCGAAGTAGATCACCTTCTCTAGTTCCTTCGGGGACATGTCGAGCAAGTAACCGAGGCGGCTCGGAACTCCCTTGAAGAACCAAATATGCGTCACCGGTGCGGCCAGCTCGATGTGGCCCATCCGCTCGCGCCGCACCTTGGAGCGAGTGACCTCGACTCCGCAACGCTCGCAGATGATCCCCTTGTAGCGGATTCGCTTGTACTTCCCGCAGTAGCACTCCCAGTCCCGCTGGGGACCAAAGATGCGTTCGTCGAAAAGGCCTTCCTTCTCAGGACGGAGCGTGCGGTAGTTGATGGTCTCGGGCTTCTTGACCTCGCCAAACGACCATTCACGGATCTGGTCGCTCGACGCCAAACCGATCTTCAGTTCGTCAAAGATCTGCTTCATTCACTCCTACTTCTGCATCTGGAATCTGGCTTCTGGAATCAGTCTGCTTCCGGACGTTCCGGCCGCGAAAGGTCGATGTTCAGGGACTCCGACGGCCGGTAGTCGTCCTCGAAGTCCCGCAGCTCGACCTCTTCACCCGCCGCCAGCATCTCGACGTTGAGACAAAGGCTTTGCATCTCCTTCACCAACACCCGGAACGATTCCGGGATGCCCGGCTCAGGAATGTTGTCGCCTTTGACGATGGCCTCGTACACCTTCACCCGACCTTGGACATCGTCGGACTTGATGGTGAGCAGCTCCTGCAGTGCGTAGGCCGCGCCATAGGCCTCGAGCGCCCATACCTCCATCTCCCCGAACCGCTGTCCGCCGAACTGCGCCTTGCCACCCAATGGCTGCTGGGTGATCATCGAATAGGGACCGGTCGAGCGGGCGTGGATCTTGTCATCGACAAGGTGGACCAGCTTCAACATATAGATGTACCCAACGGTGATGGGAGTGTCGAACTGTTCGCCGAGGCGCCCGTCAAACAGCATGGCTTTGCCCGACTCCCCCACCATCTGGACCCCGTCGCGATTGGCGAGCGAGTTGGAGAGCACCGCCGATAGCTCGTCCTCTTTGGCGCCGTCAAAGACCGGCGTGGCGACCTTGGTCCACGGCTCGGTTCCGCCGCTGGCAGGGCTGTCCGATTTGAATGGTTTCCAACCAGTGGCGGCGGCCCAACCCAGGTGAGTCTCGAGCACCTGGCCGAGGTTCATCCGACCCGGCACCCCAAGGGGCGAAAGGATGATGTCGACCGGAGTCCCGTCAGCGAGGAAGGGCATGTCCTCTTCGGGGAGGATCTTGGAGATGACTCCCTTGTTGCCATGACGTCCGGCGAGCTTGTCGCCTTCTGAAATCTTGCGGCTTTGGGCGACGTAAACCCGGACCAGCTCATTCACTCCGGGCGGAAGCTCGAAACCCTCCGACCGCCGGAAAACCTTCACCGCAATGACTTTGCCCGATTCACCGTGGGGAACTTTGAGCGAGGTATCGCGCACTTCTCGCGCCTTCTCGCCGAAGATCGCCCGCAGCAGTCGCTCCTCCGGAGTCAGCTCGGTTTCACCCTTCGGCGTGACCTTGCCGACCAAATAGTCACCCGGACCGACCTCCGCCCCGATGCGGATGATCCCGTCCTCATCGAGGTTGGCGAGGATCTCCTCGGCGACATTGGGGATGTCACGGGTGATCTCCTCGGCCCCGAGCTTGGTGTCGCGGGCATCGATCTCGTGCTCCTCGATGTGGATCGAGGTGAGCATGTCCTCTTTCACCAGCCGCTCGGAGATGATGATTGCGTCCTCGAAGTTGTGACCCATCCAGGGCATGAAAGCCACGAGCAGGTTGCGGCCCAGGGCGAGCTCGCCCTGATCGGTGGAGGGCCCGTCGGCAAGGACGTCGCCCACCTTGACCTTGTCCCCCTCGTGGACCAGCGGCTTCTGATTGATGCAGGTGCCTTGGTTGGAACGCTCGAACTTGGCGAGTTTGAAGGTGTGCTTCTTGTTTTCCTTGTCTTTGACCACGACTTGCTCGCCGGTCACCTCGACAACGTCGCCTGCGATCTTGGAGACGATCATGTCCCCCGAGTCACGGGCCGCTCGCGCTTCGACGCCAGTGCCGACCAGGGGGGCATCCGACTTGAGCAGAGGCACGGCCTGGCGCTGCATGTTCGAACCCATGAGGGCGCGGTTGGCATCGTCGTGCTCGAGGAAGGGGATGAGCGCGGTCGAAACCGAAATGATTTGCTTCGGCGACACGTCCATGTAGTCGACTTCCTTCGGTGACACCGAATCGACCTCGCCGCCGTCTCGGCGGACCATGACCCGGTCGTTGCGGAAACGACCATCGTCCCGAAGGGGGGCGTTGGCCTGGGCGATGATGTGCCGCTCTTCTTCGATCGCGGTCAAGTAGTCGACGTTGTCGGTGACACGTCCCCCGACGACGCGGCGGTAGGGGGTCTCGATGAACCCGTATCGGTTGACCCGGGCATAGGTGGCCAGCGACCCGATCAGGCCGATGTTGGGACCCTCGGGGGTCTCGATGGGGCACATCCGCCCGTAGTGGGAAGGATGGACGTCACGCACCTCGAACCCTGCGCGCTCACGGGAAAGGCCACCGGGTCCGAGCGCGGACAGCCGGCGGCGATGGGTGAGGCCGGCCAGCGGATTGGGCTGGTCCATGAACTGGCTGAGCTGGCTCGTCCCGAAGAACTCCTTGATCGAAGCGGTGACCGGGCGAATGTTGATCAGGCTCTGGGGGGTGATCGCATCGGGATCCTGAGTGGTCATCCGCTCTTTGACGACCCGCTCGAGCCGGGTGAGACCGACCCGCACTTGATTCTGAATCAGCTCGCCAACCGTGCGGATCCGCCGGTTGCCAAAATGATCGATGTCGTCGATCGCCACCGGCACCTCGACCCCGCGATGGGTGGTCATGGTCGCCTGCTTGTCGTGGAGGGCGACGAGATACTTGATCGTGTCGAGGATGTCCTCGTCACGGAGCATCTTCGTGTCGACCGAAGCGTCGTCGTTGAACTTCTGGGTGACCTTGTACCGGCCGACCCGGGTGAGGTCGTAACGCTTGGAGTTGCGGAACAAGGTCTGGATGAGGTTCTTGGCCGACTCCACCGTGGTCGGCTCGCCGGGCCGAAGCTTCCGATAGAGGTCAACGAGCGCCTCATCGCGATCGTGGGCGGTGTCGCGCTCGATCGTGTTGCGAATCGACTCGGCTCCGTCAAAGAGGTCGAGGATCTCCTGGTCGGTCTCGGCGATGCCAAGAGCGCGCAGGAACGCGGAAACGTACTGACGCCGCTTTCGATCCACACGGACGCCGATCGTGTCCCGCTTGTCGGTGTCGAACTCGAGCCAGGCGCCCCGACCGGGGATGATCCGACCGGAGTAGATCAGACGATCCGAGCCCTTGTCGGGGGTGGCATCGAAGTAGACGCCAGGTGAACGAACCAGTTGCGAGACAACCACGCGCTCGGTGCCGTTGATGATGAACACTCCGTGCTCGGTCATCATCGGGAAATCGCCCAAGAAGACCTGCTGCTCTTTGATCTCCCCAGTGCCCCGGTTCATGAAGCGGGCAGTGACGAAAAGCGGCTTGGCCCAGTTCTGATCGCGCTCCTTGCATTCCTCGAGTGAATGCGGCGGCTCCCCGAACCGATGGTCGGTGAGCTCCAAGGCCAGGGTCCCGGCGAAGTCCTCGATCGGCGAGATCTCCTCGAAGATCTCCCGCAGGCCCTCATCGATGAACCACTGGAACGATTCGTGCTGGACAGCCAGGAGATCTGGGAGAGGCAAAACCTCTGGGATCTTGGCGAAAGAAAGGCGCTCGGCGACGCGCGAAGCCAAAGGGATCCTCCTTAGGGGTGTTTCAAGGACAACAACTGAGCATGCTAGCAGACGTCGCTAAACACGCTCAAATGAGGATCTGATCATTCCGGCCGTGCTGGTAACACGGTTCGGTGGCTCCGAAGAACGAGGGCCACTCTATCGCAAGATCGGGAAATTCGTCAAGAGGGGAAGACTTCAGACATCAGACATCAGGCACCCGTTTTGAAGTCTGATGTCTGACGTTTGATGTCTAGGTTTGCAGGATGGATCCTGTCTCCTTACCAACGCCGCTGCGGCGGACGGCTTCCAATCTCGCGGCCGCTCGCGCTGAGCAGGTGCTGACCAGGTGGGCCCGTCAGTTTCATCACTCCGAGAATGACACCGGGTTGTCGGTGGAGCGCATCGAGCTTCTCGCTCACTTGGAGAGGAATCCGTACACCGATCTCGGTCCGGGCGACCTTGCCGAGGCGCTTTCGGTCAGCCGGCCGGCGGTGACGAGAACAGTCAATAATCTCGAAGAGTCCGGGTTGGTCAGGCGTATGGGGAGCACCGCCGATGGCCGCAGCGTCGTCGTTCGCCTGACCCCGGCCGGACGGCGAGCAGTCAACCGAGCCCGCGCCAACCGAGTGCGAGCTATGGCGAGCCGCCTCCGCGGCCGCTCCGAACGCGAGTTGATCCAACTGGCCCAGGGACTCCGCATCCTCGCCGAGATGCTCGACGAGGACTAATTCGCGAACCCAGGGTTCGTAGGAACACACAGCGTCCCTACGAGGCCAGAGAACGGAGAGGGCCCATACGGGCGATAGCTTCGGCCAGCGTCGCCTCGTCTTTGCAGAAGGCGAACCGGACCAAGCTGCGCGCCTCGGCCGGGTCGTGATAGAAGGCTGACGGAGGGATGGCGGCGACTCCGAAGTCGTCGATGAGGCGCTTGACAAAGGACACATCGTCTTTAGAGCCGAAACCGGCGTGATCCGCCATCAAGAAGTAGGTGCCGGCCGGCAGGAATACCTCAAAGCCGATTTCGGACAGGCCCGTCGCCAGGAGGTCCCGCTTGCGTCGATATGACTCGGTGAGCTCGGTGTAGTAGCTGGGCGGAGCGGCGAGGGCAGCGACAGCTCCGTGTTGGAGCGGGGTGGCGGTCGCAAACGTCAGAAACTGGTGGGCGGCGCGGACGGCGGCAGTCAAAGGCGGCGGGGCGACAGCCCACCCGATCTTCCAACCGGTGAGCGAGAACGTCTTGCCAAGCGACGACAAAGTGACCGTCCGCTCGGACATCTCGGGAAAGGTGGCGAGCGAGAGATGCTCGCCGTCGTAAACCATGTGTTCGTAGACCTCGTCACAGATCGCCACCAGGTTGTGGCGATGACAGAGGTCGGCAACCGTTTCTAGCTCATCACGACTGAAGACCTTCCCCGCCGGGTTGTGCGGGGTGTTGATCACGATCGCTTTGGTCGCGGTCGTCACCAGGGACTCCAAACGGTCAAGGTCGAGATCGAACTTTGGTGGGCGGAGGGTCAGGAAGCGAGGGATGGCTCCGGCGAGGGCCACGCCGGCCGGGTAGGCGTCGTAGGTGGGCTCGATCAGGATCACCTCATCGCCGGGTTCAAGCAATCCGAGGAAGGTGGCGGCCAAAGCCTCGGTGCAACCCGAGGTCACCGTTACCCAGCTCGCTGAGTCGAGCGAGCCCAACGTCGGATATCGATCGGCGATGAGCTCGGCCAATCGAGGGATGCCATTGGTCGGTGCGTATTGGCCGTGGCCGGCTCGGATCGCCGAGACGGCCGCCTCTTTGACAAAGTCGGGCCCATCAAAGTTGGGATAGCCCTGACCCAGATTGATCGCGCCGGTCGCGGTTGCCCGCTCTGTGATCTCGGCAAAAACCGTCGCTCCAAACGGGCGGAGACGGCTGGCGACTCGTGACATGGGCATCGCTCGAAAGGCTAAGCCGCTGACGGCATACTGCGTTGGTGCAACCCCCAATTGCTGAAAGACGTCCCCACGCGTCGACTCTTCATGGACACGAATGGACTGACGACTATCACTGGCTCCGGGACCGTGAGGACCCGGCGGTCCTGAAATACCTCGAGGAGGAAAACGACTACACGGAAACGAAGTCGGCGCATCTGGCCGATCTACGTGACCAGATCTACGCGGAGATCAAAGCCAAGGTCAAGGAGGACGACCTCTCTGCGCCCGCCCGCGAAGGAGAGTGGTGGTACGGGCATCGAACCGAGACGGGCAAGCAGTACCCGATCTTCCTTCGATGGCGGGGCTCCCCCGATGGTCCAGCCTCGGTCCTGCTCGACCACAACGAACTCGCTGCGGACAAGACCTTTTGCGCCGTTGGCTACCTCCTGGTTTGTCCCGCGCAGGATCGATTGGCCTACTCGGTCGACTTCTCGGGGAACGAGACTTTTGAGGTCCGGTTTGTCGACCTGGAGCCTCGGCGCGAGCTCGAGGACCGCCTGCTCGCGGCCTATTACGGCGGCGCCTTCAGCGCCGATGGCGAGCACTTCTTTTACAACACCCTCGACACCGCTCATCGGCCCTATCGAATCTGGCGGCATCGCCTCGGAACGGCGCAAGAAGCAGACGTCTTGGTCTATGAGGAAGGCGACCAGCGATTCGATCTCGACCTTGGTCTCAGCCGCGATCGATCGATGGTGCTGATCGACCTCCTTTCGAATTCCACCAGCGAAACGAGGTACGTCCCCGCGGCTTTGCCCGAGCAAACCTCGCACCCAATCCTCGCTCGGGTCGCCGGGGTTCGCTACCAGGCGGAGCCCCACCACGGTGACTGGCTGGTTGTCACCGATCAAGGCACCCCCAACGGGCGATTGGTCAAGTTATCGGGCGACACCGAAACCGAGATCATCGCCCACGATCCCCTCGCCAAGGTGGCTAGAGCCATTCCTTTCCACGATCACGTGGTTGTGAAGGGCCGCAAAGCCGCCAACCCGGTAATGACCGTGCTTGCGGAGACGGGCGCCTTCTTCGACGTCAGCTTCGACGACGACGCCTATCGCCTCGCTCTCGGAGAGAACCGTGAGTACGAAACCGCGAAAGTGCGAGTGGTGTACGAATCGATGCTCACGCCGCGTCGAGTGATCGATATCAACCTCGACAATGGCGAGCAGGCGATCGTCAAGGAGACGGAAGTCCCGGGCGGCTACGACCCAGATCACTACGTCAGCTATCGCATTTGGGCCGAGGGGTCCGGGGTTCGCATCCCCATCACGGTGGTCCATCAAAAGGATCTCGAGCTTCCCGCCCCGACCCTCGTCTATGGCTATGGGGCCTACGAGTCGGTGCTCGATCCCTGGTTCGATCCAGCCCTCTTCCCATTGTTGGACAGGGGCGTGGTGTATGCGGTTGCCCACATCCGCGGCGGAGGCGAGATGGGACGGCTCTGGCATCTCGATGGGCGAATGGAGAAGAAGGTCAACACCTTTGCCGACTTCATAGCTGCCGCCGAGCACCTTCTCGACAGGGGAATTGCCGCTCCCGGTCGCCTCGCGGCGCGGGGGATATCGGCAGGGGGGCTCTTGATGGGTGCGGTTACGGTGATGAGGCCGGACCTTTGGGCGGCGATCGTGGCCGAGGTCCCCTTCGTCGATGTGATCAACACGATGCTCGACCCTGGGATACCACTGACAGTTCCGGAATGGGAGGAATGGGGCAACCCGGCGTTGCCCGATCAATTCCAATACATGAGCGCCTACAGCCCTTATGACAACACTGTTCCCACTTCCTATCCGGCGATCCTGGCCACCGCCGGTCTCAACGACCCCCGCGTGGCCTACTGGGAGCCGGCAAAGTGGGTCGCAAGGTTGCGCATCGCCAACACCGGGTCGAACCCGATCCTCCTTCGCACCGAGCTCGGGGCCGGTCACAGCGGCCGATCGGGTCGCTACGACGCCTGGCACGACGAGGCCTTCGTGCTGGCATTCGTCCTCGACCAACTCGGGCTTGTTGGCAATTAGCAATCGAGAGTCGTCAAGCAAGCCAGCGATCGGGGACGATGAATCCCGCTTGCAGCACGAGGTAGGCGTGCAGGGCGGCGGCGTTGCGCAATAGATCGACTTGAACCGCTTCGACTCCGACCGACGCGCAGAAGGCAAGATTTCGACCCGACGGGATGGTGCGCGCTCGATAAACCAAAGCGGGTGGTTTCTCGTCCCACCAGTTGTATACCGCGTCGGCCAGCTGTCCGCAGGTGTCGAGAAGAGGGTCCGGGTCCGAACGTTCGCCGAGCCAGTCTGTGTTGATGCGCCCCGTGCTGATCCGCTCGTCGACACCCAGCGCATCGAGGTTGGCCTGATGGGTCAGGTGCAGAGCTCGAGTGACACCGTCGAGTCTCACGAGCCACAGCTCGCCTTCGAATTCGGTGATCGAACGAGCGGGGAATCGTTCACGCGCCGCCACTCCGGGGCTGTTGGCGGCATAGCGAACTCGGAACCGGCCCGTCAGGGGGTCGAAGCGATTGCGGGGAGCGGCAAACGGTGTCCAGCTCCAATCGTCGGGGTGCTTGGCGTCGATCCGCCACCACGGTCCTCGGGCTGGGCGGAGCCGGAGACCTGGTGGTCGGTCCCTCGGGAACTGGGTCAGGACTGATCTCCGCTGGCAAGTATCAAGCGAACGGCGGTCTCGATTCGGCCGGAGGCAAAAAGGTCGGCGAGACTCCGGCCGTCGAGGTCTTCTCGAGTGCTGCTCATCAGAGCATGGGCTGTTAAGGCATCCGGCTCGACCTGTGCCAACGCGGACAGGATTTGCTCGAGCCCCGGTCGGGTGGTCCGCCTCGTGCGATCAAACTGCCAAGTTGGATGCATGGTCGTCCGGCCGGATCGCCATCCCATCAGGCGACCACGGCGTCGGCGTCGATCTACGCCCTTACGATCGTTGATGGTGCCGATGAGCTCGACTACCTCCGTCGTGTCCAGCGCCTGGGCATCGAGATCGACGGTTCGCTCCTTCTGGCGGCGCCGGTTGATGGAACGAGCGTCGGACAACACCGCCGGACTGGGATCGGCGAATGGGTCGGAGGGCCCGGAAGTGTCTTCGGCCAGGAAACGCAGCGTCTGCGCCAAGGCATGATCTGCGCTGGCCCTCTTAGATAACACCCGGACCGTTTCGGCGAGGCTTGCTGTCACCACCAAAAGTCTACAACGTCTACGTCTACATTGTCTACCGGCAAATGTTGGCTTGCGTTCCCAGTTAGCGCGGGGAGAAGTGGGTTAGGGTTATATCAATGGCACCCCACCGAAAGGGCGTCCGTCGCTCCTGGGGGAGTGCTCGCAGAACAGGACTGGTGGGAGTCATCCTGTTTCTCTTGCTGATGCCTCTACCAGCGGCGGCCGACGGCGGCGGGGATGTCGAACCGACGTACTCCGAGTCGAATGGATGCGGAGTTCCCCGGCTTTTCTCCACACTGGCCCGCTACCAGGGCTTCCTGTCCAGCACCGAGCCAGTGCGCGGCCCGTTCGGAGCGATGTTCGGCCGCACAATCGGACAGGCCCGGGCCGCAACGGTTGCTTGGACGGTTCCCTTCAGCGGCGGCGCCACGGTGCTGGTTCACAGCCGCGCTCTGCCGGCGTTCCAGCAAACGGCGGCCAATCTGGCAGCCAATGGCGGTTACTACGGAACGAGATCAGGAGAGTTGTTCGGCTACGCCGCCCGCACCGTGTCCGGCACCCGCTCGATCAGCTACCACGCTTATGGCGCGGCGGTCGACATCAACTCCGGAACCAATCCGCTCGCCTCGACTCTCATTACCGACATGCCCTCCTGGTATGTCGACGCCTGGCGGTCGGCCGGTTTCTGCTGGGGCGGCGATTGGGTGGCTGACAAGAAGGACGCGATGCACTTCTCCTGGATGGGACCGGCGGCGACGCCCGCGTACGGGGCCGTGCCCGCGCCGTACCCATCGCTTGCAGCCAAGGCGGGCTTCACCGAAACCATCGCCGTGCCGTCGACCGCACTCGGCGCTCGGATGACTGGAGCCACAGACGCGTTGGCCGACTTCACCGGGGACGGCTCGCTCGATGCAATCAGGATTCGCAATCATCCCAACGCCGGGCCCACCCTCGAAATCATGGGCTCGTGGGCCGACTTCGGGATGTGCGGGTTCTCGCGCTTTCAACTCACCGGCGCGCCGCTCGACCAGCGACCACTGATCGGCAACATCAGCTTCGGCGGACGACCCGATCTCGCCTTCTTGAACCTCAGCGGGTCACAGGCCGGGCTCCAGGTCTACGAGGCCAACGGCTTCTATCAAACCACCCGGACCTATACGACCGGAGCGAGCACCGATGTAAGCGCCACCTATCTGCTGGCCGACTACAACTCTGACGGCAAGGGCGACCTCTACAAGGTGGCCGGCGCCGACCTCGAAATCTGGGACGCGGCTTCGAACTACGCGACTCGCCTCCTCTCAACCGCCCTGCCGGCGGGAACGGGACAAGTACTCACCGCCGACCGCGACCTCGATGGTCTGCCCGACCTCTACCGGGTTGGAAGCGACGGGTCCGTCGAAGTCATCACCGCCGCCTCTGGCTATGGAACCGTCACAGAAACGCTGGCTGGCGCCCTCACTATGGGCACGAGCGATGTGGTCAGGGTTTCGGATTACGACGGGGACGGCCACGCCGACCTCTACCGGCTAAATCAAGCGGGGAGCATCTCGGTGACTCTGGGCAATCAATCTATCTATGGCGACATCGATGGGTGGTTCCGGGCTCCCGACTTTGAATGCGAAAGCACCATTGCGTACAACTTCGCCGGCCGTTTCGCCGATGACGACCAGAACCCGTTGGTGGCCGACATCGAATGGGCCGCGGCCAACGGGATTACGGTCGGCTGCAATGCGCCGTTCAACGATTGGTTCTGCCCGCAAAGCCCGGTCACCCGTGGACAGATGGCTACCTTCCTCGTCCGAACGCTCGACTTGCCCGCGGCGAGCCAGGATTACTTTGTCGACGACGCCGAGAATTCACATGAGGATTCGATCAACTCGATCGCTGCCGCCGGGATCACCACCGGCTGTTCCACCTCCAACTTCTGTCCCGAGCAATCGGTGACCCGTGAGCAGATGGCCTCGTTCCTCGTCCGCGCCTTCGACCTCGCTCCCTCGTCCACCAATCCATTCACTGATGTCGGTGGGGTGCACGCGACCGACATCGCCGCCCTCTATCAAAGCGGGATCACCACCGGGTGCTCGACCACACCGCTTTCGTTTTGCCCGACCAGCGTGGTCTTGCGCGACCAGATGGCCGCCTTCCTCCATCGCGCAGCCGCGTAAGACCAGTCGGGGCAAAGGTTTCACCAATCGTTCATTCGACGGCCGCGAAAGCCCCGCCTTCTGTTCACTCTCGATTCCTATTTTGATCTTCCGGAGGCATGAGCCTCCACGATCAAGGGAGGTCAAATGGGCAAGGGCAGAATCAGGGTCTTGGGCGTTCTGGGGACCACAATCATGGTCTCGTTAGTCGCGGTCAGCGCAATGGCGACCCAGCAGACGGTCGGCGGACCTATGGGCTTTGAGCCAATTCCCGGCTCGGCCTACGGGCAGCTGACCGATTCTTGGACAGTGCCGTTCGTGATCCCGGAGGGGTTCTCACAATTCAAGGTCTCAGATGAAACCGACCTCGACATCTACCCCGGCGAGAGCGATCTCGACGACATGAACACCGTCAATGAGAACGGTCGAGAGGCTGGGCGTTACCTCTACCGCACCCACGAGGTTGAGGACCTCGGGTCGGTATCGGTGGTCGATCTATATGGCGAGCGTGCCCCGCAAGTTCTCGTCCAGGAGGGCGATCCGGCCTTTCCAGAGCTCGTCTCGGCAACCGACCTCGACGGCATCCGCTGGACACCTTGGCAAACGATCCTCTTCGCCGAAGAGGAGCTCGAGGAGCCAGTAGTCGGCACCCAGGACTTCGGACACCTTTACGAGATCATCCTCGACCCGACGGACCTGATGACAGCACTCGAGGTCAAGGACCGCCCTGAGGTCGGGCGAATGCGACACGAGGGGATCGAGGTTGGCCCCGATGGTGCGGTATACGTCGTCGACGAGCTCAACGGAGGATCCATCTATCGCTTCGTGCCAGACCGGCGCGGTGACCTGTCGTCAGGCCAGCTCTACGCCCTCCAGATCATTGGCATCAACGATGCTCAACAGGTATGGGACTCGGGGAATCAACATGTCGGCCCCTTCCGATGGGTGGCTCTTGACCAAGCGATGGTTTCGATAAACGCCAACGCTGCCGCCGACGCCGTCCACGCAACCGAGTACGGCCGTCCCGAGGATATGGAACTCATCAATCACATCCTCTACGTGGCCAACACCACCGAGGATCGGGTGATTGCCATCGACCTCAACAATCGGACGGTTTCGACCTTCGTGCAGGCAGGTCGCAACGTCCGAATCGAGGATGCCGAAGCGGAAGTCACCGGGTTCAACAATCCTGACAACCTTGCCGAGGGACCTGATGGCCGGCTCTGGATCGTCGAAGACAACGTTCCATCCGACATCTGGGTGACGGACTTCGACACGAATCGCAATGGAGCTGCGGATGGCGTGCACCTTTTTGCTTCGATGGTCGACTCGGCAGCCGAAGGCACCGGCATCTACTTCGGCAAGGACCCGCACATCCTGTTTGTGAACCTGCAACACGCGGCAAAGCCGCTCGCTGACGGCACCTGGATTATCACTAACCGCTAGGCACCAACCGCCGGCACTAACCGATTCCCAACCCCGCGCCTCGCCGGGCGGGGTTGGGATCAGGGTTATCTTGGATTTACAGCGGCCGTTCCGTGGTCGATGATGTTCGCATGAGCATCTTGACCCGCACCCGGGAGATGGCGCGCCAAACGCCTGCGACCCGCAACCGGTACGTCGACTTTCTCCGTGCGGCTTCGATCAGCGTTGTGATTTTTGGCCATTGGCTGATGGCCGGGGCCCAGTTCGTCGATGGCGAGCTCGTCGTCATCAACTCGCTCACCGAGAACCGCGCGCTCCACTTCCTGACTTGGGCACTGCAGGTGATGCCGATCTTCTTCCTGGTGGGCGGGTATGCCAACGCGGCTAGCTGGCGGGCAGCGCAGCGACGCCAGGAGCCGTACGGAGCCTGGCTGCGGGCGAGGTTACGGCGCCTCCTCTTGCCAGTTGTGCCGCTCTTGATCGTTTGGTCGTTTGGCGCGGCAATCTTGCTGGATCGCGGCGTCGACCCCGCTCTGGTCCGGCTCGGATCGCAGGCCGCATTGGTGCCGGTGTGGTTTCTCGCCACCTATGTTGCCGTGGTCGCCTTCACCCCGTGGAGTCTGCGAGCGTGGGAGCGATTCGGCTGGTCGGCCCTGGTTGTCACCGCCCTTGTGGCCGGGCTGATCGATCTTGTCAGCCTGGGTCTCGGGGTTTCGTTGGCTGGCTATCTCAACTACCTCTTCGTATGGGGGACCGTGCACAGCTTGGGTTACGCCTGGGCTGACAACCGGGTCGGCGAAGTTCCTGCTCGGCTTGCGGCCGGCCTGGCCGGAGCAGCGGCAACGGCTGCCCTGGTCTGGCTCGGTCCCTACCCGGTCTCGATGGTTGGGATCGACGCCGGCACGGTCACGAACAGCCTCCCCCCCAAGGTGACTCTGCTCACCCTCGCTTTGTTTCAGGCCGGGGCGCTGTTATCGGTTGAGGGCTTAGCGCGTCGTTGGCTCGAGGATGAGAAGCGGTGGGCGGCGACGATCCTGGTCAACGGCCGGATCATGACTCTGTACCTCTGGCACCTCACGGCGATGGTTGGAGTGATCGGGCTGCTCGCCGTGCTTGGCGGGCCGGGACTAGGACTTGCAGTGAACTCGCCGGGGTGGTGGTGGTCTCGGCCGATCTGGATCTTGGCGCTCCTGATCGCCACCGTTCCGTTTCTGGCGGTCTTTGGACGCTACGAACGGCCCAACCCTGACCGCCGTCCGCATCCGCCCACCTGGCGGCCGGTCTTGGCGGTGGTCTTGGCGTGTGCCGGTCTCGGCCTCTTGGCTCGTTTTGGGATCGCCGATGAGGACGGGCTCAACGGGATCGCCCTAACGCTTCCCCTTGCCGGGCTCATCGCCGGCGGGGTGAGCGGGGCGCGCTGGTGGGATCGACGCCGGGGCGCTGGTTAGAGCACGGCGAGCGCTTCGAGTACCGAGTCGACCTCGTCTGCGGTGTTGATATGGAGAAAGCCGATCCTGGTCAGACCACCGCTCTCGGCGTAACCGAGCCGGCGCATCGGTTCGACTGCGTAGAAATGGCCCGCCCAGGTAGCAATGCCGCGCTGGCCGAGGCTTCGGGACACCTCCGGCGCATCCATACCATCGACTTCGACAGCGAAGGTCGGAACCCGCTCACCCATCGTGTTAGGGCCGACGACTCGAACCCGGTCGGGGAGGCCGGAGAGGAACCGGTTCCCGATGCTCATTTCCTGCTCGCGGATCTCAGCGAACGCGTTCTCCAGGGCTCCTCGCCGGTCGCCACCCCAACCGATCGAAGCCAGGTAGTCGACCGCGGCCTCGAAGCCGGCCAGGAGCTCAAAGGTCGGCGTGCCAGTCTCCCACCGGCCGGGACCGATGTCGGGAGCTGGCCGCACCTTGAATGCCGGCAACTCGGCGAGCAGTGCCTCCCGGGCCCAGAGCATGCCGAGGTGGGGACCGAAGAACTTGTACGAGGAGCAAACGAGGAAATCGCATCCCAGATGATCGACATCGATCCCTCGATGCGGAGCCAGGTGGACGGCGTCGATGAACACCAGCGCGTCGACCTTGTGCGCGGCCCGGGTCAGCAGGTCGACGTCTACCAACGTGCCAAACGCGTTGGAGCAGGCGGTTGCTGCGACCAATCTGGTGCGACCATCGATCAGCGACTCGAGGTGGTCGAGATCGAGGGTGGCGTCCGCCCGGACGTCAGCGAAGACAACTTCGACCCCTTTGGCGGCAGCCGCCCGAACCCAGGGAATCACGTTGGCGTCGTGATCGAGCCCCGACAACACGATGCGATCGCCTTCGGTCCAACCTTCCGCCAAGGCGCGACTGAGGGCAAAGGTGAGCGTGGTCATATTGGGGCCGAACACGATTTCGTTGGGCTTTCCGCCAACGAGGTCGGCTCCGGCGCGTCGAGCAGCGGCCACGATCTGGCCTGTGCGCTGCGAGCTTGGAAAGTCGCCGCCGACGTTTGACATCGATCCGGCTAGAGCCGAGGTAACGGCGGCAATGACACGGTTGGGGACCTGAGTTCCGGCAGGTCCGTCGAGAAAGATTTGGTCGCCCGCTAGGGCCGGAAACTCCGACCGAATCGCCTCAACATCCAGCACCCTCCCTGCTAGCTCGCCCGACGGACCTGCTCGGCCCACTTGCGACGGATCTTCTGGCGCTCCTTGGAGGTGTGACCACCCCAGATCCCCTCGGCTTGCCGCGTTTCCAGAGCGAAGGAGAGGCATTCATCGGCGACGGGGCAGACCGCGCACAACGCCTTGGCGTCGGCGATCCCCTTAATGTCCTCAGGGGTGGGAAAGAAGTCGACATCGGAGCGGTCGGCGCAGGCTGCCGCCTCTCGCCAAGAGCCGAGATCTGCGGTATCAATTTCGGGGCGTGCAGTCATTGTCATGTAAGGATTTCCTGGAGAACCTAAAACGCCTGTCAAGTCGATTTCGTTCCGATTTACCCGGAAAACCCAGGTTCAAACCGGCCAAGCTCAGCCCGCGCCACTGAGCGCCGATGGACTTCATCGGGGCCGTCGGCTATTTGCAGCCAGCGCCCCATCGCCCACAGCTCGGCGATCGGAAAATCGTTGGTGAAACCGGCGGCGCCGAAGGTCTGCATCGCTCGGTCGGCGACAAAGGTGAGCACGTCGGGGGCAACCACCTTGATTGCGGCGATCTCGGTCCGAGCGCCCTTGACCCCGAAGTTGTCGATCAACCACGCGGTCTTGAGGACCAGCAAACGCGCCTGGTCGATCTTGATTCGGGCGTCGGCGATCCACTCCTGCACGACACCCTGTTCGGCCAGCGTCTTGCCGAACGCCACTCGAGCCTTGGCCCGCTGGCACATCATCGCAAAGCACCTTTCCGCCGCGCCGATCGCCCGCATGCAGTGATGGATCCGGCCGGGTCCGAGCCGGGCTTGGGCAATGGCAAAGCCCCCGCCCTCCTCGCCAAGGAGATTGGCGCCGGGAACCCGTACGTGGTCGTAGTTGACCACCGGATGGGCGCCTCGGTCGTGATAGCCGAACACGGTGGGCTGGCGCTCGACCACCACTCCAGGCGAGTCGAAGGGCACAAGCACCATGCTCTGGCGATGGTGGGGATCGGCGTCGGGGTTTGTAACGCCCATCACGATCGCCACCTTGCATCGTGGCGACGCTGCCCCCGACGAGAACCACTTGCGGCCCGTGACGATGTAGTCGGCCCCGGCCCGTTCGACCCTGGTGCGGATGTTGGTCGCGTCCGAGGAGGCCACGTCGGGCTCAGTCATCGAAAAGCAAGAGCGGATCTCGCCTTCGAGAAGCGGGGCGAGCCAGCGCTCCTTCTGCGCAGGGGTGCCAAAGAGATGGAGGATCTCCATGTTGCCTGTGTCGGGAGCCGAGCAATTGATCGCCTCTGGGGCAATCCAAGGGCTCCACCCTGTGATCTCGGCGAGGGGCGCGTATTCGGAAACGGTGAGACCACTCTCATCGGGGAGAAACAGGTTCCAGAGACCACGCCCGCGGGCAGCTTTTTTGAGATCGTCGATGACCGGCGGAAAGAAGTTGGGGTCGCCGCTCTCTTCCATCTGCTGGCGATAAACCGCTTCGGCGGGAAACACCTCCTCGTCCATGAACGATTGGAGCCGCGCACGCAGCTCTTCGACCCGATCGCCATAAGCAAAATCCACCAACCCATTCTTGCGTAACTTGGCGCCCCCCAATTGATCAGATTGGCCGGCACTTTTTACGCAAGAATGGATTGATGGAGGGATGGCGTCCAACCGGCCTTGATTACCTGGCCGCGGTCACCGACCTCCTCCAACGCGAAAGGGTTGTGGGCCCAGCAAGCGGGGTGTGGGAGGCCGCTGACTTCCAATGGTGGTGGCGCAAAGACCAGCACCACGACCCCCGGAATCAGGTTTTCTGGGACGACGCGTCCATCGTGATCACTCATTGGGGCGATTACTTTGGCTGCGAATTGCTCGGCCGGCGCAAGGGCCAATTGCTTCCCCTGGCGATGCCACGCTTGCGCGAGCTCGGCCTCCCGACAGAGATGGTCATCAGGGATGACGACGGTGAGCTGATCCAAGCGGCCCTGGACGCAGGTTTCGAGCCTTCCTTCGAGGTTGGCGTCACCAACGTTATGCCGGCCGAAGCGGTTCCCCCGCCCATCAACCTTCCCGACGACGTCCGGCTCCTCAGTCGAGCCGAAACGACGGAAGGACCCCACCACATGATCCCGCGCAACGGTGAAAACGTCGCCGAGCGATTGAGCGAATGTTCGATCTACCGGCCAGATCATGACCTCGTGCTCCTCGGACTAGATGATGAGGTGGCCGGCTATGCGTTGTTTTGGCCCGACCCGGTAACCGGTGTCGGGCTGATCGAACCAGTACGTATCGAGAAATCCTTTCAAGGTCGGGGACTCGGCAAAGCGATCATGGCCGAAGGAGTTCGGCGCCTGGCCGAGGCAGGCTGCTCGTCAATGAGGGTGACCTACCTGGTGGGCAACCAAGCTGCCAAGCGCCTCTATCTCGGCACCGGCTTTCAGCCGCTCTTCTCGTCGACCACATTCACGCTCAACCACTGAGAGTTACCCTGCGACCATGTACGACGAACTCCGCACCGCGGTCGAAAACGCCTTTCCGAGCCTGAAAGACACGCTGGCCGAGCTGGTCCGCATCCCTTCGGTGAGTGCCCCCTCCTACCCAGCGTCGGAAGTGAGGCGTTCGGCGGAAAGGGTCGCCGACAAGCTGGTGGCGGCGGGATGCGAAAACGTACAGCTTCTCGAATTCGAGGGGGCCCACCCCAGCGTCTTTGGGGAAGTGAAAGGGCCCGAAGGCGCGCCAACGGTCCTTCTGTATGCCCATCACGACGTGCAGCCACCTGGTCCGGTCGAGGAATGGGAGACCCCTCCGTTCGAGCCGGTGGAACGGAACGGACGCCTCTATGGGCGGGGAGTTTCCGACGACAAGTCGGGCGTGATCATGCACCTCGGCACCCTCGCAGCGTTCGGGAGCTCACCACCGGTCGGGATCAAGATCTTCATCGAAGGCGAAGAGGAGGTTGGCTCCAGCCACCTGGAGCAAATCCTCGAGCTCTATGCCGAGAAACTCCGGGCAGACGTGATCGTGATCGCGGACGCGGGGATGTGGCGCGTGGGCATACCCGGACTGACAACTTCATTGCGGGGCATCACCGCCTGCGTGGTGGAAGTGCGAACCCTCGGCTCGGCGGTCCATTCCGGCCAATTTGGCGGAGTCTTCCCCGACGCGATCACCGTTCTCTGCCGGCTCATCGCCAGCCTGCACGACGAAGGCGGCAACGTGGCCGTGCCCGGCTTGACCGCCTACGAAGTCGACCCGCTCGATCTCACCGAAGAAGAGGTGCGTCAACAAATGGCAACGGTCCCCGGGCTGAAGTCTCTCGGAGATGGGGAGTGGACGAGCCGGTTGTGGAGCAAGCCGGCGATTTCGGTTTTGGCGATCGACTGTCCACGGATTGATCAGGCGATCAACCAGTTGGTACCGGTGGCGAGTGCCAAACTTTCGATGCGGCTCGCGCCCGGCCAGGACGGCGATGAAGCCGAAGCGGCCCTGCGCCGTCATCTTGAGGCAAACATTCCTTGGGGCGCACAAGTGAGTATCAGGTCGGATGGTTACGGAGACGCCTTCGCGCTGGCGGCCGATGGCCCCGCCTACACCGCGTTCCGGGAGGCGATGCGCGAGGTTTGGGGCGTGGCCCCTGTCGACATGGGCGCCGGCGGCTCGATCCCGTTTGTGGCCGCGTTCTCTGAGAAGATGGCGGGAGCACCAGTTCTTCTGACAGGGGCCGGCGATCCGACCTCGGCTTATCACGCCCCCAACGAGAGCCAGGACCTGGCCGACCTCGAGAAGTGTGTGCTGGCCCAATCGATCGCCCTACAGCTGCTCGCCGGCTAGCCCGCGGAAGCTTGTTCCACATCGTTCTTTATCAACCGGAGATTGCACCCAATACCGGTGCTTGCATGCGACTCGCCGCCAACACCGGGGCAACCTTGCATCTAATCGAGCCGCTCGGCTTTGAGCTCGACGACGCCAAGCTGCGACGGGCCGGCATGGACTATCGAGACCGCGCCGTCGTTCAGGTGCATCCGAATCTCGAAATGTGGCGTGCCCAGCATGAAGGCGCTCTCTACGCCTTCTCCAACCAGGGAGCAATTGTCTACACCGAGATTGCGTTTGAGCCCGGCGACGCGTTGCTGTTTGGCCCCGAATCGGTCGGACTTCCCGACTCGGTAATGCACGCCGATTTCGTCACCGCTCTGCTCCGAATCCCGATGCAGCCTGGGGTGCGATCCTTGAATCTGGCCAACGCCGCCGCCGTCGCCACCTACGAGGCCTGGCGGCAAAACGGTTTCGCAAACATCTAATAACGGCAACAATTAGCTCGAGTCGGGTGGGGAGTGGTTGGGCCAGAGGAGTTTGCGGCGGTGGGTGGGCGAGTCGGGGTCGATGATCATCTCCCGTTGGTGGATGGCGACATGATGGTGATACCAACACAGGCTGATCAGGTTGTCGGGTTGATGGTCGCCGCCATGTTGCTGTTCATGGATGTGGTG
>Ga0136620_10000005_pt1 | contig 80527 bp, 75 predicted proteins | sample AntDrymUQ4162106_2_FD_104806 | JGI IMG/M metagenome (GOLD analysis project Ga0136620, IMG submission 104806) | Polar desert sand microbial communities from Dry Valleys, Antarctica - metaG UQ416 (21.06) | ecosystem: Environmental > Terrestrial > Soil > Desert | place: Antarctica: Dry Valley... | reverse complement strand
GAGGAGGAGATGCGTTCGTCCTACCTCGACTACGCGATGAGCGTGATCGTGGGCCGGGCGCTGCCCGATGTCCGCGACGGCCTCAAGCCGGTGCACCGTCGTGTGCTCTACGCGATGCACGAGAGCGGCCTTGGACCCACCCGCCCCTACAAGAAGTCCGCCGCCACCGTGGGCGAGGTGATGTCGAAGTTCCACCCGCACGGGGACTCGGCCATCTACGACACGCTCGTCCGGCTCGCGCAGGACTTCGCCATGCGCGAGCCGCTGGTGGACGGCCAGGGCAACTTCGGCTCGATCGACAACGACTCCGCAGCCGCCATGCGCTACACCGAGGCGCGCCTCGCGCGCCTGGCCACGGAGATGTTGCGCGACATCGACGCGGACACCGTCGACTTCACGCCGACCTACGACGACGCTCGCCTCGAGCCGTCGGTGATGCCCTCGCGGTACCCCAACCTCCTCGTGAACGGCTCCGCTGGCATCGCGGTCGGCATGGCTACCAACATCCCTCCGCACAACCTCGCCGAGGTGATCGACGGGGTGGTCGCGTTCATCGACGATCCTCTGATCGACGTGGCGGGGCTGATGAAGCACATCAAGGGGCCCGACTTCCCCACGGGCGGCACGATCAAGGGCTGGCAGGGGATCAAGGACGCCTATGAGACAGGCCGTGGCCGCGTGGTGGTGCAGGGCAAGGCTCACACGGAGGAGATCGGGCGCGGCAAGGAGGCGATCATCGTCACCGAACTGCCCTACCAGGTGTCCAAGGGCGACGGCCGCAGCGACGGCTCGGGACTGATCAAGAAGATCGCCGAGGTCGTGCAGAACGGGCGCATCCCGCAGATCTCCGACCTCCGAGACGAGTCGGGCAAGGCCGGCATCCGCCTGGTGATCGAGCTCAAGCGCGACGCCATACCGAAGGTGGTGCTCAACAACCTCTTCAAGTTCACGCCACTGCAGAGCACGTTCGGCGTCAACACGGTCGCCCTGGTCGACGGCGTCCCCAAGCTGCTGGCCCTGCGCGAGGTGATCGACGCGTACGTGCAGCATCAGCGCGACGTCGTCGTGCGGCGGACCAAACACGAGCTGCGCCAGCGCGAGGCTCGCCTGCACATCCTCGAGGGCCTCCTCATCGCGATCTCCGACATCGACGCCGTGATTCAGCTGATTCGCGGATCCGCCGACCCCGACACGGCCCGCGACGGCCTCATGGAACGGTTCGACCTCACGCGGATCCAGGCCCAGGCCATTCTCGACCTTCGCCTCCAGAGGCTCACCGCACTCGAGGCGGACAAGCTGCGTTCCGAGCACGCAGAGGTACTCGAGCGCATTCGCGAGCTGCGCGAGATCCTCGGCGACGAGCAGCGGGTGCGCGACATCGTCAAGGAGGAGCTGCTGGAGATCAAGCACGCCTACGGCAACGAGCGGCGCACGCAGATCACGCACTCCGAGGACGACATCGACATCGAGGACCTGATCGCCGACCAGCAGATGGTCATCGCGATCACGCGCTCGGGCTACATCAAGCGCCTGCCGCTCGACACCTACCGCAAGCAGAAGCGCGGCGGGGTGGGAGTGACCGGCATGGATATGAAGGACGAGGACTACATCGAGCATCTCTTCGTGTGCTCGAGTCACGACTACCTGCTGTTCTTCACCAACCGGGGGAAGATCTACCGTCAGAAGGTGTACGAGCTGCCAGAGGCGGGCCGCACCGCGAAGGGACGGGCGCTGGTCAACGTGCTGCCGCTGCGCGACGGGGAGTTCGTGCGCGCGGTGCTATCTACGCGCGACTTCACGGAGGGCAAGTACCTCGTGTTTGCCACGCGGCAGGGCCAGATCAAGAAGACGGAGTTCCTGGCCTACAACACCCCGATGAAGGCCGACGGCATCATCGCCATCAAGATCCGCGACGACGATGAGCTGGTGGCCGTGCGGCGCACCAGCGGCGAGGACGACATCATCATGGTCTCGCGTTCGGGCCAGGCCGCTCGTTTCAACGAGGACGGCGCGCGGCCCATGGGCCGCGACACGGGCGGCGTGCGTGGCATGAACGTCTCGCGCGGCGACAACTGCGTGCTGTCGATGGACATCGCCCGCGACGACACGGAGTTGCTCGTGGTCACCGAGAACGGCTACGGCAAGCGCACTCCGATCGCCGAGTACCCGGTCAAGGGCCGCGGCGCCATGGGCGTCAAGACGATCCAGCTCACCGAGAAGAAGGGTGGCGTGGCCGGCGCTCTGATCGTGCGTGAGCACCAGGATCTCGTGTTCATCTCTCAGGGCGGCATGGTCCAGCGCACCAGCGTGCGCGGCATCTCCCGTCAGGGGCGCCCGGCCCAGGGCGTGAGGGTCATGAACCTGCGCGACCAGGGCGATCGCGTGAGTGCGGTGGCGCTCGTGATGGAGGACGAGGCCGACACCTCGGCCGTCGCCCAGGAGCCGATGGACGAGGTGCAGCCGATCGACGATCTGCCGGCCGAGACCATCGACGAGATGCCCGAGGAGCAGATCGGCGGCATCGACATAGACGAGTCTCAAGCCCAGTCGCCCGAAGAGGACGATCCAGACGAGTAGAAGTAGGACCCTCCGGTCTGCTTCACCCGGACCAGGGAAAGGAGGTGGTCCTAACTTGAATCACAGTCATTACGGGACTCTGGAGGTGTTCGGCCGCTAGACCGGACTGGACCCCGTCAAGCGGAGTCCAACCGAATAACCGTCGGGAGTGCAGGCCGGGAGTAGTCCCTCCGGCCCGGGCACCGGACCTTGGGTCTCGCTCGAGTATTCACCCCGATTAGGTCCAGTCAGCGATGCAAGGCGAAGGGCGCCCCGTGGGGGCGCCCTTCGTCGTTGAAGGACCCGCGTTGAAGACCCCGTCAGGGGCTCGAGCCGCCGCGGGGCGAGTCTGCGCTGCCGCCGGTGTCCGCGGGCGCGTCCTCGAGGGTCTTCACCCGGCCGGTCAGATCGGTCACCTTGTCCTCGACGTTCTTCTCGTCGGTGGCGGCCTGGTTGGTGTCCTTCTCTATGCGCCCCAACCGCGTCTGCAGGCTCGACACGTCCTCGGCCCGGGGCAGGGCTCCCAGCTTGATGTCGAGTTGCTCGAGTCGGGTGTCCATCCGGCGCTGGGCCTCGCGCACCTGCGCGGCCGAGTCGGCGGCGCCGGAGGCGGTCCGCTCGGCGTCGTCTCCCGAGGTGTCGAGCAGGGCGATGAGCGCCACGGCCGTGGCCGCCACCGCCCACACACCGGCCACGAGCATCCAGCGGCGAAGGCTACGCAGGTCGTCGCGCGTGACGCGCTCGTCGGCGGGGACGTCGACCACGACGGCTGTCTCGGTGGCGGGTGGCGGTGCGGTCTCCATGACTTTCAGCCGAGATACTGCTCCCACGCCGACGGAATCACCGGCGCCGCAACATGTATGAAGACGGTGGCACTGGGTGCCTTGGGGCTGTGCCGGGGCACCATGTTGGCCTGCCGCGGGAGGCGATCGCCCTTGCGCCGGTTGCAGGGAGCGCAGCAGGTGACGATGTTCTCCCAGCCCGAGCCGCCCCCCTTGGACCGGGGAATCACGTGATCGACCGTGAGGCTGCCGCGTTCCTTGCCGCAGTACTGGCAGGTCCAGCGGTCGCGCGCGAACACCGCCCGGCGGGTGATCTTGCGGCGGTGGGCGTCGCGGGGGATCCTCACGTAGGTCTTGAGCCGGATCACTATCGGCCGCTCGAAGGTGAGCGTCTCCGCATGCAGGGCCCACTCGCCGCGCTCGAGGATCTCGGCTCGGTCCTTGAGGACGAGCACCGTTGCGCGCCGCACGGTGCAGACGTTGATCGGCTCGTAGGAGGCGTTGAGGACGAGCACACGGCCGGATGAGCTACCGCGTCTCCCGGGCCGACCACCCGGGAGCGCGCCCGCTGGCGCTGGCTCGAGCCCCGAGCTGTCACTTACCGGTGGTGCCTGCGAGGTGACCGCCACGCTGGCGCCAGTGTAGCGGCGACTCCGATCGGCCCGGCCCGCACGGCGCTCTGGGAGCGGGATTCGGCGCGATCCTGCTCAGGGCTCGCCGCGGGCGGCGGCGACATACGAGCCGAGCACGCGCAGAGTCTGGACGCGGGCCGCGAGGGCCTCTAGGGCCTCGGAGACCAGGGAGCCCTGGCCGCTGGCCTCGAGGTCGGCGAAGAACATGTAGTGGCCCAGCCGCACCCGTCGTGGTCGCGACTCGATGCGGGTGAGATTGATGTCGCGGTCTGAGAGCTCCCGGAGCACCGATACCAGCGCCCCCGGCGACTCGTCGTTGAAGCCCCAGAACACAACTGATGTCTTGGTGCCCGGACCGGTCGCGGGCGGCGCGTCGTCCGCGCGCGCCAGCCATACGAAGCGAGTGAGGTTGTCCGAGCGGTCCTCCACCCCTTCGACGAGCACGTGGGCCCCGTAGATCTCGGCGGCCAGCCGGGACCCGAGCGCGGCCCAGGGCTCGTCCGCCTGACAGACCGTGCGCACCGCCTCGGCGGTCGAGGCCGCAGCGATACGCTGGGCGCCAGGCAGGCGCTCGTCCAGGAACCGTGCGCACTGGGCCGTGGCCTGGGGGTGCGAGAGGACCCGCTCGATGTCGCCCAGCTCCAGCGCCCGCCCCGACATCAGGAAGTGGCGAATGGGATGCACGAGCTCGGCGCAGATGCGAACGTCCTCCGCCTCGCCGGCGAGGGCATCCAGGGTGGCGGCCACCCCGCCCTCCAGCGAGTTCTCGATCGGCACCACCGCGCGATCGGTCTCCCCGCGCTGAACGGCCATCACGGTCTCGTAGACGGTGCCGCGCGCCTCGGCCGCGACCTCTCCCCGGACGGAGGCCAGTAGGGCCTCTTCGGTGTAGGTGCCGGCCGGCCCCAGGAAGGCCACGGTCAGGGGCGCAGGCGCCATGCCAGTGGTCAGGCGCCTGCCCGGGCGCCCTGCTGCCCGGAGAGCGCGATCGTGATCGCCTCTTCCTCCTCGGGGGAAAGCTGCTGCTCGGACGAACCGCCGCTGACCTGCTTGACGTAGACGCGCGCGTTCTCGCGGTGCAGGATCGAGGAGAGCACGACCCCGGAATGCGTCGCATCGAGCAGGGCGATCGAGCTGGATTGCTGCCCCGACATCTCGCCATAGGCGTCGTAGCGCACCACCGAGCGGTAGGTCACGCAGCCGTCGATACGCGACTCGGCGTGCACCATGCGCGACTCCATCTCGGTGGCGGTCTCCTCCACCCACTCGCGCAGCTCCAGGAATCCCTGCTCCAGTCGCGAGGCGTGAGCTACGAGGTCGCGCTCACCGCTCTCCCCGAGCACGGCGCGCTGGGCGGCGTGCATCCTGCGCAGCTTCATGGCCAGGTAGGCCACGAGCGCCAGCGCGATCAGGGCGAGGACAACCGCCGTGAGGGCGACGATGCCCACTGGAGAGGTCAGGTCTTCCATCGATTCAGGCTACCGCGAGTGCACGCGGTCAGCGCGTGAAGATGACCGAGTACTCAGCGGTGTTGTTATCGGTCTTGTCCTCGCCGGGCACGGGCTCCACCTCGACTGTGATGGGCACCTCCTGCCCGGTGGGCGGATCGCCGTCGAAGGGCACGGGGACGGTCGCGGTCTCGCCGGCGGCGATCTCCTCGAGCGTCTCGTTGAGAGCCACACTGTCCCCGCCCTCGCCCACCGTGACGTTGACCTGCACGTCGGTCTCGGTGTTCTCGCCCTGGTTGGACACCTGCACCTCGAAGGCGACGTCGCCCGAGAGCGCGACGGTGGCCGAGCCGTCGGCTGTCAGGGCCACGCCGCCCACGGTGACGCTCACCACGCTGTTGCCATGCAGGCCCGGGGCCGCATCGCCTGAGGCGCCGCCCCCCGCCCCTCCGAGCGGCTGGACGCGGTCGGCCACGCTGGCCGGGTCGAGCCAGCCCGGGTCCGGCAGGTACCGGCTCTCGCGCAGGTCGATCTCGCCGTCCAGCTGCTGCTCCTCGAGCCCGGCCTCCAGCCGAGGTCCGAACCGGGTCGTGTAGATCACGTCGCTGGCCAGGAAGTTCTGCATCGCGGCGGCGATGTTGTCGGTGGCGTCGGCACGCTGCTGCCGGTCGCTTATCGCGGGAGGCAGCAACCGGGCGATCTGCCTGACCCCGTCGCGACGGAACGCGAAGGTCTCCACCAGATAGTCGTGGGCCTCGGCCAGCTCGTCCGGGTGATCGGTGTCTCGCACCCGCCCCACCAGATCGTCGGCGTTGCTGGCAAACGCGTTGAGCTGGGTCTCGATCTCCACCTCGCCGGCATCGCCCGGGTCGGTGAGCAGGCGGAATACGCCGGCGCTCTGGTCGTCGGATTCACCGGTGAGCGCGGCCACCTCGCGCGCGTAGTCGCGGAAGGCCTGCTCCTGGCGGGAGTCTGCGCAGCTGCGCAGCAACAGGAGGAGGAGCACCAGGGCGAGAATTCCCGCACCAACGGCGATCGACCGCCGTACCATGAGGGTCTGCCGGTCGGTGGACGGACCCGATGGAGGCCTGCGCCCAGGACGGGGTCGGGTTCTCTGATCCGGTTCGTCGAAAAAGGACAGAAGCACTCCTCGGCCAGGTGTGGAGTATTACGTCTCCGTCGGTTGTCATGACGGTTTGCTCCCCGCCGCCCGGCAGGGTCGCGGCCAGCAGGACCGAACCACAAGCCAGATGAAGAGGACTCAAGCCCCAGCACCCTCGCACAGCTCGGCGCGCACGAGCCGATTGCCCCACCCGCCGGCCAGCGGCGTGACGGCTGGGATGCCCGGCGAAGCGGCCGGCGGCAGGGTGGCGCTGGGGCGCTACCGGCTGGAGGAGCGCCTGGGCGCGGGCGGCTTCGGCGTGGTCTGGCGCGCCCACGACCTCAAGCTCGAGCGCGACGTGGCCGTGAAGGTGATGCCGCGCGAGGGCGGCGACCCCGACCGGGTGACCCGCGAGGCGCTGGCCGCCGCCCGGCTCAACCACCCCGGAATCGTTGCGCTCTACGAGCTGGGCTCCGACGACCACTACACCTACCTCGTGTCCGAGCTGGTGCAGGGCGCAACACTCCAGGAGCTCGCCCGTGAGGGGGCGCTGTCAGATCGCGACGTGGCGCGCGTCGGCCAGGCGCTATGCGAGGCGCTGGACCACGCCCACGCGCGCGGAGTGATTCACCGCGACGTCAAGCCCGCCAACGTGATGGTGGTCGCCGAGCCGGCCGCCGGGTCGGGCTTCGCCAAGCTCACGGATTTCGGCGTGGCCCACCTGGCCAGCGGGGAGGGGCTGACCGCGACCGGCGACGTCGTGGGCACCATTGCCTACATGGCGCCCGAGCAGGCCGAAGGGCGGGCGGTGACCGGAGCCTGCGACGTCTACGGCCTGGCGCTGGTGCTCTACGAGGGGTGGGCGGGGTCGAACCCCGTGCGAGCCAGGGGCCCGGCCGCCACAGCGCGCCGGGTGGGCGCGCGTCTGCCGTCACTGCGCTCGAGGCGCCGCGACCTGCCGTTGAAGCTGAGCGAGATGCTGGGCGCCGCGCTGGAGGCCGATCCCGCTCTGCGCCCGCGGCCGCGTGAGCTGCGAGACCTCCTGGCCGAGGTGGAGCCCGACCTCTCCGGCGAAGGCGGGCTGGTCGAGCCGGCCACGCTGGAGCGCTTCGGCCTGACGGCGGTACGGGCCCGAACGAAGCTGAGAACGTTCATGCACCGCGCCGCGCCGAGCGACCCCCGCACCGGTTCCGCGCCGCCGGGTCTGCTCGTGCGATTGGGCCCGCGGGTGGGGGCCGGCGCCGGCGCCGGCCTGTTGATGGCGGCCGCGCTGGAGGCCCTCGGTCCAGCCCCGCCTGTGTCGCCAGGGGCCGCGGGGGCGGTCACGGCCCTGGCCGTGGCGCTGATGCCGCGCGTGGGCTGGCTGGTCGCCGCCGCTGCGCTGTGCTTGTGGCTGGCCACTCCGGAGGCGGGCCGGCCGGGTACCGCTCTGGTGCTGGGTCTGGCGCTTGGAACAGTGCCCCTGCTTCTCCCGCGCGCGGGGCTGCTCTGGTCGGTGCCTGTCCTGGCCCCGTTGCTGGGCACGGTGGCGCTGGCGCCCCTGTTCGTGGCCGTGGCCGGACTGGCATCCACCGCCTGGCGGCGGGCCGGACTGGCCGTGGCGGGCTTCCTCTGGCTGGCCCTCGCGGAGGCCCTCAGCGGCCGGGACCTGCTCTTTGGCACGGCGGACGGCACACGGCCCCGCGGCGCCTGGGAGGGGTCGGCCCTCGACGCGGCCGGTGACGCCATCTACCCACTGGTGGCCTCGCCGGCCCTGGCTCCGGCAGTGGCGTGGGCGGCCTTCGCGCTGGCGCTGGCGCTCGTGGTGCGCGGACGCTGGGCGGCCGTGGATCTGGTGGCCGCCGCGGCCTGGGTGGCAGCGCTGGTGTTCGCCCATTCGGTCCTCGGCGACGTGCTCGCGCCCACCACGGAGCTCGAACAGGCGAGGGGAGCGGTGGCCGGGGCGGTCCTGGGCGGCCTGGTCGCGCTGGCCGTGACCCTGATCGCCCCGCCCGCGAGGTGCGTCGCGAGCGACCCCGCACTACCCTGATCTCCCTCCATGAGCGTTCTGAGAAATCTCGAAGCGAAGCTGGGCGGCCTGGTCGAAGGCGCGTTCAGTCGCGCCTTCAAGTCGCGCGTGGAGCCTGTGGAGCTCGCCCGCAAGCTGGCGAAGGAGATGGAAGAGTCCAAGCGCGTGTCGGTCTCGCGCACCTATGTGCCCAACCACTACCGGGTGTTCCTCTCGCCCCAGGACCGCGAGCAATTCGAGAGCTACGAGCCGGCCCTTCGCAAGGAGCTGTCGGATTACCTGCTCGAGCACGCGCGGGCCGAGGGCCTCGCTCTCACCAGCCGCCCGGCCGTGGAGTTCAAGACAGATGAGCGGCTGAGCCTCGGTGAGTTCGGCATCCAGGCGCAGCAGCTCACCAACGAGGACGAGGAGCCCGCGAGCCAGTCGGCCGCGCCCTCCGAGGGCGACTTCGGCCACACCATGGTCTATTCCCCCGACCGGGGCGCCCGGCGTCTGGACCCCGAGCCCGTGGCACCCTCCCGGGCCGTGCTTGCAGGACAGGGCAGGCGCACCGTGCTCAGCGGAGGCGCGATGACGCTGGGTCGCAGCCGTGACTGCGACATCATCGTGGACGACGCCAATATCTCACGGCGGCATGCCGAGCTGCGGGCCCGGGGCGGCAGTTGGCGCATCGTCGACCTGGGCTCGACCAACGGAATCAAGGTCAACCGCCGGCGCGTGGGCCAGGCAGAGCTCTCCCACGGCGATCGCATCACCATCGGCGTAACCGAATTCGACTTCGAGCTGGAATGAGGAGGCGCTGATGGACAACGACCCGCTCGCCGTCGCGCTGAAGTTCGGCTTTCTGATCGTGCTCTACCTATTCCTGCTGTGGATCGCCCGCAGCTCCCTGCGCGATCTTGCGCGCACCGCACGCGAGCCCGCGGTCGCCTCAGAGCCTGTGGAGGCGCCTGGCGGGTCACGCCGCGCCCCGGACTCCGGCGGGGGGTTGATGTCCGCGATGGAGCCGCGCCTGGTGGTGATCGCCGCCCTGGGCCACGAGCCGGGCACGGCGTTCGACATCACTGACGGGGCGACGATGGGCCGCGCGGACTCCGCCGAGATACCGGTGGACGATCCCTACGCCTCCTCGGCGCATGCGCGCATCTACGCGCAAGGGGATTTCATGCAGCTGGAGGACATGGGATCCACCAACGGGACCTACCTCAACGGCCGGCAGGTGCGCGGCACCGAGCGCCTGAAGGTGGCTGACGTGATCAAGATCGGCGACACCGAATACCGCTACCAGGAGTAGGCGAATGGGTCTGCAAGTGGTTGAGCGGGCGGGGTTGTCCGATGTCGGGCGCCAACGGAACGCCAACGAGGACAGCTATGTGATCGCGGAGCCGATGTTCGTCGTGGCCGATGGGATGGGAGGCGCGCAGGCCGGTGAGGTGGCGTCGCGGGCGGCGGCCGAGGTATTCGAGGCCGCCGACCATCCCGGCGGCACTCCCGAGGAGCAGCTGACCAACCTCGTGCTCGAGGCCAACAGGCGCATCTACGAGATGGCTCAGCGCGATGAGTCGCGGCGGGGCATGGGCACGACGCTCACTGCGGCGATGGTGGTCGACGACGGAGTGAGCGTGGGCCACGTGGGCGACAGCCGTGCCTACCGGATGCGCGACGGAGCGCTGGAGCAGCTCACCCACGACCACTCGCTGGTGGCCGAGCTCCAGCGCAGCGGCCAGTTGTCACGGGACGCGGCCGAGCACCACCCCCAGCGCTCGATAATCACCCGGGCGCTGGGTCCCGAGTCGACCGTGGACGTCGACGCCCATACCCACTCGGGCCGGGCAGGCGACGTGTACCTGCTCTGCTCGGACGGGCTCACGAGCATGATCTCCGACGACGAGGTGGGCGCGCTCCTACGGGGCTCCGGCACCCTCGACGAGGCCGCGGAGTCCCTCGTGCGGGCGGCAAACCAGAGCGGAGGCAAGGACAACGTCACCGTCGTCCTGTTCCGGATCGATGACGACGGCGCCGGAGCCGGCGACGAGCAGGACACGCCGTCGGGCAGCGACACCATTCACCAGGGCCTGACCACCGACGACGTACAGCGGGCCGTGGCGGAGCAATCCATGAGGGAGCGCGAGCAGGAGTCCGACGGGGCGGCGCGCGCACCCACGGCCGTCGAGGAGCACACCATGATCGCCCGGCCGGGAGTGAGGCCGCCCCCGGCCAAGCCCGTCGCCTCCGAGCATGCCTCCGGGCGCCGGCGCGTGCTCACGGCGATCGTGGGGACGGCAGTCCTTGCCATCGTGGCCGCCGGTGTGTGGTTCGGCGCGCGGCAGGTGTACTTCCTCGGCACCAACGACGACGGGCTGGTCACGCTCTATCGCGGCGTGCCCTACGAGGGGCCGGCGGGCATGGAGCTGTACTCCGCCGAGGCCACGAGCAGCGTGCCCGCGCGGACGATCTCCGCCCGGCGGCGCGAGCGCATCCTCGACCACGAGTGGCGCAGCCGCGAGGACGGCCTGGACCTGATGCGCCAGCTCGAGGCCGGCACGCTGGACATCGGCAGGGTCGCGCCGTGAGCGCCCGCAGCCGCGAGCTGCTGGGGCTGATCCCCGTCTCGCTGCTTGTGAGCGCGGGCTTCGCAGGAGTCCTGGCAACCCGCAGCGAGCAGGTGTCCGACGCCACGGTGACCTACGGCCTCGTGTTCCTCGGGCTGTGCCTGGCCGGGCACTTGTTCATCCGCGCCCGCCTACCCGACGCCGACCCCTACCTGTTCCCCCTCGCGGCCCTGCTTGCGGCCTTCGGACTGGTGATGATCTACCGGATCGACACCGAGCTGGCTCGCGAGCAGGCGCAGTGGTTCGTGATCGGCTTGGCCGTGTTCTGTGGCACCGTCGTGTTCCTGCGCGATCACCACGCTTTGGAGCGCTACCGGTACACGATCGCGGCTGCGGGGATCGCGCTGCTCGTGCTTCCGCGGCTCCCGGGCATCGGTGCACCGGTCAACGGCGCCTACCTGGGCGTGAAGGTGGGGCCGATCTCCTTTCAGCCCGCGGAGTTCGCCAAGATCGCGATCATCGTCTTTCTGGCGAGCTACCTCCGTGACACGGGGGACGTGCTCGTGCGGTCTCGCTCAACGCCATTGAGCGCCGTTCAGCAGGCTCTGCTGTTCGGGGTGCCGGCGGCCCTGGTGGTGCTCGTGGTGCTCGCCCTCGGCCTGGGCGCCGCGGGGACCGTGCTCCTGGCGGTGTTCACGGCTTCCCTGGTCGCAGTGCTGCGCGAGCGGCCGTCGCTCAAGCACTTCGGCCCGCTGCTGCTCATCTGGGGGCTGGCGATGCTGATGCTGCTCTTCATCCGTGACCTGGGTAGCTCGCTGATGTTCTTCGGCGGCTTCCTGGCGCTGCTCTACGTGGCCACCGGCCGGCTGTCGCTGATCGGCGTTGGGGCGACCATGTTCCTGGGCGGCGCGACGTTCTTCGCCAACAGCGTGAGCCACGTGCAGGAGCGGGTGGACACATGGCTCGACCCCTTCTCCCGCGAGGTTGGGCTCTGCCCGTCGACGGGAGAGATGGCTCGCTTCGTCGACTGTCAGGGATTTCAGATCGCACAGTCGCTCTTTGCGCAGGCGGACGGAGGCCTGTTCGGCCAGGGCTTCGGCCAGGCCCTGCTGCGGATACCCGACGGAGGCCCCCTGCTGCCGGCGGCGCACACAGATCTCATCTATGCCGTGGTCACCGACGAGCTAGGCCTCTTCGGCGCGACGGGGTTGATCCTGGTCTACCTGCTCTTTACCGCGCGCGGGTTCAAGGCCGCCCTGGTGGCGGGTGACGGCTTCTCCAAGCTCTTGGCCGCCGGCCTCACCGCAGTGCTCGCGCTCCAGGTGTTCGTGATCGTCGGCGGCGTGACCAAGACGATCCCGCTCACTGGCGTGACGCTGCCCTTCGTGTCCTACGGCGGCAGCTCGATCGTCGCCAACATGATGTTGCTCGCCCTGCTTCTGATCGTCTCCGACCATGCGCGAAGAGATCGCGGCTCGGTGCAGGGAGGGTTGGTTTGAACCGCCAGATCGTGCAGCTGTTCGGCCTGTCGATGATCCTCTTCGCGCTGCTCGTGGCCTTCACCTCGCGGTGGACGGTGTTCGAGGCCGACGCCCTGAAGGATCCCGCCGATCCGCGTGGCAAGTCCAACAAGCGCGAGCTGATAGCCGAGCAGCAGGTGCCGCGCGGGTTGATCAAGGGCCGCGACGGCACGGTGCTGGCGCGCAGTGTGCCGCGCGGCTCGGGTGAGTCGCGCGTCTTCGTGCGTGACTATCCGGAGGGAGAGCTGTTCTCCCATTCGGTGGGCTACTCCTACGTGCAACAGGGAAAGACCGGCCTCGAGGCGTTTCAGAACGACGCCCTCACGGGTCGGGAGAACGAGTTCGGGACCATCTTCTCCGACCTGCAGTCCGAGGGGCGCGAGGGGCGCGACCTGATCACCACGCTCGACACGTCGGCCCAGCGCGCCGCGATCCAGGCTCTGGGAGGCCAGACAGGCTCGGTCGTGGCGATCGAGCCCCAGACGGGTCGAGTGCGGGTCATGGCCACCGTCCCCGGCTTCGACCCCAACGGGATCGGCAAGCAGCAGGACCAGGCGGACGTCTTCAACAGAGCCACGCAGTCGACGTATCCGCCGGGCTCGACCTTCAAGGTCGTTACGGCGGCCGCCGCGCTGGACTCGGGCAAGTTCACCCCCGACTCGGTGGTCGACGGCTCGTCACCGCGCACCATCAGTGGCGCCCCACTGGCCAATTCCGGTGGCGCCAGCTTCGGGCCCATCACGCTCACCGAGGCGCTCACCAACTCCGTCAACACCGTATGGGCCCAGGTGGGTGAGCAGATCGGGCCCAAGACCCTGTTCGACTACATGAACCGGTTCGGCTTCAACCGCGACCCCGAGCTCGACTACCCCGATGCCCAGATGCGCGCCAGCGGCGTGCGCAACGCCAAGCTCGACCTGGTGGATGACACCGGCGGTTTCGACATCGGCCGCGTGGCCATCGGCCAGGGAGGCGAGGAGGGCACGATTCTGGTCACCCCGCTGCAGATGGCGCTCGTGGCCTCCGCGGTGGGCAATGGCGGCGAGCTGATGCGCCCGCGTCTCACGGAGCGGATCGTCGGTAAGGACGGCCGCGTGGAGGAGCGGCTGCAGCCCGTGGAGCAGAGCCAGGTGATGAAGCGCGAGTCCGCGGAGCAGCTCGCGGGCATGATGAACAACGTCGTGAACGAGGGCACGGGCACAGCCGCGGCCCTGGAGGGGATCGACGTGGCCGGCAAGACCGGCACGGCGGAGGTGGACAACGCCACCTCCAACCAGGCTTGGTTCATCGGCTTTGCCCCGGTGCGCAACCCGCGCATGGCGGTGGCGGTGACCATCGAGCGCACCCAGGGCCAGGGCGGCACCGACGCCGCGCCTATCGCCAAGCAGGTGCTCCAGGAGCTGCTGCAATGACCGAGGTGGCCACCAACGCAATGGTGGACGGCCGCTACCGGATCCTCGATCGCATCGGGTCGGGCGGGATGGCCGACGTCTACCGCGCGGAGGACACCCATCTCGGCCGCGAGATCGCCGTGAAGGTCCTGCACCGGCGATTCGCACAGGACGCGGAGTTCGTGGAGCGCTTCAAGCGCGAGGCGCGCTCGGCTGCCGGCTTGGCGCACCCGAACGTGGTCAGCGTCTATGACCGCGGCGAGCACGAGGGCACCTACTACATCGTCATGGAGCATCTGCGCGGGCGCTCGCTGAAGGACGTCGTGGGCGCCGACGCCCCGCTGGACCAGCTGCGGGCCATCGACTACGGCGTGCAGATCCTCGACGCCGCGGCCTTTGCCCACAAGCACGGCGTCATCCACCGCGACTTCAAGCCCCACAACGTGATCCTGGACGACGGAGGCAAAGCCAAGGTCACCGACTTCGGCATCGCCAGGGCCGGCGCCTCGGAGATGACCGAGACCGGGTCGATCATGGGCACCGCGCAGTACCTCTCACCCGAGCAGGCCCAGGGACACGCGGTCACGGCGGCGTCGGACCTCTACTCGATCGGCGTGATCCTCTATGAGCTGCTCACCGGCCGCCTGCCATTCGGCGGCGACAGCGCCGTCTCGATCGCGCTCAAGCACATCTCCGAGGACCCGCCGCCGATGTCGGGCGACGGCCTCGAGATCGAGCCCAATCTGGCCAACGTGGTGATGGGGGCGATGGCCAAGGACCCGGAGGCGCGGTGGCAGTCGGCCGAGGACTTCGCGGCGGCGCTGGAGGCCTGCCGCCCCTACGTGGAGGCGCAGCGCAACGGGGACGCCGGCACACGGCTCGCGGTGGCGGCGGTGCCTGTGCCCGTGGTCGTCGAGGAGGTCGAGCCCCGCGAGCGGCGCGGCAGCAGGTGGCTCTACTGGGGGCTCGCGCTGCTGCTGTTGGCCCTGATCGCACTGATGGCCTACGCCTTCACCCGCCCTGAGAAGGTGGATGTGCCGCGCGTCATCGGGCTGGCGCTCCCGGAGGCGCGGGAGCGGCTGGATCGGGCCGGCTTCGAGGAGGTCGATGTCCAGCGCGAGCGCAGCTTCGCCGACGTGGACCGGGTCCTGCGCCAGGACCCCGACCCCGGCGAGTCCGCGTCCCGCGCGGAGACGGTGACGCTGATCGTCAGCGGCGGCCCGGGCAAGGTGCGGGTGCCGTCGGTGAGCAATACGCCACAGGAGCGGGCGATCAAGGAGCTGGACAAGGCCGGCCTGAAGGTCACGGCCGACCCACAACCGTCGGACGAGGTCAAGAAGGGGTTTGCGATAGGCACCTCGCCGCGGGCTGGAGCAGAGGTGGACCGCGGCGCCCGCGTGCGCCTGTTCGTGAGCTCGGGGCCCGAGCGAATCACGGTCCCCGACGTGGTAGGCGTCACGCGCGAGACCGCCGAGAGCCGTATCACCGACCTTGGCCTGGAGGTCAACGTCGAGAGGGAGGAGAGCGACGAGGCTCAGGACGGCGAGGTGCTGCGTCAGACCCCGGTGGGGGGCTCGAAGGCCGACCGCGGCGACGAGGTCACGATCACCGTGGCGCAGGAGCCCGAGCAGGTGAGCGTGCCCAATGTAGAGGGCCTGTCGCGCGGCGACGCGCTCGCGGCACTGCGCGATGCCGGCCTGGCGCCCTCGGTCCGCCAGCGCCCCACCGAGGAGGAGGCCGAGGACGGCATGGTGCTCGAGCAGAGGCCGGGCGGTGGCACGAACCTGGACCCCGGCAGCTCGGTGATCATCCTGGTGGGTACGTTCAAGGAGCCGGCAGCGGAGACCCCGCCCGTGGATGAGCCGCTTGAGCCGGTCCCCCCGCCGACCACACCGTGAGGGTCGCGGTCCTCGAGGGCGGGCGCTCGAGTGAGCATGACGTCTCACTGGCCTCTGCCGAGTCCGTGCGAGAGGGACTGCAGCAGGGCGGCCACGAGCCGGTCACCGTCCACATAGCCAGAGACGGGCGCTGGAGCCACGACGGGGAGGCGCTGTCGCTGGAGCCCGGCGGTGGCCTGTTGGGGTGCGACGCCGTGTTTCCCGCCCTGCACGGGCCCTACGGCGAGGACGGGGTGGTGCAGGGGCTGCTGGAGGCGCTTGACGTGCCCTACGCGGGCGCCGGGGTGCTCGGGTCGGCCCTGTGCATGCACAAGGTGCTGTTCAAGGAGCTGATGGGGGCCGGCGGCCTGCCCCAGGTGGACTATGTGGCTCTGCGCGAGGAGGACGACCGCGCTGCCGCGGATCGGCTCGGCCTGCCGGTGTTCGTCAAGCCCGTGCGGCTGGGCTCGTCCGTCGGCATCGCCAAGGTCAGCGAGCCCTCGGAGCTCGGCCCCGCGCTGGACGGCGCCTTCGAGCACGATCCGCTAGTGATCGTGGAGGCGATGGCCGACGGCATGGAGGTGGAATGCGCCGTCCTCGGCGACGCGCAGACGCTGGAGGTCTCGGTGCCGGGCGAGATCGTTATCGAGTCCGGCTGGTACGACTACGAGGCCAAGTACGAGCCGGGTGGCATGGAGCTGGTGGTGCCGGCGCGGATCTCCGAAGAGGCGCGCGAACGCGTGGCCATGCTGGCCGTCGAGGCCTTCCAGCGCAGCGGCTGCTCGGGGATGGCGCGCTGCGACTTCTTCGTGGAGGATCCGCACGGCCAGGCGCGCGTGCTGCTCAACGAGCTCAACACCATCCCCGGTTTCACCGCCACCAGCGTGTACGCCAAGCTGTTCGAGGAGAGCGGCGTGCCCTACTCCAAGGTGCTGGACCGCCTGCTCGACGTGGCGGTGCAGCGCCACCGGCGCGAGGCGGGCTACCGCAGCTGAGCTAGCGGAATAGCGTCATCTCCTGGATCTCGACCTTGTCGTTCTCGCCCAATGAGCTGATCCAGAGCAGGTAGTAGCGAAACCGCCCGTCCAGGGTGTCGACCGTGACCCGCGTGGTCTCCTCGGCTGTCGCGTCCTGGGAGACCTTGCGCCAGCCGTCGATGTCGCCGGGCACCTCGTTGGACGCGTAGATCGAGGCCGTGAAGCCGGGGGTGGGGGTGGTCAGTGCCAAGCGCCGGGCCGCCACCGGGGACCGGGCGTCCACGTACAGGCCCACGCCGTCCTTGCCGAGGCTCTGGAAGTCGCTCTCATAGGACTCGGTGTCCCAGATCGTGGTGCGGTTGCCGTCGATGGCGTTGCGAGTGGCGTCCGATGACTCCTGCTCGTCACCCTGGGGGTCGTAGTCCTTGGCGGCGTCGCCGTCCAGCTCGACGCGGGCAAGGCCTCCCCCGCGCGGCGTGGCCGCGGGCCCGGCGCCGCGCTCGGTACGGGTGGCGAAGTAGGCCACCGCCCCGCCCGCCAGCACCAGCACGGCCCCAACTGTCACGAGCCAGCGGCGGGGGTTGCGCAGCCTGATCGGAACGAAGTCGGCCGTCTCGCCGGGCAGCGCGCGCAGGACGGAGGTGGCCTCCCCGGTGCTCTCTCCCGAGCGTGCCACCTCGATGGCCAGCACCTCCTCGAGATCGTGCACGAAGTCCTCGATGGTGGGGTAGCGGTCGGCGGTCTCCTTGGCGGCGGCGTGCTCGAGCGCTCCGGCAAGCGCCGCCGACACCTCCGGTCGGCGCCGCTGTAGGTCGGGCAGGGGCTCGCGAACGTGCTTCATGGCCACGGCCACCTGCGTCTCGGCCGTGAACGGGATCTCGCCCGTGAGCATCTCGAACAGCACGATGCCCAGCGAGTAGACGTCGGACTGCTCGGTGACCTCGTGGCCCATCGCTTGCTCGGGAGAGACGTAGTCCGTGGTGCCCAGCACGCGGCCCTCCGCGGTGAGGCCGTGCGCCTCCAGCGAGCGCGCGATGCCGAAGTCGGTGACCTTGGCGCGCCCGGCGAGGTCGATGAGCACGTTCTGCGGCTTTATGTCGCGGTGCACCAGGCGCTCGGCGTGGGCGGCGGCGAGGGCACGGCCGATCTCGATCGCGTATGCCACCGCCTCCGCCACGGGCAGCCGGCCCTGGCGGCGGATGCGTTCCTTGAGCGTCTCGCCCTCCACCAGCTCGAACACGATGTAGGGGGTGCCGCCGTCCTCGCCGAAGTCGATCACCGTGACCACGTGGGGGTGTGAGAGCCGCGCGACGGCGCGCGCCTCGCGGCGAAAGCGCTCGAGCTGATCCGGATCCGCGGAGATGTCGCGGTGCATCAGCTTGATGGCCACCCAGCGCTCGAGGGTGGGGTCGAAGGCCCGATAGACCGTGGACATCCCACCGGAGCCGATCTGCTCCTCCAGGCGGAAGCGCTCGTTTAGCATCGTGCCGATCATGTGGTGGCTCGTATTGTGGGCATTTCGATGGCTGTACGCGTCCGCTGCATCACCGATCCGGCCTGTCCGTGGTCCTGGGCCTGCGAGCCTGGGGTCCGCGGGCTCATGACCGAGTTCGGCGCCGGGCTCGATTGGACCTTCACGATGGGTGGCTTGGCGCGCAAGTTCCCGGCCGGGGGGATGGTGCCCCAATGGCTCGAGGCGAGCGCCGAGAGCGGCATGCCCACCGACCCCCGGGTCTGGTTCGACGGACCGATGGCCTCCAGCTACCCGGCCTGCATGGCCATGAAGGCCGCGGCCGAGCAGGCGCCTGACGCGGGCTACTCCTACCTGCGCGCCCTGCGCGAGGGCATCTTCTGCCAGGGACGCAAGCTCGACACCACCGAGGCGCTGGTGGAGGAGGCCCGCACCGCGCACCTGGCGGTCGATCGCTTCCGCGCGGACCTGGGCTCGCACGCCATCGTCGAGGCGCTGGGATCCGACCTGGAGATCGCGCGAGACGTGCCTCCGGAGGCACGCGAGGCCGGCAAGGTGCGCTGTTCGCCCGCGGTCGGGCAGGAGCGCGTGCCGCTGCCCACGCTGCGATTCGAGGCCGAGGGAGGGGAGGTGAGCTGGCTGTTCGGCTACGCCTCGCCGGAGGCCCACCGCGAAGCGGCCCTGGCCGCAGGCGCCAGGCCCTCGGGTGAGGGGCGCCCTGGCGTGGTCGAGGCGCTGAGGCGCCTCGGGCGGATGGCCTCCGCTGAGCTGACCGTCGTCTGCGACCTCCCGGCGCCGCGCGTAGACCTCGAGCTGGCGCAGCTGGCGTCGGAGTGGCGCGTGCGACCGGTGCCGGTGCTGGCCGGCAGGCTGTGGGAAGCGGCCTGAGCTAGGTCGCGGCGAAGCCGTCGCCGGCGCGCCCTGATAGCCCGGCGAAGGGCAGCTCGACCACGCCGGTCCGGTCCGTGGCCTCGCCGATCACCGCCGCGCCTGGGTGCCTGGCGGCCAGCAGCTCCACCGCGATGCCGGCATCCTCGGCGGGCACCACACAGCAGAAGCCGCAGCCCATGTTGAACACCTCCCACATCTCGCCGGGCGGCACGCCTCCGCGCTGGGCGATCAACTCGAAGACGTGGGGTACGGGCAGTGGAGAGTCGATTCGGTAGCCCACCTCGGCGTGCAGGCGGTTGAGATTGAGTAGACCGTCGCCGGTGATGTGAGCCAGGCCGCGGATGTCCGCGGCCGAGCGAAGCAGCTCCCGCACGGCCCGTACATAGATGACGGTGGGCTCGAGCAGCACCTCGCCCACGCTGGCGCCGTCCAGCTCCGGCGGGGACTCGCCGAGGTCTTGCAGCGCGCGGCGAGCCAGCGTGTACCCGTTGGAGTGCACGCCGCTGGAGGGCAGGCCGATGATGGCGTCGCCCGGCTCGACCCGGTCGCCGCTGATCACGGCGCCCAGGTCCACCAGACCCACGCACATCCCCACGAGGTCCATACCGGAGGGCGAGGGGTGCCCGCGGATCAGCTCGGGCACCACGGCCAGCTCGCCGCCTGGGATCTCCACTCCTGCATCCTCGGCGCCCGCCTTCAGGCCACGCCCGATCTGCTCGAGCACCTCGTCGCGGGCCTCCTCGACGGCGATGTAGTCCAGCACGGCTATCGGGTCCGCGCCGACGCAGATCACGTCGTTCACGTTCATGGCGACGCAGTCGATGCCGACCGTGTCGAAGCGCCCGAGGTGCTCGGCTACGATCAGCTTCGTGCCCACGCCGTCGGTGGAGAGCACCAGGCCGCTCGTCCCGGCCAGCCGCATCACGCTCGCGTAGTGGCCCGAGCCCAGCAGGCTGCGCTGCTCGCGGCCGGTGTCGATGGTCCGCAGCACGTCCACCAGCGCCGCCACACCACGTCCCGCACCGCCGGCGTCCACGCCGGCGTTCGCGTAGGCGGAGTCGGCGCTCATCGGAGGCATTCAAGCGGATGCCTCGGCGGGGCCTGCGTCAGAGCGGCTGGCGCTTGAGTGCCAGTGCGGTCACATCGTCGGACATGCCGCCGGCCCAGTCGCGCGCGTCACGGTGCACGTCACGCAGCATCCGGTCGACGCTCCCCGTCCCCGCGGCGGCCCGGGCCAGCGCCTTTCTGAGCCGCTCCATCCCGAAAAGCTCACTGCCGCGGCGGGCCTCTACGAGGCCGTCGGTGAAGCCCACCAGCAGATCACCGGGGCCCAGCTCCAGCTCGCACTCCTCGTACTGCGGCGCATCGACCACGCCGAGCGGCAGCCCCTTGCAGGTGACCTCCTCCACCTCCCCGTCCGAGCGAATCATGAGCGCGGGCAGGTGGCCGGCGTTGGCGAACCGGATGCGGTCGTCCCGGAAGAACCCCACTATCGCTGTGACGAAGGTGTCGCTGGGCAAGCGACTGGCGAGCATGCGGTTGGCTCGGGCCAGCACCTCACTCGGGCTTGAGTCCTCCCAGCTCACGGCCTCGATGAAGAACCGCGCCATCGCGCTCAACGCAGCCGTCTCGACACCCTTGCCGGCCACGTCGCCGACGACCACCGCCAGGTCGCCGCTCGGCAGCTCCCAGGTGCCGAACACATCACCGCCGGCGGGCTGGTCCTGGGCCGGCTCGTACAGCAGGCCCACCTCATAGTCGTTGATATCCAGGGGGGTCGAGGGCACGAACCCCGCGGTGAGCGCCCGGGCCAGCCGGCGCTCGTGTTCGAAGTCGTGGGCGTTGGCCAGTGCCGCCGCAGTGATCCGCGCCAGCGTCTCCAGCAGCTCCTCATCGTGCTGCTCGAAGGCAGCGTCCGAGAGCCGGACCGCGGAGAGCACGCCGAACAGCCTTCCGCCCATGGCGATGGGCACGTGAAGGTATGAGCTGGGATCGTTGTATGAGCTGGGATCGTTGCTGCGCGCGACAGCGCGATCCCGCGCCACGCCGGCGAGCACGCGGCGGTCGAAGGCGATTTCCTCCCGCGGCACCTCGACTCCCGCGCTGGCTGCACGCGCCGGCCGCGAGGCGTACGGTGCCACCCGCGTGAGGCGGGTGTGGTCGGCGTGGAGGAGTCGCAGCGCGTGTTCGGTTGCCCGTCGCTCCACGTCGGCCATCTCCAGGGATCCGCTCGTGTCCTCGGCCGCGCGCTTGAGCAGCAGCTCCACCCGCGCGCGTGCCGCTTCGGACGCCAGCAGCTCCGACCGCTCGCGGGCAAGGGCGGCCATGTCGGCCAGCACCTCCACCGTGTCCAGGTCAGAGCGCTCCAGTGCCCGCGAGGGCTCCAGCGAGGCCACTATCAGCACCCCCTGGGGCCCGCCGAACTTGGTCCGCACCGGGCAGCCGATCACCGACGCCCGGCGCAGCGCCTCCCAGGCCCGAGCGGCCACCACCGGATCGCTGCCGCGCTCCACGCGGGTGCGAAGCGAAGGCGCCGCCTGCCACGCTTCCACCCGCGGGAGGAACAGTGGCCGCTCGCGGTCGAGCGCCGCCTCGACAAACCCGGGCAGCTCTTGGTCCAGCGGCCATTCCAGCGCAGCCTCGAGCGCCTCCCGCAGCAGCGGCGAGACGTACCACCCAGTCACGATGTCGACCCGGCGCTCGCCGGGCTTGACGAGAACGAACGCCGCAGCGTCCACGCGCGGGTGGGACTTCAGGTACTCGAGCAGGATCTCGAGCGGGTCTTGGCGGGAACGGCCGGACGATTGGCGAGCGGATCCGTCCGCGACAGCACTATCGGCCGCCCACGCCGTGGCTTGCATGGTCCTCATGGGGCTGAGGCCAATCTAGGGGCGATCAGCGATTTCCGCCATAGGCCCTTTCATCGGCCCTTGGCGGATGGCTTCTCCGAGGGCTACGCGGTCTCGGCGGCCGGATCGCCCGGCGGGTCCCCGCGGCGCTTGCGCACGAGCAGGTAGATCACGCCGATCACGAGCATCGCCGCCACGGCGTAGTCCACGTAGTGCAGCGAGTCCTTCCAGGATTCCCAGTTATCGCCGGCCTGCTGGCCGATGAAGGTGAGCATCAGCACCCAGGGCACGCAGCCGGCCAGGGTGAGCGCCGAGAAGCGCCAGAAGGGCATCCGCGCCACGCCCGCGGGCAGCGAGATGAAGGTGCGGATGATCGGGAGCATGCGCGTGAAGAAGACGGTGGCGTCGCCGTGGCGCTCGAACCAGCGGTCGGCCCACTCGAGGTGGCTCTTCTTGATGTGCAGCTTCTTGCCGTGCTTCTCGAGCACGTCCACTCGCCCGTAATAGCCCACGGCATACGCAATCCACGAACCCACGAGGTTGGCGAATGAGCCCACCGCCACGGCAGCGGCCAGCGAGTACTCGCCGTCGGAGACGTTGAAGCCCGCGAACAGCATCGTGGCCTCACTCGGGACCGGGATGCAGGCCGACTCGAGCACCATCAGGATGAAGACGCCGAGCAGGCCGATCTGGTCGACCACCTCGACGGCTAGGTCGACGATCGGGTCGGTTATCGAGCCGAGGAGGGTCACGAGCAGCGGGGTAGGGTAGCGGGCCGTCATGGCCGTTTCCCTGTTCTCCAGCAGCCTCGATCACCACAAGCCGCGGCTTATCGAGAAGCTCGCCGAGGTGGTGGAGGGCGGCCGCTACATCCTCGGTCCGGAGGTGGATGCCTTCGAGACCGAGTTCGCCCGTTATCTGGGTGTCGGCCACTGCGTTGGCGTGGCCAACGGCACGGAGGCGATCACCATCGCGCTGCGCGCGCTCGGGGTGCGCCCGGGGGACGAGGTGGTCTGCCCCTCCTACACCTTCTGGGCCACGATCGAGGCCGCCATCAACGCCGGGGCCACGCCGGTCTACTGCGACGTGGATACCGAGACGGCCTGCGTCACCGGGGACACCGTGTCCGCGGCGATCACTCCGCGGACGAAGGCCATCATCGCCGTTCACCTCTACGGCAACGTGGCTCCCGTGGCCGAGCTGCGTGAGCTGGGCCTGCCGGTGCTCGAAGACGCGGCCCAGGCGGCCGGAGCAACGCTGTACGGCGCCCGGGCGGGGTCTCTGGGCGACGCCGCCACCTTCTCCTTTTTCCCCTCGAAGAACCTGCCCTGCCTGGGCGACGGCGGGGCGATCGCCACCGACGACGAGGACGTGGCCCGCGCGGCGCGGCGGCTGCGCTTCCATGGCTCGGACGACAAGAAGACCTTCGTGGACGTGGGCTACAACTCGCGCCTGGACGAGCTTCAGGCCGCCGCGTTGCGCGTCCTGCTTCCGGAGCTGGACGGATGGACCGCCGCGCGGCAGCAGGCCGCGGCGTCGTATGAGCAGCAGGGCTTGGGAGAGCACGTGGCCCTGCCCCGGGTCGTGGACGGCGCCGAGCACGCCTACCACCTATATGTGGTGCGCTCACAGCGCGCCGATGAACTGGCGGCCGACTTGGCGGAGCGCGGTATTGGAGCGCGCGGGTATTACCGCGTGCCGTCCCATCTCCAGCCCGGCGTCTCGCACCTGGCACCCGAGGGACTCGAGCTTCCCGGCACGGAGGAGCTGGCGCGCACCGGACTGGCACTGCCGATGGGCACCGGCCTATCCGGGCAGGACGTGCGCGAGGTGGTCGAGGCGGTGGCCTCCTCGGGAGGCTAGCACTGCCGATGCGCGTCTGGGTCGATCTCACCAACAGCCCTCACGTGCTCGTCATGCGCCCCCTGATCGACGCGATGCGCGAGGACGGCCACGAGGTGGAGGTGACCGCGCGCGACTTCGCCCAGACCCTGGATCTGTGTGAGCGCCTGGCCGTGGATCACACGGCGGTGGGTCGCCACCGCGGCGAGCGGCTGGCCAGCAAGGGCCTGGGCCTGGCCAGCCGCAGCGCCGCGCTCGTGCGCTGGGCGCGCGGGCGGCGCTTCGACGTTGCGATGGGCCACGGCTCCAACGACGTGAGCGTGGCCGCGGCGCTGCTGCGCGTCCCTTCGTCCACCGCGTTCGACTACGAGTGGGCGAAGGTCCAACACAACGTGAACTGCCGGCTGGTGCGGGCGGTCGTGGTGCCCGACGCGATTCCGCCCGAGCGCCTGGACCGCTACGGGGCCCGCGGCAAGGTGCGCGGATACCCGGGCCTGAAGGAGGAGTACTACCTCGCCGACTTCGAGCCCGACCGCGCAGTGCTCACCGAGCTCTCGCTGGATCCGGGGCAGCCGATCGTCGTGGTGCGCACGCCGCCGGAGGTCTCGCTCTACCACCGTTTCGAGAATCCGCTGTTCGCCCGCGTGCTCGAGCGGCTGCGCGGCACCCAGGCCATCGTGTTGCCGCGCACGGCCTCCCAGCGGGAGGAGATCCGGGCGCTCGGCGGGCTCACGGTGCCCGAACGCGCGATCGACGCCCAGAGCCTGATCGCCTTTGCCGACCTCGTGGTGTCCGCCGGCGGTACCATGAACCGCGAAGCGGTGGCACTGGGCACACCCGTGTTCACCACGTTCGAGGGCCGGCTGGGCGCCGTGGACGAGCAACTCCTGGCGCAGGGACGGATGCGCCGGTTGGAAGATCCCGAGCAGGTGAACGTGGAGAAGCGTCCAAATTCCGAGATAGAGCGCGTGCGGCGCGATCCCCGGGATCTGGTGAAGCTGCTGCTCTCCGCCCGCGAAGAGAGATGAATCCCCGGATCACATCGTCGGTAAGTGCTCGCCGCCTCGGCCAGGTGGCCGTGGACGCCTGCCTGATCGCGCTGGCCTACTACCTGGCCTATGTCCTGCGCTTCGAGTCGGGCATCCCCGGCCGCTACGAGGATCTGCTGGTCGACACCGTGGTCTTCGTGGTGATGGCCAAGCTCGCCCTCTTCGCGGTATTCGGTCTCTACAGCAAGCTCTGGCGGTTCGTGGACCAGGCCGACTTCGAGTCGATCCTGAAGGCGGTGGTGGTGTCGAGCTTCGTGCTGATCGGCGGGCTCTTCCTGCTCGCACCGGGCTCGGCCGACCCACCCCGCGGAGTGATCGCCCTGGACTTCCTGCTCGCGCTCGTGCTGGTGGGCGGCGCGCGCTTCCTGGTGCGCGCCCTCGTGGAGCGCCCCCGCGGGCCGATCATGCAGCGCGTCGACAGCGAGGTGCTGATCGTGGGCGCGGGCAACGGCGGCCAGCAGGTGGCGCTGGAGCTGCGTCGCAACCCCGGGCTCAGCAGCGCCGTGCTCGGTTTCGTCGACGACGACCCGCGCAAGCGCGGGATGCTGATCTCGGGCCACCGTGTGCACGGCAGCACCGATGACCTACCCCGCGTACTGGACGACACCAAGCCGGACGAGGTCGTGATCGCCATTCCTTCGGCGCCGGGCATCGTGCGCCAGAAGGTGGTCACCGCCTGCCGGGCGCGCGACATCCCGGTGCGCACGCTACCCACGACCTTCGAGCTGCTCTCGCGCGGCCCGAACCTGTTGCGCCAGGTGCGCGAGGTTCGAGTCGAGGACGTCCTCGGCCGCGAGCCCGTGCGGGTGGAGATCGACCGAGTGGGCGCCTACCTGCGTGGGCAGGTGGTGCTCGTCACCGGCGCCGGCGGTTCGATCGGCTCCGAGCTCTGCCGCCAGATCGCTCGCGTCAGGCCCAAGCGGCTCGTTCTCGTGGACCACGCCGAAAACAACCTCTTCGAGATCCGCCGCCATCTGGAAGAGGAGCGCCACTTCGCCTCGCTGACGGCGGTGCTCGCGGACTGCAAGGACGCCACCCGCATGCGCGAGCTGTTCTTCGAAGAGCAGCCCAGCGTGGTGTTCCACGCTGCGGCCTACAAGCATGTGGCGCTGATGGAGGAGAACCCGGTGGAGGCGGTGCGCAACAACGCCGTGGCCACCCGCATCGTGGCCGCGGCAGCCGGTGAGGCCGGCGTCGAGCGGTTTCTGCTGGTGTCCACCGACAAGGCGGTCATGCCGGCCACGGTGATGGGCGCCTCAAAGGCGCTGGCCGAGTGGGCGGTGGAGGCGGCTCAGAACCGCTTCAAGGGCACCCGGTACGCCGCGGTGCGGTTCGGCAACGTGCTGGGCTCCTCTGGCTCGGTCGTGCCGATCTTCCGTCGTCAGATCGCCGCGGGCGGACCGGTCACCGTGACCGACGAGAGCATGTCGCGCTACTTCATGACCATCCCGGAGGCCGTGCAGCTGATCATCCGCTCCGGCGAGCTCCAGACCGGCGGCGAGGTCTTCGTGCTCGAGATGGGCGACCCGGTGAAGATCATCGACCTGGCACGCAACATGATCCGCCTGTCGGGCAAGGAGCCCGACGTGGACATCGCCATCGAGGTGATCGGACGCCGGCCGGGAGAGAAGATCCATGAGGAGCTGTTTGAGCCCGGCGAGCGGCCCCAGCCCACCCCGGCCGAGAAGATCCTGGCCGCGGTGCGTCCCCGGCTGGAGCCCGTGTGGGTGGAGAGCGCCTTTGCACGGATCGAGGAGCTCGTGTACTCCGGTGACGCCGCCGGATTGGCCGGAGCCGTCGCCGAGTTGTCGGCGGAACGGTCGCTGGCCTCGGACGGCTCCGCTGCGGGCCGGACCCAGAGCTAAGGTCCGACCCTCCTCTCATGGAGATCATCGAGCAGATTGGGTCCTACGCCGGGTTGGCAGCGGTCCTCGGGCTTGCCGTGCTCTCGGCGCTCTACTTCTCGCAGGCGCGCGATGTGCGGCGCCTGCGCGAATGGGCCGGCCGCGCGCCCGAGCGCACCCCGGGCGAGCAGGCCGCCGCCCAGCCGCACCGCGTGGCGGCCCAGCCCGGGACGCAGGTGCCGGTGGCCCAGCCCGCAGCCCGTCCAGCGGTCTCGGCCGCCCAGGCCGGAGCGGCCGCGGTCTCCGCTACAGGGGCCGGCCCCGTCACGACCTCGGGCCCGGTGGCGGCCACCACCCCCGCCGCCCGCGCCGCCGAGAAGGCGGGAGAGGGGCCGCAGGTCTCGCAGGACACGGTCGTCCACCCGCCGCCGCCCCATCCGGGGCAGGAGCAGGGCACCGACCGGGAGCCCGAGGCCGAGGCCGAGGACCGAAATGGCGCAGCCGCCGCCGGCACCCCCGACGGCGCGGACGACCTCGACGAGGACCGCGATGTCCTCGCGGACGACGAGGAGTTCACGGACGACGAGGAATACGCAGATGAAGAGGAACGCGAGGACGACGACCTCAAGGCGGACGACGAGCACTTCGCCGACGACGACCCCGAGGCGGACGAGGACGACGACTACGACGATGAGGACCCACAGGTCCCGGCTGACGACGACTACGACGGTGAGGACCCACAGGTCCCGGCTGACGACGACTATGAAGAGGACGCCGGTGACAGGCCTGCCGTGGTGGCCCCTAACCTGGGCCCGAGCCGGCCGGCCACCGCCGCCGGCGCTCGTCGCCCGGTCCCGCCGCCGGCCCTGCCACCCCGCCCCGCGCCCCCGGGCCGCGGCAACGCCACGGGTGCGACCATCCTGCCGCCGTACGCCCAGAGCCGCCCCGGTGGCCAACCCGCGGCGCCCCCGCAGGAGCCCTCGAAGCGCAGGACAGCGGTGCTGGCGGTGGTAGGCGGCCTGCTCTTGCTCGTGGGGGTCGGCTTCGGTGCCACCCAGCTGCTCGGTGAGGACGAGGGTGCCCAGCCGTCGGACCAGGCCTCCCAGCCTCAGGATGGCGGCTCAGGTGGCGCTGGTGGTGGCGGCGGGCGGGGCAACACCCGCGGCGGGCGCTCCGCCGTGGATCCGGGGAGTGTGACCGTGGCGGTACTCAACGGCACCACGGTGCCGGGACTCGCCGCCCAGATCGGCGACAGCGTCGAGAACCAGGGCTTTCAGCTGGGGACGATCACCAACAGCACCGATCAGCAGCGGGCCGAGTCGGTGGTGCTCTACGCACCCGGCGCCGAGAAGGAGGCGATCGATGTCGCGCGACGGCTGAAGATCTCCCAGCGCGAGGAAGCTGATGCCGAGAGCCAGGGCCTCGCGGGCGACGCCACGGTGATCGTCGTGGCGGGCCAGGACCAGACCCGGTAGCTAGGTCCACTAGGGCACGATGCCCGCCCGCCGGTAGGCTGCGGCCGTCTGCTCGAGCAGCGCACCGTCCACGAGCGTCACGTCCCGCCCGCCGACGTCCAGCGTGGCCCCGTCATACGGCGGGTACCAGAAGGCCCTGATCCTCCGCTCGGTCAGCTCCGGGGGGTCATCGGGCCGCACGCGCCGTAGCTCCTCGAACTGGTCACCGGTTATGTAGCGCCCCGCCCCCTGCGGTACTCGCGGCAGCTCCTCGCCGTCCAGCACTCCGTCGATCACGTCCCGGAAGAGGGCCAGCAGGTGCTGTTGGCTGAGGATGTCCAGCGACAGCGCGGTCACAGTGGCTCGGTCGATTGGGAATCGGTCCACGCGGACGATTCCCCCGGTGTCGAAGCGCTCGTCCACGAAATGGGCGGCGACACCCCACTCGGTCAGGCCCTCCAGCACGGCGAGGTTGTAGCCGCCCACCCCGCGGAAGTCCGGCAGCGGCGCGGGGTGGAAGTTCACGCATCCAAGCCGGCCGAGGTCGATGAGCGGGCGCCTGATCAGCCGCCAGTACAGGAACGAGAGCACGAGGTCGGTGTCGCGCAGGTCGATTCGCGCCGAGGCCGGATCGTCGATCGCCTCGTATAGCTCGGCGTCACCGGAGACCATCGGCAGCTCGTGCTCGGCGGCCAGGAGATCGAGGCGCTGCTCGTCCAGCGCCGAGCCGGTGTCGAGCGGGGCCAGCACGGCGGCCACCTGGCATCCGCGGTCCAGCAGGTGGCGAAGGGCGCCCACCGCGGAGCGCTTGTGCTTGCCCATGAACACCACCCTCACGGGAGGAGCCTCTCGTACAACGACAGCGTGCGGCGCGCGGCCTCGTCCCACGAGTAGGGGCCGGCCGCCGCGTCGGCGGCGCGGGCGGCCAGTGCCTCGCGCTCCAGCGGGTCGGCCAGCAGACGGGCGAGGGCGTCGCGGAGGGACCCGGGATCGCCCGGCGGGACGGCCACGGCGGCGCCGTGGTCCCCGGCCACCTCGGCGAAGCCGCCCACCGCCGAGAGCACGATCGGCTTGCCGAAGGCCAGGGCCGCGCTGAGCACCCCTGACTGGTCGATGCGGCGGTGGGGCAGGGCCACCACGTCGGCGCGCCGAAAGAACGCCGGCAGCTCGGCGTCGTCCACGAAGCGCTCCACGAAGCGCACCCGGCCCGGAGCCCGCTCCGCGGCGGCGTGCAGCGGGGCCATGTCCAGGTGGGGGAGGCCGACGACCCAGAGCTCGGCGCCCTCGATCCCGGCGAAGGCCTCCAGCAGCACGTCGACCCCCTTGTAGGGGCGCACGAGGCCGAAGCAGAGGATCACGGGAGTGGCGACATCACGCAGCTCCGGGGGTAACGGCTGCTCGGCGGGAAGGCGGGTGAGGTGATCGAACGCGCCGTGGGGGATCACGTGGACGCGGGCCGGATCCGCGCCGAAGCGTTCGACGAGCTCGTCGGCCCCGGCGCGAGCGTGCACCACCAGCGCGTCCATGCGCCGTATCAGCGCGTGGGTCACCGGTTCGCGCGCGCCGCGTCCTCGCCGTAGCGTGTTGTGCACCGTGAGCACGCGCGGCCGGGAGGGGGGCAGCAGCAGGGCGTCGAGCGCCTCGAGCGGCAGCCACTGGTAGTGGCGCACGTCTGCGTACTTGGCGTGGGAGCGGTAGCGCAGCATGCCGGGCACGTGCTCGGCCGCGCGGAGCACTCGGCGTGCTGTGCGACCGCGGCCCGCGGCGGTGGCTCGCGGGTAGAAGAGCTCGCTCACCCGGAAGCCCGCAGCGGGCGCCGGATCCCCGTGCACGAAGCGGCTGGTCACCAGCTCCACGTCCGCCCCGGCGCGCGCCAGGGCGCCGGCGAGGGCGTGGTCGTAGGGCAGCGACCAGGCGCCTGGGTCCACGAGCTGCACGCGCACGCGCGCATTCTCGTCCTCGAGCGAGTCGAGGAGCTCCCTCGTGCGCCGCCGGCCGAGCCGTCTGCTTCGCAGATAGCTTTCCGCCGGTGGAGTCGAGCCCGCTGGTCCGTGGCGTCTTCCTGGTTCTCGTGGTCGCCACCGTGTCGGCATTCTTGGTGACCCAGTCGCTCAAGACCGAGGAGCCCCTGGTGCTGCGCTTCGCGGTGGCCGAGCCGATGGCGGTGTCCCCAAACGGCGACAGGGTGGGTGACTCCCTACGGGTGGGCTTCGATCTGTCGCGCCCGGCAGAGGTGTCCTTTTCGGTGATCGACACCGAAGGCGAGGAGGTGCGGCGAATCGTGGACGACCGTCAGCTGAAGGGCGACACCAAGCACCGCTTCCGCTGGGACGGGCGCGATGACGACGGCCTGAAGGCGCCGGACGGCGTCTACCGGCTCCGGGTGGTCCGCCGCCGGGAGGGGCGGGTGGTGGACTCCTTCAAGGAGGTGCGCGTGGACACCAAGCCGCCCCGGGTGACGGTCGACTCCGCCGAGCCGGGCGTCGTCGATCCCGGTGACGGAGACCTTCGCGTCCGGGTGCGCTACAGCGGGCCCGCGAACGCGCTGCCGGAGTTCCGCGTGTACCGCACCGAGGGCGGGCCCGTCCGGGTGGTGCGGCGCTTCCGCGGAGATGGCACCAAGAGCGGGGTGTGGGACGGCACGGTGATCAGTGGAGATCTGGCGGTGGACGGCAACTACGCGTTCCAGGTGCGGGTGCGCGACGCCGCCGGCAACGCGACCCTCGCCCCGCCTCGGGTGCCCACCGCGCGCACGGCAGCCTCGGCTGCCGGAACGACCGTTCGCCGCCTGACCCTCAGCGGGCCGCTGGGGGTGGTCGACGCGGGCACCGAGGCCCGGCTCGAGGTGGGCCCGACCTCGAGGCGCTTTCGCTTCGCCTTCTCGCGCCTCGGAGCGCGACGGGACATCCGCCGGGACCGTCGCCGCGGCGGTGCCCTGCGCGTTCGCATCCCCGGTGACGCGCGCACCGGCGTCTATCTGGTCCGGGTGCGCGCCCGGGGTCGCCGCGCAGTGTGGCCGCTGGCCGTGGCCGGGCTGCCCCCCCGCCGCGCGGCCGGCCGGCCGCGCCCGCTGGTGGTGCTGCCGACGGTCACCTGGCAGGGCCTCAACGACTGGGACTCTGATCTGGACGGCTTCGGCGACACGCTGGAGAGCGCAGGCTCGGTGCCCGACCAGCGGCCGTTCGCCGACCGCGGCCTCCCTCCGCGGTTTGGCTCCGAGGTGTCGCCGCTGCTGCGATTCCTTGACCGCCGGCGCAAGGCCTATGACCTGACCACCGACCTCTCGCTGGCCCGGCGCGAGGGCCCGTCCTTGGGAAATGCCCCCGGAGTGGCGGTGGCGGGCACCTCGATCTGGCTGCCGCGCTCGGTGCGGGACGGCCTGCGCCGTGAGGTGGAGGAGAACGGCCTGCGGGTGGTGTCCTTCGGCCGCCAGTCCCTGCGGCGTACGGTGGCTCTGGTGGGGAAGCGGCTGCAGGACCCGAGCCCCCCTCGCCCGGATGACCTCTTCGGGGAGAGCACGGAGATCTTCCGGTCGGATCCGCCGGCGCCGCTGGTGGCGGAGCAGGATCGCCTCGCCCTGTTCGAGGACGTGGACGACCTCTTCGGCGAGTTCGACGTCTTCGAGCGATCGACTGCGCTGCCGCCCGGAGCCAAGCTGCTCACGTCGGCCGGCCGCGAAGAGGGGGAGCCCGCCTTCGTGGGCTATCGCCTCGGCCGGGGGACCGTCATCCGACCGGGAACCCCCCAGTGGGCGCGCGAGCTGGAGGAGATCAGGCTCGGCGAAGAAGTGCCGAGCGTGACAGAGCGCACATGGTCGCTGCTCGCGCGCCGACGCTGACCAGGCGTTCTGCCATCCTGCGGCCGCTATGGCTCGCAAACTGCTCATCGGGGGCGTCCTCACCCTGCTCGTCCTCGCCGCCGCCGGCGGCATCTACTACTGGCAGGCCAACAAGCCGGTGGAGAAGCGCGGCTCGGCGGACGAGGAGTTCGACACCTCTGACGCGCCCGCGCAGGCCAAGCCACAGCGCAAGCGGATCGTGCTGCCATGGCCGACTTACGGCTTCGATGTCGAGCGCACCAAGGTCTCTCCGTACGACCACCGTCCGCCCTTCCGCCGGCTCTGGTCCGTCGACGCCCAGGACACGCTGGAGTTCCCGCCCACAGCGGGCTACGGCAACGTCTACATCGCCCAGCAGAAGGGCCTCTTCTTCGCGCTCAACGGCAAGACCGGGAAGCCCGTCTTCAAGGCCAAGAACTTCAAGCGCTGTGCGGCGTCGTCGCCCACCCTGGGCAACGGGATGATCTATCAGGCCTACATGGACTTCGTCGAGTGCGGCCAGAACGATCCGAACCCGACCGGCTTCGTGACCGCCATGAACGCCCGCACCGGCAAGCAGAAGTGGCGCTGGAAGGGCATGCCCGTGGAGTCCTCGCCGCTGCTCAAGGATGGCATCCTCTACTTCGGCTCGTGGGACGCCAAGGTGCACGCCATCAGGGCCAAGAACGGCAAGGAGATCTGGAGCTTCTCCACCGGCGGCCGTGTGAACACTTCACCCTCCTACTCCAAGGGCCGCATCTTCTTCGCAAACCAGTCGGGCGACGTCTACGGCGTGAACGCCAAGACCGGCAAGCAGGCGTGGAAGGCGTCGTCGGCGTCGTCGGCGCTCGGCGCGCGCGAGTTCTTCTACGCCTCGCCCACCGTGGCCTACGGCCGCGTCTTCATCGGCAACAGCGACGGCACGATGTTCGCGTTTGGCGCCAAGACCGGCAAGACGCTGTGGGCCCGCCCGCTGGGCACCTACATCTACGCCGCGGCGGCGGTGTGGGACAAGAAGGTCTACACCGGCACCTACGACGGAAAGCTGTTCGCACTGGACGCCGCCACCGGCGACACCAAATGGTCGAAGGAGATGCCGAGCGCGGTGCATGCACCGCCAACGGTGATGGCTGGCCTGGTGTACGCCGCCGCCTGCTCGACCTGCGGCTCGGAAGCCTCGCGCTACGTCAAGACGGGCACCCAGGACCTCACGATTGCGTTCAACGCCCGAACCGGGCGCGAGGTGTGGCGTTTCCCCAATGGAAAGTACGCCGGCCCCGTCATCGCCGATCAGGACCGCGTGTATCTTGCGGGCCGTTCGATCCTGTACGGACTGGAGCCCAAGAATGCGGGCGCCAAGAAGGCAGGGGCCGCGACGAAGCGCTCCGCGAAGGCCAAGGCCGCGGCCAAAGCCGCGCGACGCAAGAAGAAACGCTGAGCGACTCAGCAGCGCGAACGCGGGTGCAGGCCCAGCGCCCAGCGCAGGCCGCCGGCCACGATCAGGCGATGACGGCGGTCGCTCCACGTCCGCGGGAAGTGGCCCAGGGCGTCGTAGAACACGCGCCCGGAGCCTTCGCGCCGGCACCAGACCAGTGGGATGCCGGGCCGTAGCTCGTCGCCCACGCTGCGGGGGTCGAGGCGCAAGAGCACCCGCGCCCTAGCGCGCGGCGATGAGGTGAACTCGTAGAACTCCTCGGTCAGGCGAAAGGCCCGCGGAAGCCCGTCGGTGGCCGGGTGTCGTGGGCCCTCGACCAGCAGCCGCCCCTCGGCCGGGGCGCCATGGCGCTGGAACCTGGCTCCGAGCAGCGGGGCGAAGCGAGGCCAGCTGTAAAAGGTGTCGCTTGCGGAATGGGTTCCCACCAGGCCGCCGCCGGCCCGCACGAACCGCCGCAGCGCCGCGCGGCTCGGAAGGGGAAGCTCACCGGAGGTGTTGGCAAATACCACAGCGTCGGCGCGCCGCAGGCGGGCGGGGGTCAGGCCGGCGGCGCCCTGGCGGAGGGTCGCGACGTCGTAGCGCCGGCTGCGCCGCCCGAGCTCGCGCAGATAAGCCACCGCGGCGGGAATCGAATCGTGTACGAAGCCGCGTGCCTCGCTCACCACCAGCACCCGCCGCTCCCTCGCCCCGGCCGGTGTCGCCGACGCCACGAGCGACAGGACGGCCAGCACGGCGGCGCAGCGCTTCATGGGGAGCGCAGCCTACGCTCGCCGAGATAGAGCAGCGCCGCCGCCGCCGCCCCGGTGGCGGGCCATGCGAGGTAGTAGTTGTTGAACGTGCGGCCGATGAACAGCAGCATCAGCAGCGAGATCGAGAACCCCGCCGCGCCCACCCAAAGCTCCCGGGAGCGATGCTGGACCCACAGCAGCCAGGCGGTGAGCGGCAGCCAGGTGATGAGCGCGATCAGCGCGAACGGGTACGAGCCGTCGCGGTCATCGAGGACCCCGGCGCGAATGAGCATCGCCGACAGGCCGTAGCCGACGATCTTGTACGTCCCCGCGCCGAACTTCACGGTGTCGTCGTAGAAGGCCACCGGGTCCGCGATCAAGAAGGGCAAAATCCCGATCGCCAGCACTCCGGCAAACACGGCGCCCGCCCACTTGAGCTCGCGCCGGGGCATGTGCCGGGCGAGCAGCATCAGCGCGATGAACGGAATCGCCACGACCGCGAACTGCTTGAACAGCACGGCCGCGGCCAGACTGGCCGCGGCCCAGCGGTAGCGTCCGCGCGCCACCAGCGCAAAGGCGAGGACGGTCAGGGTGATGCTGGGGGCGTCGTTCTGGCCGAACCACGCCGAGCGCACCGCGATCGGGTTGGCCACCACCAGCGCGCCCAGAGCCAGCCGCCATCCGAGGGGGGCGGGGAAGGCCAGCGCGGCCGCCAGTCCGGCGAGCGTGAATGCCAGTACCAGCAGGCGGTAGTCATCGAACGGGGAGGGCAGCAGCCGCCAGACCGCCGAGGTGTAGATCGTCCCCGGGAAGTACGCGTAGTGCTCCAGCGACACCTCGCGTTCCCGGACCCGCTCGGACACGCTGCCGTCGCGTGTGTAGAAGCGCTCCATCCCCGACTCGCGGTAGTCGTGGCCATAGGGGTTGTCGCCCTCCAGCAGCAGGTCCCCCGCCAGCTCGATCTGGTAGGTGGAGTCGTTGGTGTGAAACCACGGGGCGGTGGCGTCGCGCAGGCCGACCTGCAGCAGGGTGGCGGGCAGCAGGAGCGCCAGGGAGACGCCCATCACCGCCAGCGCGCCGACCCACGCCGGCCATCCCCGCCGCCGGCCAAGCTCCCACGCCGCGACCAGAGCCACCGCCAGTGCGGCCAGGAAGCAGGCCGCACGAGAGATTCCCACGTCCCACTCCTCGCCCCCCGCGCGCACCAGTGGGCCGAGGATGCCGCGCGGCTCCACCGTGCCGGGACGGAAAGGCCATGGGTCCGAGCCCAGCTCGGGCAGCGTCACGGCCAGGATGGCCAGGAGCACGCCCAGCAGCGCCCAGACCTCTGGCTCGGTCATGCGCCCCCGCAGGCCGAGGCGGTCCATCACGTGGCTGCCGCGGGAGCGTCGGCGGTCGTGTGCCGAGGGTGCACTCCGTCGTCGATCCGGGCCCACGTCAGCTGCCCCGCCGCCACCGCCAGGACGACCCAAGTGAGCGGATCCTCCAGGAACCCGCTGTAGAACAGAGCGTGCACGAACAGGCCCAGGAAGGCGGCTGCCAGCGCCAGGCCCAGGGCCGGCTCGAGCCGTCGCACGGCCATGATCGCGCGAGCGCCGCCCACCAGCAGCCAGGTGTAGAGAGCCAGGCCGATCAGGCCCAGCTCCGCCGCCACGGTCAGCGGGGTGGTGTGGGAGACGAACGTGGGGGTGGGCCGGTCGCTGCCGGCCAGCTGCCGGCTGGCCCGGGGCTGGCCCCCGAGCCCGACTCCCAGGACCGGCTGGTCGCGCACGACTCGCACGGTGTCCTCCACCCGCTTGGAGCGGTCGGCGGTCTCGGTGCGCAGCGAGTCACCCCAAACCACCACCGAAACCACGAGATAGGCCATTCCCAGCAGCAGCACGAGCGTCACGCCGCCGACCACCAGCCGGCGCACGCCCCGGCCCCCGGTTGCCACCGCCACCGCCAGTGTGATGGCCACGAGCGCGACCATGCTGGACTGCGAGTAGGAGAACAGCAGCCCCGCCCACATCACGGCGAGCAACGCCAGGCCGAGGAGCATCTCCACCCGCTGGAGGGCCAGCAGCACCAGTAGCACGCCGATGCCGAGTACCACGTGGCGGCCATAGAGGCTGGGATCGCCGAACAGCGAGGTCACGCGGAAGAAGTCCGAGTTGGCGTTGGACACCTCCAGGTTGGGCGCGAAGAAGAGCAGGTCGTGCGTGATGGCCTGGTAGAGGCCGACCACCGCGAAGGCCGCGGCCAGCGCGATCCCCACCCGCGCAAGCGCCCGGGGCGCCCATTCGGGGAACGGAGCGCGCGCCACCACGCCGAGGAGCAGAGCGAACGGCAGGGTGAAGTAGGCCAGCAGCTCGACGCCCTGGTCGAGCGAGTCGGCCCACAGCATCGATAGGGACGCGTACGAGATGAAGGCGGCCGCGGGCAGCCCCACCACCCGCGGCAGCGCACGGGCCGCGCCGGTCTGCGCGCGATCTGACCGCAGAGCCCGCCAGGCCAGCGCCAGCGCGGCGGCGGCCAGCACCAGATAGAGCGGAAGCAGCCGCCCGAGCTGGCCGTCCTGCGCGAGGGTGAGCGGAAAGCCGCCAGAGGTGTCGAAGGCGATCGGTGGTCGCAGCGGCGCGGCGAGCAGCACCGCCACGGGCACCCAGCCCGGGCGCCGCGCGAACACCGCGGCGGCCCCCGCGAGCACCGCCAGGGCCAGCACCACCGCAACCGCTCCCGCCGGCGAGGCGAGTGCGTCCAGCCGCCCGAGATCGGCGGAGGAGGAGGCCAGGCCCGCCTCCCCGAGCCCGAGCAGAACCAGCGCTCCCAGAATGGCGGCGCGGCCACGCCCGGCCAGCAGCAGGGCCGCTCCTGCGGCGGCCACCACTGCGGCGAGCTGAGCGAGGTCTGGGTGTTCCACGGGTCGGCGGGAGCGTAGAGCGAAGGGCCGTCGCTACAGGCGGACCTCGATGCTAGGGAGCGATTCGCCTCCGGCGGTTGTAATCCTCGGCGGCCTCGCGTATGCCTTCGCCTCCTCGCCACGGGAACAGCTCCTGCCGGGCGTGCAGCGCGTAGCGCCGGGGATCGTGGCCTGGGAGGGCCAGTGCCGCAATCGCGCGCACGGCGTAGAACAGCGCTCCGCAGACGCGCACGGTCAGCCCCTCCAGGCCCGACTTGTGCTTGGCCAGGTAGCGCGCCCGGCCGCGGTGAAACTCCACGACACGGCGGTGGGCGCTGCGCAGGTCGGTGGTCAGCTGGTCGTGGTGCACGGCCAGGGCGGCGGGTACGTAGAGCACGCGCCAGCCGGCGTCGTGCAGGCGCTTGCAGAAGTCGGTCTCGTCGGAGTAGACGAAGAACTCCGGGTCGAGGTAGTCCACCGCTGCTGCGGCGTCGCGACGCACCAGCATGGCGCTGGACTGCACCCAGCCCACCCGTCGGGTCCGCCCACCCCGGCTCTGCACGGTGAAGATCCGGTGCACGAAGGCCAGCCCGGCCAGCGCGGGGCCGATCCCGGGCAGCCGCCATGCACACGCCTTGCTCTCGCCCTCGCTGGAGAGCAACTGGGCGCCGGCCACCGCCGCCGCTCTGTCCAGCGACAGAGCGGCCATCAGCGCCGCGGTAGCCCCGTCGCACAGCTCGGAATCCTCGTTGAGCAGCAGGCACAAGTCCCCGCGCGACTCGCGCATCAGGGTGGAGTCGTTCTCCCCCTTGCCCGTGCGCCGGTCCAGAGCGATCACCCGCGCCTCGTGACGGCTGTTCTGCACGGCAGCCACAGACCCGTCGTCGGAGCAGTTGTCGAGGACGAGCACCTCGTGGGAGGTGCCCGCCGGGTGGGTCCGCTCGATGGCGTCGAGGCAGGCCAGCAGGTAGTCGCGACCGTTGGTGTTGACGACGCAGTAGGACAGCTCGACCTCGCCGGAGTCACCCACCGCCGGCCACCTTCTCCAGCAGCTCCCTCAGCTGCTCGGCCAGCAGGCGCCGGTCGAACTGCGTCTCGGCCAGGCGACGGGCGTTGGCGCCCATGCGTGCAGTCAGCTCCGGGTCGTCGCGCAGCCGCAGCACCTGGTCCGCCAGGTGCCCGGGGTCGCCCGGGTGCGCGTAGAGCCCGGCCTCGTTGTCCTCTACCAGTTGGCGCTGCCAGCCCCCGGTGTTCACGATCGCCGCCCGCCCGGCAGCAAAGGTGTCGAACAGCTTGTTCGGCGAGTTGGTGGCCAGGATCGGCACGTCCTTGAAGATCGTCATGCACGCGTCCGACGCCGCGGCCAGCCGCGCCGCCGAGTGCTTGTCCCCCGCGGGGAGCAGGTGCAGGTTGGACAGGCCGCGCGCCCGCACGCCGGCCTCCAGCGCCTCACGCCGCTTGCCGTCGCCCTGTAGCACGAACGCCACATAATGCTCGCCGCGCTCGCGCAGCAGTGTGGCCGCGTCGAGCACCTGAGTCAGGTCATTGGCCTCGCCCATGGTTCCGAAGTACGAGGCCACGAAGAACCCCTCGAGTCCCAGCCGGGCGCGCAGGTCGCCGGGATCCACGCCGGGGGAGAAGAGCTCGAGGTCGGAGGCATTGGGAATGAGCGTCACGCGCTGCGCCGCCATCCCGGCTGCGACCACGCCGTCGCGCATGCCCGGCGACAGCGCCACCACGTGCGCCGCGGCTCGGTAGGTGATCCGCTCCAGTGCGCGCGCAATCCGCTGGGCGCGGCGCGAGTCCAGTGCGCCCATCTGGATCGGCGCCTCCGGCCACAGATCGCGCACCTCGAACACGAACGGGATTCGCCAGCGTCGGGCGGCGGCGATTCCCGCGAGACCGATGGTCAGGGGCGGGGACGTGGCCAGCACCACATCGGGCCGGGGCCCGCGCAGCCCCTCCCGCGCGGCGGCCACCGTGAAGCGCGCGAACCCGGCGACACGGCTCGCGTAGCCACGCGAGGTCGCGCTTACGTAGTCCGGCGAGGCGCCGCCGACCTCACGGACCTCGATGCCGTCGACCGCTCGCCGCCCGGGTCGTGCCCGGGCCGCGGTTACCATCGTCACCTCGTGGCCCGATCGCACCAGGTGCCGCGCGAACTCGTACGAGCGCGTGCCCCCCGTACCCTCGCGCGTCGTGAAGAACTGGTGCAGGTAGAGGACGCGCATGAGATGGCCGGCGGGGAAGCTACGTGACGCGTGCGCTGGACATCGTGCTGGCCGCGGTCGCCCTGATCGTGCTCTCCCCCCTGCTAGCCGTGGCGGCGGTTGCCATCCGGCTGGAGTCGCGCGGGGCGGTGATCTACCGCCATCGCCGCATCGGCCGGCACGGCGAGCCCTTCGAGCTGCTCAAGCTCCGCACGATGGTCCAGGGCGCGGAGAACATGGGCGCAGGCCTGTACATCGAGGACCGCGATTCTCGCATCACCCGTACCGGCCGGCTGCTGCGTCGCTTCTCACTCGACGAGCTGCCCAACCTCGTGAACGTGCTGCTCGGCGACCTGGCGCTCGTGGGCCCTCGCCCCACTGTGAGCGAGCAGGTGGAGGCCTACACCGAGCGCCAGCGCCGTCGCCTCGAGGTGCGTCCGGGGATCACTGGATGGGCCCAGGTCAACGGCCGAGCGTCGCTGCCCTGGCCCGAGCGCATCGAGCTGGACATCTGGTACGTGGAGCACCGCTCGCTCGCGCTCGACCTGCGAATCATCGCGCGCACCATCAAGCTGCTGGTTACCGGCCGTGGCCTCTATAGCCAGGACCTGAGCCAGGGCTGGGGCGATTAGACGAAGGGTCCGGTGCTCGCCTGATCAGCGATCAGGCTGCGCTCCTCCCTAGTAGAGCCGTCCGTAAGTATTGACCGGAATCGGTGAAGGAGTCCGGGTGCCCGCGTGGAATCAGGGTGCGATGGCGCGCCCCGCCCGCCACAGGATTGAGCTCAGCGGCGAGGAGCGCTGGCAGCTCGAGCGAATGGCCCGGGCTGAGAAGCGCCAGTGGCGAGAGGTGCAGCGAGCGCGGATCGTGCTCTATGCGGCCGAAGGCAGAAGCGACGTCGAGATCGCCGCCCGTCTCGACACCTCGGCCGGCATCGTTGGCCGCTGGCGAAGACGTTTCTTCGAAGAGCGCCTGGAAGGACTCAAGGATCGACCGCGCGCGGGTCGCCCGCGCCGTTTTCCCCCCGGAGCAGATCGCCGAGGTCAAGGCGATCGCGTGCGAGTTGCCGGCCGCCGAAGGGCTGCCGCTGTCGCGCTTCACGCGCGCCGAGCTGCATAGCCTGGTGATCGAGCGCGGCCTCACCGAGGCCTCGGCGACGACGATCTGGCGCTGGCTTCACGAGGACGCGATCAAGCCCTGGCAGGTGCGCTCGTGGCTGTTCATCCGCGATCCCGACTTCCGTGCCAAGGCCGCCCGGGGAGTTCGACTACCTGCGGGGCGGCACCCTCGCCTACCTCGCCGCCTGGGACGTCCACCATGCCAACCTCTTCGGCCGGGTCGAGGCCAAGACAGGGATCGAGCCCTTCGGGCGCTTGGTCGAGGAGGTGATGTCCACAGAGCCCTACGCCTCGGCGCGGCGGGTCTTCTGGATCGTCGACAACGGCTCCTCCCACGCCGGGCAGGCAAGCATCGAGCGGCTCGAGGGCGCCTACTCGAACCTGCGGCTGATCCACCTGCCGGTGCATGCCTCCTGGCTCAACCAGATCGAGCTCTACTTCTCGATCGTGCAGCGCAAGGCGCTGACTCCCAATGACTTCGGCTCACTCGAGGAGTTGGCCGAGCGGCTGCTGGGCTTCCAGGAGCGTTACTCGAAGATCGCCCGCCGTTCGAGTGGACCTTCACCCGGGCCGACCTCGACCGGGCGCTCGAGCGGATCGAGGATCGCGAGCCCCGCCTAGAGCTGGTGGCCTGAGGCCCTACGCGGCGAGCAGAACCCCGGCGGGCGTCCTGGCGACGCCTACGCGCACGCCAACGGCCTCCAGCACACCGGCGCGCAGCAGTCGCCGCGAATCGCTTCGCAGGTCGACGAGCGCAGCACCGGCGAGCTGGTCGTCAATCGCCCCTGCCTCGGCCTGGGCGATCACCGCGCGGGCGAGGCGAGCGCGCTCGGTCGGCGTGTCGATCGCCCCTGCCACCGCCTCGAGCAGCTCCGGGTCGGGGTCGTCGTCGGCGACCGCGTCGCAGAGGCGGTCGAGCGCGGGCGAGAAAAGCTTTGGCAGCGCCACCTGCAGGGAAAGATCTACCGCGGGCAGCTCCCACAGCTCCTCGAAGAGATCCACGAGCTCGGCACCCGAGAGCCGTCGAAGCTCCGACGCGGCCCCCCTCGAGGCGTGGGCGAGGAAGGCGCGCGCGAGGCTCTCCTCCGAGGGGCCGCCCTGGACCCCGCAGCAGCGCTTTGTCTTACGACCGGAACCACAGGAACACGGCTCGTTTCGCCCGACCTTCGCCACAAATGGATCGTTGCGCGCCGGTCGGTCGGAAACCCACCCACCAGTTACACGCCGAACTTACGGACGGCTCTACTAGTCCGGCGCTCGGACCCTCCAACTCAGGGGACGTTCTCCGGGCCGTTGTCGCGGTACTCGTCGCGGAAGGTCCGGAGGGCGTCGAACACGCGGGGGCTGTACTTGGGGCAGCCGAGCATGCGGCCCGTCCCGTTGGGCTGTGGGTCGATAGTCCAGACGCTGGCGGCCACGTCGAAGGGCATGTCGGTCTCGTTGGGCGCGAGAAGCAGGTGGTAGCCGTCCTCCTCGAAGAGCGCCTGGAGGCCGGCCCGGGCCTCTTCGGGCAGGCTCTTCTTGAACCAGATGACCACGCGGCCGTGCTCGAGCGAGTGCACGAGCTCCTTGACGTCGGGCGCGGTCTCGTACGAGCCGTCGTCCTTCGGGGCGGCGAAGTGCTTGCCCGAAGTGGGCGGGTTGGACTCATACGTGATCTGCTCGGCCAGGTCCTCGGTGTGCTCGCGCGAGGTGGCGCGCTTGCTGGTCACCTCGCAGCCGGCGGCCCCCACGGCCTGATCGAGGTCGTCGACGCTCTGCTGTGGCGCCTCCCCGCCGTCCGGGAGGACGTTGCTGTCGGCGGCGCGGTTGCCGCCACCGCCGCCACCACCGTCGTCGCCGCTGAGCACTACCACGCCCACGACCAGGGCGGCGATCACCAGCGCCAGCCCGGCGCCGTAGCCAATCATCCGCCGTCGCCGCTCGCCGGCCCTGGCGGCCGCCTCGCGCTCAATGCGCTCGCGGCGCAATTGCTCCTTCTGGTCCTTACGGCTGGCCATGACCGCGTGAAGGGTAGTGAGCGCCCAGGACCGCTAGGGAGGAGCGCAGCCCGATCGTCGATCGGGCGAGCACCGGACCCCTACGTGGTCGATTCAGGCGCGCCGCCGGCCCGCGCGCCGGCGGCGCGGGCACCGTTGACGCCCGGGCCCCGGGCCTTGCGGCCACGGGCACTTGCGCCGCTCTGCTTGGGGCGACCTCCGAAGCACTCGTCCACGAAGCTCATTATCTCGCCCGTCAGTCGTTGGGGGGCCAGGCGCAGCTCCAGGATCGAGGACGCCTCGATGAGGCGCGCGTCGGGCAGCTCGTGCAGGAGCATGTCCGAGTCCGAGAAGGGATGGATCGGGTCGCGCGGGTGGCCGATGATCAGTGCTGGCGGACCGAGCGTCACGCGCTCGGATGTGGGAGGGGCCACGCGGCCGAAGAACAGCCCCTGGAGCACCGAGGCGGACGGCTTGGGGTCCTGGCTCATCCAGTCCAGCAGCAACTGTCCGAGCAGGGGCCCCCGGCGCGGCACCAGCCGCGCGATGCCGGCTCCCACCCGCATCACCGGCGCGCCGAAGGTCAGGCCCGCCAGCAGCGGGGCGAAAGCCAGGGCACAGCCCAGCAGGGCGTTGTCGAGCACCGGCATCTCGATCAGCATCCCCTGCACGCGCGATTGATCCGCGGCGGCGGCCTCCAGGGTGGTGTTGGCGCCGAGGGAGGTCCCGCCGAGCACCGCCTTGGCGATCTCGAGGTGGTCCATCAGCGCGAGCACCTGGGCGCCGAACAGCGTCATCGTGTAGTGGAACATCTCCGGGGGGCGATCCGAGGCGCCGTGGCCCAGCAGGTCGAGGCACAGCACGCGGTATCCGTGCTCGGCCAGCGTGGCGGCAAGCGGGCCGTGCATCCTGCGCGAGAACAACAGGCCCGGCGTGAGGATCACGGCCCGCTCCCCGGCGCCGTACTCGTCGAAGACGAGCTTGAAGCCTTCGTAGGTGAAGCTGCGGGTCTCGGGCACCACGGCGGGCGGCAGCATACCGGGCACCCGCACCAGCGCCTGTGCGCCAGTCGTTTGAGGGGCCCTCGCCAGGAGAGTAGTTTGCGGAGAAACCTTGTTCCTGGGGAGGAATGGATGAGCGCAACGGTTCCGCTGTCGATCACCGTGAACGGCGAGAAGCACGAGGCCGCCGTCGAGCCGCGTCAGTTGCTGGTGCACTACTTGCGCGACACGCTTGGGCTGACCGGCACGCACGTGGGCTGTGACACGTCCAATTGCGGCGCCTGCACCTGCCACGTGAACGGCGAGTCGGTGAAGAGCTGCACCCTGCTCGCGGTGCAGGCCGAGGGCGCCGAGGTGCTGACGATCGAGGGGCTGGGGCAGGAGGGCAACCTGCACGCGCTCCAGGCGGGCTTCTGGGAGAAGCACGGACTGCAATGCGGCTACTGCACGCCCGGCATGATCATGGCCGCGGCCGACCTGCTCGAGCGCAATCCCGATCCCTCCGAGGAGGAGATCCGCCACGGGCTCGAGGGCAATCTCTGCCGCTGCACCGGCTACGAGAACATCGTGCGGGCCGTTCAGCACGCAGCGAGTGCGAGGAGCGCAGACCGATCGTCGATCGGGCGAGCACCGCAGCAAGATGCTCCATCCGGCTCCAGCGCGGAGGTGCCGGCATGAACGTCACGGAGGCCCCCACGGGCGGCAACGGCTACGTCGGACAGCCCATGAAGCGCCGCGAGGACCCGCGCATGATCACGGGCCGGGGCAACTACATCGACGACATCGCCCTTCCGGGGATGCTGCACATGGCGGTGGTCCGCTCCCCCGAGGCCCACGCCACGATCACCTCGATCGAAAAGTCCGAGGCTGAGGCGGCCCCGGGCGTCGTCGCCGTGTTCACAGGCGAGGACCTGGCCGGCGACTTCGCCGGTCCGATCCCGATGGTGTGGGATCCACCGGGCGTGGAGATCAACACGCCCGAGCACTGGCCGCTCAAGCGCGGCGAGGTCAAGCACGTGGGCGACCCGATCGCGGTCGTGGTGGCCGACACGAGGGGCCACGCCGCCGACGCGGCGGATCTGGTGATCGCGGAGCTGGACCCCAAGCCGGTGGTGGTGGATCCGGAGAAGGCGCTGGAGGAGGGCTCGCCGCTGGTCTGGGAGCAGTTCGGGACCAACAAGACACACGAGTGGGCGGTGGCCGGGGGCGACTTCGACGGGGCGCTCGCCGATGCTGAGGTCACCATCGAGCAGCGTGTGGTCAACCACCGCATCTCCGGCGCGCCGATCGAGCCGCGCGGGTCGATCGGTGAGCCGCGGGCGGAGAGCGTCACGCTCTACTCCGCCACCCAGATTCCCCATGTCGCGCGCTTTGTGCTGTCGGGGATGCTCGAGATACCCGAGGACAAGCTGCGCGTGGTTGCGCCCGACGTGGGCGGCGGCTTCGGCGCCAAGCTGCAGGTGTACGCCGAGGAGGCGCTGGTGCTGGTGGTGGCCAGGCGGCTCAACCGCCCCGTGAAGTGGGTCGAGACCCGCTCGGAGCACATGACCACCTCCCACCACGGCCGCGACCAGATCGCTTACGTGACCCTCACGGCCAAGCGCGACGGCACGCTGACGGGAGTGCGGGCAAAGGTGATCGCGGACCTCGGCGCCTACCAGCAGATCCTCACGCCGTTCATCCCCGAGCTGGGCTTCCCGGTGGCGGGCGGCTGTTACAAGATCCCGGCGATCGACCTCAACTTCGTCGGCGTCTTCACCAACAAGATGGCCACCGATGCGATCCGCGGTGCGGGCCGGCCCGAGATGACCTACTGGATCGAGCTGATGATGGACAAGCTCGCGCGGGAGATCGACATGGACCCGCTCGAGCTGCGGCGCAAGAACTTCATCGGAAAGGATGAGTTCCCGTACGAGACGCCCCTGGGCATCGTCTATGACTCGGGCGACTACGAGGGCGCGCTGGACAAGCTGCTCGCCAACTTCGATCTGGATGCGTTCAGGTCCGAGCAGGTGCAGCTGCGCGAGCAGGGCATCCATCGCGGCGTGGGCTTCTCGACGTGGGTGGAGGTGTGCGGCCTTGCGCCGTCACGCGCGGTCGGGCCGCAGGGGGTGGGCCTTCAGGCAGCCTTCTGGGAGTCGGCGATGGTGCGCGTGCACCCGTCGGGCTCCGCCACGGTCTACTCGGGAGCGTCGCCGCACGGCCAGGGCCTGGACACCTCCTTCGCGCAGATCGCGGCCGACCGCCTGGGCATTGCGCCAGAGCAGGTGCACGTGATCCATGGCGACACCGACTCCGGCCCGTTCGGCTGGGGCACCTATGGCTCGCGCTCGCTGTCGGTGGGCGGCGAGGCGATCGCCCGTGCGGCCGAGAAGGTGCAGGAGAAGGCCAAGAAGGTGTGCGCGGCGCTGCTGGAGGCGGCGCCGGAGGACATCGAGCTGGCCGACGGCAAGTTCTCGGTGAAGGGATCGCCCGACAAGTCGATGACGATGGCCGAGATCTCCGGCGCGGCTCACATCCCGCCCAACGAGCTGCCGGCCGACATCGAGCCCGGCCTGGAGGAGACATCCTTCTACGACCCGGAGAACTTCGTCTTCCCGTTCGGCGCGCACGCGTGCATCGTGGACGTGGACATCGAGACCGGGAAGGTGAAGGTGGTCGACTACTACTCGGTGGACGACTGCGGTCCGGCGATCAACCCGATGCTGATCGAGGGCCAGGTGCACGGCGGCATAGCGCACGCCATCGGGCAGGCGCTCTACGAGCAGGTGGTCTACGACGCCGAGGGCCAGCTGGTCACGGGCACGTTCGTGGACTACGCGCTACCGACGGCGGCGGAGCTGCCGAGCTTCAAGACCGACCGCACGGAGACGCCATCGCCCGTGAACTCGCTCGGCGTAAAGGGCGTGGGCGAGGCCGGTACGATCGCCGCCACGCCGGCCATCACCTCGGCCGTGCTTGACGCGCTCTCTCCCCACGGCATCGAGTGGCTGGACATGCCACACACTCCGATGCGGTTGTGGGAGGCCCTTCACGGCGATGGAGCGGCCGCCACCGAGCAGGGCAAGACGATGCCCGAGCACGGTCACGGATCGGCGGGCTCGGGACCAACCACGCCCGGGGAGGAGCGCAGCCCGATTGTTGATCGGGCGAGCACCGCGCCCAGCGCGTCTCGGGCGAGCACCGGACCCACCGCTCCTGAAGGGGGTGGCGCATGATTCCCGCAGAGTTCGACTACCAGAGGGTGGGGAGCGTCGACGAGGCGATCTCCGCGCTCGGCGCCGGCGGCGAGGACGCCAAGCTGCTGGCCGGCGGCCACTCCCTTGTGCCGTTGATGAAGTTGCGCCTGGCGGCTCCCGCCCTGCTGGTGGACATCGGAGGCATGGAGGAGCTCAAGGGTGTCCAGCGCGCCAACGGCCATTGGAGCATCGGTGCGCTGACCACCCACGCCGCGATCCAGTTCAACGACGAGCTGGGCCTGCTGTCGGCGGCGGCGGCGCAGATCGCCGACCAGCAGGTGCGCAACCGCGGGACAATCGGCGGCTCGGTCGCCCACGCCGATCCTGCATCGGACCTTCCGGCGGTGTTGCTGGCGGCCGAGGCCGACGTGGTCGCGAGGGGCGCCGGCGGCGAGCGCACCCTCCCCGTCGCAGAGTTGTGGCAGGACTACCTGACCACGACGCTGGAGCTCGACGAGGTGGTGACCGAGATCCGCGTGCCGGCCCTCGAGGGCTACGGCTGGGGCTATGAGAAGTTCACCCGCCGCGCCGAGGACTGGGCGATGGTGGGGGTGGCCGTGCTGGCCAAGGTCTCGGATGGCACCTGCGAGGACGTGCGCATTGGTCTCACTCACATGGCCTCGACGCCCCTGAGGGCCACCGCGGCCGAGGAGGCGCTGCGGGGGCAGCCGCTGGACGAGGAGCACATCGCCGCGGCCGCTGCCGCGGCGGCCGAGGGCACCGACCCCCCGGGCGACCTGAACGCGACGGCCGAGTACAAGCGCCACCTGGCGGGCGTGCTCGCCGGACGTGCGCTCAGGTCGGCCGCGGGAGGCTGACACGGCTGGGATCCGATTCGAGGGCCCGGACGCGGCGGGTCAGGCCCTCGCGGGGCAGTCCTACCTGCCCGACGCCGCCCTGGCCACAGCCGTCCACCTGGCCGCAGCCCTCTCACAGCCGCTGCTGCTGGAGGGCGAGGCGGGCGTCGGCAAGACCGAGGTGGCCAAGGCGCTCGCCGCCGCCACGGGCGCGCGCCTGATCCGCCTGCAGTGCCATGAGGGGATAGACCTGCACCAGGCGCTGTACGACTGGGACTACCCGCGCCAGCTGCTGGCCATCCGTGCCGGCGAAGCCGGCACGGCGGCCACTGCGGGGCGCGGCCTGTTCACGCGCGACTATCTGCTGCGCCGCCCGCTGTTGGAGGCTCTCGAGCACGACGGGCCCGTCGTGCTGCTGATCGACGAGATCGATCGCGCGGACGACGAGTTCGAGGCCTTCCTGCTCGAGTTCCTGTCGGAGTTCCAGGTGACCATTCCTGAGCTCGGCACGGTCGAGGCGCAGGGCGAACCGCTCGTGGTGATGACCTCCAACCGCACGCGTGAGCTGCACGACGCGCTCAAGCGCCGCTGTCTCTACCACTGGATCGACTACCCCGGCCCTGGGCGCGAGGCGGAGATCGTGCGGGCGAGGTTGCCTGGCGTGCCCGACGCGGTGGCAGACCGGGTGTGTGCCGCGACGGCCCGCCTGCGCGATGAGGATCTGTACAAGCTTCCCGGGGTCGGCGAGACGATCGGCTGGGCGAGGGCCCTGCTGGCCCTCGAGGACGGCTCGCTCGACGACACGCTCGGCGTGGTGCTCAAGGTGCGTGAGGACATCGAGCGGGTGCGCGAGCGGGGGGTGCTCGAGGGTGTCTGAGCGGTCGGAGTCGATGGCCCCGCTTCGCAGGGCACAGGCAGTCGGTGGTGGGGTGTCGGCGCGGCTTGGGCCGGCACTCACCTCCCGCCTCGGCCTGCTGTCTCTCTCGATGCGCGCTGGTGGTGTACGGCTCGGCGTCGGCGAGCTTCTTGGCGCTCATCGCGCCCTTGCTGCTGTCGACCCGTCCGATCGGCGGGAGGCGTACTTCGCTCTGCGCACGGTGCTGTGCTCGCGGCGCGAGGACTTCGAGGTGTTCGACGCTGCGTTCTCCGAGGCGTTCGGAGGTGGCGGGGGCGTGCCAGCGCAGCAGCCGGATGTTCTCGACGATGTGGCCAAGATGGTGCTGCCGCGTGTGACGGTGCCACCCGAGGGACCGCCTCGTTCGCAAGGGGCCATCGTGGAGGAGGATGTGGTGCCCGCGGCGTGGTCGGACGTCGAGCTGCTGCAGGCTAAGGACTTCGCCGAGTACACCGACGCCGAGCGGACGGCCGCGCGCCGGTTGCTGGTGCGACTCGCGGCCCAGGGTCCGACTCGGCCCAGCCGCCGCACGCGGGTGGCTCGTCCTCACGGCACCCGTCCAAAGGGGGGGCGCGCCGATCTCCAGCGCACCCTGCGCGCCTCGCTGCGCTACGGCGGTGAGGCCCTGGAGCGTCATTGGCGCGAGCCGGGTGAGCGCCCGCGGCCGCTTGTCCTGGTGTGTGACGTGTCGGGCTCGATGGAGCCGTATGCGCGCATGCTGCTGGCCTACATGCAGGCGTGCGTTGCCGCACGGCGGCGCGTAGAGGCGTTCGCGTTCGGCACCCGCCTGACGCGCATCACGGGCGAGCTGCGCGGGCGCGACCCCGATGCCGCGCTGGAGCGGGCGGCGAAGGTGGTCACCGATTGGTCCGGCGGCACGCGGATCGGCGAGTCGCTGGCCACGCTCAACCGCGAGCACGGCCGGCGCGTCGGCCGAGGTGCCATCGCGGTGATCCTCTCCGACGGCTGGGATCGCGGCGAGCCGGAGCAGCTGGCCGCGGAGATGGAGCGACTGGCGCGCTGCGCGCATCGCGTGGTGTGGCTCAATCCGCTCAAGGCGGTGCCCGGCTACGAGCCGCTCACGCAGGGGATGGTCGCTGCGCTTCCGCACGTTGACCAGTTCCTCACGGGTAACTCGCTAGCGTCGCTCAAGGACTTGGCGAGCCTTATGGAAGGAGACATGCGGTGAAAAACGTGATCGAGGACGTGAACGCGTGGCTTGCGCGCGGCGAGCGGGTGGCCATCGCGACCGTGGTGGGCGTCAAGCGCTCGGCGCCGCGGCCTCCTGGCGCGAAGATGGCCGTGAACGCTTCCGGCGACGTGTCGGGCGCTGTGTCCGGCGGCTGCGTCGAGGGCGCAGTCGTGGAGGCGGCAGAGGAGGTGCTCCGCGGCGATAAGCCTAAGCTTCTGCACTTCGGAATCGACGATGACGAGGCCTGGGACGTGGGGCTTCCCTGCGGCGGGGAGATAGACGTGTTCATAGAGGAGTACGCGGAGTGAGCGCCAGTCCTCAGGCGGAGTTCGGCGCGCTCGCCGCGGCCGAGGGTCGCGCCGCGGTGGTGACCATCGTGGGTGGCGAGGGCGCCGCGGTCGGACTGAAGCTGCTGGTGCGCGAGGACGGCTCGCGATCGGGTGGCCTGGGCGCGGCGGGCCTGGAGGAGGTGGCCGCCCAGCTCGCGAGCGAGCTCATGTGGGCCGAGCGCTCGGAGCTCCACGAGCACCAAGGCGTCCAGCTGTTCGTGGACGTGACCGCCCCGGCACCCCGGCTGGTGATCTTCGGCGCGGTGGACTACGCGATGGCCTTGTGCCGGCTGGCCCGGGCCGCCGGGTGGCGGCCATTCGTGTGCGACCCCCGGTCGCAGTTCGCCACGCCCGAGCGCTTCCCTGAAGCCGAGGCGGTGATCGCCGCCTGGCCTCAGGAGGCTCTGCAGCGGGTGGGCATCGACCGCGCCACCTACGTGGCTGTGCTCACGCACGATCCCAAGCTCGATGACGCGGCCCTGGGGATCGCCCTGCGCTCCGACGCCGCCTACGTGGGCGCCATGGGCAGCCGCAAGGCCCAAGAGAGGCGCCGCGAGCGGCTCCTGGCCAACGGCTTCCACGAAGGGGAGCTGGAGCGTCTGGCCGCACCGATCGGCCTCGACCTGGGTGCCACGGGACCCGAGGAGACGGCGCTGTCGGTCATGGCCGAGGTGGTGGCTGTGCGAAACGGCCGCGCGGGCGGGCGCCTGCGCGACAAGCAGGGCGGGCGCATTCACGATGAGGACCGTGCGCAGCCGGCCGAGCCGGCTGCTTCGCGGGAGAGCGCGTGATCGCCGGCCTGGTGCTCGCGGCCGGCGCGGGCAAGCGCTTCGGCGCCACCAAGCAGCTCGCCGACCTCGACGGCAAACCGCTGCTCGAGCATGGCCTGGCGGCCATGGCGGGCGCCCAGCTGGATCGCCTCATCGTCGTGCTGGGCAGTCGCGCCGACGACGTTCTGGCCGGCGTGGACCTCCATGGCGCCGAGCCCGTCGTGTGCGATCGCTGGGGGGAGGGACAGGCTGCGTCGCTGGCATGCGGCCTCTCCAGCCTCGAGGAAGCAAGCAAGGGCGATCTGGAGGCCGTGGTCGTGGCGCTTGGCGATCAGCCCGGCCTGGCCACCGCCGCAGTGCACCGAGTACTCCGCGCTCGCGGGCATATGCCGTCGGTACGCGCCACCTACGGCGGCGAGCCCGGACACCCGGTGGCGCTCGAGCGATCGCTGCTGACGGACCTGCGCGATGCCACCGGCGACGCGGGAGCGCGGGGCCTGCTGTGCCGAGCCGGGGCCACCGAGGTGGCGTGCGACGACCTGGGGGGCGGCTCCGACGTGGATACCCCGGCGGAACTGGCCGCGCTGCGGTCCGAGGGGAGGCCCACGTGAAGCTGGAGCAGTCCTTCACCGTCGCGGCACCTATCGAGCGAGTGTGGGAGGCACTGATCGACGTCCAACGGGTGGCGCCCTGCCTGCCCGGCGCAGAGATCACCGAGGCGGGCGAGGACGGCACCTACCGCGGCACCTTCACCGTGAAGCTCGGGCCGACAACGGCTTCATATCGCGGCCAGCTCTCGGTGGAGTCGGTGGACGAGGACGCGCGGCGTGTGACCATGGACGCCAAGGGCCAGGACAAGCGCGGCCAGGGCTCGGCCAAGGCGATGATCGTGAGCGTGATGCGCCAGGAGGGCGGCGCCACGAAGGTCGACGTCGAGACCGACTTCACGATCACCGGCCGCCTGGCGCGCTTCGGACGCGGCGGCATGATCAAGGACATCTCGAATCGGTTGCTGGGGGACTTCTCGCAATGCCTGGCGACCACGATCGAGGCTGACGAGCCGGCAGCCGGTACTCCGCCGTCGGAGCCCACTCCCTCGGGCCAGGCGGCGTCCGGATCCGGAGCAGGCCCCGCCGGCGCCGAGACGACGGCAGCCGTTCCCCCAGGACCCGCACCCGTTCCCGCCCCCGCCAAGCCGGTGAGCGCCATTTCGCTGTTTCTCTCGGTGCTCTGGAAACGTATCGGGCGCCTGTTCGGACGCGGCTGACCGCCACGTCCGATTCCCGCCAGTAATCGAGGGGGCGATGTGCCACCTTGGTGGCATGACCCTGGACGACCAACGCTGCTGGCAGGCTGCCGACGCAAAGGACGCCCGCTTTGACGGCTGGGTGTTCTGCGGCGTCACGTCCACAGGTATCTACTGCCGCCCAAGCTGCCCGGCGCGCACGCCCAAGCGCCAGAATCTGCGCTACTACCCGTCGGCCGCGGCCGCTCAGACTGCGGGCTTCCGGGCCTGCAAGCGCTGCCGGCCCGACGCCGCGCCAGGGTCGCCCGAGTGGGACCGTCGCGCCGACGTCGTCGGCCGCGCCATGCGCCTGATCGCAGACGGCGTGGTGGATCGCGAGGGCGTGCGCGGCCTGGCCGCGCGGCTCTCCTACGGCGAGCGCCACCTTCATCGCCAGCTCGTCGCGGTTGCCGGCGCGGGGCCGCTCGCGCTGGCCCGCGCGCAGCGTGCCCAGTCCGCCCGGATCCTGCTCGAGACCACCGCCATGCCGATCACCGACGTGGCCTTCGCCGCCGGCTTCACCAGCCTTCGCCAGTTCAACGACACGATCCGCGAGGTGTTCGCCATGCCGCCGCGCGAGGTGCGCGCCAAGTCGCGTCGCGGGGGCCGCTTGCCGCGCGGGTCGACGGTCATGCTGAGGCTGCCCTTCCGAGCGCCGCTCGCGGCCCGCGACCTGATCGCCTATCTAGGCGCCCGAGCCGTACCGGGCATCGAGGAGGTCGAGGGAGGCGCGTACCGCCGCAGCCTGAACCTGCCCCACGGTGCCGGCGTGGTGAAGCTTGCACCCGCGAACGGGCACATGGCTGCGCGGTTCGAGCTCGAGGACCTGCGCGACCTGGCGGCCGCCGTCCAGCGCTGCCGGGTGCTGCTGGACCTCGACTCCGATCCGCAGGCGGTGACGGACGCGCTGAGCTCCGATCGGCTGGTCGGGCCGCTGGTCGGTGCCGCGCCCGGCCGCCGGGTGCCGGGCCACGTGGACGGGCACGAGCTGGCCATGCGCGCCGTGCTCGGGCAGCAGGTCTCGCTGGCCGGGGCGGCCACGCTCGCCGCGCGCCTGGTCACTGCCCACGGTCAACCGCTGGAGCGACCCGTCGGAGGGGTCACGCACCTGTTTCCCTCCTCGGGCACCCTGGCCGCCGTTGATCCCGCGACGCTGGCGATGCCCGCGGGGCGCAGGCGGGCGCTACTCGGCCTGGCCGCCGCGCTGGCGGACGGGCAGATCGACGTGGGCCCGGGCGCCGACCGTCTCGAGGTCCAGCAACGTCTGCTCGCCCTCCCCGGCATCGGGCCGTGGACCGCGGGCTACGTGGCCATGCGCGCCCTTCGCGACCCGGACGCTTTTCTCGCCTCGGACCTTGGCGTGCGCCACGCGCTCAACCGGCTCGGCCAGGCCGGCGGCGAGAGCGCCGCGCTGCGCCTGGCCGAGCGCTGGCGTCCCTATCGCGCCTACGCGTTGCAGCACCTGTGGGCGTCCCTGGCGGAGCCGGCCGCGGAGCCGGGGCGGATGGCCGCGTGAGTACCGCGGGCCAAACGCTGTACGCCAGGACCGGGTCGCCGGTCGGCGAGCTGCTGCTTGTGGGTCGCGAGGAAGCCCTGTGCGGCCTCTACATGCTGGACGGCCCGCGCCCCATGTGCGTGAGCGAGCAGTGGCGCCGGGCGGAGGAGCCGTTCGCGCCTGCTGTGGAGCAGCTGGGCCGGTACTTCGCCGGCGAGCGGCCGAGCTTCGACCTGGCGCTGGAGATGCGCGGCACGGCCTTTCAGCGCCAGGTGTGGCAGGCGCTGCGCGACATCCCCCACGGCGCGACGGAGAGCTACGGCTCGCTCGCGGCCAGGCTCGGCCCGCCGGTGTCCCCCCGTGCGGTCGGCACCGCAAACGGCAACAACCCGATCTCGATCGTGGTTCCGTGCCACCGGGTGATCGGTTCCGACGGCACGCTGGTGGGCTACGGCGGCGGCCTGGACCGCAAGCGCCTGCTGCTCGAGCTCGAGGCCGGAGTGCTCACGCTCGGATAAGTGTCAGGGCTGCGCTCCTCGCCTGCCTGTCCTACCGGAGGTAGGGATCAACGATCAGGCCGCGCTCCTCGCCGGCGGCGCTGACTCGGGTCCTTCCTCGCGCAATCCGACGCGCTCGTGCAGTCGCCGCAGCGGCCGCGGCGCCCACCAGTTGCGATGCCCCAGCAACTCCATCAGCGAGGGTACGAGCAGGGCGCGGATGATCGTGGCGTCGATCAGCACCGCCAGCGCCGTGCCGATCCCGTTCTCCTTGATGAAGATGATCTCCGAGGTGGCGAACGCCCCGACGGCGATCGAGAACAGCAACGCCGCGGCGGTCACGATCCGGCCGGTGCGCTCCAGCCCGATGGCCACCGATTCGGAGTCCGACGCCCCTGCGTCACGCGCCTCCTTGATCCGTGAGAGTAGGAACACTCCGTAGTCGGTGGACAGCCCGAAGGCGATCGCGAACAGCAGAATCGGCTGGGTGGCCTCCAGCGCCCCCTGGCTGGTGTAGTCCAGCAGCCCCTCCAGCCGGCCGTCCTGGAAGATCAGCACCAGCAGGCCGAACGTAGCGCTCAGCGTGAGCACGTTCATCAGCAGCGCCTTGAACGGCAGCACCACCGACCCCGTCATCAGGAACAACACCAGCATGGTGGCGGCGGCGATCAGCGCAATGGCGATCGGTAGGTGGTCGGCAAGGCTCGATTTGAGGTCCACGAACTGAGCGGTCTGCCCTCCGGCGAGAGCGGCCGCCGGTGCCGGCTCGGCCCGCACCTCCCGCACCAAGGCCTGGCTCTGCTCGCTGAGGTCGCCGCCGGTTGGGAAGACTTGGATCAGAGAGGTGTCGTCGGAAGCAGCCCGGGGCGCCGACGCGGACTCCGCGCCCGAGAGCGCTCCCAGCCGGTCGGCGTAGTCCCGTAGCTCGGCACTCGGAGTGCTCGCAACGGCGACGTTGATCGGATTGGCGCGGCCCGGCGGGAAGTTGTTCTCCAGCGCGATGCTCACCTGGCGGCTGACCGCGGTCTCGGGCAGCACGCTGGCGTCGATCGAGGTGAACTTGATCCCTAGGAAGGGCAGGCCGGCCAAGACCAAGACCGTCACGCTCACCGCTGCGATCGGTCCCGGACGCTGCATCACGAAGCGCGAGAGGCGATACCAGGCTCCCTCCGACGCGGGGCGGGAGTCGGCATCGGCGCGGCGTTGGAGCCAGCGCGGTGAGAGCGAGTTCACCCGCGTGCCAAGTAGCGCCAGCACGGCGGGCAGGACGAGCAGAGCGACGGCGCCGGCGATCAGGGCCACCATCGCTCCCCCCACACCCATCGAGTAGAGGAACTTCTGGGGGAAGATGATCAGCGCGGCCATCGCCGACGCGACCGTCACGCACGAGAACAGCACGGTCCGCCCGGCGGTGGCAAGCGTCCGCTGCAGCGCCTTGGAGCCGGGACCGTGCTCGGCGATCTCCTCCCGGTAGCGCGACACGATGAACAGTGAGTAGTCGATTGCCAGCCCCAGCCCGATCGCCGTCGTGATGTTCAGCGCGTACACCGACAGCTCGGTCACCTCGTTGCCCAGCTTCAGCGCGAGGAACGTGATCACAATTGCCAGCCCGCCCACCAGCAGCGGCAGGGCGGCAGCCACGAGGCTGCGAAAGAACAGGAAAGCCAGCAGGAACAGGATCGGGAACGCCAGCAACTCGGCGCGCGCCAAGTCTGACTCCACCTGAGCGTTCACGTCCGCGCTCGCCGCCGCGAAGCCGCCCAGCTTGACGCCGTCGCCGTTGAGCTCCTCGCCGAGTCGCTCGGCGGCGTCCTGCTGGGCCGAGTCCGATCCGGCCTTGAAGTTCACGGCGAGGTACTGAGAGCGGCCGTCGCGCGATACGAGCGCGCGATCGCCCGAGCCATGGAAGCTCGTCACCCGCCCCACGGCGGGATCCCGCTCCAGCTGGCTCTCCACACGCTCCACCTTCGAGCGGGCCGAAGCCGAACGCGCCGGCGCGCCGGTCTCCACCACGGCGATGAGCCCGGTCTCGGGCTCCAGGCCGGTGGCCCGCTCGAGGCGCTCGCCCGCGCGGGCGCTGTCGGTGGCGGGGTCCTCCGCGCCGTAGGGACCCAGCTCCTCGGCCACGCCGCCGGCCAGGATGATCGAGAGCACAGCCACCGCGAACGCGGCGGCGACCATCGTGCGTGGGCGGCGGGTGGCGAGGCGGGCGAGTGCGTCGACCACCGTCAGCTCCTTTGCCCGGAGGCGGTCTGCTCGATGATCCGGCGCTCGGTCTCCGAGCACCAGTTGATGACGAAGTCCTGGTAGGCGATGCCCCACTCGAGTACCGACAGCGGCGGGTTGCCCTCGCCCTCGAGGGTCTCGGCGGCGGGTCGGATGGCCTCGAGCTCCCCGCGCACCGTTGCGTGCTCGGAGCGGATGGAGCGCAGCAGTTCCACCTGCTCGCCCGGGTCGAGCGGGGCGGAGAAGAAGAAGCGGAGCACGCCCTCGTGGCGCAACTCGACGTGAAGCGGGGGGCCCGCGGTCAACCAGTCGTGCAGGGCCCGTTCACCGGAGGCGGTGAGCTCGTACTCCCGGCGGCGGCGCTTGCCGGTCTCTGCGGCCTGCCCCTCGATCAGCCCGCCCTCCTCCAGCCGCTTGAGCTCCGGATAGATCTGTCCGTAGCTGGCGGCCCAGAAATGGCGCGTAGACACGTCCACGAGCGCCTTGATCTCGTAGCCCGTCCGCTTGCCCATGCGGAGCATGCCGAGGATGACGAAGGCGGTCTTGCTGAGCCCCATGCATCAGCAAGATATATCAGGAAGATATGTATGTCAAGCGAGCGTCGCGGACAGCCAGCCGGGCAGCTCGGCCATGACACGGGGGTCGATGCCGTGCCCGACGGGGCTCTCGCGGTAGGTGACCTCGGCGCCGGCGGCCTCGAGCCGCTCCCGGGCGTCCCGTCCCCATTCCACGCCGATCACCGGGTCGGCAGAGCCGTGGCCGATGAAGGCGGGCAGCCCCCCGAGTCCCTCCAGGTCCAGCTCGAACCGCTCGACGGTGGGCATGAAGCCGCTGAGGGCGAGGATCCCGGCGGGGGCCGGACGATCGCGGCCCAGCGCTGCGGCGTAGGACATGACGGTGCCCTGTGAGAACCCGCCGATCACCAGTCGCTCGTGGGCGAGGCCGTGATCGGCCAAGAAGGAGTCGAGCCACCCCGTGAGCTGCACATAGGTGGGATGGAAGGTTTCCCGGTCGGGGTAGCCGATTGACCCGACCGCGTACCAATGAGCTCCACCGGGCGGCAGGCTCAGCGGTCCGCGGGCGGTGACGCCAAGAAGCCGGCGGTCGGGGTCGAGCGCGTCCAGCAGTGGATAGAGGTCGTTCTCATCGGCGCCTCGTCCGTGCAGGAGCACCAGCGCCCCGGCGGGCTCGACCGCTGCGGGTCTGGTCCGGTGGAGGAGCTCGCCGGTCACCGCGTGGCGGCGCGTGGGCTCTCGAGCGGAGTGAGCGCGCTCTCGATGCGCTCGCGCATCGGCTCGAATCGTGGCGGAAGCACGAGCCTCTCGCCAAGGTGCTCGGGATCCTCGTCGGTGGCGAAGCCGGGTCCCATCGTGGCGATCTCGAACAGAACGCCGCTCGGCTCCCGGAAGTAGATGGATCGGAACCAGAAGCGGTCGATCACGGGCGTGGGCTCTGCGCCACCGTCCAGGGCGCGCTCGCGCCAAGCCTCGTGATCGTCCATCCGGGAGGCAAACGCCACGTGGTGCACGGTGCCGCCGCCGGGCCGTCCCGGCTCGGCGGGCGGAGCATCGTAGGAGTACAGCCCGCCGCGCTCGGAGCCGCGGACCTCCCAGCCATTGTCGTCGTGGCTGAAGCCAAGCTTGTCGAGTAGGCCCTCACTGGCCGCGGGCTCGCCGGAGTAGGCCCGTACGCCGTCGAAGCCCTGCAACGCCATCTCGGCGGATACCTCGGGATGGTCCGCGAGGAGCGGTGCGTCGTCGGAGTCGCTCACCAGCAACTCGTGCTCCAGCCCTTCGGGGTCGGAGAAGCGCAGACGCCCGCCGTCGCGGGCGACGTCCACGCCCTCGCCAGCCAGCCGGTCGGCCCAGAACTCGATCGCTTCCGGCGCGCCCACGCGCCACGAGATGCGGTATGCCATCCCGTCACCCGCGCGCCCTGGCGCGGCCCCCGGGTACTCGAAGAATGTGAGGTCGGCGCCCGGGCTGCCCTTCTCATCGGCGTAGAACAGGTGATACACGCTTGGGTCGTCCTGGTTGACGGTCCTCTTGACCAGCCGCAACCCGAGTACCCGCGCGTAGAAGTCGAGATTGCCTTGGGCGTCCCCCGTGATGGCGGTGATGTGATGGATGCCCTCGAGCTTCATGTGACTCCTCCGGAACTAGAATCGGTTGTGGAGACAACTGTAGCGGGAAGTAATTGTGTCTGCAACTAACTCTCGAGAGGACCTTCTCCTGACCCCCGCCGAGCTTGCCGGGTGGCGGGGGATGCTTCGCGTGCACGCGAAGCTGATGAGGCAGCTCGACACCGACCTTGCAGCGGGCCACGGGCTGTCGCTGAGCGCCTACGAGGTCCTGCTGTTCCTGGCCGATGCGCCCGGCGGCCGGATGCGCATGGCCCAGCTCGCCGACTCCGTGCTGCTCAGCCGCAGCGGCCTCACGCGCCTGGCGGACCGGCTCGAGCGCGCGGGCCTGGTCGAGCGCGAGCCGTGCCCATCCGATCAGCGTGGCTTCAACGCGCTGATCACAGACCGTGGTCGCGAGCTCTTCGCCTCCGCCCGCCAGACCCATCTGGGCGGCGTGCGCAAGCACTTTCTGAGCCACTTCTCCGAGGAGGATCTGCGCACCCTGGGCGGCTTCTGGGAACGTGTCCGCCCGGGGGCGGCCGACACTCGCGACGCTGCGCGCTGAGCCGCGCGGGCGCCGAGTGCGCCGCTATGACAGCGGCGCGGACATCGCTGTGCGGTCGCGGCGGCGGACCTCTCGCAGCGCCCGCGCGAGCCGTTTGACGCCCTCGTCCAGCTCCTCGGGCTCGACGAGCGAGAAGGACAGGCGCAGGCTCGTCTTCTGCTGGCGCTCGGCGGTCACGGCCCCTCCGGGAGTGAACGACACGCCGTGCCGGACGGCCTCCGAGTACAACGTCCGCTCCTCCACCGGCCGGCGCAGGGTGACCCACACGTGATGGCCGCCTCGGGGCGCCACGGCGTCGTACTCGCCCTCGAGGTGGCGGTGCAGCGCCTGCATGAGGGCGTCTCGGCGCTCGCGGTAATAGGGAACGCTTCGGGTCAGTTCGCGGTCGTAGGCGTCGGTGGCCAGATAGTGGGCGGCAATGTGCTGCACGAGCGTGGGGGTGTGAAAGTCCGATGCCTGCTTGAGCGTGATCAGCCGGTCGCGCACAGGCCCGCGAGCTGCGATCCAACCCACCCGCAGGCCGCCGCCGATCACCTTCGACAAGGAGTTCACGTAGATCACGTGGCCGGGGGCCTCACGGCGCAACGCCGGTGGGCGCTCCCCCTCGAATCGCAGGTCCGCGTATACGGCGTCCTCGAGCACGAAGAAGTTGCGCTCCACGGCCAGCTCGGCCAGGCGTCCGCGGCGTTCGGTGGAGAGGTCGGCGCCGGTGGGGTTCTGGCAGGCGGTCTGCAGGGCGCAGAGCTTGATCTCGTGGCGGGAGAGCACCTGCTCCAGAGCGTCGACGTCCAGCCCCTGATCATCCACGGGCACCCCGATGACGCGCGCGCCGGTGGAGCGCAGGGCCAGCAGGCTGCCGGTGAAGGTGGGCGACTCGACCACCACGACATCGCCAGGCTCGAGCAGCGTGCGGGCGGTCAGATCGATCGCCTGCTGCGCCCCGGAGGTCACGATGATCTCCGAGGCTTCGGTGGCCGAGCCCCGCTCGCGTGCGCGCAGGGCGAGAATCTCGCGCAGCTCGGACAGGCCCTCCGGGGGCAGATAGGACAGGGCGCGCTCGCCCTCCTCCGCGAACACGTCCGCGGCGATGGCGGCCACCTCGGTGGAGGGCTGGAAGTCGAGCGAGGGCCAGCCCGTGGCGAGGGAGATCATTCCCTCGCGGGCGGGGAATCGAAAGCCGTCTGAGAGGATCTCGTCCTGGTAGGTCATTGGGCGGTCGGGCAGGACATAGACCTGCCAGTCGTCGCCCCGGTCGTCGGCGGCCGCGGGCACCAGCGAGCGCACGAAGGTGCCGCGCCCCACGCTTGCGGTTACATAGCCCTCCTCGGCCAGCCGCCGGTACACGCGGGCGGCCGTCAGGTGGTTGATGCCGGCCTCCGCCGCCAGAGCGCGTGTGGGCGGCAGTTTCTCGCCGGGCTCCAGCAGGCCCGCCTCAACGGCCCGCGCGAAGCGGTCCGCAAGCTGCCGGGTGAGAGAGACGTCGCCGTCTCGCTCGAGGTCGGTCAAATCAATCTTGTACGACATTGCCTCGCATGTAGGGTAGGCCAATACTACATGTATGGCCCCTAGGACACAACTTGTAAGACAGAAAGGATCAGTCATGTCGTACGTGGACAACAGCAAGAGGACTCTTCCCTCCCTGCCCGTGGCAGGACAAGCGGGCGACGTGACGGTGCGCCTCGCGGATTACCCGGACGCTCCGGCGCTCGTACGGCTCGCGGCACTCGACGGCGCCTCGGTGCCCGACGGCCCCGTGCTCCTGGCCGAGGCCGGGAGCCAGACCGTCGCCGCCCTGCCGCTGAGCGGCGGGCCCGCGATCGCCGACCCGTTCCACCGCACCACGGCTTTGGTCGAGATGCTCGACCTGCGCGCCCGCCAGCTCAAGGGCTCCGATGGGCCCAGGGGCGGTCTGCGCAACCGCTTCCGGGGCGCCGTCCGCGCCTCGCGCGTGCGCCCGCACGCCTCCTAGCTCCCTTCCCTCCGGGGGGAGAAGAACCGCCGGCCCCCAGGGGCCGGCGGTCTGCCGTCGCGGCCGGTGCGGCCCGTGTAGCTTCCAAGCGGGATGAGCTCTCGAGCTGCTGCGGCGGGTGGGACAGGCCGTAGAGCCGCCCATCGAAGGCCCACGGGGGACGGGTGGTCAAGCGCCTGGGCGACGGCCTGATGGCGGTGTTCGCCCACCCTTCCGACGCGGTGCAGGGCGCTCTGGAGGGATCGCGCGCGCTCGAAGGCCTGGAGGTGGGCGGGCACAGCCCGCGGCTGCGCGCGGGCGTCCACGTGGGCAAGCCTCGGCGCCTCGGCGGGGACTACTTCGGCGTGGACGTGAACGTGGCCGCCCGCGTGGCGGCGGCCGCCGGCCCGGGCGAGGTGCTCGTCTCCGACGTCGCGATGCAGCACCTCGACGGCGCCGCGCTCGAGCTGAAGCGCCGCTACCGCTTCAAGGGCAAGGGGGCCCCCAAGGACCTGAAGGTCTACGCGGCCGAGGCCGCCGAATCGCCCCCCCGCGACGAAGGAGACGCATGCCCGAACAGATCATCCCGAGAGTGCACCGACTGGGTTCTAGGTTCGTGAACTACTACGTGGTCGAGGAGGAGGGGCGGCTGACCGTGGTCGACGCCGGCCTGCCCGGCTTCGCAAGGGAGCTCGAAGCCGACCTCCGAGCCATCGGCCGCGCCCCGGGCGACATCGAGGCGGTGGTACTCACCCACTCCGACTCAGACCACACGGGAATCGCCCCTGACCTCCGCCAAGCCGGCGCGCGCGTGCTGATCCACTCTGCGGACGAGGCCACGCTGGCCAAGCCCCGACCGAAGGGCGGCGATGCCAGTCCGCTGCATCTTCTCCCGGTGCTCTGGCGCCCGACGCTGTGGCAGTTCATCGCGGGCATGGCGCGCACCGGCGGGATGAAGCTGGCCACGGTCCGGGACCCGGAGACCTTCTCGGACGGGGATGTGCTGGACGTGCCCGGCCGGCCCCGCGTCGTGCACACGCCTGGTCACACGGCTGGCCACTGCGCGATTCACTTCGCCGAGCACGAGGTGGTCTTCGCGGGCGACGCGCTGTGCACGTGGAACCCGATCACGGGCGCCCGCGGCGCTCAGCTCATGCCCCGTCAGATGAACGAGAGCAATGCTCAGTCCCTCGAGTCGCTGAGCCGGATCGAGGAACTTCAGGCAGATGTCGTGGCGGTCGGCCACGGCGACCCCATCCGCGAGTGCCCGCGTGTGGCCGTGGCGCGTGCCAGGGAGCGGCTCGCCGCCTGAGGGCGCCTAGGGTTGTGCGCCGTCGCGGGCCGCTTCGCTGTCGGGCAGCGTGTCGACCTCGTCGCTGTCCAATGGCAGGCACACCCGACAGAAGTCCGTCCCGAAGGGCGTGAGGTGGATGCTGCGCCGCACCGTCTTGCCCCCGCGGCCCGCCTCGTCCAGTGCGTCGCCCACCTCGGGCTGGGCCTCGAGCACCTGGTAGCGCAGCGGGTCCCGGAGCGGCTCGCGCGAGAACCAGATCAGCCCCAGCCGGAAGAGGTTGTTGAGGTAGGCGGGTACGCGCTCCAGGTAGCGCACCCCCGCCCCCGCCCCGATCATCGACAGACCGGGCGCCACCAGCTCCGAGCTGACGATCGGCACTCGCGCGGACCGCACGTCCACAGCCGGCTGAGGGCCCTCCTTGCACAGGAAACGCAGGATCCGGCCCTCGTCCGGCGCCATCTCGGCGAGGATGCGCTCGTAGGCGGGATGTGCGTCCTCGTCGTAGGCCACGTCGGCGGACAGCCGCAGCAGCTCTGCTCCCCGCTCGCGCAGCGCGGACGGCTCCGGCGACTTGCCGACGCCGTCCCGTGCTCCTGCCTCATTCGGCTCGGCGGTCTCCGTCCCCTCCGCCAGGCCCAGCAGCTGCCGCGCATATCCCCGCACCTCGCCGCCTGCCCGCTCCAGCACCTCGCCGGCCGACTCACCCGACCTCGCGGCGTCCACGACGCGGGCCCCTGCGCGCACCGAGGTGCCCGCGGTCCAACCCGCCGTGCGCCACGCCGCGCCCAGCGCGAGCCGCGCCAGCGCCGGGCCGGCGGCAAGCAGGTTGGCCTCCTCCTCTGGTCGTTGGTCGTTGTCGCTCATACGCCGAAGATTGCTAGATGCAGGAGGCCGGCGCCGAACCCGAGCACGCCGCCATGCAATACGAGCAGCCACTCGTCCTCGCGCATGGCCGACCGCAGCATCTCCGAGAAATCGGTTGCCGGCATCTCGCGCATGCGCAAGGCGATCAGCTCGCGAATCTCCCCGTTCTGCTGATTGCCGAAGTCCGTGTCCTTGGTCAGAGGGGTCATCGTGAGGTCGACAGCCTCGGTGGCGACCGAGTCTCGGATGGCGTCGTACTCGCGCGTGCCCACCGCTACGCGCACGGCGGCGCGGGCCGGCCCGGTGGCGCGGTCCATCGCCGGGCGCAGCGCAGTGGCGATCAGCTGACGGGTGCGGTCCGATCGAGGCCCGTGAAGCAGCTCGTCGCCGATGTTGCCCAGCGTCACGATGTCATCGGCGATGATTGCGGCGTAGACGTCCGCGGCCTCCGGCTGGCGTTTGAGGAACAGGCCCTGCACGGTGTAGCCCGCGATCTTCCGGGGCTCGGCAGGCTCGAAGATCATCTTGAGCGCGAGCCAGTTGGTGGTGGCCCCGATGGCGGTTCCCGCGATCGGGAGCACCCACCAATACGGCAGGACCTCGAGGAGGAAGATGACCGGGACACCCAGGGTGAAGCCGAAGAAAAAGCCGAAGTTGATGATGAAGCGAAGCTCGCGTCTGCCGGTCTCCTGATAGACGCGGTTCACCAGCTCGGGGTGCTTCTCGAGATGCCGGATGACCATGAGCTTGATGTCCAGCAGCTGGTCGATGTTCGCGCCGATCTCCTCGGTCACGGTGTGCACGCTCTCGGGGAGCTCGTCCTGCACCCGCCGGTGCACGGCGTCGCGCAGCTGCGGTGGGAGGTCCTGCCAGAGCTGCGGGTGCTCCCGGCGCATGACGCGCTCGACCAGCTCGTGGATGTCGTCGCGCGAGGTGTCGAGTATGTGCTCGGCGAGCTTCTCGGGATCGAGCTTCTCGTAGAAGTCGGCCGGGCTACCCACCTTCGAGATCCCCTTGTCAACCGCGATGTTGCCCATCTTGGCCGCCCGGGAGGGCAGGATGCCCTGCCAGCCCACGCCCCCCTGCATGATGCCTGGAATCTGCTGGAGCTTGCGCGGCAGCAAGCTTGCCAGAAGCTTCAGCCCTGGTAGGCGGACGCCGGCGAAGCGCACGGGATAGAAGAGCATCCACACCCCGGTCCAGTTCGTGGCATAGCCGATCGCCCCCGAGAACACCGGAATGGTCAGCATGCTGATGAGCTCGCTGCTGATGAGTCCCCCCTCGGGCCGAGCGCCAACCGGCGCGCCTCTAAGTCTCTCACTCACGCCCGCCTGTTAGCTTCGCTGCATGAATCCTGGCCGAGTCAGCCCGCTCGACCAGGTGCTGCGCAGGGCCGGCGCCACGATGGTCGAGGCGGAGGGCGCGATCGTCGCCGCCCACTTCGGATCGGTGGTGGGGGAGATGGCCGTGTGCTGGCACGCCGTTGGGATAGCCGACCGTTCCGAACTGGCCAAGCTCGAGCTCAGGGGGGCGGCGGAGTTCGTGTCCCAGTCGGCGGAATACCTGAGCGGCAGCACCGTCGAGCAGGGCAACGTGATGCGCACGACGGGCACGTGGTGGCTGCCGATAGCGCCCGACCGCATGATGATCCTGTGCGAGCCGCGCCGTCGTGAAGAGCTCGCAGCCGGCCTCGAGGAGATAACCCGTCCCACCGAGCGCAGCTCGTGGATCGATGTGACAGGCGACTACGCGGTCATGGCGCTGGTGGGCCCCAACGCGGAGCCCCTGCTCCGAGCCGCGGGCTCCGAATACGATGTTGAAATACCCACGGAGGGGTCTCTGCGCGACACGCGGCTGGGCGGCCGCGCAGCCCTGCTCGTCAGGGAGACCCCGTGGGAGTTCCTGCTGGTGACCCGGCGTGCCGAGGCCGTGGACACATGGCTCGCGCTTGACGGCGTCGGCGCTGACTTCGGCATCGGCAACGTGGGGCACGAGGCCATCGCGCATTCCGAGATCGGCGCCGCCACGATCTCCCGTCAGGTGCGCTCCCGGAGTACGCACTGAGCTGACCGAGCGGGTTCTCAGCCGGCGCGAGCTGAACCGGGCGCTGCTGGCGCGGCAGTCGCTGCTCGAGCGAGAGCGTGCGCCGCTGCCGCGCGCGCTCGAGCGCATGGGCGGCATCAGGCCCAGTACGTGCCGTCGATGTACATCGGGCTGTGGTCGCGGCGCGAGGGCTTCGAGCCTGCCTCGCTGACACGGGGCCCGCGGGCGCACGGTCGTGCAGGGAACGCTTCTGCGCACCACCATCCACCTCGTCTCCGCCCGGGACTGGTGGCCGATCGCACTCGCGATCAGGCGCGAGCGTCGCGAGCGGTTCGTGCGCGGTCAGCCCCCGGAGGAGCATCGCCCCAAGGTGTTCAGCACCAAGCGCCCACAGTCTGTGGGCACCTTCCTGGTGGACGGCGCGTGGCGGGCAGCTGGACCTACGCGGACGGCGAGGTGCGCACTGAGCCCTTCGAGCGGCTGGACTCGGCCGTGCGCCGCGAGTTGGCGGACGAGGCCGAGCGGCTGGCGCTCTTCCACGCGCCGGGCGGCCGCTGACGAAGGGAGTTCGCGCTCAACCGAACAAGCGCCGGGGCAGGCGGCGTTCGATGCGCGTCCGGTGGCGGTCGAGCGTATCGCCGATCAGCCAGAACATGGGGGGCCAGAGACCGACGAAGAGAGCGCGCCGCTCAGCGTTCCCGCGCTCGTCCTCGCCGACCGTCTTCGCGCGGATCCAGAGCGAGATGCACAGCCCTATGGCTCCGAGTGAGCTGGCCTGCAAATGCCAGCCACGGAGCCCGGACCGGAGAAGGAAGCGGTAGAGCATCCCGGCAGCTTACGGAGCAGGCCACCGGGTGCCACTCGTCGAGTCGGGTAGAACTGCTGCCGTGCCTCCACGCCCCTCAGCCCTCAGCCGGGTGTCCACCGCCGCGCGATGGCCCGGGGGGATCGCTCTCACCTCCTGGCGATATCTGTGGAGAACGACACCCGTCCATCGCTGGGAGATGAGCGGCGCGCTGCCCGGTGACGGGCCCCCGCCTCTGCCCTCGGACGCTCAGCTCGGTGAGCTCCAGCATCACGAGGATGGTGTGGGGCCACTCCTGCATCGCCTCTACCGAGCAAGGATTCGTGGAGCTCCCATGTCGGCCGACGAGCTGATGGGACTCGTCGCCGCGGACCTCGACCAGATCGCACCGTCGGAGTTCGCCAGCTTCCAGAAGGTCGGCGGCGGGGAGCACCCTGTCTCGGTCAACGACGAGTACGTGGTGCGGATGCCCGGCCCGTGGGATGGCCCGGTTCGCGTCGTCGCGGTCACTGCCGACTCATTTCGGCTCGCCACGCTCGAGGGTCACCTCGAGGCCGGGCAGATCGAGTTCCGCGCGACGGCGGCCGACCTGGCGCTCGAGTTCGTCATCGAATCGTGGGCGCGCAGCGGCGACCGTTTCTCCGACCTCCTCTATGAGCACGTGGGAATGGCCAAGGAGGTTCAGCTGCACATGTGGACGTCGGTGCTCGAGCGCGTGGTGCGACTCTCCCAAGGGGCGCTGGAGGGCGGGATCGTCGTCACCACCCGCCGCGTCGAGCAGGGTCCCGGCGATGGCGGTACAGGGCCCGGGCGCGGGCGGTCGAATGGCCGGTTGGCCGAACTCGCCGGCAGGAGCCCCAGCTTCGATCCGGAGGAGACGAAGGAGCGGTCCGACGGGTGGCACTTCGACGACATGGTCGAGCCGCTGCCGCCGGAGCCATCCGGCGCTCCCGTCGAGCGAGGGAGCTGGGAGATCGCACGCGAGCTGATGCGTGACTATCAGGTGGCGGACCCCAACCGCGTCCGCGCGACCTACCTGGCCGGTGGATCGCTGGCGGGCCGGGACATGCTGCTGCGCGTCCGCTTCGCCGGGCTGCCCTTCCACATCGGCGTGCGGGTGGGCGAGGTGTTTGAGGACACGCGCGTGATCGGCGGGCGAGAGGCGCGCGTCTACGGGTGGGAGTACCGGACTCTCCGGGGCCACTTCGAGCAGGGGCAGATGCACTACGAGGTCTGGAAGTGGCTCGACACGGGGGCCGTCGAGTTTCGCCTTCACGCCGTCTCTCGCGTGGCCGACAGCGGGCCGCTGCTCTTCCGCCTGGGCTTTCGCTTTTTCGGCCGCTCGCGGCAACTCGCGTTCTATCGCCAGGCCTGTCGTCGGATGAGGCGACTGACCGAGTCTCAACTCGAGACCGAACGAACGGCAGGAGCGACGGCGGCCGCGGCGTGAGGCCCATGTCCTAGTCGTCCGGCACCGGCGTTTGCGGGGTTGGCTTCACCCTCCCGGTCCTGGAGAAGCTGATCGAGGAGCCCTCCATCGAGCAGGTCGACCTGCTCGCCACGAAGCTGCCCGGCTGAGTCAGGACGGCACACCTCCGGCGGGTCAGGGCCGGCTAGAAGTCGCCTCCGCCGCCGAAGTCCCCACCACCGCCGAAGTCTCCGCCGCCGCCGAAGTCTCCGCCACCGAAGTCTCCGAAGTCGCCACCGGTATCCCCCGCGGAGCCGCCATCCCCCCAACCGCCGAACATGCCGTCGCCGAGCATCGATCCCAGGAACAGGCCTGGTAGCAGCCCGCCTCCGAAGAAGCCGCCGGCCCACGGCCCGTAGGCGGGGCCGGCGTTCCAGTAGGGCATCGACTGCCCGTCGACGGCCACCTGGCGCGCGTCGGGCTCCTGTCCGTCTGCGATGCGCTGAGCGTCGGCCGCGCACACCGGTACCGGCCTAGGACTACCGCCCGGAGGGGCCCAGTCGGCGTCGGTCGTCGAGGGGCCGTGGCGCGGGTCGAAGAAGCAGGGCACCCGCCGCTCCGGTACCTCGTTGCCCGCGAGCGCGGCTTTGGCGGCAGTCATCTCATAGCGACCCTCCTCCAGCAGCGAGGAGACCCGTTCCATGTCCTCGACCCGCCGGGCGGCGTCCCAGGCTTCGTCCGCGGCCTGGTAGCACTCCACCGACCGGCCGTAGTGCTGCTTGGCCTCCGGGCTCGCGGAAGGCATCTCCACGTCAAGGTCCAGGGCCCGAATGTCGTCGCCCAGGGCCACGAGATCGTCACGAGCGAACTCCTTGACCTCCGCCAGGTCCTCGCGCTGCCGGCGCCGGCGGCGCCGGTGGCTCAGCCCGAAGAGCACCGCGGGTATGGCGAGCAGAAGGAGCAGGAATAGGCCACCCCCTCCGCCACCCGAATCGCGCCCCCCGGACGACGTTCCCCCACGCCGTTCCTCGCCCACCCGGGTGACGAAGTCCGACAGCACCGCCGCCGTGCCATCTGAGCGCTTGGCCTCGAGTGCTTCGGAGGCGAGCCGGGCCGCGGGCAGGTTCCCCGTCGCGCCCGCTCGGAAGGAAGATCCTACGATCACGGCGTAGGTGCCGGGCTGGCCTACGTTCAGTGCGATCTCTCGCGCCGCCGCGCTGGCGTCGCCACCGGCCTCGTCTCGCGCGCGGTCGGGGAGGACCGCTATGCGTATGGGCCCTCCGTCAGCGCTCCGGATCTGTGACCGCAGCCGCTCAGCTTGATCCGAGCTGAGGGCGCGCTCGGCGTCCGGGTCCACGTACACCGGGTCGGAGCGAAGCGCCTCGGCGGCGCGCGACAGGGTTCTTTCCTGAACCTGTGCCGAGGCGAACGCTGGGATGAGAAACGTCACACAGAGAACGAGGACCAGAGAGGCCCTTAGCGGCCGCACAAGAACGGGCTGGCTACCTGCCCGCGTCTCCGGACGGCTCGCCGGGGCTCTCCTGGGCGTCCAGGACCGCCTTGATTTCGTCAAGCGCGGCTTGCTCGTCGTCACTGACCTGCTTGCCGCCGATGCCGATGAAGCCGCCCTCCTTGTGGGCCTCGGCCGCTGCCTGGGCCAAGGCCAGCACGAAGGCCTTGTAGGCGTCGGTGTCTTCGGCGGAAGCCTTTTCGCTCAGGAGTCCGAGCGCCTCCCGGAGACGATCGCTGCTGGCGGCGGCGATGTCTCCCGCCCCTTGCAGCCGCTGCGGGTCGATGGCGGGGGGAGAGGAGGCGAGCGCGTCGAGGAGCTCGTTCTTGCCCTGAGACTGCCGTGCCTCTGCGTACACCTTCCCGATCGCCAGGCTCTCACGGATCGTGCCCCCGCGGTCGGCGCGCACGACCCGCATTGCGGCCAGCAGCGGACCCTCCACCACGGTGGACCATTCGTCAGCGTTGAAGTCAGCCTTTGTCGTCACTGGCCCTCCTCGATGGTTGCGCTCGATAGGGACCTACCCGCTCAGGGATGGTCGAACCAGCCCTAGGGCCCCTGGCCCCTTCGCTCCTCGGCCCGGATACCACGGTTGGTGATTGCGGGAGACTGAAGTCATGGCCCGGTTGCGCGCCGCGCTCGGCAGCCTTGCCTTCTTGGTACTCGCGCCGGGCGTGGTCGCCGGGCTCACTCCCATGGGCGTTCACCGGCTGGGAGACGGAGTCGCCGTGGCCGCCGCTGCAGGCCGCCGGGCTCGTCCTGCGTCGCCGGCGGCGTCATCGTGCTCGTGCACGCCTTCGCGCGCTTCGTCATCGAGGGTCTCGGGACCCCGGCGCCCGTCGCGCCTACCGAGCGGTTGGTGGTCGGTGGGCTCTACCGCGACGTGCGCAACCCGATGTACCTCGCCGTCGCGGCGACGATCCTCGGCCAGGCGCTGATCCTGGGGCGACCCGGCCTGCTCGTGTACGCCGCGGCCTTTGGCGCAGCCGTGGTCGCCTTCGTCCAGATCTATGAGGAGCCGACCCTGGCCGAGCGCTACGGCGAGGCGTACGAGGCCTACCGGCGGGCGGTGCCGGCCTGGTGGCCGCGCCGCCGGCCGTGGGACGGCGCATCGCGCTAGGCCCGGGGTTTAGTAAGCGCCGGATGTATGCTCGGCGCGTGTCGATTGCGTCAGGCGTACACCGGCTCGGGCCTGACACCGCGACCCTCTCGGTCCAGACGGGAAGGACCGGCGCGGCAGCCAAGGCCGGGCACGACCTCCTGATCCACGTGACCTCCTGGGAGGCGTCGCTCGAGGTCGGCGAGGACCCCGCTGGGACGAGCATGGAGTTGGCCGCTGACGCCACATCGCTGCGGGTGCGCGAGGGCACGGGCGGGATGCACGCCCTCTGCGGCGAGGACGTGGCGAACATCCACCAGACCATTGACGACGAAGTTCTCAAGCGCCAGGACATCGCGTTTCGCTCGACCAACGTGCAGGTCCCGGACGACGGCGGCCGGATCAGCGTGAGGGGCGACCTGACGCTCGTCGGCAAGACTCAGCCGATCGAGTTCGACCTGGCAATCGGCCACGACGGAACGCTCAGCGCCAACGCCGTCGTAACGCAGACTGCCTGGGGCATGAAGCCCTATTCTGCGTTGTTCGGGGCGCTCAAGGTGCACGACGACGTCGAGGTTGTGCTTGACGGTCACCTCTAGTCGTCCCCCTCGATGCCCGGCGGCAGCGCCCCGGTGCCGCGCCGGGCACCTGACACGACCGCCGCGGCCCAGGTGAAAAACCAGCCTGCGGGCGTTAGAGCGATGATCCACCATTCTTTTCCCCTGATCCCCTCGCATCCCTAGCCCGACGAGCGTAGGCTGGTTGTGTCAACGCACCCGATCTCAGTGTGTACCTGAGATGGCAGACGAGCAGGCGGTCTACGAGTCGATAGCGCAGACGATGCGAGACTACGGCTACCGCGACGTTACAGCAGCGGCAGTGCGCGAGATCGACGAGGCTCCTCCGACCGACGAGCGCCGGGGTGTCATATCGATGTTCGCCGCCCGCCAGCTGCAAGAGGCGCGGGAGTCCGGGCTGCTTCCTGTGGATGCTGCGGCTGAGCCGCCACAGCGGTCCCTCGATGTGGAGTAGGACCGCCCACGCTGCGCCTGCACTAGGTCCGCCCATCGCGTGAACTTTTCGGGGGCGGCCGCAAGACCTGACAAGGGCGCCTTACACGCGCCGGTAGCGAACGTAGACGACGCGAGAGCCAAACGTCTGTGTCTCGACCAGTTCCAGGTTGATCCTCTCGTCCAGGGCCGGGAAGTAAGGCGTGCCCCCGCCCAGTACGACCGGACTGACGAAGAGCCGGTACTCGTCGATGAGGCCCAGCTTCATGAAGGTGGAGGCCAGGCCAGCGCCGCCGACGGCCAGGTCCTTTCCCGGTTGCTCCTTCAGCTTGGCGACCTCCTCGGCAACGCCGTCCCTGACCAGCCTGGCATTGCCCTCGACTTCCTCGAGGGTCCTCGAGAACACGATCTTCGGCGTGTCCTTCCATAGGCGGGCGAACTCGAGCTCGTGCGCTGGGGCCGACGGCTTCTGGTCAGCGGTCTCCCAGTACGCCATCTCCTCGTAAAGCCGCCGTCCGCAGAGGTGCGCGCCCAACTCCCGCGTCTGCTGGTTATGGAACCGATGCAGCTCCTCGTCCGGCGCCGACCAGTCGATCTCGCCGCCGGGCCCAGCGATGAAGCCGTCCAGCGACACTCCCATCGAGTAGATCAACTTTGCCATCACGTCCTCCTCGGTTGGCGTCCAGTCTTCCGTGATCTACGCGAAAGCCACCGACCGAGATGTCACTCCCGGTACGGTCCGGTCATGGCGATCGTACGGCTGGTGCGGTGACGACGGACGACGCCTACAGCCTCGTCCGTCGTCTGCACGCAGAGGTTCTGGCGGCCCGAGACCCGGCTGTCCTCGACGCGTTCTTCGCTCCCGACTTCGTTAGTCACACCAACCCGCCGGGATTCCCGGGGGGCGTCGAGGGAGTGCGCTGTTTCTTCGCCATGTTCCGCGACGGAATGCCAGATGTCGACGTCACGATCGACGAGCTGATCGTCGATGGCGATCGCGCTGCGGTGGCCACCACGATCAGGGGCACCCACACGGGCGAGCTACTCGGGCTGCCCGCGACCGGCCGGCGGGTGGAGGTCGTGGGAGTCGACCTGGTGCGTGTTCGCGACGGGAAGATCGTCGAGCACCGAGGTCTCACCGACACCGTTGGGCTGATGCGGCAACTCAGGGGCGAGGACAGGTAGCGCGGCGAGGAGCGACGGCGTGGAGTTAGCTCGCGCGCCCCGGCCGAGCTCAGGACCGCAGTAGGGCGACCAGCAAGGTCGTCGACGCTCTCAACCGCGTCCTGGGCACCGGTCTCGACGGCGATTGCGGCGGAGCTGTCGAGCACGTGCGCATGAACCCACGCGTAGGCATCGGATACCCGGGTTGCCCGAGCCATGGCGTCGGCGAGCTGCTCGCGCGCCTTTACAGGGTTGCCCGCCGCAGCAGTCAAGAGCCCCGTGAGCCGCGCTCCCATCGCCTCCCAGCAGGGATCGCCCAGCTGGCAGGCGAGCCGGAAGGCATGGTCGAGCCGTTCGGCGGCCTGATCGGGGCGACCCATCAGCAGCGAAGCCTCCGCCCGGAGCGCCTCCGGCCAGGGCCGAAACGCAGTCCAGCGCTCGGCGGCGACGAGCGCGAGACTCTCGTCGAGCGGAGGCAGAGCGAGCGAAAGATCTCCCCGCAGCATGTGGACGCGGCCTATCAGCGATAGCGACAAGGCCGCCTGCCGGCGTCGACCGCAACGCTCCGCGCGCGCGACGGACTTGTTCAACAGATCAAGGGCCGCGCCGTAGTGGGCTCGGTCGGATAGCGCCATTCCGCGTACGCCGAGCACCGCACAGAGCTCATCATTTCCCTCGGCGAGATCGGTCGCCTTCGTCAGCCAGCGGCCGGCCGAGGGGGCGCGCCCGGCCTGTACATCTATGTACCCCAGCTCCCGGCAGGCGGCCGCAGCGATGGATCGCTCGCCGCACGCCTCCGCAAGCCGCAGTGCCTCGTGCAGATGCACGGCGCCCTCCTCGTCCCGGCCGCGGACCGCGTGGACGAGCGCGGATCCGAGCGCGGCGAGGGTCCGCGCCTGGAGCGAGACATCGTCCGAGGCGACCGCCTCTGCGCAGGCCTGGCGCAGGATCTGCACGCCGGGCTCGACTGCGCCCGCATCCAGCGCAGCCTGTCCCGCCTCGAGCTGGCCGAGGGCGGCGTCGCTGTCGCCGACCGCTCCCGCCGCGATCCCGTCGGTCTGGCCCGCCGCCCGTCGCAGCTCGGGTCCCGGCTCGACGCCCAGCTCGCGTCGCAACAGTGCCTCGCACTCTGCCAGCTGGGTTTCGGCCGCCCGCCGCCGGCCCGCCCGCGTCAGGCAGCGGATCAGCAGCTCCTGACCGGCCTGATCGAGCGGCTCCTGCGAAACGAGGTGAGCAGCGATACAGGACGGCCGCAGACTGCCGGATCTTCGAGAAGCAGACGTACGGCCGGCCAAGGGCAGCGCTCCTAACGCGCCGCGCCGGACGGGTTCGAGAATCGTCCCATGATGTCCGTCTTCGAGAGGTTGTGCTTAGCGGCGGAGCGCAACTAGACGATACGTGTGAGCCCCGGTCGTGACCGTAAGCCGCATCAGGTATACGGCGATTGCATTCATCAGGAACCTCTCCGGGAGGACCCGCTGGGCGGCTCTGGCCATTCGTGGGTGGCTGAGAATTATTCTGGCGATCCGCTCCAGCCGACGGACGGTGGGCAGGATCTGCTCCGTGAGATCTCGGTCGTCGACTACCTCGAAGCCCGTACCGACAACAGCGTCAAGCCAGTCGCCGATCACCCACGGTCGACCCACGGACATGGCTTGCTCTGTAGCGGCCACCGCTCGTTGGGCGTCTTCGGGAAGCTTCGCGAAGTTCGCCGTTCGCCACCCGTCTATCACGACGAAGAACCCGCCTGGGCGCAGCACGCGGTGCGCCTCGTGGAGTGCGCGGTCCAGGTCGGTCGCGTGACAAAGGCTCTCGACGACGAACAGGGTGTCGAAGCTTCCGGGATCGAACGGGAGTCGGTGAAAGTCCCCTACTAGGAAGCGGAGATTTCCCAGGCCCTTCGCCTTGGCGCGTGCTGCGGAGATGTGCTGGGGAACGAGGTCGACGCCGGTAAAGGACGTGTGTGGATGGCGCTCGGCGAGGTAGCGAAGGTTGAAGCCTCTTCCCGTCGCAAGCTCGAGCACCGATTCTGTGTTGGGGCTGATCAGGCGCTCAACTTCCCGGGCTTGACCGAAATAGCCGTGCTTGTCGAATACGCCGTCGGGATTCAAGGCCATGTGCATGGCCCCGTCGTTCGAATGAAAGAGCCAGTACGCCCAGCGGCTCTGCTCGTAGTAGCGAGCGATCTCGGCTTCTCCTTCGCCTCGACCTTCGAGCAGACGGGTGTCGAATACTCGTTCGATCGCTGCCAGACGCCGCGCGAACTCTTCTTGCATTGGAACGTCGGAACTCATGTTCCAGGTGGGTCTTCAGGCTCCGGGCGGGTCGCGGGAGTGGATTGGCTTCCCTTGGTCTTCAGGAGGGGAAAGTCTCGTTCATCGAGCGTGGAGGCGTCGCGGGTCGCCGTGCCCCCACGGCCAACCGAAGCCGTCAGCCGAGCCGCGCGCCCAGGATCCCCGGGGGCGTTCCCCACACCGGGCCTACCCCGGCGTCGGCGCCTCGGCCGGGGCCTCCTGCGCAGGTAGCCACCGCACGGCTCGCTCGGGCGACTGCTTCCGGCGGTGGCTGTTGCGTAAACCCCCCGGATTCGTCCGGGTCGGTGGGGACGATTGGGGTATGGCTCAGAACTTCATTGGTTGTGACCGGGACCAGGTGTTGTTGATGCCGCCGAGCCTTCGCGAATGGCTGCCTGAGGGCCATCGACGCCGGCCGGCAAGATCGTCAGAACAACCTTCTTCGAAATGAGCCGGTACTCGTCGATGAGCCCGTCGCACGCGAGCGCGCATCTTCGGCAGCTGGTTAGGCATCTGGGGCCGGCGGCGCTCACGCGGCCTGAGCATCTCGAGGCCGTGACGGTCGACCTGGCGCCGCCAGGCGTAGTAGGTCGAGCGGTGCACCCCGAAGGTGCGACACGCCGCCGACACGTTCGTACGCGCGGCTTCAGCGAAAAGCTGATGGCGGTAGCCGAACAGCACGTCATCCTTGGACATCAGGCTCCTGCTCCTCTTCACTTTGGCGGTGAAGGAGGCAGCCTGACCTCAAAGACCTATCGAGCCCCCAACTCCCTTTCCGCACTTGGGAGCCCCAACTGTCGGGAGCACTCGGAGACAGCCCAGGGCAGGGCGACACCTTCGCGCAGGGGGAGGAGTTACCCTGGGGCGAGATGGGCGAGGCCCGCTTGGTGGGGCGAGGGCTGACGACGCGGTTCCGTGCGTGCGCGTTGTCGGTTCTTGGCTTGCTGGTGGCGGTGGCCGGTTGTGGAGAGGATGGTTCAGCCGGGCGCGCGCGGGGGGTGCTGGACTGCGTGCGCGACAGCGGGGCAGCTGTCAAAGGAGTCACGGCTGGTTTCGTTCCCGGGTGCGGCGATCGAGTCCTACCAGCTGACACTCAAGTCGGGGAGCTTCGCAGGGGTAGAGGTGTTCCGCTCCGTGCCCGACGCCGAACAGCGACTCGTTTCTGGGCCCGTTTCGGTGCGTAAGGGGAGGACCGTGGTCATTTACCCCGGCAGCAGCGACGTCGACGCGGCGTTGCTGGAGGGGTGCCTTGCCTCCTCGGCCAAAGGAGGCGGTCCGCGGCGCGGTGACCTGGCGCGGCAGATGCGCCGCAGGGAGGAACGCGCACGCACCCAGAGCGCCCGGTACCGCAATCGCAGCTACGCCACCCCGACCGCGATCTCGGACACCGTCGGGCGACTTGCTGGCTACGGTAGGTACAGGCTTTACTACCCGGGCCGACGAGTCGGCTCGCTGTCTTTGAGGGCTGTCTTGAGCACCCTGCAGCCACCCGCTTACAAGCCGAGCACGAAGCGAATACCCGCGCCGATATCACCCAGGTTCGGGTTCATCTACGGAACCTGCAAGCCGGCTCCGGGCACCACCGAGGGCGGTTGCTCGCCGCCGCTCCAGGTTCAGAACTTCGAAATCTGTGCGGTCAACCCCAGCAGCTACGGCCTGCGCGCGGCGCAACTGACCCGCCGCATCCGGGGCGTGCCGATCCTGACCAAGGACCGGCCCAGCAGCGTGGAGCTCTTCACCGGCCACACAACGATCTCAATCAGCGCGCGCAGCTGGGAGCTAGCAGCCCGAGCAATCGCCGACTTGCGTTCCTTCGACGGGAATATCGGAGCAAACGGGAAACTGCCCCCGCCGGCGCCGGGGGCGCTTCAAGGAAGGCTGCGTTGCAGCCGCCCGACAGAACGCGAGCTTCGCGCCACCCCCTGAGGGGCCTCTCCCACCGTCCGCAAAGAACGCCACCGGCGCGACATGGCGTCGCTTCCGCTTATCGACGGATCCGGCTGCAACGACCCTTGCTGTTTCGCCTCCAGTTGTGGCGCCTGGCCGAGAGCGGCTGCGAGACTGATGCCATGCGGGGCTACGTTTCCTTGGTGAAGTCGAGGACTTGGGTGGTGGCCGCTGCGCTGACGATGCTTGCGGTGTCGTCGGTCGCGCCCGGGGAGGCGGCGCTTCCGGGGCGAAACGGTCCCCTGGCGGCTTTTGTGGAGTTGGAAAGTCGCGATGGCACCCACGGGACGCTTGAGTTCTTCGGCGGCGCGCCTTCAGCCAAGTGGGTGGAGTGCTTGGAGAGCGATGACACCGGCGACGAAGCAACGCCCTGCCCACGGAATCCGGCGTTCGCCCCTGGCAGCGCTCGGGTCGCCTACGAGCAGGGCGGAAGGCTCGTCGTGGGAACGTTGACGCAGAAGAAGCGCAGAATGCTCGCGAAGCTCACCGAGCGCGACGGTGATCCCACGTGGACCCCGGACGGCGAGCGCCTGGTCTTCGCGGGCCGACGCTCCGGGAAAACCGGGATCTACTCGGTCAGAACCGACGGCAGCGACCTCAGGGGCCCGCTCGCCACACCCGGCCGCGCGCCGACCGTGTCGAGCCGCGGGCAGGTGGCCTACGTCGCAGGGGGCTCGATCCACTTTCTCAACCTGCTCTCTGGGGCGACGCGAAAGCTCGCGCGTGGTGAGTTCCCGGATTGGTCGCCGTCTGGGCGTACGCTGATCTTTCAGCGCCGATCGGCCACATACCTGGGCCCCGCATCGAAACCCGGGCAGGTCCGGCTGCTGTCGCGACGGGCGCGCCGTGCGGTCTTTTCACCCGATGGGAAGCGCATCGCGTTCCTGCGCGTTGCGCGCGGGCACCAGACGGGCCGCTACGCCGACTACTCCGTGTTCTCGGCGGATCTGAACGGCCGCACGAGGCTACTCAGGCGCGGTGGCGAGGTCGACACCGGCAGCGAGTTCAACAGCTATCAAGAGATCGCGTGGGGCGGCCGGCGGCGGTAGGGACCCACGCTGCTACGACGCAACCAATAACGCCGACGGAGCCGCCCCGGCAGGACTTAGACGACGGCGATCGAGAGTTATGCTCTTCGACGAACCTGGGTACGAGGGCTTTCGCGTCTAGGGACTGCCAAGGAGCGTAGGGTTGTATTGGTGCCCAAGGTCAAGATCAAGTCGCCGCCGCGGCGGCGACCCGAAGCCGAACCAGACACGAGCGGTGCAGACGGACCGGAACCTCGTGGTGTCCGCGAACCCCGCCGGCCCAAGCCCAGTCGAGGATCCGGAGGTGCGGCAATGTCTCGCCCTGACCCGCCTCGCGAGCAGCAGGGACCGGATCCGCCGCAGCAGCGTCTCTAGAGCGCTCAGCTTCTTTCGCCCACGACGCTGCCAGCTCCCCGCCTGGCTTCTGCTCTTCGACGAAAGGAGCCGTTTCTCTCTTGCGGTATTCACCGTCGCAGGCGTCGAAAGCGGAAGCGACGGCACCGCCGGCGCGGACAATCGGTCACGGCGCAAAGCGATAACGCCCTCGCTACACGAGAGCACCGACCAAGGTCCTCGCTCGCCACGAGAGCCGCCTCCTTCGGCGAGGTTGCGTCCCGGCGGCCCTGCATTTGGGCACCGGGCGTCACGTTTGTCCCGGGTCCTGCGCGACTCCCGGCGACGCAGAAGTAGCTCTGCGCAGGCAGTTCCGCGATGGAGCTAGTCGGACTCGAACCGACGACCTCCTGGGTGCGATACGGGGAGGCGATTGCCGTTGAAGGCGGTGTCTTCGGCTCTAGTCAGCGCAATGCTGCCTGCAAGGCCGGTGTGTGAGGGCAACGCGGATTGCCGTGGATTACTGTCAAGGCCGGTCGAATTGTGGGCCGGTAGCGCCGGTTGAAAAGTAGGCCACCCAACGGGGTCGTCGGTGCGCGCCCTCGTGTGAGGGGGGTCAGTTTTCGACCGGCGGTGCCTGGGCGAGATCGCGGTCTTTGAGGCGGTAGCTATCGCCCTTGAGCGCGAGGATCTCGGCGTGATGAACGAGCCGGTCGATCATCGCGGCGGCGGTGACCTCATCGCCGAAGATCTCGCCCCAGGCGCTGAACGGCTTGTTGCTTGTCACGATCAGCGAGGCGCGTTCATAGCGCCTGGAGACGAGCATGAACATGAGGTTCGCGGCGTGCGGGTCAAACGGGATGTAGCCGACCTCGTCAACGATCAGCAACGGAACGCGCTGCAGCCGATCGAGTTCGGCATCGAGGCGGCCTTGGCGTTGGGCGTCGGCGAGCATGGCGACCCATTCGGTCGCGGTCTTGAACAGGACGCGGTGGCCGGCGAGGCAAGTGCGGATCCCGAGGGCGATCGAGAGGTGCGTCCGGCGAGGAAGTCCAGCTGGCCCAAGTGCAGCACCGAGTTCTGGGGGATCGAGTGCTGAAAGGCGAAGTCGAACTCCTCCAGTGTCTTGCGCGACGGAAACCGGGCGGCTTTGATGCGGGCTTGGCCGCCGTGACTGTCGCGGCTGTCGGTCTCGGTCTTCAGCAAGACGGCAGCGAACTGCTCATAGCTCCATTGCTCGGCGCGCGCCCGGTCGGCGAGCTTCGGCAGCGCCCTGGCGGCGGCGGGCGCTTTGAGCTGACGAAACAGGTGCGCGAGCTCTGTCCCAGCGCGGCTCATGCGATCAGCCCGTCGTAGCGGGCCAGCGGCCGGATCTCGACGGCGGGCTCAACGTCCTCGCGCCCGCCGCGGTCGGCTTTGAGCGTGCGGGCGTGCTCGAGCATGGTGATGGTGCGGTGCTTGGCAAAGGACCGCGCGTGCTGGCACGCAATCTCGCCGGTGTCCAGCGCAACCGCCAGGACCTCGCGGTCGGTCACCCTGGCCTCGACGCGCCGGCCGACCAGGCGCGGATCCAGCGAGTAGTCGCAGGTATCGAAACGCAGATACGGATCGGGCGGGACTCTGAGCACCCATCGCCGATCGGTGTCCGGCACCGACGCCCCAAGCGCCGTCATCACGTTGCGCTCCTCGATGAGGCGGTCGATCGGGCGCGCTCGCAGCGTCTTGTGCATCCGCGTGTTGGCGCGCTCATCGAACCACGCGTCGAGCTGCATCTGGAAGTCCAGCTCGTTGGCGAACGTCCGGCCCGGCTCAAAGGAGCGCTCCATGAAGTCCTGCAAGCGCTCGACGGCGCCCTTGGCCTGCGGGCTCACAGAAATGCCAGTCGACGCGCAGCTGGCCGCAGAATGCGGCGAACTCGTCGCTGGGCCGGCCGCCGTGGCGGTGGATTCCCGCTTGGCGATCCCAGACAAGCGTCTGCGGCAGCGCGCCCAGCGACCACAAGCAGCGCCTGATTCCCGCGAGCAGATCGGGGGTCTGCTTGGTGAAGACCAGCGCGCCGGCGCCCGCGCGCGAGTAGCCCAAGCACGCGACGACGACCCAGCCCTGCCGGGTCTGACCGTGACCGACGGGGACCTCTGCCCTGGGCTCCCAGACATCGAACTGGCAGATCTCACCGGGCCGGTAGACGGTCCGCTGAAACGTCCTTGGCGCCGGCGCGAACAGTGGCCGCACCTCGCGCAGGTAGTCATCGACGATCGTCTTGCCACCATCGAACCCAAGCGGCGCGATCAGCTCACGGATGCGCTGCCCAGGCAGCTTCGGATCGGCCTTCAGCAGCCGATGGATCTCGTCCTTGAACGGATCGAGCTTCGATCCCGCCGGCACCCGGCGATAGACCGGCGGCTCGTCGCTATGGATGACTCGACTGATCGTGTCGCGATGCAGCCCCGTTCGCCTGCTGATCTCCCGCATCGACAAGGCGCGCACGAAGTGCAGCCGCCGGATCTCCGCCCACTGCTCCACCTCGACCACCCCGGTCCTCCCAAGCTCGCTCTGCGCAAACCAGCCCAGGGTCCGCAGACCACCGGACGCTGCTCAGGTGGCCCAATTCTCAACCGGCGCAGGTGGCCTAGTTTTCACCCGGCGCCGACAATTACCGGGGATTGCGTTCGATTTGGGCACCAGAACCGTCTTGGTGCCCATTCATCTGCGTCGGACGCCCGCTAGGCGGGAGCGACGGGCCGTCACACTGTTGCTCTGCACAGAGGCGCGGTGCCGGAGGCCGCGCACGCACTCTGACTCGTCCGCCGGCGCGAGTGTGGGTGCGCTCGCTATCGCTCCGCGCGGTGGCTGTTGCATAAACCCCCGGCGAGCCCGCTGGATCGCTTCTAAGGGTGGGCTCTCAAAACGGCCATCTCGTCCGTCGCGCGGAGGCGGTCCGTCGCGATGTCGTC
>Ga0136620_10000004_pt1 | contig 80949 bp, 81 predicted proteins | sample AntDrymUQ4162106_2_FD_104806 | JGI IMG/M metagenome (GOLD analysis project Ga0136620, IMG submission 104806) | Polar desert sand microbial communities from Dry Valleys, Antarctica - metaG UQ416 (21.06) | ecosystem: Environmental > Terrestrial > Soil > Desert | place: Antarctica: Dry Valley... | reverse complement strand
GAACGGGGAGAAGTAGTAGAGCTTCGATGGAGACCACGGCGCGCCGGCCTCGGGAAACTTGGCTGGGTCCCCGGCCTCGTAATAAGCGCGTGTGCCCAGCTCGTGGACCCTCAGATGATCGGGGTGGGGATAGCCGGGTGAATCGTCGTACCCCAGGACGATCTCGGGTCTCTCCGAGCGGATGATCTCCACCAATCGGGCCACCACTTCGTCGGGGTCGACGTTGGCGAAGGCTTCGGGGCGTTTGTTGGACTCGGTGTCGGGCATGCCGGAGTCGCGGTAATCGAGCATGTAGATGCGATCGACTCCGAGGATGTCGCACGCAGTCTCGAGCTCCGCCTTGCGTAGCTCGGGGAGCCGATCTTTGATGCCGGGCCGATCCATGCGCGGGTTGATGATCTCGCCCTCTTCGCCACCCGTCGCGCACACCAGGATCACCCTGGCCCCCTCGGCCGCATAGCGGGCCATCGTGCCTGCGCCCTTCGACGACTCATCGTCGGGATGAGCATGGAGGGCCAACAGAGAGCGAGTCTTGGCCGTCATGGCTTGTAGGCTAACCGTCAATGTCAAAGGCTGAATCGCGCCGTGGTCACATCGCAACCGACGCCCACCCCGGTATTGATTTCTTCGACCGGGCGCGCTCGGTCGCGGGTGGAATTCTCATGGCGTCGGGCGCGGCTGCGATGGTGGGATCGATGCTCGACTGGGTGACGATCACGCCTCCTCCGAGGGTACTGCCGGCATTTCGCGACATGGACCTGCAGGGAGTCGAGGCGAGCCAGCCCTTCTCCGGGCTCGAAGCGGGCGACGGGTGGTGGGTGATCGGCGCAGGAGCGATCATGATGCTTGCGGCCGGGCTGCTGATCGTCCGGCGGCGCAGCTTCTACGGATGGATTGCGTTGCTTGCCGCCATGGTCATCGGCGGAATCACATTCGCCGATTTCAGAGCGATCGGCGACCTCGGATCGGGGCTTTCCTGGCGCATGGACGTCGTGGGGCAGGCGAGACCGGCGCTGGGCATCACACTCGTGGCCGCAGCCGCCCTGGTGGGCATCGTTGCCGCGGGAGCAGGCATCGCCGCAACACCGCGCACCGACCCCTGACCTCCGCCCCCCGGCGGGCTACAGCTGCTCTACCCCGTAGCCTTCGGAGGCGAGGCGGGTCGCCACCAGGTCGATGTGGGCTTTTCCCCTGGTTTCCAGCTGCAGCGTGACCTCGACCTCACCGAGATGGACCGCCACGCCCTCACGATGGTGCTCGACCCCCACGATGTTCACTCCGAGCTCCGCCAGCATCCCCAACAGGCGATGAAGCTCGCCCGGGCGGTCGGCGATATGGGTCCGGAAGGCGAAGTAGCGGCCGGAGGCGCTCAGCCCGAACCGGACGACCCCCAGAAGAAGCAGCGGGTCGATGTTTCCGCCCGAGAGCAGCACTACGACGGGTGGTCGCAGATCGCCGACGCCCTCCAGAATCGCGGCCACCCCGGCCGCACCGGCCGGCTCGAGCACCAGCTTCATGCGTTCGGCGGCGAGGACGAGGGCTTCGGCCATCGCATCGTCACTCACGGTCACGACGTCGTCCACCAGGGCCTGGACGTGCTCGAAGGTGAGCTCCCCGGGACAGTTCGCTGCGATGCCGTCGGCGATCGTCGACACACGCTCGAGCGCCACCGGCGCGCCGGCGGCGAGGGACGGGGGAAAGGACGCCGCGCCGGCCGCCTGAACCCCCACGATACGGACCGAAGGCGCTGTTGCGCGCAGGGCCGCCGCCACTCCCGAGATCAATCCGCCGCCCCCCACCGGGACGACGACGGTGCCGATGTCGTCGAGGCTCTGGGCGATCTCGAGCCCCAGGGTCCCCTGTCCTGCGATGATGTCCCTGTGCTCGTAGGGAGGTACGAACACGAGCTCACGGTCGAGCGCATGGGCAACCGCCGTTGCGTTGGCGGCGCCGAAGTCCTTTCCCTGGAGCACCACCTCGGCGCCGTAGCGCCGGGTCGCATCCACCTTGACGAGGGTTGCGAACTTGGGCATGAACACCGTCGCCGGACACCCCAGCAGGGACGCCGCCAGCGCTACACCCTGGGCATGGTTCCCCGCCGACGCCGCTACCACGCCGCCCTGCCGCTGCTCCGGACTGAGCAGCGAGACCCGGTTGTATGCGCCGCGGATCTTGAACGATCCCGTGCGTTGAAGGTTCTCGCACTTGATGAGAACCGGGCCGCCCACGTACTCGGACAGAGCACGGGAGCGGTCCAAGGGGGTGTTCACGGCTATTCCGTCGAGGCGCCGGCGCGCATCCTGTATCTCCGGCAGCCCGATCAGCTCCTTGGTGGCCATTCTCAGATCGTGCCATGCGATCCTCGATTACACGCGACGATAGGCACATGAGCGCATGGTTCCCTGCTTCGTGGCAGGAGCATCCCGCCGCACAACAGCCGGAGTGGCCCGATCCCGCAGCTCTGGATGCCGTCCTCAAGGAGCTCCACGGCCGGCCTCCGCTGGTCTTCGCCGGCGAGGCGCGCACCCTGCAAGCGGCTCTAGCGACAGTCGCACGCGGCGAAGCGTTCATGCTGCAGGCTGGAGACTGCGCCGAATCCTTCAGCGATTCATCCGCCGACGGGATCCGGGACAAGCTCAAGGTCATTCTGCAGATGGCGGTGGTGCTGACCTACGCGTCCGGGCTTCCGGTAGTCAAGGTGGGGCGAATCGCCGGTCAGTTCGCCAAGCCGCGTTCGTCGGTGACCGAACAACAGGGAGGCGCCGTCCTCCCGGTGTTCAGGGGCCACGCAGTCAACGATGCAGCGTTCGACACCGAATCCAGGCGCGCCGACCCCCGGCGTCTGTTGTCCGCCTACAACCAGTCGGCGTCGACGCTGAACCTGGTCCGGGCACTCACGAAGGGAGGCTTCGCCGACCTGAGGCAAATCCACGTCTGGAATCAGGAGTTCGTCGCCGCGAGCAAGCAAGGGCGGCGCTATGAAGCCATTGCGCACCAGATAGATCGATCGCTGCGATTCATGGCGGCTTGCGGCATCAATCTCGAGACCGATGCGTCCCTCCATGAGGTCGATTTCTACATCTCGCATGAGGCACTGCTGCTGGGTTACGAAGAAGCTCTCACCCGGCAGGACAGTCTGACCGGTGACTGGTACGACTGTTCAGCTCACCTCCTATGGGTGGGCGAGCGTACCCGTCGAATCGACGGCGCCCATGTCGCTTTCCTGTCCGGAGTAAAGAATCCGATCGCCTGCAAGCTGGGTGCAGCCGCCACCCCCGACGACGTGTTGAGGCTGTGCGACGCGCTCAACCCGGCCAACGAGCCGGGGCGACTCACCTTCATCGCGCGCATGGGGGCGGACAAGGTCGGGGATGCTCTTCCGCCCCTGGTCGAAGCAGTACAGGCCGGCGGGCGCAAGGTCGTGTGGACCTGTGACCCGATGCACGCCAACACCTTCGTGACCTCGTCCGGTTACAAGACGCGCCGGCTGGCCGACATCATGGTCGAGATCAAGCGCTTCTTCGCCGTGCACAACGCAGCGGGAACGGTGCCCGGTGGAGTGCACCTCGAGCTCACCCACCAGAATGTCACCGAATGTCTCGGCGGCGCCGAGGAGGTCTTCGATCACGACCTCGCACACCGCTACGAGGCCCTGTGCGATCCCCGTTTGAACGCGCGTCAGTCACTCGATCTGGCGTTCGAGATCGGAGCGATGCTACAAACGTAAGCCCTGCGTCCTAAGCACCTCGAAAAGCCTTGAAACTCTTCGGGGACTTGGACAGAAAGAGGGCCGAGGTCGCCAGGGCCACGTGCGAGAAAGCTTGGGGAAAGTTCCCCACCTGCCGGCCGAGGTGGGGGTCGTATTGCTCGGCCAGCAACCCGACGTCATTACGCAGCCTCAGCAGACGCTCGAACAATTCTTGGGCTTCGGCGCGCCGATCGAGCAAGATAAGGCAGTCGACGAACCAGAAGCTGCACAGCAGGAACGTGCCCTCCCCCGGGGGCAGCCCGTCGGGCACATCTTCGGAGATGTAGCGCCGGACCAGTCCGTCGGCCGACATGAGGTCTGCCTCTATGGCCCCGATCGTGTTCTCCATGATCGGTTCGTTGGCATCGATGAAGCCGACCAGAGGCAGCATCAGAAGGCTGGCGTCCATTTCGTCGGTTCCGTAGGCGCGCACGAAACAGGTCCCGTTGCGGCCCACACCCTTGGCCATGATCTCGTCTTTGATCTGCCCCCGTGTCTTTTTCCAGTTGTCGACCGCCCCGCCGAGCCCATAGGTTTCGACCGCATGCACCGCACGGTCGAGTGCGACCCACGCCATGACCTTGGAATGAACGAAGTGCTGCGGGCCCGAACGGACCTCCCAGATGCCTTCATCCGGCTCGTCCCAGTGGGCGCAGACGTGTCCGATGATCTCCATTTCGAGATCCCACGCTTCTGGAGGCGTGTGGATACCAGCCCGGCGCGCCGAGTGCATCGAGTCCATGACCTCTCCGTGCACGTCCAGTTGGAACTGGTCCACGGCGGCGTTTCCAACACGCACGGGTTTGGATCCTTCGTAACCGGCCAACCATTCGAGCTCGAGCTCGACCAGCCTGCGCTCGCCCATTACTCCGTACATGATCTGGAGGTCGTCCGGATCGCCTGCGACTGCGGTGTGAAGCCAGTCCCGCCACTCTCTGGCTTCCGAGGTGTAACCGTGATCGAGCAGGACGTCGAGCGTGAAGGTTGCGTCGCGGAGCCAACAATAGCGATAGTCCCAGTTCCTCACTCCACCGATAGCTTCGGGAAGCGATGTGGTCGCTGCGGCAACAATCCCTCCGGTCGGAGAGTACGTAAGCGCTTTGAGAGTTAGGAGGCTGCGGAGCACCTCCTCGCGATACTCACCGGTGTAGTTGCACATGTTCGCCCAGCTGCGCCAGAACTCGTCGGTTCGGTCGACGAGCTCATGACAGGTCTCGGTGCTTACATGCATGCCGTGAACATGTGAGGGGTGGTAGCGCGCGATGAATCTGACCGACTCACCTTCGGTCACGACGAAGTCCGCAGTGGCGCCGCCGGGCTCGAGCGCTAATGGCACATCGGCAGCCAGGCGGAGGGCGTCCGGTCCTCCCACGGCCTCGATTGCGTCGTCTTCTCGGGTGAACCAGGGCACGATATGGCCGTAATCGAAGCGCGGGCTGTAGTCCATGGTCATGCGCACACTTCCGGACAAGCCTTCGACCATGCGAACGATGACATCCTGAGTGTGGATCTCACGGGGGCTGTCGGGGCGGGTACCGCGTTCAAAGGGCAGACAATCGGTCAGCTTGACTCTGCCCTCTGGAGAGTCGAAAAAGGTCTCGAGGACGAGGCTGTCGGGCCGGTAGGAGCGGGTTGTCGACACGTCTTCCGATTGTGGGGCGATGCGCCACCTGCCGCCTTCGTGCTCGTCGAGGAGCGCGGCGAAGCATGCCGGTGAATCGAAGCGAGGAAGACACAGCCAGTCGATGGAGCCGTCGAGTGACACGAGGGCGGCCGAGTGTGTATCTCCAATGAGAGCGTAGTCCTCGATGTGGCTCAGTGTGGGCCCACTAAGTGTCTATCTTCGTGCGCTCTCACCGAAGCACGACCGGAGGAAGAGCGAAACGCGATTGGCCGGCGCGTTCCACTGCATCCGTTTTCATGGCGCGCCGGATGCGTCGGACATCTTTGAACAGGACGAGGGCATTGCGGTCTCGGTGATCGGTGGCCTCCTGCGACTGGGCCAGCGCTCCGTCGAGCTCGTCCCTGGCGCGCTGATAGTGGGCGCGCAGCTCTTCGAGCTCCGCCTCGAGCTCGAAGATCCTGGTAACACCCGCCAGGTTCACCCCCTCCTGAGTCAGCTCCTGAATCCTTCTCAACCGCTCGATGTCGCGCTCCGAATATCGGCGGGTGTTGCCCTGGGTGCGCTTCGGGGTCAGCAAACCTTTGCGTTCGTATATTCGAAGGGTCTGGGGATGCACCTCGGCGATCTCCGCAGCCACCGAAATGATGTAGATGGCTCTGTCGGGGCTCAATCCCCCCGGTTCCCTGGGTTCCATCGCCAAACTTCCTATGAGGCCTTCGTGACCCGGTGGAGCTGCTGCTCGAGCCCCTCACGCGGGTTGGCTCTGTGCACCTCTGCGAACCGCTCGAGCGCCTCTTCCTCCGCCTTGCTCAGTCGCTGCGGAACCTCGATCTGGACCACCACGTAGAGGTCACCGTTGCCGCCGGAGGTTCGTGGCAGCCCCCGCCCGCGCACGCGCAGTTTCTTGCCGTGCGGCGTCCCGGGTGGCAGCATCACCGTGACCTCGTCGTCGAGCGTCGGGACAGTGATCTTCGCCCCGAGTGCGGCCTCGGGATAAGTCACCGGGACCTTCACTTCCAGGTTCGAGTTGCCGGGGAGGGAGAACACCGGATGAGGCTCGATCCTGACCTTCACGAACAGATCGCCGGGACCGCCGATTGGGTCTACTTCGCCTTTGTTCGCGACCTTGACCCTGCTGCCGTCGCCGACTCCCGCCGGAATCCTCACGCGACCCGCATCGGACAGCGTCACGGTGGTGCCGGAAACCGCATCGTCGAAGCTGAGCGTCACCTCGGTTTCGGCATCGCGGCCCCGCCGGGGCGCCGTCCGGCCCCCCATTCCGCCGAGCAGATCCTCGAACAGGCTGCCTCCGCCGCCGCCGAAGACATCACCGAGGTCACCGATGTTGACGCGCACACCGTCACCGCCCCGCCCCGGGCGGAAGCCGTAGAACCGCTGTCCCCCGGCAGCGATCAACGAGCGCATCTCGTCGTACTCCTTGCGCTTGTCGTCGTTGGACAGGATCGAGTGGGCCTCGGAAATCTCCTTGAAGCGTTGCTCGGCCCGCGCGTCACCCTTGTTGGCGTCCGGATGGTAGCGCTGCGCAAGCTTGCGGTAGGCCTTCTTGATCGCAGCCTTTGACGCAGTTTCTTCGACCCCCAGAACCTTGTAGAAGTCCTTGTCCGCCCATTCTCGTTGAGACACGGCTGATCAGCCTTGCCCGTCTGCGGAGTCGGGGACATCCTGCGCCGCTGCAGGCTCTGCGCCGGCTGTTTCCACCGGCTCGACCGGCCGCGCCACTACCACCATCGCCGGACGCACAACCTGGCCCTTCAACCTGTAACCCTTCCGATACACGCCCACCGAGGTCGGTTCGTCTACATCCGTCGATTCCCTGGCTTCGACCGCTTCGTGCACGGTTGGATCGAATGCGACGCCGTGCGCAGGAATCTCCTCGAGACCTTCGTCGCCGAGGGCTTCCTTGAACTGTCTGTAGACCAACTCGAGGCCGGCATCTCCTACTGTGCCTTCGCTGTGCGCCAGAGCCAGCTCGAAGTTGTCGAGCACGGGAAGCAGACGTTCGATCAACCGCGCAGAGGCGCGCGACGCTGCCGCTGCCTGATCCCGCATGACGCGTTTCCGGTAGTTGGCGAACTCCGCCTGGACCCGGCGCAGATCATCGAGGTAGGAGACCTCCGCCGGTTTCTCCTGCGGCGCGCCGCTTTCCTGCATCCCGACCTCGGGCTCCGCCGCTGCAGGCGTCTCTGCCGCCGCCCCCTCGGGCGCGCCGGCGGCAGGGCCAGGGGCTGGGGGCCCCTGGCCGGTTCCGCGTTTGTCGCGCACGGGAATGCCCTCGCCGGTTCCCTGCATCAAGCGCTCTTCTCCCCTTCGTCGACAACCTCCGCGTCGACGACATCGTCACTGCCTGGGGCGCCGGCTGTGTCGGGCTGGGTCTGGGCCTGCTGGTAGAGCACTTCGGCGAACTTCTGCGACGCCGTCAGCAGCTGCTCGCTGGTGTGCCGGATGCGGTCGACATCCGAGCCCTTCATTGCCTCCCGGGCGTCGTTCAGCGCGTCTTCGACCAGCTTCAGATCCGCTGCCTCGAGCTTGTCGCCGTGCTCCTTGAGCGTCTTCTCGGTCTGGTAGATCACCGAGTCGGCCTGGTTCTTGGCGTCGGCCTCCTCGCGTCGCCTGCGGTCCTCCTCGGCGTGCTCTTCGGCGTCCTTCATCATCTTGTCGATCTCGTCACTGGCGAGCTTGGTACCACCGGTGATGGTCATCGACTGTTCCTTGCCGGTGCCCAGGTCCTTCGCCGACACGTTGACGATGCCGTTGGCGTCGATATCGAAGGTGACCTCGACCTGCGGCATGCCGCGCGGCGCGGGGGGCAGCCCGACGAGTTGGAACTTGCCGAGCGACTTGTTTCGGTAGGCCATGTCCGCCTCGCCCTGCAGGACATGGATCTCGACCGACGGTTGATTGTCCTCTGCGGTGGTGAAGATCTCGGAGCGCTTGGTCGGGATGGTGGTGTTGCGCTCGATCAGCCGGGTGAAGATGCTGCCCTTGGTCTCGACACCCAATGACAACGGGGTCACGTCGAGAAGCAGGACGTCCTTGACCTCGCCCTTGAGCACCCCGGCCTGGATCGCTGCGCCGACTGCGACAACCTCATCTGGGTTGACGCCCTGGTGTGGCTCCTTGCCGCCGGCCAGATCAGTGACCAGCTTGCGCACCATCGGCATGCGGGTGGAGCCCCCGACGAGGATGATGTGGTCGATGGCCTCGACGCCGACTCCGGCATCCCGCACCGCCTGGTTGAACGGCCCCTTGCAGGCCTCCAGCAGATCCCCGGTCATGCGCTCGAACTCGCTCCGGGAGAGCGTCAGCTCGAGGTGCAGGGGGCCCTGCTCGTTGGCGGTGATGAAGGGCAGGTTGATGGTCGTCGTCTGCGCCGACGACAGCTCGATCTTGGCCTTCTCCGCAGCCTCTTTGAGGCGCTGCATCGCCATCTTGTCCTTGGAGAGGTCGACGCCGTTCTGGTCCTTGAACGTCTTGACCAAGTGATCCATGACCCGCTGATCCCAGTCGTCACCGCCGAGGTTGGTGTTCCCCGACGTCGACTTGACCTCGAACACGCCCTCGCCGAGCTCGAGCAGCGATACGTCGAAGGTTCCGCCGCCGAGGTCGAACACCAGGATCGTCTGCTCGGTCTCGCTCTTGTCGAGCCCGTAGGCGAGCGCGGCCGCGGTCGGCTCGTTGATGATCCTGAGCACCTCGAGGCCGGCGATCTGCCCCGCCTCCTTGGTGGCCTGGCGCTGGGCGTCGTCGAAGTACGCTGGCACCGTGACGACCGCTTCGGTCACCCGGTCGCCGAGATACGCTTCCGCGTCACTCTTGAGCTTCTGCAGGATGCGGGCGGATATCTCCTGCGGCTTCCATCCCTTGCCGTCGATGTCGTGGGTATCGTCCGAGCCCATCCGGCGCTTGATCGAACGCACCGTCCGGTCGGGGTTGGTGATGGCCTGGCGCTTGGCGACCTCGCCCACCAGGATCTCGCCGCCCTTCGACCAGGCGACAACCGATGGGGTGGTGCGTGCGCCCTCTGCGTTGGGTATGACGGTGGGCTCTCCCCCCTCGAGGGAAGCGGCCACCGAGTTGGTCGTGCCGAGATCGATTCCTACTGCCTTGGCCATTTCTGCTCCTCTGCTGTCGTGTGTGTGGCCATCTCTTCTTACCCGATACCCCCGAGGCTTAAGCACTCTTGGGGAGTAAATCTGAGTGGCCTTCAGTATGCCAACTTGAGCATCTCTTTGTCAACTTGGCACTCGGTCCCGCCAGCCAGGCCGGGGGACCGAAGCGACCGTATACTTTCCTCTCCCACGGCCCCATACCCGGCGATCCGCTCCCCGGGTGCGCCCGCCCTCGGAGGTAACCCAGGTGCCCGAACGTCTCGCCTTCACCGGAGTAATGCTGCTCGCGGCGGTGGTCTGGGCGCGCCGGGTCGCCCGCTTGTACGGGTTCCTGGGCCTCGGCGCGCCGGACGATCGCAAACCCAGGCACTGGGGACGAAAGCTCCGGCAGCAGGCCGTGGTCGTCCTCGGGCAGCGCAAGCTGCTTCAGTGGACCGTCCCGGGGGTGATGCACGCCCTCATCTTCTGGGGGTTCCTGGTTCTGTTGACCACCATCGTGGAGGCCTTCGGCGCGATCTACCAGGACCGCTTCCATCTCCCGCTCGTCGGCCGGTGGGGGGCGTTGGGGCTGCTCCAGGACCTCTTCATAGTTGCGGTGCTGGCCGGATTGGTCATGGCGGTGGCGATCCGCAAGCTCCAGCGGCCCGGGCGGTTCAAAGGCTCCCACCTGCGTGAAGCCGACCTCATCCTCGGCGCCATCGCCGGGATCATGGCGACGGTGCTGCTGTCCCGGGCGGTCCAGATCGTGCTCGGCCTGTTTCCCTACGACACCCGATGGACGCCGGTCTCCGACGCGGTGGCTGCGCCGTTCGACGGGTTGTCGCAGGCGTCCCTGGGCGTGCTCGACACCCTGTTTCTGTGGATGCACGCTCTGTTGATCCTGGGCTTTCTCGTCTACCTCACCTATTCGAAGCATCTCCACATCGTCACGGCTGCCATCAACGTGCTCTTCACCTCAGAGCGGCCGAAGGGCGCACTCCGGCCGATGCATCTTGACGTCGAGACCATGTCCGAAGACACCGCCCTGGGAGCGGGAGTGGTGACGGACCTGACCTGGAAGCAGCTCCTCGACCTCTACACCTGCACCGAGTGCGGCCGGTGCCAGTCGCAGTGCCCTGCCTGGGCAACGGGCAAGCCGTTGTCCCCCAAGCTGCTGATCATGGATCTGCGCGACAACCTCTTCGCCGCCGGTCCCGATCTCCTTGCGGCAAAGAAGGAGGGCCCGGAGGCATTGGCTGCGGCCGTGGCCGAGCTCCCTGCGCTCAACCCCGGCGTCGTCGAGGACGAGGTGGTGTGGGATTGCACTACCTGCGGCGCCTGTGTGCAGGCGTGTCCGGTCAACATCGAGCACATCGACACGATCGTCGACATGCGGCGCAATCTCGTCATGAGCGAATCGCGTTTCCCCAAGGAGATGCAGGGTGCGTTGCAGAACCTCGAGACCTCGGGCAACCCCTGGGGCCAGCCGGCCGCCGCGCGCCTCGACTGGACCAAGGGAGGCCGGGACCAGACCCCCCTGGACATCCCCCACATCTCCGAAGCCAAGGACGCGGAGGTGCTGCTGTGGGTCGGTTGTGCGGGGGCTTTCGACGACCGCAACAAAAAAGTCATCTATGACTTCGCCCGGTTGTTGCAGATCGCCGGTCTCAGCTTTGCGATTTTGGGGTCGGACGAGGTCTGCAACGGCGACCCGGCGCGCCGGGTGGGCGCGGAGTACATCTATGAGATGCTCGCCGTGCAGAACATCGAACAGTTGCAGTCGCACAGGGTGAAGAAGATCGTCACCGCCTGCCCCCATTGCTTCAACACGATTGCAAACGAGTACCCTCAGTTCGGCGGCGTCTTCGAGGTGGTGCACCACACCGAGCTTCTGGCACAGCTCATCAGGGAGGGGCGGCTGCGAGCGGCGCGCCCGATGGCCAAGAAGATCACCTATCACGACCCTTGTTACAACGCGCGCCACAACGACGTGTGGAAAGGCGCCCGCGAGGTCATCACCTCGATCCCAGAGGCCGACTACGGCGAGCTCCATCGCCACGGGCACTCGACCTTCTGCTGCGGCGCCGGTGGTTCGCGCATGTGGATGGAGGAGCGCATGGGCAAGAGGATGAACATGGAGCGAACCGATGAGGCCATTGCGTCCGCATCAGACACCGTTGCAGTCGGTTGTCCGTTCTGCAACATCATGCTCTCGGACGGAGTCACCGAACGACATGCCGACGCAGACATAGCGGTGCGAGATGTTGCCCAGGTGCTGCTCGAGTCGGTCGAGGGCGGCGAGTCCCCGGCTCAGCCGGCCGGGAAGTTCTCGAAGTAGCGCGACGGCGTCGGCCCCCGCTGCCCCTGGTACTTGGAACGCGCTGTGGGCGAGCCGTAGGGTTGCTCGGCCGCGGAGCTCAGCCTGAAGAAGCTGATCTGGCCGATGAGCATCCCTGGGTAGATCGTTATCGGCAGACTCGCGACATCGGAAAGCTCGAGGGTCAGATGCCCTTCGAAACCGGGGTCGACATAGCCCGCAGTCGAGTGGATCAACAACCCGAGCCGCCCCAATGAGCTCTTTCCTTCGAGGCGCGCGACCAGGTCGTCCGGCAATCTGACGCGCTCCTTGGTCGAGCCGAGCACGAACTCGTTCGGATGGAGGATGAAAGCTTCGCCGTCGGGCACCTCGACCAGCTCGGTCAGGTTCTCCATGGGCTTCTTGACGTCGATGTAGGGGTGGCGCGCGTTGTGGAAGGTGCGAAAGAGGCGATCGACGTGAAGATCGATCGACGCGGGCTGAACATCAGAGGGGTCAAAGGGCTCGATGCCGATCCGCCCCGAGGCGATCGCTTCGCGTATGTCGCGATCCGAAAGAATCATGAGGCCCCCAGGCAGCGACGGAGTGGCCCCGGAGTCTACTGGCTGGCCCAGCGATGCCACGGCCCTTCATCCATCGTGGCTCGTTGTCGTCGATGGTGGCGGTGCATATGACCCGCGTATTGCCCGCGGCCACCACGCAGGAGCCTTCGGCCCAGGGCATGGGACCGGGCGGGAGTCAGGGCCATTTGTCCAAGATCGCCTGGGTGAGCAGGTAGCCGGCGAACGTCAGGGTCAGAGCTGCGCTGATCGCGAAGGCGGTGACGTGGCCGTTTCTCCGCCTGACCGTGATGGTGCCGGACCAGGAGTCCTCCCGGCGCTCGAGCCGAACCCCGAACAACGCTGCGGCGCTCAGGAGCAGCGCCACCAAGGGGCTCAGGACCGTAAGTATCCCGACCCCAGTGTTCGAGAAGAAGCCTCCAGAGGTTCGAAGTTGAGCACCCCGGCGGCAAGCCAGATCAGTCCCGGCAGCATGATGGCTTGAGGCAGGACGGCGGGGGTCTTGGTGAATGGGTTGTGCACGACAGCTCCTTCCGAGGTCAGTTGCGGGTACAGGCGGGCATCCAGCGCGCCGGCCACCAGGTCGAACATGATCCGGGGCGTAAGTGAGGTTTGTTCCAGCATCGCCTCGAGCTCCCCGCCGTAGCGCTTACGCCACCGTCGCGGGTAGAGGCGGATAAGCCACCTCATGTCGTCCCCAGTCGCTGCAGGCCGGTTGCGGCCACCTCTTTCAGCTGCCCGAGCTGACCGGCGAGGGCCTCGGCCCCCGCCGGGGTCAACCGGAGGGCCGCTTTCGGTCGTCGGTTTCCACGGGCTCGACCAGCCCGCGCTTCTCCAGCCGGGTGAGAGCGGCGTAGAGCGTGCCGGGCCCCAGGCGGACGTCCCACCGCGCCTCGATCTCTTCCATGATGGCGTAGCCGTGCTTGGGCCGGCCGGCCAGGCTCACCAGGATGAAAAGGGCGGGCTCGAGGAACCGGCCGAGTTGGGACAACGTCGATGCCACGGAGCCTCCTCCCTTGTCACGCTTGGCCTATTACGCTTTACGTACTACGTGGCACGTAGTACTGAGTGGGCCAGGTCGTCAACCGGTGGGGACGTGGTATCTACAAGAAGAACCAACGCGGGTGTAGCTCAATGGCAGAGCTCTAGCTTCCCAAGCTAGTTACGGGGGTTCGATTCCCCTCACCCGCTCCCTGGTATCGGCGCAGGCAGGGCGCGCCTATCTGGAAAGGGATGCCCTAGCCGCCGGTTGGGCGGCTGTTCCTCCTCGGTTGGACAGTCCGGGCGGGGTTCGTAACGTTAACTGGACGGCGGGGGGTCACAATCGGTGATCATGCCCACGCACCGATCGAGGGGGATCCGAGAATGAGGGTCAGGACTCCACGCCTTGTGTGGGCCGCGCTCGGGGCTATCACCGCCGTGGTCCTGGCCAGTCAAGTCGTTTCCGTGGAGGCCGGGTTGGGCGCAGACCCGACGGCAGTCATGATTCTCTCCTTTCCCGTCGTCGGGGCCCTGATCGCTTCACGGCAACCGGGTAACGCGATCGGCTGGATCATGTTGGCGGTCGGTGTGGAGGAGGCCATCTCGGACATGCTCTACATCTACGCAGAGTATTCATTGACCATTGATCCGGGATCGCTGCCGCGTCCCGATCTCGCTCTCGCCTTGGGTGCCCCGACGTGGGTGCCCTTCATCGGGCTCATGGGGACCTTTCTCATCTTGTTGTTCCCCGACGGCCACCTTCCGTCACCTGGCTGGAGGCCGCTGGCGCGATTTTGCGCGCTCGCGATGATCCTTTCGTTCATCGCCATCCTGATCGCCCCAGTCTCCTTCGCCGATCAGGGCCATCCGAATATCAGCAATCCTCTTGGGATCGACGCCCTGCGGCCCTACATCGACGCTCTCTTCCTGATCCTGTTGCTGATCCCGATCAGTATCGTCGGCTGTGCGGCTGGGCTGATCCAGCGCTTCCGCCGCTCCCACCGCCAGGATCGCCTCCAACTCAAATGGCTGGCGTCAGGAGCGGGCGCAACGGCAATCCTGTACCTCATTGCGATGGTGCCTTCTATCGTCTTGGCCTCGCCCTGGGACATGAGGGGGCCCGTGTGGCTCACCATCCTCCAGAACATTGCGCTCTATTCGTTCGCGCTGATCCCGGTGGCGGTCGGGATCGCAATCCTCAAACATCGCCTCTATGACATCGACGTCATCATCAACCGCACCCTCGTCTATGGTGCTCTTACCGCAGTGCTGACGCTGGCTTACGTCGTAGCGGTGACCGTCTTGCAAGCTCTCCTTCGTCCTTTTGCAGGACAGTCGCAACTCGCAGTGGCAGGCTCGACCCTGGCGGTCGCGGCTATGTTCCGGCCTGGGCGCGCCCGTATCCAAACCTTCATCGACCGGCGCTTCTACCGCCGGAAGTACGACGCGGGACGAACCTTGGACGCCTTTTCCGCAAGGCTTCGAGACGAGGTCGATCTCGACACCCTGGGCCCGGAGCTCGTTGCACTCGTAAACGAGGTCATTCAGCCGGCTCACACGTCGTTGTGGCTCAGAGAAACCCAGGCGGCCGGACAAAGGTGATGCAGAGCCGGTTCGTACAGTTGACAAGACGAAGGGCGTCGGATCGGAAGATGACGTTTATCAAGCCGGCAGAGCAGGGCCTTAGATGACCAGGCGAACTCCCTCACGCCTGGTATGGGTGGCGCTCGGCGGCATCACCTTGGTGGTTCTGGCAGGTGAGGCCGTGTCGATGGCGGCCGGGTTGGGCGTAGATCCGGCCGTGGCCCTGCTGCTCTCCTTTCCGATCATCGGGGCCTTGATCGTCACCCGGCAGCCGCGCAACGGGATCGGCTGGATCATGCTCGCGATCGGGATTGCGGGAGCAGTCGTGGCCATGCTCGAGGTCTACGCCGAGTATTCCTTGGCTGTTCGTCCGGGGTCACTGCCGCGCCCCGATATCGCCCTTGCGCTGGTTGCGCCGTCATGGATACCTGTCGTCGGGGTGATGGGAACCTTCCTCATCTTGTTGTTCCCCGACGGCCGGCTCCCGTCACCCCGCTGGAGGCCGTGGGCGTGGTTCTGCGCAGTGGCGCTGGCACTCCCGTTCATCGTCATTCTGTTCGCACCGGGCCCGTTGACAGTTGAGGCCTACCGGTACCTGAGGAACCCTCTGGGGATCGATACGCTGCGGCCGTTCGTCGACACCCTCCTGCTGACCATCGTTTTGATCCCGATCGGCTTCGTCGGCTGTGCAGTGGGGCTGTTTCGGCGGTTCCGCCGCTCCCACGGCCAGGAACGCCTCCAGCTGAAATGGCTCGCCGCCGGAGCGGGCACCACGGCCACCCTGTACCTCATCGGAGTGGTGGTCTCTCTCACCGTGGTTCCGCAGCTGGAAGCTGAACCGGTCTGGCTCGGTGCCCTCGATCAGATCTCGTTTTATTCGTTCGTGCTCGTCCCGGTGACCATCGGGATCGCGATCCTCCGGCATCGCCTCTACGACATCGACCTCATCATCAACCGCACCACCGTCTATGGTGCCCTCACCGCAGCACTGACCCTGGCTTATGTCGTAGCGGTGACCGTCTTGCAGGCTCTCCTTCGTCCTTTTGCAGGACGGTCCCAGCTCGCAGTGGCCGGTTCGACCCTGGCGGTCGCCACTCTGTTCCGGCCCGGGCGCGCCCGCATCCAAACCTTCATCGACCGGCGCTTCTACCGCCGGAAGTACGACGCCGGACGAACCCTGGAGGCCTTCTCCGCAAGACTCCGGGACGAGGTCGACCTCGACCCCCTGACCGCCGAGCTCGTCACGCTGGTAGGCGATGCAATGCAGCCAACCCACGTGTCGTTGTGGCTCAGAGAAACTCGCGGTGTCACAGCCCCCGACGGTGGCGGATTCCATTAGCGTGAGTCTTTTCGAGCACCTGGCGATCTCGCCGCCGGGTCCCGTGGGACGAGGTAGAGACGGGTAGCCCGGGCTAGAGCCTCATCTGAGACGCCATGAACCTGACGGTATCGTCTGCGACCATGAGGCTCCTCTTGTGGGCCTCCCGGGGGTCACCTGCATCCTGCACCTCTGAAATCTGCCTTTGGATATCGGCAAGGAGAACCTGCGCCTCCCTCAGGTAGTCGGCCATAGCCACGTGCCCCCTGACTCGGAGGCCCGCCTCCTGACCGGCGTATTTGTCTCGCTGATCTTGCACCAACTCGAAAACCGACTCCCCGGTCATCGCCTGAACCCTTGTCATCTCTCTCCCCCCAAAGTCGGTGCGTTGTCATCTGATTACACCCCGGCGGCGCATCCCTTGGCAATAGATGGCTGGAAAGGATGGCCCCTGAGAGGCGGTTATTGGTTCATGCGGACAAGGCTCGTGCGCAGTCGCCCTGTCCGTCCGCCTGAGGTTGCCTTATCGGCGGCCGAGCACGCGGGCGTCCAACCAGGCGTTGCGGAACGCACCGCGGGGGTCGAGCCGCTCGATCAATCGGATGAAGTCGGGCAAGCGCTCATATCTGGGGGCGATCGAGGCGGCTTGGGCGAGGAACACCTTGCCCCAGTGCGGGCGCACCCCGAACGGAGCCAGGGCGTCCTCGATGTCGACGAGCACGCGCTCGACGGCGTCCTGCTCGGGCTTCCAGGTGAAGTGGACGGCGACGGTGTCCTGTCCGTATTGCGGGCTCATCCACAGCTCATCGGCGGCCACGGTGCGGATCTCGGAAACCTGCAATACGGGCCGAATCACGCCGGCCAGCTCACGTATCGCCTGGATCGCGGCAGAGGCATTCCGGCGCGGGACCAGGTATTCGGACTGGAGCTCCTGGCCGCTACTCGGCGTGAAGCCCATGCGGAAGTGCGGCAGGCGATCGGACCAGAGGCCCACCGCTCCAAGCTGCGGGGAGCAGTTGACAGGGTCGAGACCGAGAATCGGGTGCCGGTCGACGGTTGCGGCGATCGCGCCGAAGAGGTCGCCGCGAACCGGCTCTGGTTCATCGGTCACCCGGCTCTTCACCCACACCTGGTCGACCGCTTCGGTCCACTGGGTGAACACGCTCACGCTGTAGCCGGTGGAGGTGATGGCGTCGAAGTTGTCGAACAACGCGTCCCAGCTGAGACCTTCGAACACCCGCTGGCGCACGTGGTAGGCGGGTTCAACGTCCAGGGTGAGCCGGGTGATTGCGCCGAGTGCGCCGAGCCCCACGACGAGGCCGTCGAAGTCGGCGTCACCCCTGGACGCCGTGAGGATCTCGCCCGAGGAGGTAACGATCTCCAGTCCTGCAACCGTGGTCGCGAGATTGCCGTTGTTGTCGCCGGAGCCATGTGTCGCGGTCCCCACCGCACCCGCGACGGAGATGTGCGGCAGTGACGCAAGATTTGGCAGGGCAACACCCTCGGCCTTCATCGCCTCGGCGAGCTCCCCGTACCTCAGGCCGGCAGAGAAGGAGATCGAACCCGCGGCATGGTCGACGACGACCTCCGCAGGCAGAGCGTCGAGGCTGAGCAGCTCCGAGGAGTCGGCGATGTCGGTGAAGGAATGACGCGAGCCGAGCACGCGCAGCCGGGGCGCGCTCGCGACGATCTCTTGCACCTGTTCCAACCTCGACGGCCGGTGCAGCTTGCCGGCCCGATATCGGTAGTTGCCGGCCCAGTTGAGCTCGCTCACGAGCTGAACGTTATCCTCCATGGGCCGCCGAGTAATGGACGACGCGGCATCTCCCCCGTGCGTCTTGGTACCCTAATATGTTTGTTCCTTGCGACTACAACCAAAGGCGGGCCTGCGCCGAGTCTTCACGGGTAGACGGAGGCGTGCGCGCTTAACTGCTGTGATAGTCCTTCTCGCGCTTCTGAGCGCTTGCGAATCTGACAACATCGTCACAGAGGACTCGAGGCAAACAGAGTCGTTGTCGCATCCCCTTCAAGATCACGCCTCTCCGCCGTCCGAACGCCGTGGTGAAGATCCAGCCAACAATGACGCCGGCCCCGACTCTGCATCTCTCCAACAAGATGCTCCATCGCCGTCCACCGAGCGCTTCACCATCGTCGCAACCGGAGACATCCTGACGCACTCCACCGTCTACGAGAGGGCCCTGTCCAACGGCGGCAACCACTATGACTTCAATCCGATGTTCCGCAAGGTGAAACCCCTGTTGTCCGCAGCCGACATCGCCATCTGTCACCTCGAGACACCGCTGTCTCCCGACAACCAGAGTCTGTCGTCTTACCCAACCTTCAATGTGCCTCATCAGCTTGCGGACGCCATAGCAAATGCCGGATACGACTACTGCTCGACCGCCTCGAACCATTCCTACGATCGAGGGCCCCAAGGGGTGAAGGATACGCTGGGCGTGCTGGACAAAGCCGGTGTGCGACACAATGGGACGGCCCGCCGGTCCAGTACGGCCGGCCGTCCGGAGCTCATCGATGTCAACGGAGTCGAGGTGGGTTTTCTCAGCTACACCTACGGCTTGAATGGTTACGACTTACCCGTCACCGAATCCTGGCTGGTGGATGTCATCGATACACAATCGATCTTGAGGGAAGCACGAGCCGCTCGCCGCGCAGGCGCGAAATTTGTAATTGTGAGCTTGCACTGGGGGCTCGAGTACCAGGTTGCCCCTAGCGCCGGCCAGCGGAACCTGGCCAGGCGGTTGCTCAGGACGAACGCTGTCGACCTCATCTTGGGGCACCACGCTCACGTCGTTCAGCCGATAGATCGTATGGGGCAGGACTACGTCGTGTACGGGATGGGCAACTTCCTTGCAGATCAATCCATCGCGTGCTGTGCCGCGGCCACCCGGCACGGTGTGATCGTCAAGATCGAGGTGCAGGGCAAGGGCAACGATCTTCACGCCGGGAGGGTCACCTACACACCGACGTGGGTGACACACGGCAACTACGTCATCACTCCTGTGGCCCAGGCACTCGAAGATCCGTCGACTCCGGCCGATAGACGCGGCACGCTCAGAAGGTCGTTCAAGCAAACGACAACCGCGATTCGATCACTGGGGGCCGGCCGGTTCGGCGTCAGACCGGAGCGATCACCCTAGCCACGCTCCGGGCACACCGAGCCACGGGTTCTGGTGCCCAGAGTTGCTGGTGCGTCCATGAAGGATTGCTCCGGCGCGGTCGGACGCCCGCAACGACGCTGCTATCTTCGCCTGATGAGCATTCGAATCCAGTGCCTCGTCATCGACGCACATGATTGCCGGGCGCTCGCCGGCTTCTGGGCCGAAGCGCTGAGCTGGCGCGTCACCTACGAGGACGGGCATCAGTCCGTGGTCGAGCCACCCGAAGGCAGCCCCGAGGCCGATGTGGCTCCCGATCTTCTCTTCGTCAAGGTCCCCGATGACAAGACGGCGAAGAACCGGCTGCACCTCGACCTGCGTCCCGCCGACCAGGCGGCAGAAGTGAACCGCCTCATTGCTTTGGGTGCCCAACCTGCGACGATCGGCCAGGACGACGAGGTCAAATGGAGGGTCCTCGCCGATCCCGAGGGCAACGAGTTCTGCGTCCTCCCTCCGCTCGAACCCGATACCGCTTAACGGGGCCCCGGGGACGGCAGGTCAGATTGCGTCTCCGGAAGCCAGAAGGCGACCGCCCGAATCACACAGGTCGAACAAGACACATTGCGTGCAGCGGGGGTGGCGAGCCTTGCAGATCTTTCGGCCGTGCTCTATCAGGGCCATGTGCAGGCTGTAGCGGAGCTCGGCCGGCACCGCGGGCCCGAGCTCGCGGCTCGCAGTCTCGGCGGTCGCCCGGTCGTCGATCCAACCCAGTCGCCGGGCCACCCGATGGACATGGGTGTCGATGGGAAACGCGTTCCGGCCCAGCGAGAAGACCAGCACACAGGCAGCGGTCTTCGGACCGACTCCAGGAAGCGAGCAGAGATAACCGTCGACCTCCTGATCCGGCAGACCATGGAGGCACGATAGATCGAGTGCCCCCTCCCGCCGTTCGATCTCGGTGAGGATCGCTTGTATCCGGGGCGCCTTCTGATCGGCGAGCCCGCCTGCTCGTATTGCATCTGCCACCTCAATGGTGGGAGCGTCCCGCACCTCCTCCCAGGTGGGGAAACGTGTCTTCAGGCCGGCGAAGGCGCGCGCCGTGTTGGTGTCGGAGGTGTGCTGCGAGAGCAGCGTGCTGACGAGCTCGTCGATTGCGGGCTGTTCCGGCTTTGGCTCGAAGTGGCCCTGCCTCTTGCGAAGGCGGCGGTGCACCGCCCTGATCCGGCGCGCCGAAACCATCTTGCGGTTGTTGACGTGGCGCGGTGCGGCCGGTGCCGAGGACATGATTTGCCCAGCCTATGCAGCACGCGTCAGCCCGATGACCCCTTGGTGAATGACGCGAACTTCGTGTACTGATTCATGAAGGCGAGGTTCACCGAGCCGGTGGGGCCGTTGCGGTGCTTGGCGATGATCAGCTCTGCCTCGCCCCGGCGCTCCGAGTCTCGGTTGTAGACCTCGTCGCGGTACAGGAGCATCACCAGATCAGAGTCTTGTTCGATGGAGCCGGACTCACGCAGATCGGCGAGAAGTGGACGTTTGTCAGAGCGGTACTCCACACCCCTGTTCAGCTGCGACGCACACAGCACCGGCAGGTTGAGGTCGCGCGCCAGTATCTTGAGGTCTCTCGAGATGTCGGACACTTCCTGCTGACGGTTCTCGGACCGGTGCGCCGATTGCATCAACTGCAGATAGTCGATGATCACGAGTCCCAAACCGTGCCGGGCCTTGAGCCTCCGGCACTTTGCGCGTATCTCCATGAGGGTCACGGTGGCCGAGTCGTCGATGAAGATCGGCGCTTCGGCGAGCTTTCCCAGCGCAGCGGAGAGCCGCGGCCAGTCCTGCTCCTGGAGCGTCCCCTTGCGGATCCGCTGTGAATCCACCTTTGCTTCGGATGAAAGGAACCGCTGCACCAGCTCGTGCCGCCCCATCTCGAGGCTGAAGATCACCACCGGCAGCTTCTCGCGAACGGCGGCGTGGAGGGCGAAGTCGCCGAGAAGGCTGGACTTTCCCATCGACGGTCTGGCGGCGACGATGACCAGGTTGGAAGGCTGGAAGCCGGAAGTCATCTCGTCGAGGTCGGGGAAGCCCGAGGCCAGGCCGGTCACCGATGCTCCGCGCTCGTAGAGAGCCTCGATCGCCTCCATGTTCTCGGTCAGGAGGCCGTGAATCGGTTGCACCGCATCCCGCAGCCGGCGGTTCCCGACTTCATAGATCAGACCTTCGGCCCGGTCGATTGCACCTGCGACGTTCTCAGGCATGTCGAACCCGAGCTCCTGAACCTTCGCCCCCACGTCGACGAGCCTGCGCAGCTGTGCGAGCTCCTCGACGATGCGGGCGTAGTGGCGCGCCGAGGACGCGGTCGGGTAGGCGTCGAGAAGTCCAAGGATGTAAGGCTTTCCCCCGATGCTCTCGAGGGTGCCCCTGCGGCCGAGCTCGTCGGCGGCGGTCACCGCGTCGGCGGCCTCACCCTTGCCGTCCAGCGCCAGGATGGTTTCGTAGACCTCTGCGTGGGCGGGCTTGTAGAAGTCTTCTTGATGAAGGATCTCGACGACGTTGGCGATGGCTTCGCGCGATTCGAGCATCGCCCCCAGCACCGACTGCTCGGCATCGAGGTTGTGCGGGGGGATCCGGTTCGGGCGCACGGACTGCACCGAAGCCATCTGAGCCAAAGCTGCCTCCACTTCTGAAGATCGTCCAATCGAACGTGTGTTCGATTCTACCAAAGCCCGGTGACGGATCCACGGTTTACCCGCCCGGAGCTAGGACGTTAGAAGCTGTGAGGAGTGAGCAACAAGCCCAACAACCTGTGTCTCCATTGTGGAGAAATGCCGGGGGCCGGGTTTGTGGCTCCCGCAGCTATTCGTCGTGCGCGATTACCTCGACGTTGACCAGTGCATTCACCTCGGCGTGAAGGCGCACCTCGACCTGATGGGTACCCAGAGAGCGGATCGGGTCGTCCAAGCGGATGTCGTGACGGTCCACCGACTCATCAAGCTGCTCCTCGATCGCCCTGGCGACGTCCGAGGAGGTCACCGAGCCGAACAGACGACCGCCGTCTCCAGCGCGCGCCGAAATGAAAACCGGCTCGGCACCGAGCGTTGCGACACGCGCAGCGGCGGCCTCCTTGACCCTCTGCTCGCGGTCCAGGCGGGCTCGGCGCATCAACTCTGCTTGTTTCATGGTGCCTTTGCTGGCCGTGATGGCGAGGCCCTTGGGGACCAGGAAGTTACGCGCGTATCCATCTGCGACCGAAACGAGGTCGCCCTTGAGGCCGAGCTTGTCTACGTCTTGAGCGAGGATGATCTGCACTTTGGGCTGCTCCTATCGAGACGAGTACGGCAGCAAGGCAACTTCTCGCGCGCTCTTTATCGCGGTTGCGACCTTTCGCTGATGACGTGTGCAGTTTCCGGTCACACGACGTGCCCTTATCTTGCCGCGATCACTCATGAACTTGCGCAGAAGGGAAACATCTTTGTAGTCGATGTACTTGTTGCCGTCGGCGCAGAACTGGCAGTACTTCTTCTTACCTTTGCGCTGAAAGGCCGGCTTGGTGCTCTTTCGGTTCCGGTCTCTGTCTCTGTCCCTGGCCACCTAGAAGCTGCCTTCGTCGGCCGGCGCCGGACTGCCGGCGGGCGCAGGCGCGCCCCAGTCCGAACCCCCGCCGCGAGCTGGCGGGGTGCCTGATTGCATCCCTCCGCTGCGCTGAGGCTTGACCACCGTTGCATTCGCCCAGCGCAACGAGGGCCCAATCTCGTCTACCTGCAATTCGACGGCGGAGCGCTTGTTCCCCTCGGCGTCCTCCCAGGATCTCTGCGACAGGCGGCCGACGACCACGACCCGTGTTCCCTTGGTCAGCGACTCCGACACGTTCTCGGCCATGTCGCGCCAGCAGCTGCAGCGAAAGAACCCGTCGAGCTTGTCGTCCCATCCGCCGTCCTGGTTTCGGATTCGCCGGTTGACCGCCACGGTGAAGTTGGCGACCGGAGCGCCGGATGGAGTAAAGCGCAGCTCCGGGTCATCGGTGATGTTGCCGACGAGTGTCACGGTGTTGTCACTTGCCATTTTCCTGCTCCTCCCTTATCTCCCACTCGAATTCCACGGCAGCTACTCCGGGCGGACTATCTTGCAGCGGACGAACTCCTCGGAGATCTGGATGGTCCGCTCGAGCTTCTGTGGCACATCCTCGGCCGCCTGGAAGTTGGTGATGAAGTAGTAGCCCTCGCGTTGGTGGGCGATCTCGTAGGCGAATCGCCGGGTGCCCCATCGCTCGACCCCGGTCACCTTCCCACCGGAGTCCGAAACGGCCCCGAGGAACCGGTCCACCGCCTTCTGAATGGCGCCTTCTTCGAGGCGCGCATCAACGATCACCAATGCTTCATAAGCTTGCACTCAGGCCTCCTCTGGACTCAGGCGCACTTTGCGCCTCGAGGCCCCGTCCACGCCTCCGGCGCCGGCGGAGCAGGGGAAGTTGCAGGTAAAGCCTGCAACCCGACAACCCTAGCACCTCCCTTCTGTGTCCCGGCCTAGGCCCGAGCCGTGCTCTTTGATGCAACCCCGGTCAGCTTACGCACGGGGTGCGACGATTTGGAGAGCTGCGCCACACCGGGGGACCGATCGTTGCAGGGGCGCGCATGAAGACGACAATCAGCATCACCAGGAGGACGGCGCGGCCCCACACCGCCGAGATCAATGCAACTTTCGCGGGCGTCAGGTCAAGTCCCCGATACGCGAAGTCGTAGAACCAACGGAAGATGCCGACGTACAAGGCGAGATCGACCACCGAGTAGGCGGCCCACCATCGCAGCCTCACCCTGAGCAGTGCGAAGAAGGGAAGCAGCCACAGCACGAACTGAGGTGAATGGACCTTGTTCCACAGCAGGAAGACGGCCAGGCTCGCCGCGCTCACCTGCAGCCAGGGAAACCCCGCCTCGCCGCGGCTGATGGCCCAGCCCCACACGAGCAGCCCCAGGCAGGAGACCACGATCAGCGCCGTGGTCAGGGGATTGATCACGCCCGGCCCCGCCGAAGGCCAAGCCCAGGCCCACACGGTGTTGAAGTCGGCGGTTCGCAGGCTCTGGAACCTGTATGTGGCCCACCATCCCCCCGGATTCTGGACGAAGAAGGGGGTATTGGCCGCTACGACCGTCGCCACCGCCACCAGCGCCGTCTGCACCCCTCGGCGGCGACTGCCCCGCCATTCGTGGAGCACAAGTGGGGCGACGAAGAGCAGGGGGTAGAGCTTGAGCGCACCACCCAGGCCGAGGAGCCCCGCGCTCCACAGCGGATGTCCCCGGGTGTGGGCCCATACTGCGCCCACCGTCGCAGCCACCACCAGCAGATCCCAATTGTGGAAGCCGTAGAGAGCGAGTGCAGGCGCCGCTGCCCACAACAGCCCTCTCCAGCCGGTCATGCCCGCCAGGAAACCCGCGGTCAAGAGCCCGAACGGAGCCAGGAGCAGAGCCGATACCTTCAGATAGCCGTCGGCATCGGTTGCCAGGAGCCCGCTTGCCCACATGAACGTCCCGGTGAGCACCGGATACTCGATGGCTCCGTCGGTCAGCTCACCTTCGACGAGCTCGCCGTGGACATAGGGAAAGATCCGACGGTCGATCGCCCGTCCCGTATACAGAGGTTGAATGTCGTTGTAGCAGAGCTGTCGGTACTGCCTGCCATCCCACGGCGCGAGACAACCGGCCTTGAGCGCCCAGCCTGCTCCGAGAGTGACGGCACAAATGCACACGACGAGGGCAGCGCCCCCCGGCCGCACCCTCAGGGTCAGCCTGGGGGAGGAAAGCGGCCGCCGTGTGCGGCCGGCAGATTGCCGGAAGGGTCATCCGGAGGCGCCGGAGCCGGGTTGCCGGGAGGGTCATCCGGGGACGGTCCCGGGGCCGCGCTATCGGACGGACTCGGCTCGGGCTCGGGGGATGGCTCCTCTGGAGGGGTGTCCGATGGTTCCGGGCTCGGCTCGAGGGTGGGGGTCGGCTCCTCGGAAGGGGTGTCCGAGGGTTCGGGTGTCGGCGTGACGCTGGGCGTCTCGCTTGGACTGGGCTCGGGCGTGGAGGTCGGACTGGGCGACTCGCTCGGACTGGGCGACTCGCTCGGACTGGGCTCAGGCGTTGGCGACGGGGTCGGCTCCGGAGGCGGCGGCGGATTGAGGACGCTACCGGTGTCCACCGCGACCGGGAAGGGCTCAATCGGGAGATCCTGGGTGGCTCTCGCCATGTAGGCCGCCCAGATCTCGGCCGGGAACGAGCCCCCGGTCACCTCGATTCCATGGACCGGCTTGCAAAATTCGTCGGGCGCGCAAAAGCCCATCTGGGGCACCTCGAGGCCGCCGCCCCCAGCACGAGGGCGCGCCGGATATCCCATCCACACGACGGTGGCCAGCTGGGGGACGTGCCCGGCGAACCACGCGTCGACATTATCCTGGGTGGTGCCCGTCTTGCCGGCGACCGGCCGGCCGATGGCCGCCGCGGTGGCGGTCCCGCCTTCCACCACATGGGTCAGCGTCTCGTTGAGGACGTCCACGGCTCTCTGGTCGGCGACCCGCTGGCGCTCCGGAGCACTGTGTTCCAGGCACCGCCGGTCCTCACCTTCCCGGAAGACGTCAAGGCATCGGTCGTCGGAATCGGTCACATAACGAATGGGTTCGACCTCCGGAAGCACACCCCGGCCCGCGAAGGCCGCGTAAGCCCGGGCCATCTCGAGCGGCGTGACGTCGAGGGTACCGAGAGCGAGCGAGCAGTTGGGCGCGATCGTCCGGCGCGATCCGGTTCCGGTTCGATCGAATTCGAATCGCCCCAACCGGTCGGCCAGAGCCCCCGGACCGATCTCGGCCACGAGCTGGGCGTAGACGGTGTTGACTGAGTTGGTGGTGGCCTCGTCGAGCGTGATGGTTCCATACGCCGCACCGCCGTAGTTCTCGGGCTGCCACGGGCCGCCGTCGGCATCGGCGCAGGCCGGGTCGGTCACTGTCGCGGGACTGCCGCCCGGGAAGTAGGAGCGCGGAGATATGCCCTGTTCGATGGCCGCCAGCAGCGTGAACGGCTTGAACGACGATCCCGCCTGTCGCCCGGGAAGGCTCGACGCGTAGTTGAAACCGCGCGCCTTCTTGACGCTCGTGTAATTCGTCCCTCCGACAAATGCCCGGAGAGCCCCCGACGGCGTCATCGAAACCAGGGCGGCCTGCGGATCATGGGGCTCGGTGAGAGTGCTCGAAATCGCCTCCTCGGCATAGTGTTGCATGTCGAGATCGAGCGTCGTATGGATCTTCAACCCCCCCGTGTAGAGCCGGTTTCCGTACTTCGGATAGAGGTATTCGCGGCGCAGCCACTCCATGAAGTAAGCGGCTTGCTGATGCTTTATCCGCCCCAGCGCCCCGGAAGCAAGTTTCACCGGCCCTCGGGAGGCGCGATCGGCGCGCTTGGCACTTATGTAGTCCTGCTGTGCCATGAGCTGCAAGACCTGGTTGCGGCGGTCCCGGGCGATTCTGGGGTTCTCATCGGCCTGGTAGCTCTCGGGCGACGGAATGATGCCGACGACATAGGCTGCTTCCGGCAGTGTGAGCTCGGAGGCGTGCTTGTCGAAGTAGCTGCGCGCCGCAGCTTCGATGCCATAGGTGCTGCGCCCCAGATAGATCGTATTGAGATAGAAGCCCAGGATCTGTCGCTTCGAGAATCGGCGCTCGAGCTTGACCGCAAGGATTGCCTCCCTGGCCTTTCTGCTCAGTGTCTGTGCATCATCCTGCAGCACTGCGTTCTTGACGTACTGCTGCGTGATCGTCGATCCCCCCTGGCGGATCTCGCCACCGGTGATGTTCGCCCATGCAGCGCGGGCAATGCCGCGAACCGAGACACCGTTGTGCTCGAAGAAACCACGGTCCTCTGCGGCGACGACCGCCTGCTTGAGGTAGCGCGGCAGCTCGCCGGTGTCGACGAGGAACCTCCGGACTTCGTCGCTGTAGATTCCGATGAGCTCCCCGTCCCGATCGTAGACCTCGGCGGAGGAAGCCAGCGGCACCTCCTTGGGCAACGGGATCGATGCGAACGCATAGGTGATCAGGAGGATGCCAAGCCCCAGGAACAGTGTTACGAGGGGGAGGAGCCACCCGAAGCGAAGCAGTGCAGGGGCCTTCGACGGCGTGGCTGCGGCGGAGCTTGTCATCTGGGCAAAGCGCGTTCGGTAGCGCCGAGGCGCGTAGTCAACCCCTCTTGCGTTGTTTGCTTTGAGCCCCGTTCGAGGCAAATCGGCGCCCTGCCGAGTCGGCGCGCAGCAGGTGGTTCCACCCGCAGTCGATGCACACCTCAACCGCGTAGCAGGTGAATTCTTCGTGCTTCCCCGACAGCTCCTTGAGCCACTCCGGCGGATAGACGACCCGTCCGTTGTTGTGCTTGAGACCCTCCCCGTAGACGTATCGGACCTTCTTGAGGGTCGAGTGGGAGCAGATCGGGCACGGGGCGTTCGAAGGTTCGCCGATATTCTTGGCGGCCCGCATCAGCTCCGGGTGAGCGTCACAAACATCTGTGGTGGCCAGCGTGCCCCGCTTGAGCGCCACGATCGAAGCTCGGCGCGCCAGGCTGTAGTCGACCGTGGGCCCCCCCGGAAGCGCGGGCATGCCGGTGGGATCGAACGAGCGCCCTGATGTCGTCATGGACCGATGGTAAACGCACCCTCGGACAAATGGCCCTCCCTCCCGACCGGGCCACTCGCGGCCCTGCACCCCTTCCCGGATGCCGTGGTATCGTCGATATATCGATCCGATATATCGACACGCGACTAGTGGTTCGGAAACGGTGGTCCTCGTCCATGAAGCAAACCGGCATCCTGGAGTTGGCCGTGCTCGGGCTCCTGAAGGAGCGCTCCATGCACGGCTACGAGCTCAGAAAGCAGCTTAGCGCCAAGCTTGGTCCGCTGTGGCACGTCTCGTGGGGCTCCCTGTACCCGGCTCTGAGACGGTTGGCGCGCCAGGGTGCGGTCGACAAGGTGGCCGAGAGCAGCCCCACTCGGGGGCCGGGGCGCAACAAGACCGTGTACCGGATAACCGCCGTAGGCGAGGAGCTGTTCGATGGGCTGTTGCGTGAGCCCGGCGCGGCGCCCGACCCCGAGCTCTTCGCCTTGAAGGTGGCTTTCTTTCGCTACCTTCAGCCCGAGATGCGTGTGGCAATGCTCGAACGGCGGCGAATCTACCTGCAGGACAAGCTGATGCAATTCAAGTCCAACCTGCGCGACTACCGGGAACGCATCGACAGCTACGCGTTGGTCTTGCAAGACCACGGAATGGCCGTGGTGGAAGACGACATCGAGTGGATCGACGAGCTCATCTCGAGAGAAAAGAGCCTCGGCTCAACCGCCGGCGCCGACAAATCCAGCAGCACATCCAAAACCAAGCTCTAAAGGGCAGCTCGGATCATCAAACAGCCCCATGTGGGGGGCCGCCTGGGGGGAAAAAGGAGGTACGGATGGAAAAGATAAGAGTGGGCATCGTAGGGGTCGGGAATTGCTCCTCCTCGCTCATCCAAGGAGTGGAGTACTACGCGAAAGCGCGTTCTGATGAGAAGGTCCCGGGTTTGATGCACGTCGACCTGGGTCCCTATCACGTATCAGATCTCGCATTCGTGTGCGCTTTCGACGTCGACAGCAACAAGGTCGGGCTTGATCTCGCCGACGCGATCTGGACCGAACCCAACAACACCACGAAGTTCGCCGACGTTCCCCCAACTGGAGTAGCCGTCCAGCGCGGGCACACTCTCGACGGACTCGGGCAGTTCTACTCGCATGTCATCGAGGAGTCGTCCCAAGAACCGGTCGATCTCGTCGATACGCTCAAGAGCAGTGGTACCGAGGTGCTCATCAACTACCTGCCGGTCGGCTCTGAACAAGCTGCGCGCTTCTATGCCGAGGCCGCTCTCGAAGCCGGTGTCGCCTTCATCAACTGCATGCCGGTCTTCCTTGCAAGCAATCAGGAATGGGCCGATCGCTTCGCCCAGGCGGGCGTGCCGATCATCGGCGACGACATCAAGAGCCAACTCGGTGCAACCATCTCGCACCGAGTGTTGTCCAAACTGTTCGAGGACAGGGGGGTCGTGATCGACCACACCTATCAGTTGAACTTCGGTGGGAACATGGACTTCATGAACATGCTCGAACGCGAGCGTCTGGTGTCCAAGAAGATCTCGAAGACCCAGTCCGTTACCTCCCAGATCAGGTCCGGGATCGACAGCGAAGACATCCACATTGGACCGTCGGATCACGTCCCCTGGCTCAAAGACCGCAAGTGGGCCTATATCCGGATCGAGGGACGCGAGTTCGGTGACGTGCCCGTGTCGATGGAGCTCAAGCTCGAAGTATGGGACTCGCCCAACTCGGCCGGAGTCGTGATCGACGCCGTGCGTTGCGCAAAGCTTGCCAAGGACCGCGGGGTGGGAGGTCCCCTTCTCGGTCCGAGCAGCTACTTCATGAAGTCACCGCCGACGCAGTACTCCGACAACGAAGCTCATGAGCTCGTCGAAGCCTTCATCGAAGCCTGACCGCACGGGATTCACCCGTGCGTAACGATCCCCAACCTCAAGGACTGGCTCTCCTCATCGGGAGCCAGTCCTTTTCGCAGGCGGCCGACGGACTCGCCCAGGCCGCTTTTGCCAGCGTCCTGGTGTTGGACGCTCTCGACCAAGGCGTCCCGGCGCGCATCCTGGGCTTGCTTGCTTTGACCCTCATCCCCTATTCGTTGATAGGGCCCTTCGCCGGCGTGTTCGTCGACCGGCTCGAGCGCCGGAGGTTGCTGGTCTGGACCAATGTGGTGCGGGCCGCCCTGCTTCTGGCTTTCCCCCTGTGGTCCACCCTCCTGCCGGGTGACATCCCGCTGTACGCGGGGATCCTGACGATCCTGGGTCTGGGGAGGCTGTGGCTCACGACCAAGAGCGCTGTCCTTCCGCTCCTCATCCCCGAGGACGGCCTCCTGCGCGTCAATGCTCTCTCCAGCGGGTGCGGAATGATCTCCGCATTGATAGGAGGCGCCGGGGGAATAGCGCTGACGGGCTGGATGGGAGTAGACCGGGCCCTCGCCGCGGCCGGTCTTCTCTACCTTGGCGCAGCCGGGGGGTCGTGGCTGCTTCACCTTCCGTCCGGGCAAGGGCTCGGCGTCAAGGAACCACTGGTGCAGGCCGCCGCCGAGGTCGCCACTCAGCTGAGGACCGGCGTCGCCCAGGTCTGGACCCATCTGCGGGCTCGCCTGCCGCTGGTGGCCATCTTCATGTCCAGGACGGTCGCGATGTTCATCGCCATCGTCGCCATCCTGGTGATCAAGAAGGAGTTCCCGGGTACCGACGGCCGCACCGGGCGCCTGTCCGCCGGTGCCCTGTCGCTGGGGGCGGCGGGAATCGGGGCCTTCCTGGGTACGCTCACAGCCGGCTTTCTCGGCAGGCGGCTGAGCAAGCCCGCCCTCATGCTGGTCGGATTCGGTGTCTCGGGGGCCGGGATAGTGGCGCTCGGAGGGATTCCCAGCCTCGTGGCGGTCGCCTTCTTCACCGGAATCGCCGGATACGGCAGCTTCATCATCAAGGTCGCCGTCGACGCTCAGCTGCAGCAGGTGCTGGCGAACGCCTTCCACGGGCGTGCTTTCTCCCTCTACGACATCCTCTACAACCTGGCGAGCGTCCTCGCCGGGATCATCGTGGTCGTATTCGAGGGTGCATCGCTCCGAAGCCTCGTGCTTCTGGCGGGGCTCACGACCCTGCTGCTCACCGTGGCTCTGGGGCTCGCTATGCAGCGCGCCGGGATGTTCGGTGCTCCTGGGCATGCTCCTTTGATCGAATCCCAAAGTTAGCCGGGCACCGGGCCGGTCTCACGGCCGTCCCTTGGGGCGGCGGGCGACGAGCATGAGCTCGGGATGCTCGAGGTCGGGAGCACGACGCGCGTAGCCGCCGGGTTCGACCGCCCAGACGTTCTCGGGGATCAGCCCCACTCCCAGGGCAAGCAGCCTGAGCTCGCGGGCCGTGTACACGCCCGTCCACAGGTCCACCTGCTCCGAGCTCCCAACCTCGGTAGTGATAGCGGCGAGCTCGTGGACCAGCCCCGCATCCGCGTCGAAGGCTGCGCCGGAGCGGGGATGGCGCGCCTCGTAGAGCGCGCTGAAGGCGGTCACGACCACGCGGCCGCCCGGCCGTGCGGCTTCCGCCATGCGCTTGAGGACGAGCGAATCGTCCCTGCCCATCAACCCGAAAGCCCCCTGGCACAGCGATATCACCGCATCGAACTCGTCATCGAAGGGCATCTGACGGGCGTCGACCTCGAAGAAGGCGGCGCCCACATGGGCGCTGCGGGCCGCGTCCGCGGCTATGTCCAGGAACCGTGCCGACACGTCCACTCCGGTCACGCTCAGTCCCGCCTGTGCGAAAGCGACCGCGTGTCTCCCGGGCCCGCAACCGACATCGAGGATGCGGGCGCCTGGGGGAAGCCGGAGCGTCTCGATCAGAAAGGCGACCTCCTGTGAGGTTCCCTTGGTGAAGCTGTAACGAAGGTAAGCCTCGCCCAGCCGGTCGGCCACGGCGGCGAAATAGGCTCCGCCCGGATGGCCCGGAGCCTGCGTCACCCTGGCGCCGAGCCGGTCTCCGGGGGCGGCGGAGGAAGTGGGATGCCCCATGCATGCGCCCACTCGAACAGTCGCCGGCCCGCCTCCTCTTTGCCGAGCTCGCCTTCGTCCAGACGCAGATCGAGCAGAAACGCCAACGCCTCGCCGACTACGGGACCGGGCGGCGCGCCGAGGAGTTGCATCACCTCGTGACCGTTCAGCTCGGGGCGCATCCTCGCGATCTCCTCTTTCTCGGCGAGCTCGGCGATGCGGTGATCGAGCTCGTCCATCCGGTCTGCGAGGCGTTTCGCCTTTGCCGGATTGCGGGTGGTGCAGTCGGCTCTCACCAGGGCGTTCAGGAGTGGGAGCAGAGGGCCGGCGTCGCGCACGTAACGACGCACCGCCGCATCAGTCCACCCCAGGCGGTAGGTGTGGAATCTGTGATGCAGGCGGATGATCTCGCTCACGGTATTCACGGTGTCGTTGGAAAAGCGCAGTGCAGTCAGCCGTGTCTTTGCCATCTGCGCGCCCACGACCTCGTGATGGTGGAACGAGACCCCCTCAGGACCGATGCGGCGGGTGCGGGGCTTACCGATGTCGTGCAGCAGCGCCGCCAGCCTGACCTCTGTGACCGGATCGGTGCGCTCGACGACGGCCAGGGTGTGGCGGAAGACATCCTTGTGCCGGTGAACCGGGTCCTGCTCAAGCTTGAGTGCGCCCAGCTCGGGAAGAAACAGGCCCGTGAGGCCGGTGGCCTCTGCCCGGCTGAGGGCGTCTGCCGGCGCCGGCCCGACCATAAGCCGCACCAGCTCGTCGCGGATTCGCTCGGCCGAGACCGTCGTCAGGCGATCCTTCAGACTCGTGATGGTCTCCTCCACGACTGGGTCGATGCGGAACTCCAACTGGGACACGAAGCGGAACGCCCGCAGCATGCGAAGCGGATCGTCGAGGAACGACTCCTCGGGCGCAATCGGAGTCATCAGCCGCCGCTGCCTGAGGTCGTCGCGCCCGCCGAATGGATCGATCGCTTCTCGCTCGGGAAGGCGCACCGCCATCGCATTCACGGTGAAGTCCCGGCGAGCCAGGTCGGTCACGACGTCACCGACGAAAGCGACGTCCGGGTGGCGGGAATCCGGTCTGTAGCTTTCACTCCGGAAAGTCGTTATCTCGAATGTTGTCCCGTCGATCTCGCCTCCGACCGTCCCAAACCTCATCCCCTGAGCCCAGACGGTGTCGGTGAAGCGGCGCAGGACCCCAAGGGCCCGTTCCGGAGGGGCGTCGGTCGAAAAATCAAGATCGACGTGGGGGCGACCCAGGAGGGCGTCGCGGACCCACCCTCCAACCACGTAGAGCTCGTAACCGTCGTGACGGAAGGCGCGGGCCAGTTGCATCGCCGTGCCGTCTTCCCGGAGCAGATCGGTCGTCCCGTCCGGGGACGGCCTCGGTGTGGACAGTGAAGGCGGCATGGGCCCAAGGGTAAGCCGCCCGCGCTCCGGGCCGGCAGGGTGGGGTAGACATGGCCTGTGAAAACCTTGACCAAAGCCAACGTCCGTCACATCGGTGCCCTGTTGCGCCAGGGCCGCAACCCTGCGGTCACCGTCTACGACAGCATCGGTTCCGACTTCTTTCTGGAGCCGGCCCCCGGGTGGCTCAACCTCGGGTTGTGGGAGGGGCCGGGTGATCCCGACGAGGCGCCCCACGCAGTCCGCCGGCTCGTCGAAACGCTCGCACTGGAGCTTCCCCGCGGTGGCACGGTCCTCGATGTAGGAAACGGGCTGGGGGCCCAGGATCTCGTGATTGCGGAGGTGGTCGGACCGGCCAGGCTCATCGCACTCAACCTCACCGAGTCGCAGCTGCGGGCCGGGCGCGCCAGGCTCCAGGCGGCCGACGCCCAACCGGTGCTCGGAGACGCCGTCCGCCTTCCGGTGCAGACGGCAAGCGTCGACGGAGTGATCAGCATCGAGGCCGCCTTCCACTTTCCCTCGAGGGCCCGGTTCTTCTCGGAGGCCATGCGGGTGCTGCGCCCCGGTGGAGTGCTCGCGTTTTCCGACTTCTCCAGCGAGAGGACGGTGCCCCACACTCCCGGCGAGTTGATAGCCGGACTGAGCAATCTGCGAATCTGGGGCATGGGCCGGGGCAATCTGGCGACGTCCGCGCAGATCGGGGACGCCATGGTCGCCGCCGGCTTCGTCGATGTCGGCGTCCAGAAGGTGGGCGCGAGGGTGTTTCCGCCCGCCATCAGACTGTTCAGGCACCGGCTCGAGACTCTGGGAGTCGAACAACCCTATCTGTACCGGTTCGCAGCACGCCTGCTGCTGAACCAATGGGACCTTCTCTACCGGCGCAAGATGATGGAATACCTGCTGGTCCGGGGGCGGCGCCCCCCGGCTTAGACGGGCTGGAGGCCCGCCTGCTGTAGCGAGATCTGGAAATCGTGCGGGTTGGTCGCCGCGCTCTTGGCGTCTTCGAGCTCGACCACGCCGGCCCTGAAGAGGGCCAGGAGCGCCTGATCGAAGGTCTGCATGCCGTAAAACGAAGACTCGGCGACGATGTCGTGGATCATGTGGGTCTGGTCCGCATTGAGCACGAGGTCGCGGATCCGCCCGTTCATCACCAGTATCTCGATGGCGGCCACGCGCCCGCCGCCGAGGCGCGGCAGCAAACGCTGTGACACGATCCCGGCGAGCGAACCGGCTACCGCGACACGCGTCTGCTTCTGCTGATGGGGAGGGAAGAAATCGATGATGCGGGTAATCGTCTCGCTGACGTCGGTGGTATGGAGGGTGGCAATGACGAAGTGCCCGGTCTCGGCCGCCTGAAGCGCGGCTTTGACGGTCTCGGGGTCACGGATCTCGCCGACGAAGATGACGTCGGGATCCTGTCGCATCGCCGCGCGCAGTGCGGTGGCGAAGTCCGCTGTGTCCTGCCCGATCTCGCGCTGACTCACCATTGCCTTTATGTCTTGGTGGAGGATCTCGATCGGATCCTCGATGGTCAGGATGTGGGCGGCGCGGGTGGAGTTGATGTGGTTGATGATCGCTCCGGTGGTTGTGGTCTTGCCCGAGGAAGTCGGTCCGGTGACCAGAAGCAGCCCGCGATGCTCGTTGGCAAGCGCCTCTACGGCAGGAGGTAGGCCGAGCGAGCCGAACGAAGGGGCTCCGGGCAACACCAGTCGGGCGGCGATCCCGATACTTCCCCGCTGGCTGTAGACGTTGACCCTGAAGCGGCCGATACCTGGTTCCGAATAGGCGAAGTCGACCTCTCCCGTCGATTCGAGGACATCTTTCTGCCGGTCGTCCATGATCTGCACGGCTGCATCGAGGCAGTCGGCGGCCGACATCCTGGGAAAATTCGCTGGGGACAAGCTCCCGCTGATGCGAACACTGGGGGGTCCGCCCGCCTTGACGTGGAGGTCCGACGCCTTGTACTCGACCACGTACTTGAGAAAATCATGGACATCGGTCATTTGCTCCCTTTGGCGTCGTCGGCCGGCGAGCAGGCCGTCGGCACTCTCCGGCTTCAATCCAATCGGCATCGCCTCCGCCCCGATTGAGCCGAGGGACGGTTTTTGGCGGGGAAGTCATGCTCTCAGGAGGAGATCCACCCGTTTGAGGCGGTCTCCGGCGGGTAGTTCATCAGTGACCCAATTTCAACGGGTTCTGAGTTCCAAACCGAGGGGAGCATGGCTCATGGCGGTCGACGGAACCAGCAACGGGAGCGACGGAAGCAAGATGTCGAGAGCCGAGGCCGGCCGCAAGGGGGGCCGCACCACCAAGAGCCGCTACGGCGAGGGCCATTTCGGCCGGATAGGCAAGATCGGCGGTAAGAAGGGCGGGGAAACCACCAAGCTTCGTTACGGCTCCGAGTTCTATCAGAAGATCGGCCGGATGGGCGGCTCCAAGTAAAGAGGAAGGCGACTCCCGATCACAGCATCGGACCAGGGTTGCCGAGGAATCTCCCCGCATAGGGGGGCTTCGTTTCTTATGCTCGGCCCATGTCATCCCGCCCTCGCCTGATCGCCGGTCCGGTGGCTCTGAGCTTGCTGCTGTGCGTGGTGATCTTCATCGGTGCCACGGGACATGCGGCTCGAGCCGCTCAAGATGACGGGCGCGTCCAGTTGAATCTGGTGGAGCAACCGGTCGCCCACTCTCCGGAGGACCCGCTCGACCTCGCGATCGAAGTGACCAACAACACATCCGAGACGCTCAGCGGGTTCGCCGTCACCGTGGGAGTCGCCGAGCGCGTGCTGAGTCGTTCGGCTCTCCGGGACGCCTTGGCCAACTCTCCGGAGTTCCGTCCGAGCGCATTCACGAAGTACTTCAGGGCACGGGAGCTCGCCGCCGGTGAGTCGGTCACCCTGTCGATCCATGAATCGGTGTTCGAGCTGAGCACGCTCGAGCAGGCGACCGAGGGAGGAGCGTACCCCCTCACCATCGAACTGTTCGACGTCGGCCTGACCGAACGTCTGGATGAGTTCACTACGCCCTTGATCTACTATCCAACTCCTCCCGAGATCCCTTTGCATCTCGTGCTGGTGGTTCCGGTCAATGCGCTGCCGGCGCGGGCGCCGGATGGAACCTTTCCCGCAGACGCCTCCGGGGGTTGGCCGCTGGAGGACGCTGTGCGAAGGTCGGGATGGCTGGGGGGAACCGTCGACGTGATCCAGCGTCTCACCGCCTCCAAAGAACCGGGCGCCGCTCCCCCCACACGTCGAGGACCGAAACGCAGTCGCGCCGGCCCCACCCGCACCCCGCGGACCACATTGCCAGCCAGACCAAAGGATCTGCGCATCGCCCTTGCTCCGACGCCAAGGCTGATAGAGGAACTGACGGACATGCAAAACGGCTACCGGCGCACCGGCGACGCCGGCACAGAGCAGTTGGGGGCGGGCGCACCCGGGGCCGAGAACGCCGCAGCAATCCTCGACCGGCTGGGCTCCCTGCTCACGCTCGATGAGGTCCAACCCCTGCTCGTCCCTTACTCCTTTGCGGACCTGCCTTCGGTCGAACGCAGCGGTCCCGGCCCGTCCCCGAGCCAGACCCAGCTCGGGGTGGGCGAGCGGGTGCTCGACAACGCTCTCGGTTACGACTTCGGGCAGAGGTGGCTTCTGCCTCCTGGAGGTCGCATCGACACCGGCACGTTGCAGGAGCTTCAGCTCGGCAACGCGGCGGACCGTCTGTTCTTCTCGGGCCGGTCGCTGCAGGGTTCCCTCGAGCTCTCGGGCGAGGGCTGCACCGAAGCCTTCGCCAGTTTCACCTGCCCGGTGAGGACCAATACGAAGGTGGGTACGGCGTTCGGCTTTGTGGCCGACAAGGGTCTGCAGCAGCGCTTTGCCGACCTCGGCCGGCAACCCCGGCTCGACCGCCTCGCTCTCCAGACGCTGCTCGCTGAAACCGCAACGATCTGGGCGGAGCTCCCCGGCAGATCGCAGCGCGTGGTTCAGGCGACGATACCGCCTCTCTGGCATCCTTCACCGGGATCGATGAACCGGCTTCTCGAGGCGTTCGCTGCGGCCCCTTGGCTCGAAATGGTTACTCCGGCCCAGGGATTGCGCAAGGGGTTGCCCTCCGATCAATCCACCGTGCCCTCCCTGGGGAACGCCTCAGATCAACCCGTCGCCGACTTCGCCACCAGGGTGGAGGATGCGCACGACACCGTCCAGAGTTTCAGCTCGCTGGAGCCCCCCGAAGCCATGGTCGAGCGTCTCGGCCGCAATCTCCTCGTGGCGCAGAGCATGATGTGGTGGGCGGACGATACGCTGCAGGCCAAGGGTCTCTCCTACGCCACCGAAGCAGCGCGCGAGGCGTACGGCGAGATGGCGAAGATCCGGCTCGGCGCGCCGGACCGAATCACCCTGACGTCCCGCGAGGGTCAGATTCGTCTGGAAGCCTTCAACGACGCCACCTATCCCGTGAAGGTCCGCATCACCTTCGCGGCCCCCAAGCTATCCATCGAAGAAAGCATCGTGCGCACCATCCCGCCGGGTAAACAGCAGCCGTTGGAAGTCGAAGCCACCGCCGAGGCCAGTGGCACATCCTCCCTGGAGGTCTACCTGGAGACTCCCGATGGACTGACCCTGCAGGGTAGCCAAAGGAGGATCGCGGTCACTTCCACACAGTTCAACCGCATCGCCCTCGGCCTGACTTTCGGAGCCCTTGCCTTCCTCGTGTTGTTCTACGTGAACCGGGCAATCATTCGACGCCGAGGTGCGAGGCGCAGCGCGCAGACCACCGCCACTTGAGCTCTTTAGCGCGCTCAACCGCGCTCATGACGGGCGGAACGGTGTTATCGCGCGTCACGGGGTTGGCGCGCCTAGCTGCCATTACCGCAGCACTTGGTGTAGTGGAAACGCGCCTCGCCGACACTTACAACTTCGGTAATACCGCTCCCAACATCATCTACGAATTCCTCCTTGGAGGAATCCTGACATCGGTGTTCGTGCCGGTGTTCGTCGAGCTGCTCGAGAAAGAAGGCCGCGACTCCGCATGGGAGGTCGGCAGCGCAATCATCAATCTTTCGCTTCTCTTTCTTGGTGTGATGACGGTCCTGGGAATCTTCGCAGCGCCCATGCTGGCGAGGTTCTACGAAGTCGACCTTCCAGGACAACAGCGGGCGCTCACTCTGCTGCTTCGTCTGTTCATCCCTCAAATAATGTTCTACGCGCTGGCGGCTATCACTGCCGGCCTATTGAACGCGCATAAGCGCTTCGGTCCGCCCATGTACACGCCGATCCTCAACAATCTGACCGTTATCGCCATCTTCGTGTACTTCGCCTCGACCTATGGCGAGGTCGACCTTGCATCGGTAACCACAGGCCAACTGATCCTCATCGGTGCAGGAACCACTTTCGGAGTCGCGGTGATGGCCTTTGGGCAGCTCCCTTTCCTGCGAGGTCTGGGACATTACAGGCTGACCTTCACGGTGTCCCATCCCTCTGTGAGAAAGCTCGCCGGATTGTCGGTGTTCGTCGTGGGATATGTGATGGCAAACCAGGTCGGGTACCTGGTCGTTCAACGGCTGGCCAGAGGCGAGAAGGGCGCCTACACGGCCTACGTAGCGGCCTTCACCTTCTTTCAACTCCCCTACGGGCTCTTTGCCGTCTCGGTCATCACTGCGTTGCTTCCCAACATGAGCCAGCTTGCGGTGCACCAGCAATGGGACGACTTCAGAGCAAGGCTCTCGGATGGCTTGCGGGCAACGCTGTTTCTGATTTTTCCCGCCGCAGTCGGTTACATGGTCCTCGGTGCGCCGATAGTGCGGCTTCTGCTTCAGAACGGCATCGCCACCTCCCAGTCGACCGCGCTGGTCGCGTCGGTCTTGAGAATCTTCGTCCTCGGGCTCGTCCCCTTCTCTCTGTTTCAACTCCTGCTTCGGGCGTTCTATGCAACGCAGGACACGCGTACGCCCTTCATGGTCAACTGCGCTGCGGTCGGAATCAACATCGTGGCCAACATCGTCCTGTTCGGGATCTTGGGTGTGCAGGGTCTCGCAGCGGGGCATGCGATCGGCTACACCTTCGGAGTCGTGGTACAGGGGCTGATTCTGTCCCGCAGGATCGGGGGGCTCGAAATGGCGCGCCTCGGGGCCACGGGGGCCAAGGTCGTCATCGCTTCCGCGGGCATGGGGATTGCGGTGTGGGCGGCTTACTCGGTGGCGGAGAGCATTATGCCGACCGAAACGCTCACAGGCCAGGCCTCAGCCGTTCTCGCGCCGTTACTCGTGGGTGTTGCCGCCTACGGACTGCTCGCCTACCTGCTGCGGATCGAGGAGCTCGAGGCCGTCCGAAGTCTGGTGCGCCGGCGGATTTCATGACTCCACTTACTTTTCGGCGCGCCGAGCCGATAGATGAGCATGTACAAGTGCTCGGACGAACGCGGCGTGGTTCTGGATTGGTTCCTGAAGCTCGCCGTCGTTGGCGGAATGCTGGCCGTGGTGCTCTTCGATTTCGGCTCGATAGCCGTGAACACGGTTGGCCTCGAATCCACCGTCGACGAGATCGCTCACAGCCTTTCGGTGTCGGTCGCCGATGACACCCTGAACGCAGTCGACAACGCCGCACTGATGGAAGCCGCGCGGCCTACGGCCAGACAGGCCCGGGCCCGGATCGTCAAGGTGAGTGTCGATATCGAGGGCCGGGTTCACATCCGAATCCGCCGTCGCGCCGACACGCTGCTCCTTGCCCGCATCGGCCCGCTCAGCCACTGGGGAGTGGCTACGGCGGATGGCAGCGCCCTCACCCAATAGCATCTCCTTCAATGACGCCCCAGACTGTCACCCTTGCCCAGCGCTACGTGCTCGAATCCCGGATCGCCGCGGGCGGTATGGGCACGGTCTGGCGCGCCCGGGACCAGGTGCTGGCTCGCACCGTGGCGGTCAAGATCCTCCATCCGGCGCTATCGGAGGACGACCAGTTCATCGAGAGGTTCAGACGCGAGGCCTTCGCCGCCGCCAGACTGACGCACCCCGACATCGTCGCGATCTACGACACCGGGCACGAGGCCACATTCGACGACAACACCAATCGCCACTACATCGTCATGGAGTACTGCCCCGGAGGTACCCTCAAGGACGCGCTGCAGCAAGCCGGGCCGTTCGCCCCGGCCCGTGCGCTCGAGGTGGGCAGCAGGATCTGCGGCGCTCTCGGTTACGCCCACCGCAAGGGGGTCATCCACCGGGACGTCAAGCCGGAGAACGTCCTCCTCTCCGAGGACGGGGACCTCAAGGTCGCCGACTTCGGGATTGCAAAGGCCGCTTTCGCCCTCAGCGATCTGACCTCGACCGGGGTCATCCTGGGGACCGTCACCCACATCTCTCCGGAGCAGGCGCAGGGCGAGGAGCCCGATGCCCGTTCCGACCTTTACGCCGTGGGAGTGCTGCTCTTCGAGCTTCTGGCCGGGCACCCCCCCTTCCAGGCCGATACCGAGATCGCGATCGCCATGCAGCACGTGAACAAGGCGCCTCCGTCTCTCAGGGGGCTGCGCGCCGATGTTCCCAAGCGAGTCGAGGCCGTCGTCTTCCATGCCCTTGCCAAGGACCCCGGAGACCGCTACCCCTCCGCCGAGGAGATGCGCTCGGCTCTGGAGACGGCGATCTACAACCTCGGCCCGGCAAGGTCGTATGAGCGTCCCCCCGGAGTCCTGGGCGAGGAGGCGTCCCGGCCCGGCCGGTCCCGGACCAGACGAGACGGCCGGCGCCGATCGAGGTCCTCCGCGGCCCCGGCCCCGGGCGCTGCACCGAAGGCCGCCCCGGCATCGGCCGGTGACCGCAGCCGCGTAGTCGGCGACGAGGTCGACGCTTTCCCGATGACGCCGGGCGGCACAGATCCGGCCCCTGCCCCCACTACCCGGGTCCTGTCCCCCGATGCCTCGGATGACCGCACCCGGGAGACGCCCCGGCCGGCTTCCGCCCATGGCACCACGCAGCGCCGCGGCGGGGCGATTGCCACCATGGCAGTGGTGGTCATCGCTGCGGTGATCGCCGTAGCGGCTTTCAACTCCACCGACACAGATCCCGGCGAATCTCCCGGCGGGGGGCCTGCGACGAAGGCGGAGGGCGACGCCCGGAGCAGACCTCTCGACGTGGAGACCGTAGCCGACTTCGACCCTCACGGGGAGGGCCAGAGCGAACATCCCGAGGAAGCCGGCCTCGCCGTCGACGGGGACCGTTCCACCGCGTGGACAACCGAGACCTACGACGACGCTCTGGAGCTGCTCAAACCGGGGGTTGGCCTCGTGTTCGACCTCGGGCGGAGGCGGGCGGTCGAGCGCGTCAAGGTCATCTCCCCCCAGCCGGGCTACGCTTTCGAGGTGAAGACCGCCGGCAGCCTGCCCGGGGACGAAACCGGATTCACCGATGTCGGAGCCCAGAACCGCGCTCCTGCGGCCGCCACGATCGACACCGCCGGAGCCCGGGGCCGATACTGGCTGGTCTGGATCACGAAGCTCCCGGGTGGAGACGGCGGGACTGCATCGCTGGCCGAAGTCAAGCTCCTTGGCTGACGGGAACGCTCCGTGGCCGGGGAGACTACCGACGAAGAGCTCCTAGAGGGCTGGCTGCAGGGCCGGGAGGACAGCTTCTCCGAGCTGGTGCGCCGGCACGAGGATCGGATCTTCGCCCTCGCCCTCCGTATGACGGGCAACCGCCCCGATGCGCTCGACGCGACCCAGGACACCTTCCTCATCGCCGCCCGGCGGGCCTCGACCTGGCGTGGTGAGGCCAGCTTCGGCACCTGGCTCTACCGCATCGGGATCAACGCGACCCACGACCTCCTGCGGAAGAAGAAGGGATGGGAAACGCTCGAGGCGGACCCCGTCGAGGGCGTCGCCGCGCCCGCACGCGGCTTCGACGAGAGCGTCGCACTGCAGGTCGATCTGGCGCGCGCCCTGGCCTCCCTCCCCCCCTTGTACCGGGAGGCGGTCGTGATGCACGATCTCGGTGATCTTCCCTACGACGCCATCGCCCGCCTCACCGGGGTGGGCATCGGAACCGTCAAATCCCGGATAAGCAGGGGGCGTCGCAGGTTGGCCGAACTCCTGGAACAACCATCGTCCTCGCGCCCGTCTAAGGATCGATGACCTTGCCCCCACCCATCTCCCACGAGCGCTGCTCCGAGCTTCTCGTCCCCTTCGTCCGGGGGGAATTGTCGCCTGCCGACACCACCTCGGTCGATCGACATCTAGCCGGCTGCGCCGACTGCGCCGGCGAGCTCGCTGCGGTGAGGTCCCTCCTGGGCGCGCCGGTCGAGGCCATGGACGACCTCGAACGGGCCCGGCTGCGCGCCGATATAGCCGCGGGGTTGCGTCGGGCCGCCCCGGAGGGACCGGAGGTCCACCGCGAAGAGGATCACGGCGCCCCCTGGAACCCAAGCCGCCGCACCTCACGGGGGCGGATGCAGCCCGGCGCGTGGCTCGGAGTCGCCGCAGCCACCGTGATTCTCTTCGCCGGCGCCCTCGCCTACCTCGGTTCCGTGGGTGTGGGGGTCGGGGGCTCGGATCTGGGCGGTGCGGCGGGGTCGGCGGAGAGGGCGGCCCAAGGCGGCGACGCCGGGGCCCGGGCGCCGGGGACGGGGGACGAGGGGTCCGGCCCCCGCCCACTGAGCGAGCCGGCGCCCCTCGTCGTTCGAGGGCGCCCCGAGCTCACCGAGCAGACTCTGACGCGGCTCCCCCGAACGACCCCCGTCTGGCGCGCGTTCGCGCGGGTGTACGAGGCCGGTGACGTCCCCCGCCTGCAGGGCCGGTTCACCCGTGCCCTCGAACGGGGGCTGACCAACGCTGCGGTCGGGGCCTGCCTGGACCAGGCCATCACGGCGCAGCCGGGATCGCTGCCGGCCTACGGAGCGCTCGGAGCGCTCGACGGGCGGCGAGTGCTGGTGCTCGGATTCTTCATCCCCGGATCACCGGACGCCGCGGTCGATCGCGGCACGGTCACGTGGTGGGCTCTGCGGGGGCCGGGCGAGCCGGCGGGATGCCCGGAAGTCCTGGGCCGGGCCGGGGGCCCGATGGGGGCCGGGGAATCCCCGTGAGGCCGGAAAGGTTCTAGGAGGCATGACTACCCCAAAAGAAGCTCGCCGACTGGTGATCATCGGCTCGGGCCCCGCCGGGCTTACCGCAGCTGTGTACGCAGCTCGGGCGAGCCTCGCGCCGCTCCTGATCGAGGGCCTGGATGCAGGCGGGCAGCTGATGCTCACCACCGAGGTCGAGAACTACCCGGGCTTCATCGACGGGGTCCTGGGCCCGGAGCTGATGGAGCGGATGCGCAAACAGGCCGCTCGCTTCGGCACCGAATACATGACCGGGAACGTCACCGAGGTCGACCTCTCGACCCGGCCCTTTTCCATCGCCACGAGTGAGCGCACGATACTCGCCGATGCCCTCATCCTTGCGACCGGGGCCCAGGCGAAGATGCTGAGCGTACCCGGCGAGCGTGAGCTCCTTGGACACGGGGTATCGACCTGCGCCACCTGCGACGGCTTCTTCTTCCGGGATCGCGAGATCCTCGTGGTGGGCGGCGGCGACTCCGCGTTGGAGGAGGCCATCTTTCTGACCAAGTTCGGGTCGAAGGTCACCGTCGTACACCGCAGGGACACGCTGCGCGCCTCCAAGATCATGCAGGACCGCGCCTTCGCCAATCCCAAGCTCGAGTTCATCTGGAATGCCCAGGCTCAGGAGATCGTGGGTGACACCACGGTGAAGGGTCTGCGCGTCAAGGACTCCCAGACCGGCGTCGCCTCGGAACTGGCCGCCGACGGCGTCTTCGTCGCAATCGGCCATACGCCCAACACCGGGTTGTTCGAGGGCAAGCTCGACCTCACCGAGGGCTATATCGACGTGGAGCCGAACACCACCAGAACATCGGTCGACGGCGTGTTCGCCGCCGGCGACGTGGTGGATTCCCGCTACCGGCAGGCGATAACGGCGGCAGGCATGGGCTGCATGGCCGCCATCGACGCCGAACGCATGCTCTCCGACATCCCGCTGACGGAAACGGCCTGGTAAAGGGGTCTTGGCCGGGGGCAGCGCCCCTGCCATACTTAGCGACCTTCGGGGTTCGGCATGGGGACTTGCACGGCGCGCTCCAGTTGTCGGCGGCGCCCGGTCCGAGGCCCTGGATTGATTCCGGCAGGCGCTTCACCCAATCCAGCTCTGCGAGGGCTTCGACCCGTGGCCAACTTGATCAAACCAGGAGATCACTCCGCCCAGGTAGCCGATGTGCAGGCCCGGTTGCGGGCGCTCGGCATTTCCGTGGACGACCACGCGGGGTGGTTCGGGAGCTCGACCACCGAGGCCGTGCGCACGTTTCAGCAGCAGCGGGGAATACTGGTGGACGGGATCGTGGGGCCCAGCACCTGGGGTGAGCTTGTCGGGGCGTCGAGGCGACTCGGAGACGCCATCCTCTACCTCAAGCAGCCGCCGATGCGCGGTGACGATGTGGCCCTGCTCCAGGAGTGCCTCAACGCTCTCGGATTCGACGCCGGACGCAGCGACGGCATCTTCGGGCAGGCCACGGATTCTGCGGTGCGCGCCTTTCAGAAGGAGTATGGAGTCGCCGAAGACGGCATGTTCGGCCCCCGGAGCCACTCCGCCCTCATGGGATTGCGGGTCGATCGGCAGGGATCGGCTGCGGGCCTGCGGGAGGAGCTTCGGCGCGTCGAGCGGGGCGGTCGCGGTCTGGGCGGCTCAGTGGTGGTGATCGACCCCGGCCATGGAGGCCCCGACCGCGGCAATCTCGGCACGAACGGCGCCTGTGAGGCCGATGTCTGCTGGCAGCTCGCCCTGCAAGTGGCCGAACGCCTGGCGGCCGCAGGCGCCACCGCCCGGCTCACCCGCACCGAGACCGAAGACCCCGACTACTCCGAACGGGCCCGGCGCGCCAATCAGATCTGCGGCGAGATGTTCCTCTCCCTGCACCTCAACAGCTACGGCGAGCCCACCGCCGAGGGATCGTCGACCTATTACTTCAGCACTTCGCAGGCGGCCCAGCGGCTTGCAGAGGGCATCCAGGGTGAGCTGGTCGGGCTCGGGCTGAACGACTGCAGGTCACACGGGCGCTCCTATACGGTGCTCAAGGAGACCCGCATGCCGGCGGTCCTCATCGAACCCGTGTTCATCACGAACCCCGACGAAGAGAAGAGCCTGCACCACCGGGAGTTCCTCGAGGCGCTCGCCCGGGCGATCGTCACGGGCCTCGAGCGGTACTACGACGACCTCGTCTAACGGCGTGGTAGGGGGGTAAAAGAACGGCGCTCCCCTTCGATCTCGTCTGAGTCGTCCCCCCGCCCGGCCTGCGGACGACCGAGTTCGGGGGGTCAGTCGAGAGTGACGACCGTCGGCTGTCCGGCCGCGGACTCCCCGATGATCCTGCGCATCAGCCGCTCGAGCTCCTCCAGCGACACGAAATCGATCGTCACCTTGCCCTTGCGCTTGCCCGTCTCAACTCTCACCCTGGTTTGCAGGTGATCGGCCAGTCGGCGCTGTGCTTCGGTCACGAGCGGAGGGCGGGCCGAGCCATGTGTGCCGGAGCGTCCCGGACGCGTCTCCGAGATGGCTCCGTAGCGGCGGACCAGGTCCTCGGTCTCGCGCACCGACAGACCCTCCTGCACGGCGCGCCGGGCCAGGCGTTCCTGGAAGGGGTTGCCTTGCAGGCCCAGGAGCGCCTTACCGTGCCCCGCGGTGAGCCTGCCCTCGGCCATCAACCTTTGGCTCGAGGTCGGCAGATCGAGCAATCGGAGGGCGTTGGTGATGCTCACCCGGCTGCGCCCCAGCCGGCTTGCCAGCGCCTCCTGGGTCAAGCCACCCTCATCGATGAGCTGGCGATAGGCCGAGCCCTCCTCGATCGGATTGAGGTCGGCGCGGTGCAGGTTCTCGACCAGAGCTCGTTCCAGGGAGCCTCGTGGATCGGTCTGGACGATCACCGCGGGAACGCGGTCGAGGCCGGCCCGGCGCGCCGCCCGCAGCCTGCGCTCCCCCGCTATGAGCTCGAAGCGGCCTGCCGGTCGCCGTTGTAGCAGGAGCGGCTGCAGGACACCGAGCTCTCCTATCGACGCGGCGAGCTCTTCGAGTGCGGTGGGGTCGAAGGTCCGGCGGGGTTGATCGGGGTTCGGCTCGATCGCGTCGACCGCAACCTCCAGAAAGCCGTCCTCCTGCGGCGCCGGGCGGGGCTCGGCTTGTGGCAGCAGGGAGTCGAGGCCGCGGCCCAGCCCCGAACGCCGCCCGGAACCACCCGGCCGGCCGGAGCTTCCTTCGGGCGGTCCAGAGGTCATCGTTCCGGTCCTCCCGCGGCGTGCTCCTGCTCGGATGTCGCCGCGGCTCCCTCTTCGGCGCGCCGGGCCCACGGATCCACCCGCGGCCACGCTTGCTCCAGACCGTCGGGCTCGGAGGCTCGGGTTCCGTAGGCCCGTCCGCCGGGAGGAGCCGGCAGCCGCGTGAGCGGACCGTCGAGCCGGTAACGTCCGGCGACCTCGCCGGCGAGGGCCCGGTACGCCTGCGAGCCGCGCGACCCGGGGTCGAGGGTCACCACGGGCTCACCGAAGGAGGGCGCCTCGGACAGTCGCACGCTGCGCGGGACCACGGTGTCATAGACCAGGTCGCCGAAGTATCCTCGTACTTCGAGGGCGACCTGCTCCGCGAGCCTGGTTCTTGCGTCGTACATCGTCAAGACGACCCCTCCGATCCGAAGCTCCGGGTTGAGCGCCGCACGGACGCGCTCCGCGCTCCCCAATAGCCGCGCCACCGCCTCGAGCGCGTAGAACTCGCACTGGACGGGCACCAGGACATCGCGCGCGGCAACCAATGCGTTGACCGTGAGCAGGCCAAGAGACGGCGGGCAGTCCAGCAGGACGATCTCATAACGCTGCGGCGCCTCGGCGAGGCTTTCGGCCAGGCGGTGCTCACGCTCCATTGCCGCAACCAGCTCAATCTCGGCTCCTGCCAAATCCAGGGAGGAGGGGACGCAGCTCAAACCGGGCACCGAGGTCGCTACCGCCACCTCGTCCAGGGAGGCGGATCCCATGATCAGGCTGTAGGACGACCGTTCGACCGTGCGGTGGTCGAGCCCCAGACCGGTTGTGGCGTTGGCCTGGGGGTCGAGGTCGACCACCGCCACGGAATACCCCGCCAGCGCCAGGCCCGCCGCCAGATTCACGCAAGTAGTGGTCTTGCCGACCCCACCCTTCTGGTTCGCGACACACAGCACCACCCCGGCGCCCCGGGAGGCGGCATGTGGAGCCAGGATATCCCAATTACTGACGTCCATCCCGGCCGAGCCCCCCTTCCCTAACCGCACCGACCGCAACGCGCTCTCAGCCCCGAACTATAGCGAGCCCGGCCCCGATCACCTCGGCTTCCGGGGGAATCTCGGCCGCCGCCCCGGCGAACACCACGACCGCTCCGCCGGGCGAGACCAGGGGCAGACCCAGGCTGAGCGCGGCCGAGGGAGGCGCCACCGCCCGCAGTGTCACCACCGGGTGCGCCGCCATGAACCCGGGGTCTTTCCCTATCTCCTCGGCGCGCCGGACCACCACCTCGCAGTTCAACCCCAGAGACCGCACAACCTCCTCCAGAAAGGCGGCGCGCTTGGTCTGGGGCTCGAGCAGCCTCCAGTGCCGGGAAGGATCGGCTATCGCCAGGGGTATCCCGGGTAACCCCGCACCCGAGCCGACGTCGATTGCGGGCCCGGACGGCAGCGACCTGATCACCTCCAGGGCGCGCAGCGAGTCGGCGATGTGGCGGTCCGCGAAGCGGACGAGGTCCCCGGGAGAGACCAGGTCGACGCGGTCGGCCCACCTTCGCACCAGGTCCTCGTAGCGCTCCAGCGTGGGCTCGTAAATCATGGAACCCCCTCTGACCTGGGCTTTTAGGACGAGCAGATCGGCCGGGGCTAGCCTTCCTCCGACGACTCTGGAACCTGCGACGCGGGAATGTCGCCTCGAACGATCACCTTCCGGGCCGGTTCCTCGCCCTCGCTAAAGCTGGTCGCGCCGTCGACCACGGCGACTGCGTCGTGGATGATCTTTCTCTCGTAGGCGTTCATCGGCTCGAGCTCGATCTCGGTGCCCCGCTCCTTGGCCCGTTCGGCCATGGAGCGAGCATAGTCCTCCAGCGAGATCCTCCGGCGCGCCCTGTACGACTCGACGTCGACCGACAGTCGCACCCGGTTGCGCAGCCGTCGCTGCACCGCGGTCCGGGTGATCTCCTGGAGCGCTTCGAGGGTTTGGCCACGTCGTCCGATCATCGCCCCCATATCGCCTCCACTTACGTTCAGGACGACGTGGCCCTCTTCGATCACCGCTTCGACTTCTCCTTCGATGCTCATTGCCTCGAGGAGGCCGCTCACGAACGTCCGGCCGGTCTCGGCCACCTTCTCGATCGAAGGAGGGGGTTCTTCTCCGCCTCCAGGGCCGTTCGGGCTGGTGAGATCCGCGTCGGCCCCGCCCGCCGGAGACGGGCCCGACGGTTCTAAAGGAGAGCCGAAGTTTTCGGGAGCGGTCATTTGCGCCTCTTCTTCTTGCTGGCGTTGGGTGAGCGGGTTGACGCTGCTGCGGGGCGCTCGTCGCCGTTGCTCGGTGCCTTGGGGAGAGGTCTGCTGGGCTTCTTGCGCGCTCCGGGCTGGGCCGCCCCGCCGTTGGATTTCGGCTCCGGGGTGGCGGCCCCCTTGGGTTTGGGGGTGGGGGCATCCTGAGCCGAGTCGCCGTGGTGCAGGTGAGGAAGGAGCGGGGGGGCGGCTTTCAGGATCAGGCGCTGCTGCACGATCATCCAGACGTTGGTGGTCAACCAGTAGATCACGACCCCGGTCGGGAAGGAGAACGCGAAGAACATAAGCATGAACGGCATGATCTTGGCGAAGGTCTGCATCTGCTGAGCCTGTGGGCTGCTGGAGTCCTGGGAGCTTTGCATCTGCTTTTGCTGGTAGTAAGTGGTAAAACCCATGAACAGCACGAGCGCAACGTAGGGAAGCGTTGACAGGAGCCCGGTCGAACAGGGGGCCGGGACGCTTCGGCTGCCCGCCTGTTGGATCGAGGCCTGAAGCGAGCAATCGAGCCGCAGACCGGGGAAAAACTGATTGACGGTTGCGGGGCTCTGGATCAACTCCCGGGCGAAGGCGGAGTTCTGGACCCGCTCGACCAGCCACGACACCTGCTCGGTTGGAATCGCACGCCAGGCCCCCTCGACGAAGCTGTAGCCGAGGTGGGTGAGTGGGTCCCGGATGACGTAGAAGAGTCCAATCAGGGCGGGAAACTGCATCAGCAGGGGCAGGCACCCTCCGAAGGGGTTGACCCCATGCTCTTTGTACAGCGCCATCATCTCTTCGTTGGTCTTCTGCCGGTTCCCCTTGTTTCGGGCCTGAATCTGTTTGACCTCGGGCTGGATCCGCTGCATCTCGCGCATCGACCTGGTCTGTTTGATCGACAACGGCAGCAGCAGGACGCGCACCAGAAGCGTAAGCAGGATGATCGACACCCCATAGGAGGGGATCACCGCATAGAGACCCGCCAGGGCGCTCGAGAAGATCTCCAAGAACCGTTCGAACATCCTCTAAACCTTTCCTGTGCCTGGCCTGGCCTCGGGAACCGGATCGAATCCCCCCGATGCCCACGGGTGGCACCGGAATATCCGGGCCACAGCCATTGTGCCTCCCTCGAGCGCCCCGTAGCGCCGTATCGCTCCAAGCGCATAAGCCGAGCAGGTCGGCTCGTAACGGCAGTGCCGGCTAAACATCGGAGAGATGAGCCTCCGGTAGCCGGTCAGCAGCCCGCACAGAACCCGTGCGCCGGGACCCATCTCAGTGCACCCCGGTGCCGGTCTGCACGCCACAGGCCCCCAGTGCCTGGTTCAATCTCCCGGTCAGCTCGGTGAAGCTCATATCCTTCGCTCGCTCGTCGGCTCGGACCACAACGTCATATCCGGCCTCAGGGTCGCAGGCAACGAAGGCGGCGCGAAGCCGGCGTTTGATTCGGTTTCTGACGACTGCTCGGTTCGGAGCCCGTACCACGAGCCCGACCCTGGACGGGGTGGGCTCTCGCGCCTGCCCGCCGGAGTCCGGGGCGGGAAGTGCGTAGCACGTCACACCGTTCCCGCCGGCCTTACGGCTCCCTTCGAGCACGCGGCGGAACTCGGCTGAGCTGTGCAGGCCGCCCGGTGTCCTCAAGCTTTCGGCACGCCGCTAGGCGGACAGGCGGGCGCGGCCCTTGGCACGGCGGTTCCTCAAGATGGCGCGCCCGGAACGAGTTTTCATGCGCGCGCGAAAGCCGTGTTTTCTCTTGCGACGCCGATTGTTCGGTTGAAAAGTTCGTTTCACTTGTGCCCTCTTGGTTTGGTCCACCACCCGACACTTGCCGAGCCGTGGTCGCGAAGAGTTGGTGGTGTGTTCGAGCCGCCCGCAGAGTATAGGCGACCGGTGTTTTGCCACGTCACCGCCCTACTTTCGGGGAGCGCGAAAGTGTTGCGCCTCCGGCCTTGACGCCGGCGCTCACGGATCGCTTAGATAGCCGGAGTCTCGGCTCTTGGAGTGTCGGGGCGGGTCCGGCGGCGATTCTTGTGCGCAACCCGAGCTCGCTTGAACATCTCTGTCCACACCTGTGGATAAGGCTGTTGAATGCGGCGGTGTGCCTGTTCAAGCCCGCGTTCCCGCCCTTCACTCCGGGTTGGAAGGCAGGCGGGGACGTCGATTTACATGTGAGTCAATGAATGGTTCGGACGCCCGGCTCGGGCGGACAACAAAGTGAGGGGAAGCCTATGCAGAGCGCAACCACGCTTGTCACCACCGCGGGGGCCCAGTCGGTCGAGGCCCTCTGGCGAGGTGCCTCTGAACGGTTGAAACAGCAACTCTCAGTGGCCAACTACTCGACCTGGTTCGCACGGGTTCAGCCGGTTGAGATCGACGGAGACCTCGTCCGGCTCGGCGTCCCCAACCTCTTCACCAAGCAGTGGATCGAATCACACCACCGAGCTGCTCTCGAAGAGGCCCTGCGGGCCGTGGCGGGGCGAGCGATGACGGTGTCGCTCCTGGCCCTCGAGACTGCTCCGGAGGAGATCGACCTCGTCGCGCCGCCATCCGATGCGCCGTCCCGTGCGGCACGTGAACCCAGCCCCGTCCCTTCCGATCGGATCACCGACGCACCCGGCCGGTTCCATCCCAAGTACGTCTTCGAGTCGTTCGTCATCGGGTCGTCCAATCGGTTCGCGCACGCCGCCGCACTGGCGGTTGCCGAAGCGCCTGCGTCCGCCTACAATCCGTTGCTTATCTACGGAGGAGCCGGTCTGGGGAAGACCCATCTGCTCCAGGCGATCGGCTCCTACGTGCGCCGGTATCACCCCGAGCAGGCAATTCGCTACATTTCCACCGAACAGTTCCTCAATGACTTCATCGTTGCGCTGCAGAGACGGACCATCCCGGACTTTCACCGCCATTACCGGGCGGTTGACATCCTGTTGGTCGACGACATCCAGTTCCTCGAGGGCAAGGAGCACTTCCAGGAAGAGTTTTTCCACACTTTCAACGCACTACACCCCGCGAGCCAGGTTGTGCTGACCTCGGACCGGCCCCCCAAGAAGATCTCGACACTCGAGGAGCGGCTCCGGACCCGCTTCGAGTGGGGTCTCATCACCGACGTCCAGCCGCCGGACCTCGAGACAAGGCTCGCCATCCTCCAGAAGAAGTCAGAGGCCGACAACCTCTCCGTGCCGGCCGACGTGATGGCCTTCATCGCAGCCAAGATCCAAACCAACATCCGTGAGCTCGAAGGGGCGCTCATTCGGGTTGCTGCATATGCTTCACTCACCCGCTCGGAGGTCAGCCTGGATCTGGCTCAGAACGTTCTCCAGTCCCTTCTCTACGGTGGTCGTGAAACCCGTGTGACCGAGGATCTCGTAATTTCCTTGACCGCCGACTACTTCGGTCTCAGCGATGACGAGATCCGCTCGGCAAGCCGGTCCCGGCCCCTCGTCCATGCACGCCAGATCGCCATGTATCTGTGCCGGGAGCTAACCGACCTCTCGCTTCCCCGCATCGGAGATCGTTTCGGTGGCCGGGATCACTCCACCGTCATCCACGCGGATAAGAAGATCCGTAAGTTGTTGCAGGAGCGCCGGGCGTGTTACGAGCAGGTACAAGAGTTGACCGAGAGGATTCGTCAACAGGCGGCGCGTGGATGACGCGTGATCAAACTGTGATCTTTGTGGACAACGAGCCCCGTGGCACGGACGTCTCCGAGAACAGTGTATTTGTTCTTTGCTCGCGGCGCCTTTATCCACGGGTGGAGAGGGGGATTGACCAGCCCAAAGACCGGTTCTGCCCAGTTTCAACACCCCCTAATACGAATACGAAGAAATACTTATCTATCTTTCGTACTTGTGACGACGTTCACAACAGCCGTCGAGGCACCTGGGTTTATCGTGAGTTCGAGGGACATGCCGGAGCGATGGGAGACGCAACATGAAGTTTCGCTGTGAACGAGACGACCTTCTGGGAGCGGTTCAGTTTGCATCGCGCGCCATCTCGAATCGTGCCACGCTGCCGGTCTTGTCCGGTCTTCGAATAGAGGCCAAAGAGGCGGGATCGGTCGGTGTGGCCGCCACCGACCTCGAACTGACGATGCAGACGGCCTTCCAGGCGGGGCTCGACGAGCCGGGGTTGGAGGTGGTGCCCGGCCGGTTGTTCAACGAGATCGTGCGGAATCTCGGGCCGGGTCAGGTGTCGCTGGCGAGTGCCGAAGGCGAGCTCGAGATCGCCTCGGGTCGAGGGCACTTTCGTGTGAGGACCCTTATGCCGGACGATTACCCGGCGCTTCCGGTCGAAGAGAGTGCAGCAGATTCCATCAGCGTCGAGATGGACTCCGGTACGCTCGCGGGATCACTGGCCCAGGTCGTACGGAGTGCGTCCTCCGACGAGAGCCGCCAGGTGCTGACCGGTGTGCTGTGGGAGATCGAGCCCGGGCGGCTGACACTTGCGGCAACCGACTCCTACCGGCTTGCAGTCTCCGAGATCGAAGTCGAAGGCGGACCCGGCGAGGTTGTCAAGGTCATCCTGCCGGCGCGTGCCCTGGCCGAGCTAGGGCGAGCCCTCCAGGGCACGGGTGGCCGGGTGAAGACGCTTGTCAGAGACAACCTCGTGAGCTTCTTCCTTGCCGCAGGCGGTCACGAGGGCTCAGGCGGAGGCCAGTCGGTGATCGCCACCCGTTTCATCGAAGGAGAGTTCCCCAACTACCGCAGACTCTTGCCGGAGGGCTATCCCAACGCCCTGACCGTCGACCGCGAGTCACTCCTCGAAACCGTCAAGCGCGTCGGCCTGCTGGCGCAGAACAACCTGCCGGTGAAGCTCCGGCTCGCCGGGGAACTCGAGGTCTCGGCGCACACCCCGGACGTCGGTGAGGGCCAAGAGGTCGTCGACGCCGAGTACCAGGGCGAGCCCTTTGTGATCGCATTCAACCCCCAGTTCCTCCACGACGGCGCGTCTGCAATTCGCACCGAACGGGTGGTGCTCGAGGCAGGCGACGGGCTCAAGCCGGCACTCCTGAAAGGAGAGGACGAGACCACCTTCACCTACCTGTTGATGCCGGTGAGGCTCTCCTAGTAGCGGCGAACACATCACTTCGAGGTCGGGGGCTTCCCAGGTGCCGGCTCGGCCCGCGCTGGCGGTAGAGCAACTGACGCTGCACGATTTCCGCAACTATCACAACGAACAAGCGCAGCTGGCACCGGGAGTCAACTTCATCATTGGACGGAATGCTCAGGGAAAGACCAACATTTTAGAAGCCATCCACTGTCTGGGCGGCTTGGGATCACCCCGCTCGCATGACGCAGCTTTGATCCGGGAAGGCGCCGAACGTGCGGTGCTGCACGGCCGCGTGAAGCGGGCGTCACGACGAGTGCAGATCGACATCGAATGGAGGTCCGGCAGGGGCGCACGCTGCCTTCTCAACGGCTCACCCCTCCAGGGAACCCGCGCCCTCAGTGAGGTCATGGTCTGTGTTTTCTTCGGCCCCGACGATCTCCTTGTGATCAAAGGTTCCCCGGAGGGACGGCGGAGGCTGCTCGACGACCTGGCCATCAAGCTCAAGCCCGCCCGGCACGCCACAGGACGCGAGTGGGACCGGGTACTTCGCCAACGAAACGCACTGTTGAAGAGTCTGCGTGCGACACATCCCGGCTCGAAGGAACGGGGAACGGCGCTCGCAACGCTGGAGGTGTGGGACGAAACCTTCTGCCGTGCCGGAGCTGCTCTAACCGCCGCCCGGCTCGAGGCACTGTCTCTGCTGTTGCCCTATGCGGCGAAGCGGTACGAGGCGATCGCCGGCGGCGGTTGCTTCGAGATGTCGTACTCGAGCGACTGGCTTGGCGGGGACGGAGCCGAAACCCCCCGTTCCGAGAGCGACCTGCGTACGGAACTGACGACGGCGCTAACCTCTGTCCGCCGGCGGGAAATCGAGCGCGGTGTGTCGTTGGTGGGGCCGCAGCGCGACGACCTCATGGTCAAACTCACCACAAAGGACGGCGAAGGGGCGTTGGACGCGCGCGTTTACGCGTCACAGGGCGACCAGAGAACCTCGTCGCTGGCGCTCAAGTTGGGTGAGCACGACCTGTTGACCGAGGTACTGGGTGTTACACCAGTATTGTTGCTCGACGACGTATTTTCAGAGCTGGACGCCTCCCGCCGCAAATGGCTCGATGAGACCGTCAGGGACATGGGGCAGACGATCTTGAGCTCCGCCGAACCCGGGGGGGCGGGCGACCTCGAGCCCGATTGCGTGCTCCGGATCTCCGGGGGCCGAATACAACATGAATGACGACCCTCTTCGGCTCAGGGACGTGCTCAGGTCCGAGGGCAACCGGCTCGGAATCGAGGCGGCAGTCGAGACGGGCGTAATCTTCTCGCGCTGGCCCAAGATCGTCGGCGACGGCGTGGCAGCTCATGCACGGCCAAGCTCGCTTCGCCATGGTGTGCTGCGGGTCAGGGCGGACTCCCCGGTGTGGGCAACCGAGATCTCCTACCTCGCCTCCGAGATACAAAGGCGCGCCAACGATGAGGTGCGTGCGACGGTCGTGAAGGAAGTACGGGTCTGGTGGGCGCCCGGTGGCACGGAGGTCAAGACGGCGCCCGCCGGTGGCGCCAAAGAAGCTGCATCGAGCTCGAATCCAAGAGGCCGGGCCAGCGGCGGCGACCCGGCCGGCGCCCTCGAACGGGCACGCCGGGCGTGGCGCGCCAGAGGCGGCGGCGCTCCCGGTCCGCGGTGAGCTACAGGCCCCCTGACCGGGGAAAACGGCCCCCAAATGGTAGTATCGGGAGCATGAATCCATGCATATCGCGGTGCACTCGGCGCGCCGTCTCCGAGCTTGCGTCCGCAGCAAGCATAGGATGAGCACGACTCCCAGAGCCCCTTCGGCGACGTCTTCCGACAGGAATCAAGTTTCACCGAAACGGCCCACGTACACCGGCCAGGACATCACCGTACTCAAGGGGCTGGAACCGGTTCGCCAGCGACCGGGTATGTACATCGGGTCTACCGGAAGCCGTGGACTACACCACCTCGTCTACGAGGTGGTCGACAACGCAGTTGACGAGGCGATGGCGGGATATTGCGACCGCATCACCGTCGAGCTGCTGGCCGACGGGGGCTGCCGGGTAAGCGACAACGGGCGCGGTATCCCCGTCGACGCACCCCCCGGTCAACGCAAATCCGCAGTCGAGGTCGTGCTGACGACACTGCACGCCGGGGGGAAGTTCGGCGGCAAGGGGTACCAGGTGTCAGGGGGGCTCCACGGCGTCGGGGTGTCGGTTGTAAACGCCCTTTCCGAACGTCTGGTTATCGAAGTGGCGCGCGATGGGAAGCGATGGCACCAGGAGTACGAACGAGGCCGTCCCCAGGCACCCTTGTCGCCGGGCAAGGCGGTCAAGCGGACCGGTACGACCGTGGCCTTCTGGCCCGACCCTGAGGTATTCACCGAAGAGCGCGAGTTCAGGTTCGACACGCTCGTGCAACGTCTCCGCGAGATGGCTTTTCTGAACCGGGGCCTCGAGATTCGCCTGGCCGACGGGCGCGTAGAGCCGGCCGAAGAAGAGAACTTCCGTTACACCGGGGGGATCATCGATTTCGTCAAGCACCTGAACTCGTCACGCGATCCCATCAACAAGCGGACGGTGTACTTCGAAGCAAAGGGCAAGCAGCACGAGCTCGAGGTGGCGATGCAATGGACAACGGGGTACACCGAATCCGTGTTCACCTTCGCAAACAACATCAACACCCATGAGGGCGGAATGCACGAAGAGGGCTTCCGTCGTTCCTTGACACGCGTGATCACGTCGTACGCACGCTCCAAGGGAATTCTCAAGGATAAGGACGACCCCCTCGTGGGGGAGGATTGCCGCGAAGGCCTGACGGCAATCGTGTCGGTGAAGCTGCAGAACCCCCAGTTCGAAGGCCAGACCAAGACGAAACTAGGCAACACCGAGATCAGATCGTTCGTCGAGACCTCGATGAACCAGCGCTTCGCCGAGTTCATGGAAGAGCACCCCAGCGAGGCACGGGCGATCTGCAACAAAGCGATCGCCTCGCAGCGGGCCCGCCTCGAAGCGCGGAAGGCACGCGAGCTCGTGCGCCGCAAGTCGCTGCTCGAGTCGACCACGCTACCGGGAAAGCTTGCGGATTGCCAAACGCGCGACCCCAAGGAAGCCGAGTTGCTGATCGTCGAGGGGAACTCGGCGGGGGGCACCGCCAAGAGCGCCCGCGAGCGCAGATACCAGGCCGTGCTCCCCCTGCGCGGGAAGATTCTGAATGTTGAACGCGCCAGGCTTGCCAAGATCCTCGAGAACAAAGAGATCCAGGCGATCATCACAGCCGTGGGAACCGGAATCGGCGACGAGTTCGATATCACCAAGTGCCGGTATCACAAGATCCTGTCCCTTGCCGATGCGGACGTTGACGGCTCACATATCAAGACGCTGCTGCTGACATTCTTCTATCGATACATGCCGGAGCTGATCGATGCAGGATATGTCTACGTCGCTCAGCCCCCGCTCTACCGGCTGGATTACAAGGGCGAGGCGCACCATTTCAAGAACGACGCCGAACTGGAAGCGTTTCGCGAGAAGAGCAACGGTATTCGGATCGAGCCCCAGCGCTTCAAAGGCCTGGGCGAAATGAACGACGTGCAGTTATGGGACACGACGCTCGACCCCGACAAGCGGACGTTGCTGAGAGTGACGATGGAGGACGCAGCGCTCGCAGAGGAGATCTTCTCGACGCTGATGGGAGAGGACGTAGAAGCGCGGAAGTCGTTCATCCAGCGCAACGCCAAAGACATTCGTTTCCTGGATATCTAGAGACACTATGGCGAACAGACCTCCATTTCAAGGTGACCTGTCGGGCGACGGGAACACTCCCGAGCCGGGAGTCGAGGACATAAGCCTCGAGGAAGAAGTCCAGACATCGTTCCTCGAGTATGCGATGTCGGTCATAGTCAACCGGGCCCTCCCCGACGTGCGCGATGGCCTCAAACCGGTCGCACGTAGGATCCTCTATGCAGCGCTCCAGACGGGATTGAGGTCAGACCAACGTCGCCGCAAATGCGCCGCTCTCGTGGGTGAGGTGATGAAGACCTTCCATCCACATGGCGATCAAGCAATTTACGACGCCCTCGCCCGGCTTGCCCAGGACTTCTCGACGCGGTATCCGCTTATCGACGGACAGGGGAACTTCGGCTCGGTTGACGGCGATCCTCCAGCGGCGATGCGTTACACCGAATCCCGTCTATCCGGCATCGCCATGGAGTTGCTGCGCGACATCGGCGAGGACACGGTCGACTTCAGGGCCAACTACGACGGGGACACGCAGGAGCCGGTGGTGCTGCCGGCGCGTTATCCGAACCTGCTGGTCAATGGTTCGATCGGCATCGCCGTAGGAATGGCCACGAACATCCCCCCGCACAACCTCGGTGAAGTGATCGATGCAATCGTCGAGATTCTCGAGAATACCGAGGTGGCCCAGGACCGGGACAAGATGCTGGAAGTTGCCCTCCAGCACATCAAAGGTCCGGACTTTCCCACCGGCGGCTTGATCCTGGGGAGATCAGGCATTCTCGATGCCTATACGACAGGCCGAGGATCGATCAAGATGCGGGCGGTGTGCGAGGTCGAAGAAGGGCCTCGGGGCGCCCCCCGCATCGTGGTGACGGAGCTTCCCTATCAGGTGAACAAGGCGCGTCTCACGGTCAAGATCGCCGAGCTCGTGAATGCCAAGGAGGGCAGGTTGGAGGGGATCGCGGACCTGCGCGAAGAATCGTCGCGGGACGGGATGCGATTGGTCATCGAGCTGAAGCGAACCGCTGTGCCCCAGGTGGTGCTCAACTCGCTCTACAAGCGCACTCAGATGCAAGAGAACTTCAACGTGAACATCCTGGCGCTCGTGGACGATGTGCCACGTACGCTCAACCTCGGTGAAGTGATCGAGCACTACATCAGCCACCAGATCGAAGTCATTGTGCGGCGCACCAGATTTCGCCTCAACAAGGCCGAGCAGCGCCTTCACATAGTCGAAGGTCTGATCATTGCCCTGGATCACATCGACGAAATCGTCGCACTCATACGCGCAGCAGCGGATGCCGGCGCCGCTCGCACCGGTTTGATCGAGCGGTTCGCCCTCAGCGAGACTCAGGCGCAACATATCCTGGACATGCCGCTGAGACGCTTGACAGGTCTCGAGCAGGACAAGATCAGGGCAGAGCGCGAGGAATTGCGCCAGACGATAGCGGAGCTCCAAGCCATCCTGTCGGACCCTGCCAAGGTACGGGCCATCATTGCGGACGAGCTGAGAGCACTCAAGAAGAAGTTTGCAGATCCGCGCCGGACAAAGCTCGTACCGGACGAGGGCGAGTTCGACATCGAGGACCTTATCGCCGACGAGGACCTCGCGATATCGGTGTCACGCGACGGTTACATCAAGAGTGTCGCCCTGGACACCTACCGGCGTCAGGGCCGCGGGGGCCGGGGGGTGCGAAGCACCGGACTCAAAGAAGGCGACATCGTGCAGCACCTGGTGATGACCACCGCCCATGCGTATCTGCTCCTGTTCTCCAGCAGTGGCCGTGTTCACCGGCTCAAGGCCCACGAGATACCCAAGCGGGATCGCACCGCGCGCGGAACGGCGGTCGTCAACGTGGTAGCGACACGCCCCGAAGACAAGGTCGCAGCCGTCATCGACACACGCGATTACGAGACGTACCGATTCCTTCTGATCGCAACGAAACGGGGGATGGTCAAGAAATCCGTCTTTCGCGAGTACGACTCCTCACGAAGAGAAGGAATCATCGCCCTCAACCTGAAAGACGGCGACGAAGTGGTACACGTTCACCCGACCACCGGGAACTCAGACGTGCTGCTCATGACCAGAAAGGGCAAGGCCATCCGGTTCTCGGAGAGCACCGTCAGACCGATGGGCAGAACCGCAACCGGTGTGATCGGGATCCGTCTTGACGACGATGACGAGGTGGTGTCGTGCAGTGTCGTCGACGAAGGTGACGAGATCCTGCTTGTCACCGAGCTCGGCTACGGCAAGAGGATGAAGCTCTCGTCATTCCCGAAGAAGGGCCGTGGCGGCAAAGGTGTCATTGCCGCAAAGCCCACCCGGAGCCGAGGCGGAGTCGTGGGCGCCTGCCAAGTCGATCCCGACGACGAGGTCTTCATCATTTCCAGCGACGGGGTGGCGATTCGCATGCGAGCAGGCTCCATATCGCGGCAAGGCCGGCCAGCGACGGGTGTGCGGGTGATGAATCTGGATGAGGGCACCAGATTGTCGGCGGTAGCCCCGGTGGTGGGCGAAAAGGAGAACGGCCAGACCGAGCTGCCCACCTAGGTAAGGCTGCTCCCGGAGGATCCGGGCTGCGGCGGGGCGACGGTGATAACAACTTGACAGGGTTTCGCCCATACTTGACGGTTGAATCTGAAAAAGCCTGACGGAGGAGAGCTGGTTGGTCTCGAAGGAGGGCAGGGCCGAGGGGTTCGGTGACCCGGCCACTGTGATGGACGAACAACAGCAGGCGGCACAGAGGCCGCAGGAACAGCCGGCCGAAGAGCGGCAGGAGCGGCCGGCCCGGTCACCCTATTCAGGCGGCTACGCCGAGCGGACCGACGTGGTCCCCCGAAGCCCGGAGCTCCTCCCCCTGGAGGGCGATGGAGCGGCCACGCAGCCTCGACGCAGAACGTCCCATCGGGTCCAGCCGGAGATCCGCCGGGTCAGGCGCACGGTCAGCCATGTCGACCTCTTCAGCGTGCTCAAGGTCTCGCTCTTCTACTGGACCTGCATATTCGTGCTGTGGCTGTGTTTCGTGGCGGTGCTGTACGGCTTCTTGGACGGCCTGGGAATCTTCCGTACGATCGAGAGAGCGGCTGCCAACGAAGGCGTGTTGGACCTGAGACTCGACATAACGCTCGCGGTGGCCGAGCGCTGGGCGACCCTGATCGGCGGGACGCTTTCTCTCCTGGGGTCGCTCGCCACCGTCTTCCTCGCCTTCCTCTACAATCGCGCAGCGGCGTTGTTGGGCGGGCTCGAGGTTACCTTCGTGGAGAGCGACTACTAAGTACCAACGTCCTGGGCGCAAGCAACGCTGGGACTTACGCACAGGTGCTACCACCGCTGATCAAAGTTCATCGTCGGTCCGGACGAAAACCCGGACCGCATAGCCGTTCTTGGGATCCACTTGGGCGAGGTACGCATCCGGCCGCCACCCCAGGATCCCTTCGAACTGGGCCACGAAGTCTTCTGCGGTGGCGTTATGGATCGCCTGGTGGTGTGATACGACCGCCGCGACGTGGTCCCGTTCGGTCAGCGTCCTGTCTGCGGCGGTGAGGCTGTCGACCGACAAGACAGTGATCACAAAAGGGGCGCTGTCGCTGACCGAGACGCGTACAGAGCTCGGCCCCCTCCCGTAGAAGTCTCGCTCGAGCTTCATTACGGCTTCGCCGAGAGCAGCCCGCTGATCTCTGGTGACCTCCATGTGCCGCTCATCCTAACCAGTCACTCCGGCGAAGGCGCTAAGAGCTCCATAGCCGAGGTCCGGGTGTTAGGGTAACCAAGCCGGGCCCTGGACTTCTTCACTGGACTTTAAAAGGGGGGTGGGGACCGGTCGGACGACGAACCGCGCGGGCGGTCTGTGCACAGGGTGTGCATCGGCCGGACGGCGGTTAGGCCCAGGAGGTCGCGTCTGGCTCTGACCGTCGCAGGTCGGTGGTCGGTACGAGATCTCCTGAAGAGGTAGGAGGTCTGAGATGCGTACCGCAGAAGCGACGCCGGCAGAGGCGATCGCCGCCCTGGTCCATTCTTTGGATCTGAGCCCACCGCGAACCTCGGGGGATGAGTTGACCCGGCTCGTCAGGAGCTTCGCCGAGACCGATGAGCTGTGGCGACCACTCGTGCAGCACGTCCCCTCGGAGCGCTGGTACAGGCGCCTCTACAGGACCGGCGAATTAGAGGTCTGGTTGTTGGGGTGGGGTTCGGCACAGGACACCAAGATTCATGACCATGGGGGTTCGTCGGGAGCGTTCTACGTCGCCGAGGGAACCTTGGCCGAGTATCACAGCGATCATCGCCGGCAGGGACCGATGCTGCGTGCCCGGCATCGGTGCGGCCGGGCCCGCGCGTTTGGTCCTTCTTACGTGCACAACCTCGTCAATGAAGGACCGGGACTCGCGACCAGCCTCCACGCCTATTCGCCTCCTCTTACAAAGATGAGCTACTACCGGCGCACTGAGGATGGGGGACTCGCCCTCGATCGCACGCTCGAAGTCGAAGGGCCCGAACGCAGTGCTTGGTGAGAAGGCGCAGATGAAGACGGCCGCTCAACTTCTGGCTGACGCTCGCGAGCGCCTGGAACGAGTCACCCCCCGGCAAGCCTTTGCAGCAGCCGAAGCCGGCGCTCTTCTGGTCGATATCAGACTGTCCGAGGAGCGCCTGGTCCAGGGGACGATACCCGGCGCGCTCGTGATCTCGCGCAACCACCTCGAATGGCGTCTCGATCCGACCTGCGACGCCCGCATACCGCAAACGCCCGGTTACGACCGCCACATCATCGTCTTCTGCGTGGAGGGGTACACGTCCAGCCTCGCCGCGGCGACACTCCAGGACATGGGCTTTGTCAATGCCACGGATCTGGATGGCGGCTTCATGGCGTGGACCAAGGCTGGGCTGCCGACAGAGCAACCCGCCCCCGTCCGGGAGCACAAGGCGGAGATGGAGACAACCGTCCACACGATGTAGGCACGGTTCGAGCATCTATCCTTGGTTGATGCTGACCGGATGGGCCCGGCGACGGCGCGCTCTTGCCACAATGATCGTCCCGATGGCCCTTGTCGCCGGTTCGGCAGGCGGAGAGGACGACCACTTTCCCTTCGGTCCTTTCCGCATGTACGCGGTGACCACCAAACCCACCGGCAAGACGTCATCTCTGAGACTCGAAGGGGTAATCGGGGATGCCCGGCCGAAGGTCCTCAGAATTGCAGAAGTGGGGATGCGCCGCGCCGAGCTTCAATCGCAACTCGTCTACTACGGCGAGGGGATCCTCCCTCATCTGGCGTCGGCTTACAGACGACTGCACCCCGGCCAGCCTGCGGTGCAAGAGCTGCACGTCGTATACGTCACCTACCGGCTGGAGGGTGGCGCAGCGGTGGGCGACCCCACTTTCCGCACGGACTTTGTCTGGAGAAGGCATGGGTAATCAGCCGGCCTCCTCGAGTTCGCCGATCAACCGATGGCTTGAGTGGTGGTTCGTCCCGCTGCCGATCGCACGGGTCTTCTGGTTGCGCTTGTTCCTTTACGGCTTCGTCTTGGTCGATGTTCTGGTGACGACGTCGTGGGTGTCCATGCACGGGTCCGTATCCCCTGAGCTCTATCGACCGTTGTGGCTTGGGCGCGTCTTCGCGGTGCCGGCTCCGGGCCCCACATTCGTCATCGGCATGAAAGTGGCCCTCGTGGTCTTTGCCGGCATAGCCATGACCGGGCGGCGTCCTCGGTTGACGGGGTCCATTGTCTTTCTGCTCTACTTCGAGTGGATGCTGATTGCGTTCTCCTACGGCAAGGTCAACCATGATCGAGTTGCATTCCTGGTGGCGTTGGCGGTGCTGCCGACGGTGGGGGAGGCGCGGCGAGAAGCGACCTTGAGCGACGCTGCGGGTTGGGCCATACGCTGCATTCAAGTCGCCGTCGTCCTGACCTACCTGCTTGCTGCATTCGCAAAGCTTCGCTATGGCGGTATCGAATGGCTCAACGGAGCGACGCTGCTCCGGGCCGTGCTGCGACGCGGCACGTGGTTCGGGGACGAGCTGAGGGACTTCCCCTTGCTGTTGCGCGCCGGCCAATACGCCATCGTGGCCTTTGAGTTGGCCTCACCCCTTCTTTTGAGCCGGGGCAGGCTGCAGCGCATCTACCTTTGGCTGGCGGTGGCTTTTCATGTGGTGACGTGGTTGACGCTGAAAATCTCCTTTTTGCCACATGTGATCTGTCTTCTCGCATTTGCCCCGTTGGAATCCCTGCGCGCTCCTGCCCGCTTTGTGTCTCCGAAGATACTTGGGCGAGCACCCTCGTGACCTGGGTCTACCCAAGGTGACCAGCGGAGCGCTGCGGCTGCTACCGGTACCGCAGAACGGTGCCAACGCCGGCCGCCTCGGCGCGCCCCAAGATCATGTGCGCGACTGCGACGTCGGTGGTGGCAAGTCCCCTGTGCCAGAACAACGTCCTCTCGGCACCGGTCTCGCGCCCCGGTTTCTTTCCGGCAACGATGTCCCCGAGCTCGGCGTGCAATGTGGCTTCGCTCAACAGACCGGTGTCGACATGGCGGCGGAGCGAGCCGAACGGGCCCGCAGTCGCCTGTCCCCAGTCGTCCACCACGACTTTGTCCATCACTCCGGTGAGTGATAGATCGACTGCGCTCACCGTTCCGTAGGGGATCACGAGGACTCCAGGAACGACCCAGCTCGTCTGCAGGAGGACCTCCGGCTTGGTGAGGCGCGTTGCCTCGACCATGATGTCGGCGCCCACGAGAGCCTCCTCGCTTGTCGCAACCGCCCTTACGGGCTTGCCGAGATGGGCGGACAGCCGGCTCGCGAAATCCTCGCGCGACTCGGCGCGCCGGCTTGTGACACGGATCTCGTCGAAGTCGAACAGATCGTCGAGCATCGCGACGTTCCACCATGCTGTTCCCCGAGCCCCGATATGTCCCAGGATCTTGCTATCCGGCCGGGCGAGATGCAGCGCGCCTAGCGCGGTCAGAGCGCCGGTCCGGGCGTCGGTGATCGTGGATGCGTCGATGATGGCGATGGGAGCGCCGGTGGCCGGATCATAGAGGGTCACCAGTGCGAGCTCGCTGGGCAGGTCTCGCCGGTAGTTGCCGACGAAGTCGCCCACGACCTTCACTCCACTGACGTTCTGCGGCCCGAGATGGGCGCGCAGGATGTTGAAATGACCGGCCCCGTCGTTGACCGGCACAAGGTGAACCCGGGGCTCGAGCACCACTCTGCCCTCGCCTTGGGCAAGCACAGCAGCCTGGACAGCCCCGAAGATGTCCGCCGGGGTGATGGCAAGCGCAGCAACGTCGGGCCCTGAGATGAACCGGAGCCACAGCTCGGCCATACGCTGCAGTTCCGGTCAGGGCCTAGGGGCGCCAGCTCAGTTGCCGATCAGGCCCTTCTCTTCGAGCCACGCCTTCGCCACATCCTGGGGGTCTTCCTTGTCGACGTCGACCTGCTTGTTCAACGCTGTTATCTCGGCCGTGGTCAGCTCGGCAGACATATCGTTGAGCGCCGCTTCGATCTCGGGGGTCGAGACGTCTTCGGTGATGACCGGGATGATGTTCTCGGTGGGGATCAGAGGCTTGTCCTCTTCGAGGACGACCCACCCCTTCTGGTCGATGATCCCCTGCGTCGAGAAGAACCTCGCCACGTCAATCTGCCCACTCTCGAGAGCGTTGGAAGTCAGAGGGCCACCTGCATCGAGCGCACGGAAGTCTGCGAACTCGATCCCGTATACCTCTTTGAGCCCTGGGAGCCCAACGAAGCGCTCCTTCTCCTCGGGGGGTCCTCCGGCGGTGAGCTCGTCCGCCACGGGGGCAAGATCGGAAACCGTCTCGAGGTTGAATTCTTCGGCGGTCTCGGGGGTGACCACCAACGCGTCCTGATCCTGAGCCGGAGCCGGCTCGAGCACCTTTATGCCGTCGGGCTCGAGCGCCTCACGCAATCCCGCAACGAGCTCCTCGCCATCACTGTTGGCTTCGGCTTCCTCACCGGTCACAAAGGTCGTGAGGGCGCCGGTGTATTCGGGCACGAGGTTGACATCCCCCTCCTCGACCGCCGGGAAGAGAACCTCGCGTGAGGCCAGCGGCTGCTTGAGCTCGGCCTCGCCCCCGGCGTCCTCCACTACGAGCGCATACATCTCCTGCAGGATGATGTTCTCGGTGAACTCGACAGCCCCGACAACTATCGGGCCGGAGTCTCCCGAACCGGAGCTCGGGGCAGCATCCTCCTCCGTCGCGCAGCCCGCAGCCAGGAGCGCCACTGCGGCTAACGCCGCAGCGGCCTTGCGAGTAACGGTGCCTCTCATGTGGTCCCCTCTCTCAGATGGTCAGATGGCGACGTCATGCTGTGGAACTTGCAACTTCGGCCTTCCCACTCATCTTTGCGTCGACTGCCGCGGTGGCATTGCGACTCGCCAGTCCCTTCGGGACGACGATTGTCTGCACACGCGCCAGCAAGAACTCGGTGACCAACGACAAGGCTGCGATAAGCAACGCGCCGCCCGTGAGCTGCTCGTAATCCTGTAATGCGAGGCCGTCGAACAGGTAACGGCCCAAGCCTCCGAAGCTCAGGTACGCAGCAAGGGTGGCGGTAGCGACGACCTGCACCGCCGAGGTCCGAAGGCCCGCCATGATCAACGGCATGGCCACGGGAATTTCGACCTGAGTGAGAACCTGCCATCCCGTCATGCCCATGCCACCGGCAGCGTCCCGTACCTCGCGGTTGACGTTACGGACACCGATGTATGTGTTGGTGACAATGGGGGGAATGGCAAGCGCGACGAGCGCGATCATCACAGGGATGATGTTCAGGCCCAACAGGATAAAGGCCATGATGATCAGCCCGAGGGACGGGATTGCGCGCCCGATGTTGGCGATATTGATGGCCAGTAGCCCCCCTCGTCCGGTGTGGCCCAGATAGAGGGCGATGGGGAGCGCGATCAGAGCGGCTATGAGGGTGGCCGTGACCGAATACTGAATGTGCTCCCAGGTGCGGATGGGTATGCCACTGGACCCCTTCCAATTGAGTGGGTCGGTGAACCATGCCAGCAGCTCGCTCAGGAAGGTCATCGGGCGGCAGTCCCGCGTGCCCATGGCGTAAGCAGGCGTTGCAGTCCCACGAGCGCCAGATCGGCAGCAATCGCAAACAGAACCGACAGCACGAATCCAACCACGATGGGCGTCCCGAACGCCTGTCGGAAGCCGTCGATGAAGAGTGCGCCCAGTCCACCGAAGCCGATCAGCGCCGTTATGGTCACCAGCCCAATAGTGGTGACCACAGCTATGCGGATCCCGGCAATGATGACCGGAAGGGCGATGGGGAGCTCAACCCGGAAGAGCTGCTTGAACCGCCGATAGCCCATCGCCTCGGCCGCCTCCCGTACCTCTCGAGGCACACCCTTCAATCCTTCGACGGTGTTTCGAACCAGTACCAAAAGAGTGTAGATCGTCAACGCGATCAGACAGGTGGTCGCCGTCGGACCGGTGAAAGGCATCATCAGCATGAACAAAGCGATTGAAGGGATTGTGAACAAGATGCCGGTGAGGCCGAGTATGGGCGTGTAGAGACGGGGCCACCTGGTAGCTGCAAGAGCAAGCGGGAACGCAATGGCAAAACCGTAGACAAGGGCGAGCAGGGTGAACTGCGCATGCTGCAAGAACAGCGACTGGATCTCGCCGAGGTGATCTTGAACCCAGCCCCAGTCCATATCAGCCGGCCGTCGGTTCTGCGGGCTTCGACAGCTCTTCGTTGATGAGCTTGTGCGTCACGATTCCCTCATAGACGCCGCCCTCGCCAACGCGCGCAGCGACCCCGGTGCGAGAGGTGACCATGGCGTTTAGCGCCGTCCTCAACGAGTCGCCGGCGCTGACCTCGGCGCTGAAGGCGTGGATGTTGCCTTCACCGACGTTGCGTTGTCCGTTGAGCTCGTCGATCGAGACCCAGCCCTTGAGACGCCGTGCGTCGTCGACCACCACCACCCAGTCGGTGTTTGCGTCCCCGGCAACCTCCGAAGCGCGTTCCGGAGTGTCTTCAAGAGAGACGACGGGGCCGCTCCGAGCATCGACGTCTCTAACCGGGATGAGGGCCAGCTGCTTGAGGCCCCTTTCCCCACCGAGGAAATCGGCGACGAATTCGTTGGCGGGGGCTGCCAGCATCTCCTCGGGGGTTGCGTACTGCTCGAGCCGGCCACCCTGGCTCAACAACGCAATGCGGTCACCCATCTTTATGGCCTCATCGATGTCGTGCGTCACGAACACGATGGTTTTCTGCACTTCTTGCTGGAGGCGGAGGAACTCCTCCTGCAGACGCGTCCGCACGATCGGGTCGACGGCGCCAAAGGGCTCGTCCATGAGCATGATGGGGGGATCGACGGCAAGCGCGCGCGCGACCCCCACCCGCTGCTGCTGCCCACCCGACAGCTCGTGGGGATATCGGTCGCCTGAATCCTCCGGCAGCCCGACAACCTCGATCAGTTCGTCGACACGTTCCCTGATCCGCTTCTTGTCCCATCCGACGAGCCCGGGGACGGTCCCGATGTTGTCTCGTATCGTGCGGTGGGGGAACAGGCCGATCTGCTGGATGACGTAGCCGATGCGCCTGCGGAGCTCGGCCGGATCCTCCTTGAGGATGTTCTTCCCGTCGACCTCGATGATCCCGTCGGTGGGTTCGATCATGCGGTTGACCATGCGAAGAGTCGTCGTTTTGCCGCAGCCCGAGGGTCCGACGAACACGGCAATCTCGCCGTCGGGCACCTCGAGACTCAAGTTATCGACGGCAGTAGTGCCATCGGCAAAGCGTTTGCTGACGGAGTCGAAAGTGATCATGAAGGCTCCCACTGCTGCGGTCCAGTTGTCCCTGCCCTAAGCAGGCCTTCAAGGTGCTGTTAGTCCAAAGCGAAACTATACAGGGGAGCGGCATACTACGGCGGTCGCAGAAAACCCGGCCGGGGCGATCTTGCCTGATCCTGAATATGGAGGACAAACTGGATTCCATCATGAGGCCCGCTCCGCCCGGCGCCGATCGGTATCTGGCCGAGCTGGCATGGCTCGGCGGCCCCTCTCCTGTGATCGAGAAAGACGTTTTGCTCGAGGTCCGCGACGGCCGCATTGCGGCGGTGACCCCCCGAGCCGGCCCCCCGTCCAACGGTTCGGTTCGGCTGCCCGGCGTGACCATCCCGGGTCTCGCCAACGCGCACTCACACGCGTTCCAGCGCGCCCTGCGGGGCCGGACCCATGCCCGGACCCGGAGCGGGGACTTCTGGAGCTGGCGGGACGCGATGTACGAATTGGCGGCCCGGCTCGACCCGGAGAGCCTTTTTGCTATGGCCCGGGCCGTTTACGGCGAGATGGCGCTGGCGGGGATTTGTGCGGTGGGCGAGTTCCACTACGTCCACCACGACCCTTCGGGGCGGCCCTACAGAGAGCCGAATGCAATGGGCGCCGCAATCGTGCAGGCTGCATCCGAGGCGGGAGTGAGACTTACGCTTCTCGATACGTGCTATCTGCGGGGTGGCTTCGACCGCCCGCTTGACAGCCCCCAGAAGCGTTTTGGCGACCGGGACGTTCACGAGTGGGCCCGGCGCGCCGGAGACATCGAGGCCTCCGGCGACACCGTGATCGGGGCCGCCATCCACAGCGTGCGGGCTGTGGACCCGGTTTCGATGGAGGTCGTGCGGGACTGGGCGGTTGAGAGGGGGGCCCCGCTCCACGTGCACGTCTCCGAACAGCGCGCCGAGAACGAGGCCTGCCTCGCAGCAACCGGCCACACCCCCGTGGGACTGCTCGAGGCTGCGGGCATCCTCGGCCCGATGACGACCGCGGTACACGCCACGCATGTGAACGAAGACGACGTCGTCCGGTTGGGGACAAGCTCGACCCGGGTCTGCCTGTGTCCCACCACAGAGCGGGACCTCGCCGACGGGGTCGGGCCCGCAGGCGCTCTGACGAGGGCCGGGAGCCCCCTTTGCCTCGGCAGCGACAGCCAGGCGGTGGTGGACCTCTTCGAGGAGAGCCGCGCCGTGGAGCTCGACGAGCGCCTGGTCACCGAACGCAGGGGCCACCACGGCGCCGTCGACCTGTTGCGCGCTGCTACGGCCGAGGGAATGAGGGCACTCGGACGCGACGGCGGCATGCTCGAGCCCGGCGCGCCGGCCGACTTCGTCACGGTGCGACTCGATTCTCCCCGGACCGCGGGGGCCGGCGCGGCGGATGCGCTGGACCACATCGTTTTCGCAGCCGGGAGCTCCGACGTCACCCACGTCACCGTCGGAGGTCGTCCCGTCGTGGTCGACGGCGTTCACGTTGTGCTGGGTGACGTAGGGCGCGCCCTGAAGGAAGCTATCAGACCACTGGTCGGGGAGCTTCGATGAAGCTTCTGGACCACATCGGCCGGCTCTACACCGGAACCGCCCGAGGGGTGGTGGAGGATGCGGCGCTGGTGATCGAGGGGGAGCGGATCGCCTGGGTTGGGACGGCGGCCACGGGGCCGCCGGAGGAGCTGCGCCCCCATATCGAAGAGGAGGAGGGCTGCGGGGGGGCGCTGGTGACCCCCGGGTTGATCGACGCACACACCCACCCGGTTTATGCGGGCGACCGCATGGCCGAGATCGCGCAGAGATCGGCCGGCGCGTCCTACTCGGATATCGCCGCCATGGGAGGAGGAATCGGCGCCACCGTCGCAGCCACGCGCCTGGCGCCGGCCCAGGAGCTGCAGGTGATGGTGGCGGGGCGGCTGGATGCCTGGCTGAGGGGAGGAACGACAACCGTCGAGGCCAAGACCGGGTACCACCTCGAACGATCGGGGGAGCTCGAGGCAGTCGGCATCCTCACCGAGCTCGGCCTCGATTCCACGCGCCCCCGGATCGAACCGACCTTTCTGGGCGCCCATGCTGTGCCGCCGGGCAGCGGCGCCGACAGCTTCATCGGCGAGGTGGTCGAATGGTGTGCTCCTGCGGCTGCCGCAGGGGCGCGTTTCTGTGACGTGTTCTGCGACGAAGGCTACTTCTCGGTGCCTCAGTCACGGAAAGTGCTTGCGGCGGGCAGGCAGGCCGGGCTCATCGCCCGGATCCACGCCGACGAGCTCGCCCACAGCGGTGGCAGCCGTCTGGCGGCAGAGGTCGGCGCCCAATCCGCCGACCATCTCCTCTTCGCCGACGAGGACGATGCCCGGGCCCTCGCCGAGGCGGATGTGGTGGCGACCCTGTCGCCGGGGACGGCGCTCGCAATGGGACGGATGCCCCCGGCGCGCATCTTTTTGGACGCCGGCATGACCCTTGCCCTCGGCACCGACCACAACCCGGGGACCTGCGGGGCGACCAGCATGAGCCTAGTGATTGCGCTTGCGGTCGCCGCTTTCGGGTTGTCGGTCGACGAGGCTTTGACGGCGGCCACAGCCGGCGGTGCTCGCTCGCTGGCCCTTGCGGACCGGGGGACCGTCGAAGCCGGGAAGCTGGCGGACCTGGTGGTGTGGGACGCAGAGCACGAGGGCGCGTTCGCCTGGTCCTACGGGCTTGCCCCGCTAGAGGTCCTGCTCGGGGGCAGGACCGCCGGACGGTAGCTGCTCGCCGCCGGTGACGCCCACCGGCAGGCGGTTCGCGGGTGGGGCGAGGGGGCACACCCATGCCGGGTCGTACACGCAGGAGGGGTTGTAGGCGAAGTTGAAGTCGAGCACGATCCGCTCGCCGGTCATTCCCAGATCGGCCCCCTTGACGGTGTCGAGCAGGTAGCGGCCCGCCCCGTAGGACGTCTGGCCTGAGGAGGCGTCCCGAAAGGGGAGCAACAGGCCGCCCCCGTATCCGTCCAGCCAATACAGCTCGAGGGTCAGATCATGACCGTTCAGGCCGAACTCAGCCGAGGCGAAATGGGTGAACCCGTAGGACAGGTCGCCACTGGTGTTCAGGTCGTAATGACGCCCTTCGACGACCTGCGTTTGGGCGAGGACTCGCAGGGCGGGGTCGTAATCGAGGTACTCGAGGGTGACAACCGAACGCCGGGCCTGGGGGACGGGGGATTGCGGATGCTGCGAGAAGAGCGCCGCCCTCCGCTCCCGCCACAGGTTCCATGCTTCGGCCGGGTCGTTGTGTGCGCGCACCGTTGCATACATGGAAGATACGGACCGCTTCCAGTCGAGGAGCTGCAACAGGTCACCGGGAGGAGCGGCTGTCGAGGAAGTCATAAGGCACCGGACAATAGCCGAGAGGGAGCCCAGGAGAACAGCAAGATGGGGGCCAGAATGGGCGGGCAAGGTGGGACGCGCGGTGGGCCCAGATGGATTTGAACCATCGGCCTCACCCTTATCAGGGGTGCGCTCTAACCGAGCTGAGCTATGGGCCCCGCAGGTCGCAAATACTACCCGCCGGGACCGGGCCCATCTCCGGGCGAACTCTATCCGTTCAGCCCCAGCCCCTTATCAGGGGTGCGCTCTAACCGAGCTGAGCTGCTATGGGCCCGCAGGTCTCAAATACTACCCGCCGGAACCGGGCCCATCTCCGGGCGAGGCTCTATCCGTTCAGCCCCAGCCCCATCACGATGTCGTCCTTCGGCCTCGCCCCTACCACCTGTGACTTCAAGTCACCGTCGACAAAGAGTGCGATCGTCGGAATGCTCATTATTCCGTACTTGGAGGCAACTCCGGGGGAGTCGTCGATGTTGAGCTGAACGACCTTGACCTTGCCCTCGTACTCCGCCTTGATCTTCTCGAGTTCGGGGGCCACGAGCCGGCAGGGGCCGCACCATTCCGCCCAGAAGTCCACGACCACGGGCGTATCGGACACCAGCACGACCTCGTTGAAATCCGCGTCCCCAACCGCTTGCAAGTTAGCCATCTCTTGCCTCCTCTGGTAGCCCTGAGATTGCCGCTGAAAACTTCATGGGTGCCTCTAGGGTGCCTTCTCACTCTAGAACGCCTGGGCTGATGGGGTATTCCCCCGGCGCCCCGAGCCGACGACGCTGGGTGACCGCCGAGGACCGGCGCCCGGTCCGGCCGTGCGCAGGGAACGGGGCCACCACTCGAAGAATGAGGTCTCGGGCCAACAACCACATCGGGGTGTGGTTAGGCCCCCAAGAATGGATTCTGGGCGCACGGACCACATCGAGAACCCGGCGCTAGTATGGGTTGGCTTCCCGAGCCGGGAAGGGCGATGCCCCCACGTCCCGGCGCGCCGCAGAATCGAGGGGCGGTAGCTCAGTTGGTAGAGCACCTGCTTTGCAAGCAGGGGGTCGTCGGTTCGAGTCCGATCCGCTCCACTCTGTACGATCCGCTCCACTCTGAAGGTAAAGGTGCAGGTCAGGGGGAGATCTCCAGTTGGTCAACCCCTCGCCCATAGGCTCACTGAGGTGCGACAGGACATCCTCAGCCAAGCGACCGCGCACAATCGCTTTCGCGCCTTGCGCGCCTTCTTCAACTACGTCAGCGATGGGGGAGACGAGCGCATGCTGCGACGCGAGCCGCTCGGCGTCATCGACCGCTCCCCGATGTACCGCATGCTGCCACCCAAGCTCGACGACGTGCCCGTGCCGCTGCTCCCGCCCGAGCAGGTTGAGGCCCTGTGGGACGCGACCGAGCGACCCGGACGCGACTCACCAAGCGACGCGACACCGCCATCATCCGCACGTTCTTAGCGACGGGCATACGCGCCGGGGAGATGTCGAAACTGAGACTCGATGATGTCAACCTCAGAGAGCCCGGCCGAAGCGGGCTCCGAACGTGCCGGGTGAGGAGGGGCTACCCGGCGACCGCCGCAGTGGCCGGGCAGGACCTGCCGCTCGTAGGCTCAGAGCGAAAGTAGTCGAGTGGGCAGGAGGGTGATGTGGACTCGAGACCGGCGCGGACAAGCGACATACGTCTACGGGATGTCGAAGCCAGCGATATCGAAATCTTCTACGAACAACAGCTAGATCCCGAGGCGACGACGATGGCTGCGTTCCCCGCTCGCGATCGCGAATCCCACCTTGCGCACTGGAACAAGATTCTGAAAGACAGCAGCTGTATCACCAGAACGATCGTCGCTTCCGATCAGGTTGCGGGCAACATCGGCAGCTGGGTCCAAGACGAACAGCGCGAGATCGGCTACTGGATCGGGAAGGCCCACTGGGGCCGAGGAGTCGCGACCAGTGCCTTGGAGCAGTTCCTGCAGATTGTCGAAGACCGGCCCCTCTACGCATGGGTTGCTCGTCACAACTATGGCTCCCTACGCGTCCTAGAAAAATGTGGCTTCCTCTTCGACCGGGATGAGAATGACCACGTCGTATTCAAGATCGCCTGACCACTAACCCTCCAACTGGCTTCGGCCGGGCTTCTTGTGACGCTCGCTCTACGCGCTCTGCTTTTCCTCGGCCGAGGTCGAGGCTGACCCTTCCGCTCGTCGGGAAGTACAGGACATTACGTCCTCTAACTTCTCGGTGCGCGAACCGGGCAGCGTCTATTCGGTGACTAGCGGGATGCCTACATGAGTGCCCACCGACCTGGCGAGAGGCTCATCTCCTGTCAGCAGGTCGCCTCCAAGAAGCTCCGCTAGGGCGACATAGGCAGCGTCGTACGCGAAGAAGTTGTCCCGAAGTTCCAGCATCCGAACGACGAGTGATTGGTGCCCGTGCCTGGTCAGGGGTAGATCGAGAAAGTCCTCGACCGCCTCTTCGGCTCTTCGTTCATCGAGGGCACCGACCTGGAGGGCTCGGCGGAGAGCAGAGGTCACCTCAACGTCGCACAACGCGGGGACGTGCAGATCGTGACTGGCGTCGCTGATTGCGGCTCCGAACCACTCGGCGTGCTCTGTTCGAAGCAGGTATTCCACAATCGCGGATGCGTCGGCGACGACGATCCTCAGGAGGCCTCCCGGGACGCTCGCTCTTGTTTGAGAAGATCGGCCGTGGGACGACCAAGGGACACCCGCCCCCTCCTTGCGATTCGCTCGAAGACTTCAACGGCCGGCGGGCGGGCCACCTCTCTCTCGAGGACCTCCTGGACGTAGTCGGTAAGGTTTTGGCCTCGGGCACGTGCGCGCCGCACTAGCTCTCGGTGCAGGCGATCGGGCACGTTTCGCACCTGGATCATCTGCGACATGTGGATAGCAGGTCACATGTGCTGCACATGGTCAAGCAGCGAGATGGAGTGCGGCGGCAAAAGGACGGGTGGCGGTTCCCCGCACCGATCAATCAGACACGATCCGCTGCACTCAAACGCAAAAGTGCAGTGTGAAGGTTCGCCACCTCTGTCCCACACTGGCTCCGCCACCTATGCCTCACTCCCCGACCCGGCTCCGGCTCTTGGGGGAACATGCTCCACTCAGACATGCGCCACTCAGAGAGGCAAGCCGCAGGACGCTCCTCTCAGCTAGGCTTTCCTAATGGCTGTTTGTCCTCACTGTGGCGAAGAGAACCCGGACGAATTCCGCCGGTGTAGCTTCTTCGGCGATCCTCTTCATGCCGACCTTCTCATGCCCTCGAGGGGCGCAAGGTCGTCTCCATCCTGTTCGTGGACCATCTATTCCAAATGCCGCAGAGAGCTTCTGCAATGAGTTCGGGAACGACAGCGTCCCGGAAGGAGTGTCGATGAATCCACGGCAGCTTGCCGGTATGGCGGGAATCCTTGTACTCGCGCTAGGGGCTTCGACCACCCTTCCGGCTGAGGCAGTGGTGCACACATGCTTCGGAGAGGTTGCAACGATCGTCGGAACGCCGGACGACGACCAGTTGCGGGGCACCGCCGGGCGCGATGTGATCGTCGGGCTTGGGGGTCAGGACGGCATCGACGCCAGGGCCGGGAATGATCGTGTCTGCGCGGGGTCTGGCCGGGATTTCGTACAGGGATCGATGGGGTTCGACAGACTCCAAGGAGGAGCAGGCCGCGACTTTCTGGAGGGTGAGAGAGGCCGTGACCGCCTGTATGGCGGCCGCAGCAGGCGGGGCGCAGTCACCAGCGTAATCGGCTCCTTCAGCGACGGGTACGGAGATTTTCTGAATGGCGGAAAGGACGACGACCGCTTGCACGGGGAAGGCGGGGTGGATCTGCTTCTCGGGGAGGTTGGTGACGATCTCCTCGACGGAGGCAGAGGCGAGGATTGGGGATTGGTGGGTACGAGGTCGGCCGTCAATCGAGTTGTGACGGCTAATCTGGCGACGGGTAAGACCTCGGGTTCCGGCGGCTCGGACATTCTCCGGAGCATCGACAACCTTGAATCTCACAGCTACGGGCCGGCAGTGCTGATCGGTGATGATGAGCGCAACAAGCTCCTCGACTTTGAGGGTGCGGATGTCTTGAAAGGACGCGCAGGCAACGATGTCCTGGTGGCAAGCCGGGACGACGATGCTCTCTGGGGTGGACGGGGCAATGATGCTCTTGTGTTCAGGGAGGGTGACTTTAGCGATGACTCCAACGACCGACTTCGAGGGGGCCCGGGGATCGACACCGTCGATTACTCACAGTGGCCGCTCTCCACGAAGGTCACGGTCAACCTGTCCACACAGAGTGCGAGCGGAGAAAGCATCGGGCAAGACACGATTGAGACCGTCGAGAACGTCTTCGGAGGTCCACGGCGCGACGACATCACCGGTGATGATGCGGCCAACCAACTGTTTGGAGGTGGGGGTGACGACCTGCTGAGAGGGGCGGGCGGAAATGATTACCTCAACGGGAACATTGGAACGAACAGGAATCGAGGTGGAAGAGGCAGGGATCGGTGCACGAACCCAACTACGGCACAGGGCGCCGTGAAATGCGAGAGATAGGTTCGCGGTGTGTTCTCAACGCCAGAACGCATTCATCCGTCCCGCTCCCTCGTAGCGTCACGCCGGCCCGACAAGAGCGAGGTGACTGAAAGGACGAAAAAGGTGGTTGGCGGAGCGATTCGACGTCCCTGCATCTCAAGCTGGCGGAGCAGCGCACCGAGCTCGAGGCTTTGAACCAAGAGCTCGCTGCGACCGCCTTACGGGACCCTCTGACCGGGCTCGGCAATCGCAGGTCTCTTGACGAAGACTTAGGCTAGCTAGGAGCTCGCGCTACCCGCTACGGGCACAGCTACTGCATAGTCGTACTCGATGTGGATTTCTTCAAGTCCTACAACGACACCTATGGGCATCAAGCGGGCGACCAGGTCCTTCGGGCCGTGGCTGCCCATCTCAAATACCAATCACGGGGCGGAGACGCCCTTACCGCTATGGCGGTGAGGAGTTCCTGTGCGTCTTTCCCGAACAGTCCTTGGCAAAGGCCACGGTGGCGGCAGAGCGTATGCGAGTTTGGAACAGCTTGCCTTCCCCCATGCCGCCAACCCTAGTGGAGTGGTAACACTCAGCGCTGGCTTGGCCATGCTCGACCGGGGCCACATGATGTCCGTGCACGAGGTCGTGAAGGAAGCAGATGAAGCTCTCTATAGAGCTAAGCACCTCGGCCGCAATCGCGTCGAACCCCCAGCCGTTTATTCCACCCACACAGCAAGCAGCTGATCTGGGGCAAATTGCACCTTGACGCTGCAGCGACCGCCGCAGAATGCAGACGGTCAGAGCCTGTCACCGGTTACTGGATTAGTCTGCTCGTCCGGCCTTGGCGAGAGTCTTCGCCGTATGGTTTAGATTCTCCAGATCATGCGCCGGCACGGGCCGACCGCAGAAGTAGCCTTGACCGAACCCTATTCCGAGTTGGCACAGCGCGTCTCTCTCCTCTGACGTTTCGACTCCTTCGGCCGTTATCGTCGCGCCCGTGTCTGCAGCGAAAGCCACCAAAGCAGATGCAAGCGAACGTCTCACGGGGTCGCTTTGAATGTTCTTGGTCAAGGCGATGTCCAATTTGATAATGTCCGGTGCCATCTGAAGTATGTGGCGCAGACTGGAATACCCGGCTCCCGCATCGTCGACTGCCAGCCTTATCCCGGCCGACCTGAGTCGGCGAAACGCTCTCTGCAGGGCGGCGTAGTCTTCCACGGCGGCGTGCTCAGTGAGCTCGAAAACCAGTCTCTCGAGGGGCAGTGAACCCAGAGACTCGGCAAGTTCACCGCTCATCAAGGTGGCGGGAGAAACGTTGAGGGCTAAGTAGATATCGTCACGAACCGAGGCAACCGATGCCAACGCGGCACGAACGGCCGCAATCTCCAACTTTACTCCGCAGCCCACCTCGACGGCCTCCCTGAACCATGCATCGGGGGCTCGTTTAGGCTGTATCTGAAAACGACTTAGGGCCTCAACGCCGACGATGGTGTTGGTGGACATGTTCACAATGGGCTGAACTACAATCGAGATAGCGCCGTCTTCGAGGGCCCGGTCGATTCTTTGCTCCTTCACAGCGCGTTCTTTCCAGACAGTGCTGTAGTGCTCCACTCGGTCCCCGATCAATCCAGCAAGAACCCGCAGCAATCCAGCGTCTTTCTCCGACAGACCGGGCTTTTCATCCTGATCCATACAACAGAGTGTCCCAAAAATCGTGCCGTTCGCGAACAGGATAGGAACCCCTACGTAAGAACCAATGACCTGTGTCGAGGGTAGGCTTTGAGCGAGAGGCTCATTTTTGGTGGACGGTATGACGTTGGGAAGCTGACCCTGCAGCATCCGCTGGCAATAAGTGTCCGGGCCAGAGTCGGATTCGTCGGCAGCGCCGGGGTCCTGCACAGCTTCGAACCCAAAATCACGAACGGCGTCACCGTTGACGAACCGATAAATCGTCTCGGCGTCAGACACCTCGGTGACGAAGGACATCGCCATATCGAGATGCTCCCTCGCAGTCGTCAAGACCCGCTGGATGAACTGGACGTCGTCCTTATCGTGTCTTGCTGCTGATGTAAAGGAAGGATCGGGCTTCATCAGGGCGGGCCCGAGATCGCCGATGCCCCCCACTTGGTTGTTCGACATGCCCGCATTATCGGCAATCTCGACGAAGCTCTTTAGCCGCGAGCCTGGGATGCTTCTCTCTCACGGCCGGAGTGTGGTCATACGAACCATCCAGGACGTCCGCTGTGGCGAGACGGGGAAACCTCGAGAATGTGAAGACTCTCATCCCAGTCTCATCCTCGCCTCACGTGCTCTAGCTACCTTTAGACATGCTCAGCCGAACGCGGGAGACAGAACCCGGGTTTGACATGACTGCAGGCAACTGAAAGGAGCAACATGAACAAACTAGCAAGGACGGCGATCCTCATGCTCGCCGCCCTGTTTGCCTTCGGATCGTTCGGCGTCGCCCTTGCGAACGGCGCAAGGAATGACGATCTTGCGGCAAAACGGGAAGAAGACGCCAGAGAGGTTGTCGCGCTCGCCGACGACGATGACGACGATGACGACGACGGGGATGACGACAGCGGAAGCTTCACAAGTGGTGTCAACAGCAACGATCGCACCGGCAGTGGCCACTCCCGAGTGAGCCGAGACCGTGACCGAAGCCGCGGAGACAACACCCGAGACAAGACTCGCGACGGCAAGGGTGGCAAGAAGCGGGACTGGAGCGCCAACCGCACCAACGATCGCTCCCGCAACGACACCCGCTGACGAATCAAGCCCGTGAGGTGCGGGCCCTAGCCTTCCGCTGAAATCCATCGAAAGAGGCGACAGATGAAAACCAACTGGGACTTCGAGCAGGGTGACGAGATGCTCCCGGGCGTGTGGCGGTCAAGCGACTCGGAGGCGGCCATCGCTATGAGGCTTACCTGGCCTGGGATGACAATCTGTTGTCCTTGGTGGTCGTCAAGGTCATTCGGCCCGATCAAGTCGACCACACCGCGGTCCTTCGGGGTCTGTCCGTGAAGTCAAAATGTTAAGACGCCTGAATCACCCCGTTCTCCTTAGATGCTTCGATGCGGTTCTCGACGGGTCGCGTCCCCATGTGGTGCTCGAGCACCTCGAAGGCCCGCGCCTCTCCACGCTGTTGAGAAAGTACGGCCGGCTGCCAATGGAACAGCTCCTTCCGTTGGCCCTCGAAGTCTGTTCGGCGCTTCAATACCTTTCGACCGAGGCGGTCGTCCACCTGGACGTCAAGCCCAGCAACATAATCATGGGGGCGCCCCCTCGTTTGATCGACCTCAGCATCGCCCGGTCGATCGACGAAGCGGTGGCCCTTGACTCCTCCGTGGGAACCGACGATTACATGGCCCCCGAGCAGTGTGAACCGACAGCAGGCAGCGGTCCTGGTCCCGCTGCGGACGTGTGGGGGCTGGGGGTGACCATTCGAGGCAAGTGCCGGCTATCTCCCATTCAGCCGGGGCGTGGACGATAAGGACGCCGAGACCACGCAGCGGTGGCCGCAAATGATCGAAGAGCCGGCAGCCCTTCCCCGGGCCACACCCGATGCGGTAGCAAAGCCGATCCTCGCCTGTCTCAACAAGGACCCGCTCGCGCGCCCGGCCGCAGCAGAGGTCGCCCACCTACTGGAGCCACTGGTCGGCAGCCTTCCGAAACCGGTCCTCGGCCTGCTGAAGCCACGCCTGCATTGAGGAGAGCATTCATGAACGGCCGTGGCCGTGGTGGTGCTGCAGTCCTCCTCGTTCTGATCGGCGTCGGTCTGCTCGGAGCGGTCCTCATCGGAATGATTCGGCCGGCGGAACCGTCTCCGGTTGCTGCAATCGAGCTGCGCCCAAAGCGGTCCGCAGAATCAGCGGATCGTCCCTCTGTTGGCCTCACCACTCAGAGGCTCGAATCAATCACCGAGGCGAGACGCGACAAGAATCGCGACCGGATCGGTGGCGTTGACGACGCCGGCTCAGGGGTCGAGGAAGATGAATCCGAGAGAGGCGATGACGACTCTGGGGGAAAACGACACCTCCTCCGGAGACGATGATAGGAGCCAAAGGGGTGCCGATGAATCCGGCTCCGCCGGCGAGGACCTCGACGGAGAGGGTGCTGACGACGTGGACGATGGCGAAGCCGACGATTAGGGGCCGATCCGGGTAAGGATTGGCCTCAACATGTCCTTGACGAGGATGGCGTCCGTTCGACGCTGGTTGCAGCTGCTGCTGCACGGAACGCGCACGAGGGTCCTTCTGGCTTTCGTGGTCCTTCTTGCACTCTCGACGGTGTCTTCGCTCGTACTGGTCCGGCAGATCCTCATCGTCAGGGTTCATGATGAGATCAGCAGCGAGCTAACCCAGGAAACACGGGAGTTTCGCAGGCTGGGTTCTGGCAACGATCCTCGTACCGGCGAACCATTCGGGACCGACCTGGCCGATGGATCGGTGAGGCCGAGGTGGTAGTGGATCGTGTGGGCGCCGGCATCGAAGCCCTCATCGATGAGCTCCTTGCGGAGCCTCACGACCCGGTCATCTAGTTCATCCGAGCTGCGATTGGCGACCCTG